>Ga0102928_1000215_pt1 | contig 35487 bp, 33 predicted proteins | sample SalPonR1_B_D1_MG_FD_78504 | JGI IMG/M metagenome (GOLD analysis project Ga0102928, IMG submission 78504) | Salt pond soil microbial communities from South San Francisco under conditions of wetland restoration - Salt Pond MetaG R1_B_D1_MG | ecosystem: Environmental > Aquatic > Marine > Intertidal...
CGCGATGATCGCTGCGCAGATCCGGGCGGTTCTGGACGATATCCCGATGGGAGCCGTAAAGATCGGCATGTTGGGCACGGCGGACATCGTCGAAACAGTCGCGGCGGCGCTATCGGGATATCACGGACCCATCGTGCTGGACCCCGTCATGGTGGCCAAATCGGGAGATCCTCTGCTGGCCGAGGATGCCATCGCCGCGCTGATCCGCGATCTGCTGCCGCGCGCCGCCATCCTGACGCCGAACCTGCCCGAGGCCGCGCGCCTTCTGGGCACGGAAGCAGCCAACAGCCCCGACGACGCCGAAGCGCAGGGTCGTGCCCTTTTGGCCTTGGGTCCGGGTGCGGTGCTGATGAAGGGCGGGCATGGCGCGGGCGCTGTCTGCACCGATCTTCTGGTCAGCAAGGCGGGCATGATCCGGCACGAGGCGGCAAGGATTCATACGCGCAACACCCATGGCACCGGCTGTTCGCTCTCGTCGGCCATCGCCGCGCAGCTTGCCAAGGGCCGGGAGCTGAAAGACGCCGTGCACCACGCGCATCTGTGGCTGCATGAGGCAATCGCCCATGCCGACCGGCTGGATATCGGCGCAGGGCACGGGCCGGTTCATCACTTTCACGAGGTCTGGACATGAGCGAACACGTCACGATCCTGGGCGCTGGCGTGGTCGGCCTTTGCGTCGCGACCGAACTGGCGGCGCGCGGCGTGGCGCTGACCGTGGTCGACCCAAACCCGCGGCCCGGCCCGCATGCCTGTTCGTGGTGGGCCGCCGGAATGCTGGCCCCGTTCTGCGAGACCGAAACCGCCGAGGAGCCCGTTACACGGCTTGGACAGGAGGCCGCCGATTGGTGGGCGCGCGCCGGTGTCGAGGTGGCACATGAGGGCTCGCTTGTCGTGACCCTTGGGCGCGACCGCGCCGAGCTTGACCGTTTTGCGCGCCGAACCACCGGACACCAGAGCCTGATCCGTGATGCGCTGGCCGAGATCGAGCCACAGCTTGACGGACGGTTTGACCGGGCGCTGTTCTTTGCGAACGAAGCTCATATCACGCCACGCGATGCGCTTGGCCATCTGCGCGACAGCCTTGAAACCGCGGGTGTCACCTTTGTCGAAACGGCACCCCCGACGACTGGCCTGACCGTCGATTGCCGGGGGCTGGCGGCACAGGACGTCTTGTCGGATCTGCGCGGCGTCAAAGGCGAAATGGCGGTGCTCCGGGCGCCTGATGTGGTGCTCAACCGCCCGGTGCGCCTGCTTCATCCGCGCTACCCGCTCTATATCGTGCCGCGCGGTGACGGGGTGTTCATGCTGGGCGCGACGCAGATCGAAAGCGGCGAGCGCAACCGCGCGACCCTGCGCTCGGTGACGGAGCTCTTTAACGCGGCCTATGCGCTGCACCCCGCCTTTGGCGAAGCCGAGATCCTCGAGATCGGCGTCGATGCCCGCCCCGCCTTTGCCGACAACCTGCCCCGCATTCGGCGACGCGGCGGAACGATCTATGTCAACGGCCTGTTCCGGCACGGTTTTCTTCTGTCGCCCGCGCTTGCGCGGATGGTGGGCGAACTGCTGCTGGAGGGCAAAACACCGGAGATGATGGATGAAGATCAACGTAAACGGTGAACCCCAGGAGGTTACCGCATCCGACCTGAACGCCGCGCTGGCAGAACTCGGCTATGGCGAGGCCAAGGTGGCGACTGCGGTGAACGAGGAATTCGTGCCCGCTGGCGGGCGCGCCTCGGTGGTCCTGCAACCGGGGGACCGGCTCGAGATTGTCGCGCCACGGCAGGGAGGTTGAACCATGCCTGAATTCTACGGCACCGAGGTCGCATCGCGCCTGATGCTGGGCACGGCTCAATATCCCTCGCCCGCAATCCTCGAACAGGCATTCCGGCGCTCGGGCGCGGGGATCGCCACAGTATCTGTGAGGCGTGAAGCCGGAGGGGCGCGCGCCGGGGAAGCATTCTGGGATCTGGTGCGCCAGCTTGGCGTCAGTGTGTTACCCAATACCGCCGGGTGCCATTCGGTACGCGAGGCGGTGACGACTGCGCATATGGCGCGCGAGCTCTTTGATACCAAATGGATAAAGCTGGAAGTCATCGGCCATGCCGATACCCTGCAGCCCGACCCGTTCGGGCTTGTCGAAGCGGCCCGGATCCTGACGGAAGACGGGTTCGAGGTCTTTCCATATACCACTGAGGATGTGGTTCTGGGCGATCGTCTGCTGGAAGCCGGGTGCAAGGTGCTGATGCCCTGGGGTGCGCCGATCGGGACCGGTTTGGGCCTGACGAATATCTACGGGCTGCGCACACTTAGAGCGCAGTTTCCCGATATCCCGATGGTCGTGGATGCCGGGCTTGGCCTGCCGGGTCAGGCGGCTATGGCGATGGAAATGGGGTTCGATGCGGTGCTGTTGAACACCGCCGTCGCCAAGGCGGGCGATCCGGCGGCTATGGCCGAGGGTTTCGCCCTTGGCGTCAAGGCCGGGCGGCTGGCTTTCGAGGCGGACCCGATGGAGCCGCGCGACATGGCCGCACCCTCCACCCCATTGATCGGAAAGGCTTTTCTGACATGAAACTGGATCGTTTCTATCCGATTTTCGACAGCGTGGAATGGCTCGAACGGATGTTGCCCCTGGGCGTGAAACTGGCGCAACTGCGCATCAAGGATATGCCCGAACCTGACTTGCGGCATGCGGTCACAGAAGCGCGGGCAATCTGCCAGAAATACGATACCACATTGATCCTGAACGATTATTGGCGCAGCGCGATTGATGCAGGATGTGACTGGGTGCATCTGGGCCAAGAGGATCTGGACGATGCCGACATTCCGGCGATTCGCCGTGCCGGAATACGTCTGGGGATCAGCACCCATGACCACGACGAGCTGGAGCGCGCCTTGCGCCTCACGCCCGACTACGTCGCTCTCGGCCCGGTCTACCCCACCAAGCTCAAGAAAATGAAATGGCACCAGCAGGGGCTGGAAAAACTGAGCGAATGGAAGGGCTTGATCGGCCAAACGCCGCTTGTGGCGATTGGCGGCATGACGGTCGAGCGGGCGCAAGGGGCGCTGGATGCGGGGGCCGATATCGTCTCGGTCGTGACCGATATCACCTGGAACGACGACCCCGAAGCGCGGGTGAAAGCCTGGCTCGAGGCGACGCGATGAGCCGCTATGCACGCCAGATCGCGGTGCCCGGTTTCGGCGCGCAGGGGCAGAAAAGTTTAGAGGCCGCGCGGATACTGGTGGTGGGCGCGGGCGGATTGGCCGCGCCGGTGCTTCAGTATCTTGCGGGGGCAGGCGTCGGGTCGATCCGGCTTGTCGATCCCGATTGCGTGGACGAGACAAACCTCCACAGGCAAACGATTTTTCGCACCGAAGATCTTGGCCGACCCAAGGTGGTAGCCGCCATGGATGCAATGCGTGCGCTCAATCCGGCGTGCCGGACCGAACCGCATCAAGCCGCGCTCGACCCTGAAACGGCCCCCGGTCTCTGCGATGGTGTTAACCTTGTGCTCGATTGTGCGGACAGTTTCGCGGTCAGCTATATCCTTTCGGATCACTGTATGACCCTGAACTTACCCTTGATCAGCGCATCCGTCACGCAGATGGCTGGATATGCAGGCGGTTTTTGTGGCGGTGCGCCAAGTTTGCGGGCGATCTTCCCGGATTTACCGGAAAGGCTGGGCAATTGCGCCGAGGATGGCGTGCTCGGCCCGGTCGTGGGGCTGTTGGGGGGCCTTCAGGCGCAGATGGCGCTGGCGGTTTTGACCGGGTTGCAGCCAAGCCCGCTGGGGCGGCTGGTGAGCTGTGATGCCGGGGGCATGCGCTTTGGCGGGTTTCGCTTCGATAGCGCACCGGAACCGAAATGGCAGCCGGGGTTCATCGCGCCAAACGCCCTGCAAGCCCATGATTTCATTGTTGACCTTCGGGATCACGGCGAAGCGGAGCTGATCCGCGAAGATGCGCGCCGCCTGCCGGTCGAAGCCTTCGGAACACCCGCAGGCCCGCGCCCCGCAACCGGCCAGCGGGCGGTGATGTGCTGCCGTTCGGGGCTGCGGTCCTGGCAGGCGGCCGAGCGGCTCAGGCAGGTCTGGGACGGTGACATCGTGCTGCTGGCTGCCGGGGACTGAGATTTCGTACGATTCGTCCGGTTTGTACGTTGGTTTTGTACGCAAAACGGCCTGCGCGCCGGAAGGTTTGTACAAACTGGCAAAATCCGCGCGATCAGACCCCGATCAACCGGGTCGTCACCGCATCGTCCAGCGCGCTGAACGCGCCCGACCAGACCGACTCGCCGCGTTGCAGGATCACGGCGCGGTCGGCGATGCCGCGCAGTTCGGCCAGCGACTTGTCGACGAGGAGGATCGCGAGGCCGGTCTCGGATTTGAGCCGGGCGATCGCCGACCAGATTTCCTGACGCACGATCGGCGCCAATCCCTCGGTGGCCTCATCGAGAATAAGGAGCCGCGGATTGGTCATCAGGGCGCGCCCGATCGCAAGCATCTGCTGCTCGCCCCCCGAAAGCGTGGCCGCGCCCTGGTCGCGCCGCTCGGCGAGGCGGGGAAAGAGGCCGGTAACGCGTGCGACATCCCAATGGCCGGCGCGCGCGGCGGCGATCAGGTTCTCATGCACGCTCAGATTGGCGAAACAACGCCGTCCCTCGGGCACCAGCCCCAGCCCCATCCGCGCCGCCCGATAAGATGGCAACGCAGTGATGTCGGCGCCATCAAAACGGATCGCGCCCGAGCGCACCGGCAGCATCCGGCAAATGGCCTTGATGGTGGTGGACTTGCCCATGCCGTTGCGCCCCATCAGGGCCATCACCTCGCCCTCTGCGAGATCGAGCGACACGCCAAAGAGTGCCTGGGTCGCACCGTAGAAGGCGGTGATATTGTCGAGTTCCAGCAAGCTCATGGCAGGCACCTTGCGGGGGCGCTGCCCCCGTCGCCGCAAGCGGCGACTCCCCCGAGGTATTTCCGGCCAGATGAAGCACCTGTCCCATTCATCTTGCCCCAAATACTCCCGCCGGAGGCGTCCCAGGGGAAAGGCCGGGTGGTGTCGCAGGGAGTCATGCGTCCTCTCCCAGATAGGCTTTGCGCACCTCGGCATTGGCACGGATCTCGTCAACGCTGCCGGTGGCGATGATACGGCCATAGACAAGGACGCTGAGCCGGTCGGCGAGAGCGAAAACCGCGTCCATGTCATGTTCCACCAGCAGGATCGGTGCTTCGTCGCGCAGCCCGTCGAGGAAGGCGGTCATGCGTTGCGAGCCTTCGGTTCCCATCCCCGCCATCGGTTCGTCCATGATGAAGGCGCGGGGGCGCAGGGTGAGGGCCACGGCGACTTCGAGCTGGCGGCGCTGTCCATGCGAGAGGGCCGAGGTGACACTGGCGGCGTGATCGGCGAGGCCCACGCGGTCAAGCGCGGCCATGGCGGTATCGCGCAAATGTCCCGGCGCCAGCGCATCGCCCAGAAGGGCGGGCAGCCCGGCGCGCGAGCCCTTGGCGCCAAGCGCGCCGAGGGTCGCGTTTTGCAACACCGTGTCCTCCATCGCCAGGGCGGACACCTGGAAGGTGCGGGCCAGGCCGAGACGGGCGCGGGCGCGGGTGGGCAAATGCGTCACGTCGCGCCCGGCGAAGCTGACGTGGCCGGCATCGGGTTTGAGGGCGCCGCAGATCTGGGCGATCAGGGTGGATTTGCCCGCGCCGTTGGGGCCGATCACCGCGTGTATCTCGCCGGGGCGCAGATCGAGGCTGACGTCATCGCAGGCGCGCACGGCGCCGAAGGATTTGCTTAACCCCTTGGTGGCAAGAATGGGATCAGTCATGCGCCACCCGCCTGCCCGCCAGAAGCCCGACGACGCCACCCCGTGCGAAGAGCACGACCAGAAGAAGGAGAAAGCCGAGCCAGACATGCCAGAACGGGCTGATTCCGCCCAGCACATGTTCGAGCGTGATGAAGAGCGCCGCCCCCGCCACCGGCCCGTAAAGCCGCCCGACTCCGCCGAGGATCACGAAGACCATGATTTCGCCGCTCATCTGCCAGGAGAACATACTGGGGCTCACGAAGCGGTTGAGATCGGCAAAGAGCGCGCCCGCGAGCCCGGTGATCGCGCCCGAGATGACAAAGGCCACGAGGCGCAGGCGAAAGGTGCCAAGGCCCACGGTTTCGACCCGTTCGGGGCTTTGGCGCGCGGCGTTGAGCGCAAGGCCGAAGGGTGAGCGAACAAGGCGCGCGTTGAACCAGAGCGCCGCGGCAAGGCAGCCAAAGCAGAGCGCGAAGAACTGGATCGGGTCCAGCGTGTTGAGGCCGGGAAAGCCGTTGCGCACATAGATCGACAGCCCGTCCTCGCCGCCATAGGCGGGCCAGGAGATCGAGAAGAAATAGAGCATCTGTCCGAAGGCCAGTGTGATCATGATGAAATAGACGCCCGAGGTGCGCAGGCTGAGCGCCCCGATCACCAGCGCCGCCAGCGCCGAGGCGAGGAGCGCCACCAGCCAGATCACCGGCATGGATTTGGTGCCCTCAAGAAGAAAGGGGCTTTCCATCAGGGGCGTGTAGCTTTGGGCGTGGCTGGCGAGGATGCCCATCGCATAGCCGCCGATCCCGAAGAACGCCGCATGGCCAAGGCTGACCAGCCCGCCAAGTCCGAGCGCGATATTAAGCCCGACACCCGCCAGCGCGAGGATCGCGACGCGGGTGGCGAGGGTGATGGTAAAGGGCTCGTCCGTCGCCCAGGCCCAGAGCGGCACCCCGAGAAGCAGCGCCAGCAATGCGGCGTTGACCATGCGTTCGCGGCTCATGTCGCACCTCCGAACAGGCCGCGCGGCCGCCAGACCAGCACCACCGCCATCAGGATGTAGATCAGCATCGAAGCCAGCGCCGAGCCGGTGGCGGTGGCATCCGAGGTTTCCATGAAGAGCTTGAACGCCTCGGGCAGAAGAAGCCCCCCCAGCGTATCTGTCAGCCCGACCAGCAACGCGCCGATCAGCGCGCCCTTGATCGAGCCGATGCCGCCGATCACGATCACCACGAAGGCGAGGATCAGAACGGGTTCACCCATACCGACCTGCACCGACTGGATCGCGCCGACCATCGCCCCGGCCAAACCCGCAAGCGCGGCGCCCAGCGCGAAAACGATGGTGTAGAGGCGCGAGATGTCGACCCCGAGCGCAGCGATCATCTCGCGGTCGGATTCACCGGCGCGGATGCGGATGCCGAGGCGCGTGCGCGATATCAGCCAGAAGAGCCCGGCGGCGATGCTGAGCCCGACGGCGATGATCGCAAGGCGGTAAAGCGGATATTCGATGCCCCCCGGCAGTGTCACCGGCCCCGAGAGCCAGTCGGGAATGTCGAGAAACAGAGGGAAAGACCCGAACAGCCAGCGCGTGCCTTCTGAAAAGATCAGGATCAGCGCGAAGGTGGCGAGCACCTGATCGAGATGGTCGCGGTCATATAGCCTTCGGATCACGGTGAGTTCCACGATCGCCCCGGCGGCGGCCGAGGCCGCCAGCGCGGCCACCAGCGCCAGAAGGAACGACCCGCTCCAGCCCGCCACGGCGGCGGCGGCGAAGGCCCCGATCATGTAAAGCGAGCCATGGGCGAGGTTGATCAGCCCCATCACCCCGAACACGAGCGTCAGCCCCGCGGCCATGAGAAAAAGCATGACCCCGAACTGAAGCCCGTTGAGGACCTGTTCGATGAAAAGCAGCGGTGTCACTAAATGGGGCGCCCCGGACTATCGGGCGGGCACGCAAGGCGCCCGCCCGGTTGGTCTTACATGTTGCATTCGTCCACATAGACGTTGGCGTGATCCTCGAGCGCAACACCGACGATCTTGTTGGTGTAGACATCGCCTTCCTTGATCACCTCGCGGACATAGATGTCCTGAATCGGGTGATTGTTCGGGGCGAAGGCGAAATCGCCGCGCACGCTGTCGAAATCGGCCGATTTCAGCGCCGCGCGGAACGCATCGGCATCCGAGATATCGGCGGCGTCCATGGCCGAAAGCAACAGGTTCGCCGTGTCATAGCCCTGCGCGGCATAAAGCGAAGGCAGGCGACCATATTCGGCCTGGAACTCTTCGACGAAGCGCGCATTGGCGGGGTTGTCGATATCCTTGTTCCACTGGCTCGTGTTGATCACGCCCATGGCCGCATCGCCGACCGCCTGAAGAATGCCCTGATCGAAGCTGAAGGCCGGGCCGACCACCGGCAGGTCAAGCCCGCTGTCGGCATATTGCTTGAGGAAGGAAATCCCCATCCCGCCGGGCAGGAAGAAAAAGATGCTGTCGGCGTCCGAGGCACGGATCTGGGCGATCTCGGCGGCGTAATCGGTCTGGCCGAGTTTGGTATAGACCTCGCCTGCGAGGTCGCCGCCATAGAGCCGCTTGAAGCCGGTCAGGCTGTCCTGTCCGGCAGGGTAGTTCGGCGCGAGGATGAAGGGGTTGGAATAGCCCGCATCCTTGACATAGGCGCCCGCGGCCTCGTGCAGGTTGTCGTTCTGGTAGGAGACCGAAAAGTAATTCTGATGGCAGCCCTTGCCCGCCAGCGCCGAGGGTGCGGCGTTGGTCGAAAGGTAGAACTTGCCCTGAGCCGTGGCGGCCGGCACCACGGCCATCGCCAGGTTCGACCAGACGATGCCGGTCAGGATATCGACCTTTTCGGACTGGATCATCTTGTCGGCCAGTTGCACGGCGATATCGGGTTTGCGCTGATCGTCCTCGACCACGATGTCGAGCGCGTCGCCGCCCGCCAGCTTGGCCGCCAGAAGGAAGCCATCACGCGTGTCGATGCCAAGCCCGGCACCGCCGCCCGAAAGGGTGGTGATCATGCCGACCTTGAGCGCGCCCTCGTCGGCGGATGCCGCGCCGCCCAGCGCCGCGATGCAGGCCGCGGCCACGAATGTCGTGAGTTTCATAAGTCTCTCCCAGTTGTTGTTCTTGGTAACGGCTTTAGAACGCCTTGAATGTCAGCGTCGTTTCCGTGCGTTCGATCCCCTGAATATCGAGCAGGTGATCGTTGATATATTTGCCCACGTCCTCGCCATCGGGGATGTAGAGCTTGAGCAGAAGGTCGAACGGCCCCGATGTCGAGTAAAGTTCGGAGTGGATTTCGCGCAGGGCGATTTCCTCGGCCACGTGGTAGGAACTGCCCGGTTTGCAGCGGATGTTGACGAAGACGGGGCGCATGGTCTGACCTCTTGTGAATCCGGCGGTATTTAAACGCGAAAGGCCGGGGAAATGAAACGGCGAATTTGCATTACCGCGCATCGTGCCGCAGGCGGGGGCCGGACGGGTCTCTTGAAACGCCAGGGCGAATTGGCTTTAAGCTGCGCCATCAGGGTGCCCATGGGCGGCCCCACACGCAAAGCAAGGTGACAGTGTGGAGAACAAGACAACGCCGCAGCGCGACGCATTGGATGTCATTCTCGAGGAACTGGCGCCTTTGTCGGGACGCTTGGTTCTGGATATCGGCTGTGGCAAGGGGAAGCTGGCGTCACGTCTGCGAGCGGCGGGGGCCGAGTGGCACGGGCTTGATCCCTGTGCGCCCGAGGGCGTGGACATGATCGACCGGGCCCCTGCCGAGGCGATGCCTTACGCCGACGGCAGTTTCGATGCGGCGATCTGCGTGAATGCGCTGCATCATGTGGCGATGCCCGAAATGGCGCGCGCGCTGAGCGAGGCGGCGCGGGTCTTGCGCGGTGACGGGCGGCTTGTGGTCATCGAGCCAAGGGCAAGCGGGGCGCTGAGCCAGGTGCTTGCCGTGGTCGATGACGAGACCGAAATCCGCAACGCCGCGCAGGCGGCGATGGACGCAACCGGCGCGCTGCGAGAGGTCACGGCCTATGATTTCCCCCGCGTCGAGCGTTACAGCGGGTTTCAGGGTTTCTGCGACAGCCTGATCGCGGTCGATCCCGGTCGCGCGGCGTTGATCGAGGCGAATGCCGACGCGCTGCGGCGGGCCTTTGAGCGCCACGCGACGCGCGAGAATGGCGCCTGGCTGTTATCGCAGCCGATGTCGGTGCGGATTTTTCAGCCAGCCTGAGGGTCGCCCTGTGTCAGCGCCCATAGCGCCAGCCTATATCGCGCATCGCAAACCCATATTTGCACAATGGGTCGCGGTGCGGTTATCTCGTGGGCGCAGCTTAAACCACGCGAGACATGCATGAATTTCCTCAGTGACGATTATCAGGATATCCGCGAGGGTGTCCGCGCCCTTTGTGCTCAGTTCCCGGCGGAATACCACCGCAAGGTCGATGAAGAGCGCGGCTACCCCGATGAATTCGTCGAGGCGCTGACACGCGAGGGCTGGATGGCGGCGCTGATCCCGGAGGCCTATGGCGGGTCGGGGCTTGGCCTGACCGAGGCCAGCGTCATCATGGAAGAGATCAACCGCGCGGGCGGCAATTCGGGTGCCTGCCACGGGCAGATGTACAACATGACCACGCTGGTCCGGCATGGCTCGGAGGAACAGCGCGAGCGCATCTTGCCCAAGCTTGCGAATGGCGAGTTGCGCCTGCAATCCATGGGCGTGACCGAACCCACCACCGGCACCGACACGACGCAATTAAAGACCACCGCTGTCAAACAAGGCGACCGCTACGTGGTGAACGGCCAGAAGGTATGGATCAGCCGGGTGCAGCATTCGGACCTGATGATCCTGTTGGCGCGCACCACGCCGCTATCCGAGGTCAAGAAGAAGTCCGAGGGGCTGTCGATCTTTCTGGTCGATATCAAGGAGGCGATGCAAGGCGGGATGGATGTGAAGCCGATCCCGAACATGGTCAACCACGAGACCAACGAGCTGTTTTTCGACAACCTGGAAATCCCCGAGGAGAACCTGATTGGCGAGGAGGGAAAGGGGTTCAAATACATCATGACGGGCCTCAATGCCGAACGCGCGCTGATTGCGGCGGAATGTATCGGCGACGGCTACTGGTTCACCGACAAGGTCACGGATTACGTGCGCGAAAGGCAGGTCTTTGGCCGCCCCATCGGACAGAACCAGGGCGTGCAGTTTCCCATCGCCGAAGCCTATATCGAGATCGAGGCGGCGAACCTCATGCGCTACAAGGCCTGTGCGCTTTACGATGCCGGGCAACCCTGCGGTGCCGAGGCGAACATGTCGAAATACCTGGCCGCCAAGGCCAGTTGGGAAGCGGCCAATGCCTGTATCCAGTTCCATGGCGGGTTCGGCTTTGCTTGTGAATACGATATCGAGCGCAAGTTCCGCGAAACCCGGCTTTACCAGGTGGCGCCGATCTCGACCAACCTGATCCTGAGCTATGTGGCCGAGCATCTGCTTGACCTGCCGAGGTCGTTCTGATGCGGGCGCTGGAGGGATTGGAAGTGGTCGCCATCGAGCAGGCGGTCGCGGCGCCTTTTGCTTCGGCGCGGCTGGCGGATGCGGGCGCGCATGTGCGCAAGATCGAACGCCCCGAGGGCGATTTCGCACGCGGTTACGATGACGTTGCCGCCGGGCAATCAAGCTATTTCGTCTGGCTCAATCGCGGCAAGGAAAGCGTGACGCTGGACCTTGCATCCGAGGCCGGCAAGGCGGCGCTGTCGGAAATGCTGGAAACGGCGGATGTGGTGATCCAGAACCTCAAGCCCGGCGCGCTGGAACGGCTGGGATTCGGGATCGCATCGCTGCATGAACGCGACCCGCGCCTGATAACCTGTTCGATCAGCGGCTATGGCGAGGAGGGGCCGCTGGCGGATCGCAAGGCTTATGATCTGCTGATCCAGGCGGAAAGCGGGCTTTGTTCGATCACGGGGGGGCCGTCGGAACCGGCGCGCGTGGGGGTGTCGCTGGTCGATATCGCCACAGGGGCGACCGCCTATTCGGCGATCCTCGAGGCGTTGATCCGGCGCGGGACCACCGGCAAGGGCGCGCGTATCTCGGTGTCGATGTTCGATGTGATGGCCGATTGGCTGACGGTTCCGCTGCTCAATCACGAGGGCGGTAACAGCCCCAGGCGCATCGGGCTGGCGCATCCCTCGATCGCGCCTTATGGCGTCTTTCAGCCCAAGACCGGCGCGCCGGTGCTGATCTCGATCCAGAGCGACCGGGAATGGGTCAAGCTTTGCGCCGATTTCATCGGTGATGCGTCGCTGGGCACCGATCCGCGTTTCGCGACCAACGTGGCGCGCGTGAAGAACCGCGACGAAACCGACGCCATCGTCGCCGAGGCCTTTGCACGGGTGGACGCCGACACGGCCATCGCGCTGTTGTCCGAGGCCAAGATCGCGCTGGCCTCGGTCAACGACATGGCGGGGCTGTCGCAGCATCCGCATCTGCGCCGCGTGAGCGTCGACAGCCCGAACGGGCCTGTCTCGTTCCCCGCACCCGGTCCGGTTTTCGTGGGCGAAGAGCGCGATTACGGCCCCGTGCCGGGGTTGAATCCGCCCGAGTCCTAGGCGCATGACAAGCAACGCACTGGACAAGTGCGCGCGATACGTGCTGCTGTTGAACGATACCGGACGATTGACGCAACGGAGCCCCGCATGACAGAGCGCCCGACACCGCTGCATCGTGACGATTTCGCGCATTTCTGCCCGATCAGCACCCGCTGGATGGACAATGACGCCTATCTGCACGTCAATAACGTGGCCTATTATTCCTTTTTCGACACGGCGGTGAACGAATACCTGATCCGTGGCGGCGTGCTCGACATACGGCGCAGTACGGTCACCGGATTGGTGGCGCAGAGCGAATGCACCTATTTCAGCCCGATCGCCTTTCCCGAGGCGATCGAGGTGGGGTTGCGCATCGCGCGGCTGGGGCGCAGCAGCGTCACCTATGAACTGGCGGTGTTTCGCACCGAAAGCGAAAGCGCGGCTGCGCAGGGGCGCTTCGTCCATGTCTATGTCGACCGCGAGACCAGCCGCCCGGTCGCCCTGCCCGAACAGATGCGCGCCCTCTTGGCGCCGCTTGCCGTGACCTGACATCACCAGCCCGAAGGCCCCAGACCATATGCCCCTGAGCCAGATCGCCCTGCCCCTGTTCCTGCCTGCCACCCGGCTTGACCGCTTCGAGAAGGCACTTGGCGCAGGGGCGGATGCGGTGATCCTCGATCTGGAGGATGCCGTCGGCGAGGACGACAAGCTAACGGCGCGCGAGGGGCTGCGCGCCCTGCCCGCGCGCAAGGCGGGGGGTGTGCCGGTGCTGGTGCGCATCAACGCCGCCGACAGTGCGTTTTTCAGCGATGATGCGGCGGCGATGACCGGGCTGGCGATTGATGGGCTGATCCTGCCCAAAGCCGAAGACCCCGAGACCTGCGCAACGCTGACGCAACAATGCGGGCTGCCGGTGGTGGGGCTGATCGAAACGGCGCTGGGGCTCAGGGGGGCCGAAAACGTGGCGCGCGCCTGTGCGCGGCTGGCCTTCGGGTCGATCGACTATGCCGCCGACCTGGGCATCGCGCATGAGCGCGAGTCGCTATTGCATGCGCGCGCCGAGCTGGTGCTGGCGTCGCGGCTGGCCGGACTGCCCGCGCCCTGGGACGGCGTGACCACGGCGATCCGCGACGAGGCGGTGATCGCGGCGGATTGCGCGCATGGCGTCGCCATGGGGTTTGGGGGCAAGCTGCTGATCCATCCCGCGCAGATCGCACCGGCGCGGCGCGGCTTTGCGCCCAGCGCCGAGGCGCTGGATTGGGCGCGGCGGGTCATCGAGGCCGCCGCCACAGGGGGTGCGGCGATCAAGGTGGATGGCCAGATGGTCGATGCGCCGGTGATCAAGCGCGCGCAACAGATCCTGGCACGCGGAGGGGCGGCACCATGACGGGACGCATTACCGAAGATCATCTGATCGACAGCGTGGCCGAGGCGCTGCAATATATCTCTTATTATCATTCGCCCGATTTCGTGCAGGCCATGGCCGCCGCGTTGGAGGCCGAGGAAAGCCAATCGGCGCGCAACGCGATCACCCAGATCCTGATCAATTCGCGCATGGCGGCCATCGGCAAGCGGCCGATCTGTCAGGATACCGGCAGCGTCAATGCGATCCTAAAGGTCGGCGTGCAGGCGCCGATCGACTGGACGCGCTCGCCACAGGCCTTGATCGACGAGGCGACGCGGCGGGCCTATGACTTTGCCGCCAATCCGCTGCGCGCCTCCATCGTGGCGGACCCCCTGGGCAAGCGGCGCAACACGCGCGACAACACCCCGGCGATGATCCAGACCGAGCTGGTCGAGGGCGACAAGGTCTCGGTCACGGTATCGGCCAAGGGGGGCGGATCTGAGAACAAGACGAAATTCACCGTTCTGAACCCGTCGGATTCGGTGGCCGACTGGGTTGTCGAGACGGTCAAGGCGCTTGGCGCGGGATGGTGCCCGCCGGGCATCATCGGGCTGGGGATCGGCGGCAGCGTCGACAAGGCGATGGCGATGGCCAAGGACGCTCTGAACCAGCCCATCGACATCACCGCGCTGCGCGCGCGCGGCGCGGACACGCCCGAAGAGGCCCTGCGGCTGGACCTGTACGAACGTATCAACGCGCTTGGCATCGGGGCGCAAGGTCTGGGCGGGCTGGTGACGGTGCTGGATGTGAAGGTGAACAGCTTTCCCACCCATGCGGCCTCATTGCCGGTGGCTCTTATCCCCAATTGCGCGGCGACCCGGCACATGCATTTCACGCTGGATGGCAGTGGTCCGGCCCGGTTCAATGCGCCTGACCTTTCGGCATGGCCCGATCTGGGGGATGGCGGCGTGGGCGGGCGGCGTGTCGATCTGGATGCGCTGGACGATACGGTGCTCGGGTCGCTGTCGCCCGGCGATACGCTGCTGTTGTCGGGGCGGCTTTATACCGGACGGGATGCGGCGCATCGCCGGATGCTGGAAGAGCTGGAGCAAGGCAAGCCGCTGCCGGTCGATCTTGAGGGGCGCGCGATCTATTACGTCGGGCCGGTCGATGCCGTGGGCGACGAGGTGATCGGCCCCGCCGGTCCCACAACATCGACGCGGATGGACAAGTTCACCGGGCCGCTTTTGGCGGCATCGGGGCTGAAGGTGATGATCGGCAAGGCCGAGCGCGGACCGGCGGCTATCGAGGCGATCAAGGCGCATGGCGCGGTCTACCTGATCGCCGTGGGCGGTGCGGCCTATCTTGTGTCAAAAGCGATCAAGAGCGCCCGCCCGGTAGCCTATCAGGATCTGGGGATGGAAGCGATCTACGAGATCGAGGTGCGCGACATGCCGGTGACCGTGGCGGTCGATACCAAGGGCGCGTCGATCCACCAGAGCGGCCCGCGCCAATGGGCGCGCAGCCGCTGAAGGTAAGAGCGTGCATGGGCCTGGCCCCGGAGTGGAGCAACAGGTGAAGCCCCGTCCGGACCGCGCGCAGCGCCCGACCGCGGGGCAGAACTCTGATATCACGAATGCCAGGGTGCCCGGCCTGCCGGGCACCCCGTTTCTCAGATCGTGCGCCCGCCATCGACCTCGAGAATGACGCCGGTAATGAACTCGGCCTCGTCGGAGCCAAGATAAAGCGCCGCGTTGGCGATATCCTGCGCTTCGGAGAGGCGGCCCATCGGGATTGTGGCGATGAATTTCGCGCGGTTCTCGGGGGTGTCAGGCACGCCCATGAACTGCTCCAGAAGTGCGGTCGCGCCCATCACCGGGGCGATGCCGCAGACGCGGATATTGTCGGGCGCCAGTTCCACCGCCAGCGAGCGGGTCATGAGGTTCACCGCGCCCTTCGAGGAATTATACCATGTCAGGCCCGGACGCGGGCGGATACCAGCGGTGGAGCCGATATTGAGCATCACGCCAGCGGTGCCACTATCGCGCCAGAGCGGCACGCAGGTCTTGGTCATGTGAAAGATCGACAGCACGTTGATGTCGTAGATCTTGCGAAAGGTGTCCTCGTCGGTTTCCATCAGGGGGCTGTTTGCATTGGTCCAGCCCGCATTATTCACCACGATATCGAGCCCGCCGAAGGCCTTGACGGTTTCGTCCACCGCCGCCTGCACCTGATCGCCCTTGGAGACATCGCAGGTGATCGCGATGGCGTTTTCGCCCAGTTCGGCGGCGACCGCCTTGGCGCCCTCGCCATTGAGATCGACGATCGCGACCTTGGCGCCCTCGCGGATATAGGTTTCGGCGATGCCCTTGCCAAAGCCCGATGCGGCGCCGGTGACGAGCGTGCGTTTTCCTTCAAGTCTCATGTTCTGATCCCTTTTGATCCTGTGTCTGGCGCGGCGCGCGCGCCGGTCTAGCCGTGATTGTGAACGACCGTCTTGATATGCGAGAATTCATGCAGCGCGGCGAAGCCCTTTTCGCGGCCATGTCCCGATTTGCGGATGCCGCCGAAGGGCAGTTCCACACCACCGCCCGCACCGTAGCCGTTGATGAAGACCTGCCCGCAGCGCAGCGCCTTGGCCACCCGTTGCTGGCGCCCGCCATCGCGGGTCCAGACGGCGGCGACAAGGCCGTATTCGGTCTCGTTGGCGATCTTGACCGCCTCGGCCTCGTCCTCGAAGGGAATGACGCAGAGCACCGGGCCGAAGACTTCTTCCTGTGCGATGCGAGCATGCGGATCGCAGGGGCCGAAGATCGCGGGCGCGACGTAATAGCCGCCTTCGGGCGCGTCATCGCGCACGGTGCCGCGCGCCAGAAGCGGCGCGTCGGCTTCGGCGATATAGGTTTCGACGCGCTTTTTCTGCTTGGCCGAGATGAGCGGGCCAAGCACGGCGTCTTCGCCCGAATCCGAGGCGGCGACGGCTTGGAAACGGGTCTTCAGCTCGTCCACCACGCGGTCATATATACCGCGCTGCAACAGAACGCGCGTGCCCGCCGAACAGGTCTGCCCGCCATTCTGGATCACCGCGTTCAGCAGCACCGGCAGCGCCGCGTCGAGATCGGCGTCGTCGAACACGATCTGGGGTGACTTGCCGCCCAATTCCAGCGTGCAGCCGATGAAGTTGCGCGCCGCCGCCGTCTGGATGATGACCCCCACTTCCGGTGAGCCGGTGAAGGAGATGAAGTCGATCCCCTTGTGATCGGCCAGCGCCTGACCGGCGACATTCCCGCGCCCGGTGACGATGTTGATCGCGCCCGGCGGAAAGCCCACGTCAAGCGCCATCTGCGCGATGCGCAGCGCCGTCAGGCAGGCATCCTCGGCGGGTTTGAGCACGGTGGCGTTGCCCATCGCCAGCGCCGGGGCGACCGAGCGGCCGAACATCTGCGCGGGGTAGTTCCACGGGATGATATGGCCGGTGACGCCATGCGGTTCGCGCTGGACCTCTACATTATAGCCCTTGAGGAAGGGCACGATTTCGCCGTGGACCTTGTCGGCGGCGCCGCCGTAGAATTCAAAATAGCGGGCCGTCACCTTCATGTCGGCGCGGGCCTGCTGGATCGGCTTGCCGTTGTCGCGCGATTCAAGCTGCGCGAGCTCCTCGACATGATCGAGGATGCGTTCGGACAGGCGGATCATCAGGCGGCCACGTTCGGCGGCGGTGAGGGTGGACCATTCGCCCCCGTCAAAGGCGGCGCGCGCGGCGGCGACGGCGGCGTCGATATCGGCCGCATCGCTGTCGGCGATCTGCGCGAAGGGCTGCCCGTCGATGGGCGAGACCACATCCATTGCGCGCCCGGAGACCGCGGGCACCCATTCATTGCCGATCAGGTTCAGCGGTTCGGGCGTGGCGAGTTTGGTCATCCTGTCGGCGTCTTTCATGCGTTGGTTCCTTCGGGTTCAAGCGACCCCTCCTCCACCTCGCCACGTTCGATGACGAGGGTGCGGTCGGCAAAGCCGCGCAACAGCGAGGGATTGGATTCGGTGATCATCAGCGTGACCGAGCGGTCAGCGTCGCGCAGGGTGCGCAGCGCCTCGGCATAGCGTTGCGCCAGCGCCGGGGCGAGGCCCTGAAAGGGCTCGTCCAGCATGATGAGCCGTGTGCCCAGCATCAGTGCGCGCGCCAGCGCGACCATCTTGCCCTGCCCGCCCGACACGGTGCCGCCGGAGCGGTCGGCCATGTCGCGCAATTCGGGCAGCACGGTATAGGCCCTTTCGAGCCGACGGTTGGTTTCCGCCTTGTCGAGCCGCGCCGCCTGGGCGGGCAGCAGGATGTTTTCCTCGACGGTGAAGGCCGAGAACAGGCGGCGATCCTCGGGGGCATAGCCGATGCCGAGACCGGGGCGCTTTGGCGGGTGCATGGCGGTGATCGACTTGCCGTCGAACAGGATGTCGCCACTTGCCTGCGTGAACCCCATGATGGTGCGCAAGAGCGTCGTCTTGCCTGCGCCGTTGCGCCCGATCAGGGCCACGGTCTGTGCCTGCTCGATACTGAAATTGAGGTTACGCAGGATCGGGATATTCCCGATCGAGGCGTTCACGTCGCGCAGTTCCAGCATCAGACACCCTCCCCGATCACGTCCCGGATGACATCGGGATGTTCCAGAATTTCCGCCGGAGTGCCGCGCAGCTGCACATCGCCGCTGTTCCAGACGGCGACCTCATCGGCATATCTGTCGACGATGCCCATGTCATGTTCGACGAAGACCGATGTGACATCGGCCTCCTTGAGCGCGCCGATCAGGATTTCCATGATCGCGTGCTTTTCGGAAGAGGCAACGCCGGATGTGGGTTCGTCCAGCAACAGCAGCTTGGGCTTGAGCGCCAGCGCGACCGCGACGTCGATCAGCTTGCGCTGCCCTTCCGCGAGTTCGACGACCACCGTGTCGGCCGCGTCGGCACAGCCGACCATGTCCAGCAGGTGCAGCATCTCGTCGCGTTCGGGTATGGCGTGCATGTCCATCAGCGGGTTGCGCAGATGGTCGCGCGCCGAGACCGCGATCAGCAGGTTTTCCAGCGCCGTGTGCTCGGTGAAAAGCTGCGGGATCTGGAAGGCGCGCGCGACGCCGCGCTGCACGATCTTGCGCGGCGGCAGCGGGGTGATGTCCTCTCCTTCGAACAGCACCTGCCCCTGGCTGGGCTTGATCCAGCCGGTGCAGATGTTGAGAAAGGTGGTCTTGCCTGCGCCGTTGGGGCCGATGATCGCGAGGTTGTGCCCCGCATGGATCTTGAGCGAGACATTATCCGCGGCGGTGACGCCGCCGAACTTGATCACGAGGTTGCGGGTTTCCAGAAGAACGTCGCTCATTTGCCGGTCCCTCCCTTGCCGGAGCCGCGGTTGAACAGCGAATTCAGGATGGCGATCAGGCCGCCGGGGGCGAACAGGATGATGATCAGGAGGAAACCGCCAAGGATCATCTGCCAGATGTCACCGGCATAGACCGAGGCATAGGTGCGCACGAATTCATAGATCAGCGCCCCAAGGAAGGCCCCCTGCACCGAACCGGCACCGCCCAGAACGGCGATGAACACCATTTCCGCCGAGCGCACCCACCAGACATATTCCGGCGTGACCACGCCTTGCGCCATGCCCATCATCACGCCGCCCACGCCGCAAAGCGCCGCCGACAGAAGATAGCCCGACAAGAGCGCGCGGCGCGGCGAGACGCCCAGATATTCAAGCCGCGTTTCGTTGGTCTTGATGGTCTGGAAAAGCTGCCCGATGGGCGAGGCGAACCAGCGCGTCGTGAACCAGCCCAGCGCCACCATCAGCACCATGGCGGTATAGAACAGCACCAGTTCGAACTGAACGTGATCGAGCGTATTGCCCAGCACCGTGGGGCGCGGCAGGCGAATGCCGTCTGCGCCGCCGGTATAGTGGTAGAACTTTTCGAGGATCGACCAGAAGATCATCGAGAAGGCGAGGTTCAGCATCCCGAAGAAAATGCCGCGATAGCGCACCACGAACAGCCCAACGAGAAGCCCCGCCAGCACCGCGCCCAGTGTGCCCGCGATCATCACGATCACGAAATCCGTGCCCGGCATCGACGCCATCAGGAAGGCCCCGGCATAGGCCGAGATTCCGAAATAGAGCGCATGGCCGAACGACACCTGCCCGGCACGCAACAGGACCGTGACACCCAGCACCCCAAGCCCCTTGGCCATGGCGAAACTGACCAGCAGTTGCAGCGACGGCATTGCGAAGGGCACGGCGGCGATTGCCAGGATCCCGATGATCCACAGAAGGAAAAGAGGGTTCTTCATGCGGGCATTCACCTTGCTTTGTTCGGTTGTGGTGGTCATGGCGGCCTCAGATCTTGCGCGCGCCGGGCGTGCCGAACAGGCCCTCGGGACGCACCAGCAACACCAGCACCATGATCAGGTAAGGCACCAGGACCGAGATTTCGGGATAGAGATAGACCGCGAAGGATCGCCCCAGGCCGATCATCAGCGCGGTCAGCGCGGCGCCCTCGATCTGACCCAGGCCAGCGGTGGCCACCACGGCGAAGGACAGCACGATCATGTCCGCCCCCATCCCCGGCAGGATCGACGTGGTGGGCGAGGCGAGCGCGCCGCCAAGACCCGCCAGGATCGCACCGATCACGAACGTGAACAGGAACACCTTGTCGGCATCCACCCCGATCGACTGGGCCGCCTCGCGGTCCTCGGTGGTGGCGGTGATCAACTTCCCGGTGACGGTATGGCGCAGGAAAAAGCGCATCCCCAGCAAGAGCGCGACAGCGATCAGCGGCAGCAGGATCATCTGGTAGGCGGTATAGGTCACGCCGAAGACGGTGACATTGCCCAGCACCTGAAGCGCAGAGGAGTCGAAATAGGGCCGCGTCCCCCAGACAAGGCGCTGCACGTCCTCGAGGATCATGAAGACCGCGAAGGTCATCAGCAGTTGCAGCACCTCGGACTTGTCATAGATCCGGCGCAGCAGGAACTTTTCCAGCGGTGCGCCGATCAGGATGCCGACCAGCACCGCCGAGACGATCATCAGCGGAAAGGCCAGCACCGGCGCAAATCCGAGGGACAGCGCATAGCCGGTCAGCGAGACCGATGCATAGGCCCCGATCGCATACAGCGATCCGTGGGCCACGTTCAGGATACGCATGACCCCGAAAATCAGTGTCAGGCCAAGCGCCACGATGAAGACAAGCGCCGCATAGGCAACCCCGTCAAACAGCGCCAGCAGGAAGATCGCAAGATTCATGTGCCCGTCCGGAAATTTTTATGAAGGCCGGGGAGAGGGCATGTGCTGCCCTCTCCGTGTTCGATGGCGAAAGCGGTCTCAGTTCTCGTAGGTGTCGACGCTCACGCTGTCGACGAAGCCTGCATCGAGGCTGCCCACCCATTCGGTCGAGATTTCACCGACCGGCGTGGTCAGTTCGGCACCGTCGAAGATCATGATGTTCTCCAGCGTGGCGAAGGGGTAGTCACCGGTCTGGACGCTGGTGCCCATCAGTTGCGCCTCGACGCCCTGATTATCCTCGCGCAGTTTGACCGGACGCCCAAGCCCCTGGAATTCCAGCCCTTCGAGCGCGGCAAGAAGCTGTTCTTCGCTGGGCCATTCGACGCCGTTATCCGCAATCGCCTTTTCATAGGCGGTCGTCAGTGCGGCCATCGCCTGGCTTGCATGGAACACGGGATAGACGCTGACTTCGCCGGTCTTTTCCTCGTATTGCTTCATGAATGCCTGGAAATCGGCATCGTCGCGACGTTCGGGATGCAGGAAGTAGTGATCGCCGCGCGCGCCCACGATATGCCCTTCGGTCAGTGCCGAGCCCAGACGCTCGAGCGAGGATTCCGCCAGCGGCAGAACGAAGGTCGAGCTGTTAAGCAATCCGCGCTGCGAAGCCTGCTGTACGAAGGTGTCCAGATCGCCACCCCAGGAGGTCGACAGGATCACGTCAGGGTTCAGTGCCTGAAGGCGCGAGATTTCCGTCGAGAAGTCGGGCGAGCCGAATTTCGGGAAAAACTCGGCCACGACTTCGACATCGGGTTTCATCGCCTTCAGCGCGGTGCTGAAGATGTCCCAGCTGTCACGGCCCCAGGCATAGTCCTGGTTGACGACGGCGATGGTGTTGAAGTCGGGCTTGGTCTTGAGCAGGTAGATCACCGAAGCCAGCATTTCCGGGGTGGCGTTGGCCTGGGTGCGGAAAACATATTTGTAATCGTTTTCCTCAAAGATGCGCTGCGTGCCGCAATCCCACATCAGGTTGGGCACCTGAAGGTCCTCGGCCAGAGGCGCGATGGTCTGGCAGTTGCCTGACGAGATCGAGGCCAGCATCACCTCGGCGCCGCCGGATTCGACCATGCGGCGATATTCCGAGGTCAGCGATTCCGCGCCTGCGCCCTCGTCGATGAACGAGATGTCGATCGGCACACCGTTGATGCCGCCTTCGGCATTGATGTTCTCGACCATGATCTCGGTCGCGTCACGCGCCGGCACACCGAAAACAGAGGCGGGGCCGGTCAGGAACGCGGTCATGCCGATCTTGAGGCTTTCGGGCTTGTCGGCCGCAAGCGCGGCCATGGGCAAGGCCGCTGCCAGCGTGGCGGCGACAGCCCTTTTGACGAATAGGTGTTTCATATGGGTTTCCTCCCGGTTCAAGCGACCCGTTCAATGGATCGCGATTGGTTTGGCGGTCATACGGGCCGCGTCTCGCAGCAGGCTGCCAAGTCTGCATGGGCGGCTCTGCAGGGGATGCACGCACGCAATATTGGCGTCGCATCTGCGATCATCGGCATCATGGTCGAGGTTCCTCCCCCCTTTGACCTGCATGCAAGTGTAGACCCGGAGCCAGAGCCTGCGCCAATATCTTGGCGCTATCTCAGGTATAGCTTTTTGCTATTGCAGAGTGCATTCTATCTGCGAAATCCTATGGCATTGATAGGATGGTCAAATGGGAGAGGGCCTGTCGGAATTGTTACGCACGCCCGCATGACCAGTACGGGAGGATATCATGAAAATAGACGCGGCGGTATTTGAACAAGAAACCATCAAGAGCGATTTCGAGAAGAACAAGGCACTGAGCCTGCGCGAGGTCGATCTCGAACCGCCCGGTCGCGGCGAGGTGCTGATCCGGATCGCGGCGGCGGGCGTGTGTCATTCGGACCTGTCTGTCATCAACGGCACGCGGCCGCGCCCGGTGCCGATGGTGCTGGGGCACGAAGCGTCGGGGATCGTCGAGGAGGTCGGCCCCGGCGTCGAGGATCTGGCCCCCGGCGATCACGTGGTCTGCATCTTCGCGCCGGGCTGCGGCACCTGCCTGCCCTGTTCCGAAGGGCGCCCGGCGCTGTGCACGCGCGCCGCCAAGCACCACGGCGTCGGCGAGTTGATGACCGGTCATCGCCGCCTGTCGATGGATGGCCAGCCGGTGCATCATCATGTGGGCGTGTCGGCCTTTGCCAGCCACGCCGTTCTGGCGCGCCAGTCGCTGGTCAAGGTCGAGGCGGACATCCCGACGCATATCTCGGCGCTGTTCTCCTGCGCGATGCTGACCGGGGCGGGGGCGGTGTTCAACACCGCGCGCATCACGCCGGGCAGCAAGGTCGCGGTGGTCGGGCTTGGCGGTGTCGGGCTGTCGGCGGTTCTGGGCGCTGTCGCGGCGGGCGCGGGCCAGGTGGTGGTGATCGACCCGTTCGAATCCAAGCTGAACACGGCGATGGAGATGGGCGCGACCCATGCCGTGGCCTCGGACGAGAACACGACCGAAGCCGTGCGCGACATGACCGGCGGCGGCGTCGATTTCGCCATCGAACTGGCGGGGTCGGTGAAGGCGCTTGAAACCGCCTATGATTGCACCTGCCGGGGCGGCACGACCGTTACCGCCGGCCTGCCCCACCCGGATGCGCGCATGTCGCTCAATGCGCTCAAGCTGGTGGCCGAGGAACGCGCGCTCAAGGGCAGCTATATCGGCTCCTGCGTACCGCAGCGGGATCTGCCGCGGATGTTTTCGCTGCACCAGCAGGGCAAGCTGCCGGTCGAAAAGATGCTGACGCATCGTTTGCGGCTGGACCAGGTGAACCTGGCGATGGACCAGCTGGACAACGGCACGGCCATCCGGCAGGTCATCGAATTCGACTGAGCGGGCGCATCATGGATATCAAGCACCTGCGCTATTTCCTGGCCGTGGCCGAGGCGCCGTCGATCTCGGCGGCGGCGCAGGCGATCGGCGTGGCGCAGCCGTCGCTGTCGCAACATCTGCACCGGATGGAAGAGGAGTTATCCGTCAAGCTGGTCGAACGCTCGGCGCGGGGCACGCATCTGACCGACGAGGGCCGGGTTCTTCTGGAACATGCGCGCGGCATCTGCAGCAGCCTCGATCGCTGCGTCGAGGACATGCGCGAGCGCGGCGGCACCGTACGGGGGCGTGTGGTATTTGGAATGCCGCCCTCCTGCTCAATGATCATGTCGGTGCCGCTGGCCGAAACCGTCTGGCACGAGACCCCCGAAATCCGGCTGCGCGCCGTCGAGGCGATGAGCGGCTATCTGGAAAACTGGCTGCTCGACGGGACGGTGGATATCGGGTTTCTCTATAATCTGCGCAAGAACGGCAATCTGCGCGGCACCCATGTTCTGGACGAGGAGCTTTTCTTTTTCTCGGCGCCCGACGCCTGGCCGCTGGACACCCCGCCCGGCACGCCAGTGCCGCTGCGCGCGCTTGAGAAACTGGACCTCGTGCTGCCCTCCAACGGGTTGCGCGACCAGATCGAAGCCTATTGCAAACAGCAGGATGTGCGCCTGAACGTGGTGCTGGAAATGGACGCGATGACCCAGATCAAGGAGCTGGTTGCGCGCGGTTCGGGTTACACGATCTTTGCGCCTGTCGCGGCGCAGGATTTCGTCAGGCGTGGCGATCTGCTGCGCGCGCCGATCATCGAGCCAAGGATGACACGACCGGTCTACCTTGTGAAAAGCCCCGCCCGCGTGATGACCCGCGCCTGCCGCGTGGTTGAATCCACAACCCTCGAGGTCGCCCGCGAACTCGTCCGTCGGGGGTTGTGGGAAGGCACGTTGCGCTAGGCCCCTTGCGGTGCGGGAACGATTTCCGGTTACATTCTCAGGTGGCTGGCAATGGTGGCATCAACCAAGAAAACCCCGCCATGCGTGTGGCCCGCTCAGCTCTGCAAGTGCGGGCGTGGCGACGTGATCCGTGGCGATTACCGGATCGTCAGAAACCCACGGCACTATGGGCGGAGCGGTTGAATGGCGGAACAAACCGATTCCTAGACCTGCGGGGCCTTGGCGCGTTCACGCAGCAGGAATTTCTGGATCTTGCCTGTGGAGGTTCTTGGAATGTCGCCAAACCTGATCTGCCCCGGCACCTTGTATGGCGCCAGATGATCCCGGCACCAGTCTCGCAAGGTGCTTTCATCCGCCGTATGGTTCGGGTTCAACTCGACGAAGGCGCAGGGTGTTTCGCCCCATTTCTCATGCGCCATGGCCACCACCGCCGCCACGGCAACCGCAGGATGCCGATAAAGCGCCTCCTCGACCTCGATGGAGGAGATGTTTTCACCACCTGAAATGATGATGTCCTTGGAGCGGTCCTTGAGCTGGATATAGCCGTCGCGATGAACCACGGCCAGATCGCCGGAATGAAACCACCCGCCGGCCAGCGCCTTTTGGGTGGCCTCGGGATTGCGGAAATATCCCTTCATCACGACATTGCCGCGAAACATGACCTCGCCGATCGTTGTGCCGTCCCGCGGCACGGATTGCATCGTTTCGGGATCGCATACTTCAAGATTTTCAAGCGGAAGATAGCGAACCCCCTGACGCGCCTTCAATGCCGCCTGTTCCGGCGCCGGCAGGGCGGACCAATCGCTGTGCCACTCGTTGACCACCGCCGGGCCATAGGTTTCGGTCAGCCCGTAAAGGTGGGTCACGTCGAAGCCCGCGGCGTTCATCTCGGCCAGAAGCTTTTCGGGCGGCGGCGCGGCGGCGGTAAAGAACTGAACCCTGCGATCCAATGCGCGTTTCGTCTCTTCGGGTGCGGACTGGATGAGCGTCATGACAATCGGCGCGCCGCAAAGATGGGTCACCCCGTTTTCGGCCAGCGCGCGCCAGATCGGCTCGGCGCGGACCTGACGCAGACAGACATGGGTGCCGATGATCGCCGACAGCGTCCAGGGAAAGCACCAGCCATTGCAATGGAACATCGGCAAGGTCCAAAGGTAGACGCTGTGCTTTGCCATGGAGGTGGTCAGCGCGTTGCCCTGCGCCAGAAGATAGGCGCCCCGGTGATGTGACACCACGCCTTTCGGATCGCCCGTGGTGCCCGAGGTATAATTGATCGAGATCGCGTCCCATTCATCTTCGGGCATCAGCCAGGGGAAGTCCGGATCGCCCGAGGCAAGGACGGCTTCATAATCTTCGGCGCTGTCCATGCCCCCCGGCCCGTCATATTCCGGATCCCGATACTGGATGACCGTGGGCTGCGCGCTGGTCAGCGCAAGGGCCTCCTGCATCAGTGGCGCGAATTCCCGGTCGACGATCACCACCTTCGTGAGGGCATGATCCAGTTGAAAGGCGACGGTCGCGGCGTCCAGCCGGGTGTTGATCGAATGCAGAACCGCGCCGGACATCGGCACGCCGTAATGACATTCCAGCATCGCAGGCGTGTTCGCCAACAGCGCAGAAACCGTATCCCCGCGCCCGATGCCCCGCTGCGCCAGCACCGAGGCCAATTGCCGGGATCGCGCATAGAACGCGGCATAGCTGCGCTGCAGCGGCCCGTGAACGATCGCGATATGATCGGGAAACACGCTGGCCGCGCGTTCAAGGAACGTGAGCGGAGTCAGGGGCTGGTAATTTGCGGGCGTCCGGTCGAGCCCGGTGTTGTAGGAGTTCTGCGTCATGATCCTTATTGGTCCTGCCACTGCGGCGCGCGTTTCTCGATGAAGGCACCGATGCCTTCTTCGGCGTCATGGGCAAGCATGTTGTCAACCATGACCCGCGAAGCATAGTCATAGGCCTCGGCCAGGGGCAACTCGCGCTGCGCATAGAATGCCCGCTTGCCGGTGGCGAGGGTCATGCTGGATTTCGATGCGATCTTGCGGGCCATCTCGGTGGTTGCGGCCCGCAGATCATCCGCTGCAACGGCGTAATTGACCAAACCGATCTCGGCGGCGCGGGCGGCCGATGTCATGTCTCCGGTCAGAAGCATTTCCATCGCATGCTTGTTGTTCACGTTGCGCGACAAGGCAACCATGGGCGTCGAGCAGAACAGTCCGATATGAACCCCCGGCGTGCTGAAAGCCGCCGTATCCGCCGCAAGCGCAAGATCACAGCTGGCGACCAGTTGACAGCCCGCGGCGGTGGCGATGCCGGTGACCTCGGCAATGACCGGTTTGGGGCAGTTCACGATGGCCTGCATCACCCCGGAACATTGCGCCATGATCTTGCTGAAATAGGCGTGGCCACGGTCCGCTGCCGCGCGTCCGGCGGTCAATTCCTTCAGATCGTGGCCCGCGCAATAGGCGGGGCCTTCTGCGGCCAGAACAATGACGCGGACGGAGGGGTCGTCTCCGGCCTGTGCAAAAGCCGCACCCAGTTCGGCCAGCATGGCCTCTGACAGCGCATTGCGCCGCGACGCATCGTTCAAGGTGAGCCGCAGGATCCCGTCCTGAGACAAATCGCGCAGCAGGATATCGGTCTTGGTCATGGGCAGGTCCTTTCTGGGCGTTCAGAGAACGTTTATTTCCACGGTGTCGGACAGCGTGTTGGCGATAAAGCAATAGCGGTGCGCGCGATGCTGCATTTCCTTGAGCTTGTCGGCCTCCACGGCGAAGCCCGTGTCGAACCGCACCACGGGGTTCAGGTCGATCCGCGTGACCGACATCTGTCCCGAAGCGTTCTTGCCAAGATGGGCCTCGGCATAATCATGATAGCTGGCAACCGGCCAGCCCGCCTTGGCGCATAGCGCAAGGAAGGTCATCATATGGCAACTGGACAGAGAGGCCGCAAGCGCCTGTTCGGGGTTGGTATGATCCGGATCGCCGCCCCAATCGGGGGCGGCGTCCACCTGGACCTCATGCGTTTGATTGTATTGCACCGTGTGTGCGTTGGAGTACTTGCCGGTCTGCAAGGCAGGCCCGGCGCGCTGCCAGTGCAGCTCGATCGCGAGGTCGGACATTTCAGGCTCTTTATGCGTTAGGCGTTGACTTGCAGGGGCGCCGGCGAAGCAGCGGCGGCCAGTTTCTTGCGCGGGTCGTAGAACGGGCGTTCGACAACCATGGCCCGGGTCTCACCGGAATGCGTCAAGACCTCCAGCTCCGTTCCAAGTTCGGCGCAGTCAATCGATACCATGGCCAATGCGATATTCTTCTCCAAACGGGGCGAATAGACGGCCGACGTGACCTTGCCGGCGCATTCTCCATCCTTGTTGACCGTCCAGAACGCGGTGTTCGGGCCAGACAGCGGCGCGCCGTCAATGATCAGCCCCACCTGCTTGCGCGAAATGCCGTTGTCGCGGATGCGCTGCAGCGCGAACTTGCCGATGAACTCGGCGGGCGTATCCAGGTTCACCAGCCGGTCCAGCCCCAGCTCATAGGGATTGGTGTGAATATCGGCATCTGCATGATAGGACAGCATGCCGCCTTCGACGCGACGAATGGTCGAGGTATGACCGGGCTTGAGCCCCATCGGCATGCCCACGGCCATGATACGCTCCCAAAGCGCATCGCCACAGGCCCCGTCGCGCAGGTATATTTCATACCCCAGCTCGCTGGACCAACCGGTGCGGGAAACAATGAGCGGGATGCCGTCGAGGCTGAGCTCGCGAAGCCAGTAATACCGCAGGTCCATGATCTCGTCGCCGAAAAGGGCGCGCATGATCTCGCCTGATTTCGGCCCCTGAAGCTGCAACGGCGACACGTCCGGTTCACTGATCGAAACATCAAGGCCCGAATGGACCGCAACACCTTGCGCCCAAAGCAGGATGTCACTGTCAGCCAGCGACAGCCAGAAGTGATTTTCGCCAAGCCGCAGCATGATCGGGTCATTGAGAATCCCGCCATCGGCATTGGTGATCAGCACGTATTTGCACTGCCCCACCGCCATGTTCGACAAGTCCCGCGGGGTCAGCATCTGGGCGAACCTTGCGGCATCGGGCCCCGTGATCTCGACTTGCCGCTCGACGGCCACATCGCACAGGATCGCATCGTTCACGAGGTTCCAGAAGTTCTGTTCCGGATCACCAAAGTCACGCGGGATATACATGTGGTTATAGACCGAAAATCCCTGCGCGCCCCAGCGCACTGTCGCATCGAAATAGGGGGATTTGCGGATTTGGGTGCCAAAGCCAAAGTCATGAGGTTGCATCATATCGTTCACCCTGTCTTGCGCCTGGGGCCATGCCCGCAGCGGCGTTGCTGATAAGCACGGCATAAATGGTTCGGGGAGAACGCGGGGTCTTATGAATCCTGTCTGACAGGACTGATCGGGCCATGATTCGCGGATTTGAGGACCAATCGGTCCCGATACCTCAACGCGCCCTGTGCGCCGTCAGCTTGGCGAGATTCGGTTGCTCGGCCTTGATCAGGCGCGTAGCGAAGTAGGTCATGTATCTGTCGATGGCCAGATCGGCCGACAAAAGGTCGTCCATCAACTCCTGAAAGGCGGAAAGGCTGGGTGCCACGACCGTCATCACATAATCGATGCCGCCGCCCGTCGCGACACAGGTCGTGATCTCGTCAACGGTCTTGATATGGTTCTCGAAGCGGTCGAAATCGGTTCTTCGATGATGCGTCAATGAAACCGTCACAACCACGCGAGTCACATCGACCACGCGCTCAAGCGCGATGTCGGCATGATATCCCCGGATAAACCCAGCCGCCCGCAAACGCGTCAATCGCGCCAAACAGGGCGTTGGGGACAAATTCACGATCTCGGCAAGTTTCGACTTGCTCAGCTGGCCATGTTTTTGAACCGCGCTGAGAATTCGAATATCCGCCGCGTCCAGTCCATTCCGTTCTCGCATCGCAGCCCATTCTAATAGATGTCAGAAACGATTTCACTGATTGCCGAACGATTGGCATTCCTCTGTGGTCGGCGTGATTATGAGGCCGCGTGTCGGAATCTCGGGTTTGTTTTGCGACGAGTCAGAGGCTCGCAGCGTCACTGGATGCGCAGGCGGCGACCAGCGCCGATCATGTCCTTTGAGCGGTCTTGCCCTTCTGGGCAGTGATTTTCCTGTTCGAAATCACGGCATGCCCTGTGATTACTGAAACTGATATCAGCCTCTGTTTTTGACTGCATCAAGGCGTCTGGGAAAACTCGGATCCGGGTTTCCGGACCGGATGTCGGAAGGCCGTATTACATACGCTTTGCGAAAGCGAAACGGTATGCCTCCCCTCCGCCGTTTTACTCCCGTCCCCGCATGCACCGCCCCCCTTCGCCATCGGCTCCAAGAGCGCTTGGTACGATTTCTGCATCGGTCTGCGCAACCCAACCTTGCAGAAGGCAAAGAGTCATGGAAACGCCAACACCCCTTGCGGCATCAAACGATACGCCCCCTGTGGTCGTGCCGCCCTGTCCCTCGCGGCACCTCATGACGTTCGGGGGATGATCCATGCTGCACACGATTGCGATCAACACGGCCGAAAAAACCTATGCCAACCCCGAGGAAGTCATTCCCGCCAGCGCCTTTGGCGCCGAGTTTCTTGGATGGGAGCCGTTCTCGAATTTCACAGCACGCAACGAGGAGTTGGACCTGCCGCATATTCGGTGGCCAGGTGGAATTCCAGTTGAAGAAGGCATCAATATCGATGGCAGCGCGGATGGGTCCAGAGAACATGTCTTCGATCTGAAGTTCGACAATCTGGTTGAATGGGATCGGAACAATGGCGACCCGCGCGAGGGCATCAAGGAGATGTTCGCCTATGCCAACGAGACCGGCGCCACATTTGCAATGGTGACTCCCACTGCGCGCTACGTGGAAAAAATGTTCAAGGAAGGCGACGAGGCCGGGCTTGCCGAGAGCCGCGCCGATGCGCGCATCTTCGCGGAAAAGCTGGTCGCCGGAGAGTACGGCACAGTGCCTGCAGGGTTCACCATCGAGGTTGGCAGCGAATATTATACCACCGGCATCTGGAAAGAGATGACATCAGACGCCTCGGGGCAACCCTATCAGGAGGACCCCGGCCCGCTTGCCGACAAGTTCGGCAAGGTCTTTGCCGCAGTCGTCGACGAAATGGGCGAGGTTTTCGCCGACCCCGCCCTCAACAGCGATGGCATCGAGGTCAAGCTGGCCGTTCAACTTGCGCGCCATCAGGCCGACCCCAGTCAGAATGGAGGCGATTTTTCGGATAATGTGGATTTCATCGAGGCGTTCATCGACGCCGGTGCCATCGACAAGGTCGATACGCTTCTATTCCACAAATACACGCCGACCTTCGATAATATCAGCCGCGCCATGGATACCGATGCAAACGGCTATCGTCTGGATGATGCCTTTGCCCTTTGGGAGGAGGCCAGCGGCGGCAAGGAATTCGAGTTTCTGGGAGGGTATCTGTCACCCTCCGCTGGCGCCGAAGAGCGGCTTGAATACGGCGCGCCGGGGCTGACCAATCTGCTTCAGGTCAATGCCCAGTTTCTGGACGCCGGCATGGATGTCGGTACGGTCTATGCCATCGGTCACAGCAATGGCGGCTCTCTTGGCTGGCGAGAGGAGCTGCTTGTGGGAGGCAAATTGTTCGACCTTATGGGCGAAAGCATCCCCGGAAAATTTCTCTATGACGGGTTTCAGGACAATATCTCAAACGTGGCCGACCTTGGCAGGTCCTATATCGGCGGCAACCATGTAAACAGCTATGTGTATGGCAATGACACCGAGGTGACCGTCTTTCTTGCGGCCAGCGATTTTTCCGGAGAGCAGCTGGATTACCGCGTTGAGCTCGACGAAAGCTTTCTCAACGCCGAGGTAACGCATCTCTGGGCCACAGGCGAGCAACTGTTTCACCCCGGCGATGGCGATTTGATCGGAAGTTATGGTGAGACGCAGAGCTACACGATCGATCTGATGGCGTCAGAGAGCCCCTCGAGCCTCGATGTCACCTTCGAACATGATTACGAGGTGGTGCGAATCGTCCTGGAGAAATCCGCGCTCGAGACGTTTGACCCGCTCGATATTGATGCGCCCCTCGAGATTGCGCCGTTCGAGATGCCTCTGGACTCGGATGAGGTCTCGACCTCGGCGACGCTGGAGGATGACCTTTTGATCGGAACCGATGCGGTCGACCAGATCAATGGCACCCTGGGCAATGACACGATCTGGGGTGGCCTCGGAGACGACACGGTGAAAGGCGGCTGGGGCGACGACATTGTTGCTGGTGGCGCTGGCGATGACAAGGTCACCGGGGACTGGGGCAATGACCAGCTATTGGGTGGGGATGGTAATGACCGGCTATTCGGCGGGGATGGCGACAATGTCCTGTTTGGTGGTGCAGGTAACGACCGCCTTGTCGCCACTGGGCGGCTCGACATTCTTGACGGCGGTGCAGGCAATGACACGCTCCATGCCGGGGCCGAAACCACGATCCTCACATTCTCCGACGATCAGACCATGGAGACTCCCAAGGAAGTCGATATCGTCCATGACTTCGTTCTGGGGCAGGATGTCATCGAAATTGACGGATTGGATTTCTCGGAGGGCGGCAACGGGTTTTCAGGTGAAGACTTCATGCGTGAGAATGCGAGTATTCAAGGAAACGATCTCGAGATCGCTCTGAGCGACCGCCATGCCGTTGTGCTGAAGAATCTGGTCTCACAACTTCCCGGAACGTCGACAGCGGCCGATTTCCACCAGATATTCGGGGCTTCAGCAACCGCCAGCACGGACATGATCGAGGAGGCACTCCAAGCCCCCCTCGACTGGGTCCAAGGCGGTGAAGGCGATGACGTCCTGACCGGCAGCGGGGGTATCGATTGGGTCAATGGCGGACTTGGCGATGACTCGATTTCAGGCGGAAGCGGAGACGACAAGCTCAAAGGGGGCTGGGGCAACGATCGGGTCGATGGCGGTTCCGGCGATGACCGCGTGACGGGCGACTGGGGCGATGACCTGCTGTTTGGCGGAAGCGGAGATGATACGATCTTCGGCGGCGAGGGATCCGACACCCTTTTCGGAGGTGACGGCAATGACCATCTTATTGCGTCGGGACAAAGGGATTTCCTTGCAGGTGGCGCTGGCAACGACACGCTGGAAGCGGGGGCCGAAACGACAATCCTCGGGTTCAGCGTCAATGATGCGCCATTCGCCCCTGTCGAGACCGACATCGTGCATGGCTTTACCCTGGGCGCGGATTTTCTAGAGATCGAGGGCTTGGAGGTCAGCGAGGAGAATGGTCAGCTTTTCTTGGAAGAGTTCATGCTCGAGAATGCCAGCATTCGCGGGGATAACCTCGAGATCAAGCTGAGCGAAGGTCATACGGTGATCTTGAAGAACATCACGCAGCAAATCCCTGGCGATCCGTCCGTGGCAGATTTCCATCAGGTTTTCGGAATCGGCATGTCGTCTCAGCCCCCCGAAGAGGAACCGGCATCCGGCAGCGATCCAATTGCGCAAGAGGCACCGGAGACCGACCCGTCATTGCAGGAGCTGTTTGGCATGGAGATGACTGCTGGCGAACTGGAGGCCGCAGCACAGGAGCAGATGGACAAGGAAGCCGAAGACACAACAGAAAACGATCCCTGGGCCTTACTCTTAGCGTAAGCGGCGAAAACAAGGGTGGTTTGCCGCACCATCAGGATGTTGGGTCTGAGGGCGTGGGCAAGACTCTGTGCTTATACGACTGCATTCGAGACGGTCAGGCTTCCGTCAAGGACAGCAGCTCGCGTCATAGCACCTCGATCTGCGCCATGTGGTGGCCATCTCATTGGGCGGCGCGTTATCGTCCTCTTGATAAGCCAAGTTACGCGGCAGCTCCGCGCCCGGCATCCGCTCCATCAGCTTGATTTGCAGCTTTCACATTGACCCAGCCCCTTTATCCGGGCCATCTGGATGTGGAATTCGGGGATCAGATCATTCGCGTGTTTAGCTTGCATAAAAGACCGGCCGGGCGGAGCCCTTGCGTAGCATCAGGTCATAAGCCCGAAAGCAAAATAGCGCCCGATAGAGCGCTAAATCATTGATTTAAGTTTATTATTTTGGTTGCGGGAGCAGGAGTTGACCTTTGCCGAACCAGCACGCAACTAAATCATAAAAAAAGATCCTGAATTAGAATCCGATTAGCGCATAAGGGTTTGTTTTCCTTAGGATTTTGCGTAGCTGTTTGTGTAGGTACCCGCACGGATCGATGCGATGATCTCTTCTTCTTTCCTCTCTTGGGCGCGAACCCTGTCAAGCAGCGCCTCGGCTCCGGCGCGCGGGAACGACAGGACACCGTCCTCGTCGCCAACGACGATATCGCCGGGCAAAACGACCTGGCCTCCCACGGTGATCGGCGCATTCAGCGTACCGGGACCGTTCTTGTAGGGGCCGCGATGAATGCAGCCCCGCGCATAGCAAGGCAGATTACCCGCGAAAATCTCGCGCACATCGCGAATGGCACCATCGACCACGAAACCGGCGATCTGACGGGATTTACCGATCTCCAGCATAATGCCACCGATGATGGCCCGGTCCGTCGCGCCACTCGCGTCTATGATGATCGCGTCGTTCGGCCCGGCAATATCGAGCGCCTTGTGTGCAAAGAAGTTGTCTCCCGGTGCGACCCGCACCGTCAGAGCACGCCCCACAAGCTGACGGCCCGAACCGTGAAAGGGACGCAGACCGACCATGCCTGGCAGGCGGTCAAGGTTGTCGCTGATGATCGCTGTCGGTGCAGTCGCAAAAGCCTCCAGCAATTCCTGGTCCGACATGCTCTCTTGAGTCAGGTGATCGGCCATGCCCTTACTCTGTCCTTTCATTTCCCCGTGGCAGATCAGGTGCCGCCCAAGAGTCACCGGTTAGACCCGCGGGCGGCGAAACATCGGAAGGCGATGCCAGGCGGTCAGCCGTCCAGACTGACCGAAAGCCGCTTCATCAGCCGCTCTGCTTCAGCGATATCGACAGCCGCCATCTTCGGCCCCGGAGCGCGAGTGGCAGCACTGGAGATGGCACCACGGCGCATCAGGATGTACTTGCGGACGCCAAGGCCAAAGCCCGGCTGCTGTTCGTGGCGCAGGATCGGCAGATAGCGATCAAACAGGTCTTCGGCCTCGTCGACCTTGCCCGCGTGATGCAGTTCCACAGTCTGCACTAGGGCTTCGGGGTAGGCGAAGCCCGTCATGGCACCGTCCGCCCCGCGCTGCAATTCCTGAGGCAGATAGAGACCGCCGTTCCCTGTCAGGATCGACAGTCGCGCGACGCCCGTATCCTCTTCCTGCTTGCGCAACTGGGATATCTTGGTCAGCCCCGGCCAATCCTCATGCTTGAGCATCACGATCTGCGCGCGTTCCTGCGACAGACGCCGGATCAACCCGGTCGACACCGGCTGGCCGGTTGCAAGCGGGAAGTCCTGAAAACAGATCGGCACATCCGGGCCGATGGCGTCGCAGACATTGTGGAAATAGGTTTCTATACGGTCTTCGCGCGCGGGGCCTGCGTTCGGCGCGACCATGATGCCAGCCGCACCCTTGTCCATCGCGTAGGAGGTCAAATCGACAAGATTGGCCATCCCCGCGTCGGACACGCCC
>Ga0102928_1000221_pt1 | contig 35152 bp, 36 predicted proteins | sample SalPonR1_B_D1_MG_FD_78504 | JGI IMG/M metagenome (GOLD analysis project Ga0102928, IMG submission 78504) | Salt pond soil microbial communities from South San Francisco under conditions of wetland restoration - Salt Pond MetaG R1_B_D1_MG | ecosystem: Environmental > Aquatic > Marine > Intertidal...
TGTTATTTCTTTTTGAAGCGTCTTCATAATTGTAAATATAAAAAATAATCTTTTAATATGGCAATTGCTTAATTTGATAATTGCCTGATTTGATAATATGGTAATGTATCAGTTTAGCAATGATGAAATTTTAAAATTTGGTGCTTCGGTAATGGTGTGATTTGTGAATAGGTTACTTTTTCTTAAAACTCCTTATAAAACCAAAATATAATAACACCTCCATCCAAAAAAGTCTCTCTTAGGTGCTATGCTGAGAATAGTCGAAGTGGGAGATTTAGAGGGGTCTTTTATTACCTCTCAAAAATAGCCTTCAACTCAAAATCGAGTTCAGGAAATAATTTGCTTTGTATTTTCGCATCGACACCTAAAGGTCTGTCATTGTTATATTTATCATCTTTTAGATAATAAACCAATATAGTCTGATTAGCAGGTTCAACAATCCAGTATTCAGGGATTTTATTCTCTTGGTATAAGTCAAATTTTACACCCATTTCTTTTTTAGAATTGCCCGGCGAAAGAATTTCAACAACCAAATCAGGTGACCCCTTACAACCTCGTTCATCAATTTTATTTAAGCCGCAAATGACGGTGATATCCGGCTGAACAACAGTATTGTATTCATCATCGGTTACCGGTTTTTTGGAGTCTTTCAATCTCACATCAAAAGGAGCAGATATAGCTTTGCAAGGTTTACCTTTGAAAAAATTGTAAAAATTACCAAATAATTCTCCAGAAATATCTTGATGAGAGAAACTAGGTGCAGGCGTCATCTTCATCAATTTGCCTTTGTACAATTCCACACGCTCTTTAAATTCCCAGGTTAAATAATCGGCATAAGTGTAAAACCCGTTTACGTCCAACTGATTTATATCTGTTATTTCTTTTTGAAGCGTTTTCATATTGGTAAATATAAAAAATATTCATTTAAAAAGGTTAAGGCTTACTTGGAAACACTGTTTTTTAACTAAATACTTTGGTTATATTTTGCATACTAGGAACGAAAACCAATAATTAATTTGATCAATTCAATATTCGCTATTCAGCATTCCTTGTTCAGTATTTAAAGAAATGAATATCGAACAAGGAATAACGAATCATGAATTTAGAAGTTTTTTTCTACTTCATTATTCTCTAATCAGCGTTCCTTGTTCATTATTCACAAAAAGCCAATAATATCGAACAAGGACTAACGAACTCTGAATTTTGAAGTTTTTTACTTCATCATTCGCTATTCAGCGTTCCTTGTTCATTATTTACAAAAAACCAATAATATCGAACAAGGAATAACGAATTCTGAATTTTGAAGTTTAATTTTTTACTTCATCATTCGCTATTCAGCATTCCTTGTTCAGTATTTAAAGAAATGAATATCGAACAAGGAATAACGAATCATGAATATTAAAGTGTTATTTTTATCTTGGAATCTTAATATTTTGTGATGAAGAAATTTGACTTAGATGAAAGATTAATCGATTTTTCTGTTATGATTATATCTATCGTAAACGAATTACCTAAAACAAAGGCTGGAAATCATCTCTCAGGTCAGCTGATTCGTTGTGGGACTTCACCAGCCTTAAATTATGCCGAAGCTCAGAGTGGTGAATCGAGAAAAGATTTTATTCATAAAATGAAAATTTCTTTAAAAGAATTAAGAGAAACCTATACTTGTTTAAGAATAATTGAAAAGGCAAAATTGTTTGACGGTTCTGCTATGCTCGATATAGCAAAAAAAGAGAATAATGAATTGATATCAATTTTTGTAAAAAGTGTTGAAACTGCCCAGAAAAGATTAAAAAGATAATCCTTATTAATTATTTTTCACTTCATCATTCGCTACTCAGCATTCCTTGTAAATTATTTAAAGAAATGAATATCGAACAAGGAATAACGAATCATGAATTTAGAAGTTTTTTTCACTTCATCATTCGCTACTCAGCGTTCCTTGTTCATTATTTACAAAAAACCAATAATATCGAACAAGGAATAACGAATTCTGAATTTTGAAGTTTAATTTTTTACTTCATCATTCGCTATTCAGCATTCCTTGTTCATAATTCATTAGAGAAGAGTGGCGAAAAAGGATTAACGAATTCTGAATTTTGAAGTTTTTTACTTCATCATTCGCTATTCAGCATTCCTTGTTCATAATTCATTAGAGAAGAGTGTCGAACAAGGAATAAGAATCATGAATTTAGAAGTTTTTTTCTACTTCATTATTCTCTAATCAGCGTTCCTTGTTCATTATTCACAAAAAACCAAGAATATCGAACAAGGACTAACGAACTCTGAATTTTGAAGTTTAGTTTTTACTTCATCATTCGCTATTTAGCATTCCTTGTTCATAATTCATTAGAGAAGAGTGTCGAACAAGGACTAACGAATTCTGAATTTAGAAGTTTAATTTTTTACTTCATTATTCTCTAATCAGCGTTCCTTGTTCATTATTCACAAAAAACCAAGAATATCGAACAAGGACTAACGAATTCTGAATTTAGAAGTTTAATTTTTTACTTCATCATTCGCTATTCAGCATTCCTTGTTCATAATTCATTAGAGAAGAGTGTCGAACAAGGATTAACGAATCATGAATTTAGAAGTTTTTTTCTACTTCATTATGCTCCAATTAGCGTTCCTTGTTCATTATTCACAAAAAACCAATAATATCGAACAAGGAATAACGAATCATGAATTTAGAAGTTTTTTTCTACTTCAATATTCGCTATTCAGCATTCCTTGTTCATAATTCAAAAAAAACCAAGAATATCGAACATGGAATAACGAACTCTGAATTTTGAAGTTTTTTACTTCATCATTCGCTATTCAGCATTCCTTGTTCATAATTCATTAGAGAAGAGTGTCGAACAAGGATTAACGAATCATGAATTTAGAAGTTTAATTTTTTACTTCATTATTCTCTAATCAGCGTTCCTTGTTCATTATTCACAAAAAACCAAGAATATCGAACAAGGAATAACGAATTTTGATTTCTGATTTTCTTATTTTTGATGCATGTATATAAACTCATAAACTCATAAACTCATAAACTCATAACCTTAGTAAAAATGATCTCCCAATCCTCCATACAGAATGTATTAGATGCTGCTCGGGTAGAGGAGGTGATAGGCGATTTTGTGCAGTTGAAGAAATCCGGGAGTAACTTTAAAGGGCTCAGTCCGTTTACCGACGAACGTACACCGAGTTTTATGGTATCGCCTGTAAAACAAATCTGGAAAGATTTCTCTAGTGGCAAAGGCGGCAATGCCATTTCCTTTATCATGGAACACGAGCATTTTTCTTATCCGGAAGCCATCAAGTATTTGGCTAAAAAATACAATATCGAAATTGAGGAAACTCAGCAAACCGATGAACAAAAACAAGCCGCCAGCGAACGGGAAAGTATGTATTTGGTCAATGCGTTTGCACAGGAATTTTTTATCAATCAGATGAAAAAAACTGATGAAGGCAAGTCTATCGGTCTCAGCTATTTTAAAGAAAGAGGGTTTAATGAAGACAGTTTGGAAACATTCAAACTGGGGTATTCACCTGAAGCCTGGCAGGCGTTTACTGATAAAGCGATTAGCAAGGGTTATAAGCTTGAATATCTTGAAAAAACAGGACTGAGCATAGTTAAAGGCGATAAAAAATTTGACCGCTTTAGAGGACGGGTTATTTTTCCTATTCATTCGCTTACGGGTCGGGTGTTAGGTTTTGGAGGTCGAATTCTGACTAACGATAAAAAAGCAGCCAAATACCTCAATTCACCGGAGAGTGAAGTTTATCATAAAAGTAAAGTGCTATATGGCTTATATCAGGCTAAAACTCACATTGCCAAAGAAGATAATTGTTATCTTGTAGAAGGCTATACTGATGTGATCCAGTTTAGTCAAGCTGGAATAAAAAACGTGGTGTCCTCTTCTGGAACAGCCCTGACTGAACAGCAAATCAGATTAATTCAACGTCTTACACCAAACATAACTGTATTGTTTGATGGAGATGATGCCGGAATTCGTGCCTCCCTTCGCGGAGTAGATATGATTCTGGAACAAGGCATGCAGGTTAAAGTTTGTACGTTTCCCGATGGTGATGATCCCGATAGCTTTGCGAAAGCCCATGACACCCACGAGATTCAGGATTATTTGAATGAAAATGCTAAGGATTTTATCAGCTTTAAAGCCAGATTACTCAGTAATTCTGCAAAAGACAATCCGTCAGAAAAAGCAGAAGTCACCCGAGATATTATCAACAGTATAGCTAAAATACCGGATTTGATTCAACAGGAATTATACGTTAAGACCTGTTCGGACATTATGCAGGTTTCTGAAGAGGTCTTGTTCAGTACGCTTTCTCAAATCAAGTCTAAAGCAGAACGAGAACAAAAACGGGCTTCAAGAAAAAGACCAAGAGAAGAAATGGAGGTGGTTTCGAAACCTTCCACGCCAAAAGATAAAGTAGATCCGCAAGAAGAACTGGAGCGAATCATTATTAGTTTATTGCTCCGCTACGGTAATCAGTCAGGCGAATTTGAAGACTATCTTCTCAAGGAAAATGAAGACGGTGAACTCGAGCTCACATCTGAAATTAATAAAGAATTGGTCTTCAATAAAATATATATGGAATTACAGGAAGATGAAATAGAATTTTCTAATCCAAAATTCCAGAACATATACGATCTCATTTGCAAACAATTTTCTGAGGAAAAATTGATAGATCATACCAAATTACTTAACCTTACCGAAGAAGAGGTCGCTACTGAAATCACTTCTGCACTTTTAGATAATGAAAACCATGAATTGCACCGTTGGGATGATAAAAATATCTTTGTGAAATCTAAAGATAAACTCGACCCCAAAGAAGTTACCCAGACCATACTTAACTTAAGACGTTTGCTCATCCAAAAAAAAATTGAAGATTTAAGCCACAGCATAAAAGACCAAACCCAAAACAGCCATAAGGCGGTTTTGAGTGAAACCTTAGACTATAAAAAATTAGAAATGTTGATTTCTAATAAAATTGGCCGGGTGATGTAGGTCTCGATACACTTTTTCATTTCATTTGGCTTTGCTCAATGAAATAAAAAACCACTCGAGCTGAGGCTAATTTTTTTGACTATAATACTTTTAAACGTCACTAACCATTAAATAAAATTTGCGAAAATTTTCGGAGGTTCGACCTGACGGTTTTATAGTATGCCTCGCATCGAGCCTGCCTCGCATTTCGATAAACTCAATGCCCACCGGCAAAGGCAGGTGTTTTTATCCGACGATAGGAGGTTAAAAATTGTATCGAGATGTATACCCTCCAAAACCATTTGGTAAACCCACAACTTAATCTATCTTTGATTTTTAAATTTTTCTATGAAAGCATTAAGCTTAATTTTAAGAACCAAAGGGTTTTTTGCTCCGGCATTTTTATTTTTAAGTCTTAACCTGGCAGTAGGAAACTGGGCTGTTGGTATTCCACAGATTAAATCTAAAATAGGGTTTACGGAGTCTGAGTTGGGGATAGCGATATTATGTTTTGGTTTGGGGACTTTTGTGATGTTATTTACGGCGCCAAAACTGGTTCAAAAATTTGGATTAGCCCAAATATGTCTGGTGTCTGTTATTGGGGTATGTCTGGGGATTATACTCCTTTTTATGACTTCTGATTATTTGGTGTTATGCTTTTTTCTTTTTATTCTGGGTAATTTTACCGGCCTGATAGATATTGGTATGAATACTCTGGTGTCTCAGGTAGAACAAGATTACGAGGTGAATATCATGTCTGCCAGTCATGGATTTTTTAGTTTTGGTGGTGTAGTAAGCGGCGGACTTGGTGCATTATGCCTTTCTCAGTTTAAAATAGTTCCTTTATGGTATGTTGTAGGCATATCTATTGTACTCATAATTTTGAATGTATACTTGTACAGGTATTACCGACACATTGATGTCGAAAAAACTGAATCCAAAAAGTTTGATTTTTCATACGTCAAGCCACTTTTTCTCTTATTAATTGTTGGATTTATCTGCATGGGTGCAGAAGGTGCTGTTGCCGACTGGAGCGCTTTGTATCTAAAACATGTGGCTAATGCTAAACCCATGTGGTTTGCTTTTGGCTTTTTATCCTTCTCGGTTTTTATGACCCTGGGACGTTTTTATGGAGATAAACTTAGTGATAATTACGGTAGTTATAAAGTACTCTATATTGGTCTGCTCGTTTCTCTTTTTGGTTATGTTTCAGTTCTTTTGACATCTACATTCTGGAGTATTCTTGGCTTTGGCTTGATTGGTTTGGGACTTTCTGTTGTTATACCCGAGTTGTTCAGAATTAGCGGTCAGTATCAAAAACTTGAAAAATCTAGAGCCATTTCTCTGGTAGCCGGAGCGGGATATATTGGCTTTCTTATCGGACCGGTGCTGTATGGCTTTATTGCTGAAGCTACTGATCTGTGGTGGTCTTTTTTAAGTATGTTGATTATTGTCTTCCTGGTGCTGATAATGATTTTTAACAGCAAAAAACCCTCAACTTAATCTGCAACAAATCGCTCATCTGTGGGCATGATTGTACCACAGTTATTACAGGTTCTTAAATCTTCATTGGCGTAAAAATGCTTAAAATGCTTTAAAAAATCTTTTTCAATGTCGTTGAGAGGAAAATACACTTCATGAAGTTTATGGTTACAATTATCGCAAAACCATAATAAACCATCTTTAATGTCTAAATGTTTACGCTTGCGTTCAATAACCAGTCCTATGGAGTTTTTATGCCTTACAGGTGAGTGCGGCACTTTAGCAGGATGCAGATACATGTCTCCGGGACCGAGTTGCATGGTTTTCTTTTCTCCGTTTTCCTGAATATGCACTTCTATTTGTCCTTCGAGCTGGTAAAACAGTTCTTCTGTTTCGTTGTAATGATAATCTTTTCGAGCATTTGGCCCGCCGACAATCATTACGATGTAATCTTCGGCGTCTTTGTATAGGTTTTTATTACCCACTGGTGGCTTAAGTAAATCTCTATTGTCATTTATCCATTGGTTAAGGTTGAAAGGTTTGCCTATTGACATGTGTTTAGTTTTTAGTGGCTAGTTTCTAATTATTAGTTTTTTCGAATTATTTTCAGTTGACGGAATTATTAGACTTGTTGATGTCTTGCTTGTTTCTTGTTTTCATCACTCGCAAACATAGATTACCAAGATACAATTTTTTAAAAAAATAATTGACTTAGGCGTTTAATAAATATATTTTAAATTAATTACTTATTTAATAATCAATATATTATGTCTAAATAAAACCGTTTTTTTTGCCTAAAAAAAATTTTTCGTCTATAAAGTTGATGAAATATCACCACAGAGGCACTGAGAACACTGAGATATAAAATATTAATTATGTGCCTAGGTCAAAAAAATAAAAAACTATTGGTTGATCATTTCTTTTAGATACAACCCTTTTTGGCCTAGAAATTTTATGGTTTTATTAATTGACATGGTATAGGTTTCCGGATGATTTTTCATAGAGAAATTAAAAATATGTATCGACGGCGAATTCGTATTGTTTAATAAAAATGTCTTTAAAGTGAAAGAGGTTATTTTGCTCATAGAAAAGCAGCATGGCTTTTTTATACTCAATAGAATTAACGGTTCTAAATGATATTGGACAATAGTTATGTGATATTAAAATAGCATTGCTAACAATTCTTGCAGTCCTTTTATTCCCGTCTGTAAAAGGGAGTATATAAGAAATTAAAACAAAGCTAATAAGGCTTTTTCAAAAATATTCTCTTTTGCTTTTATAACTTTACACGCGCCATCTAATGCTTCTAAGATTTGAAATTGATTATCTAGTGGTGTATAATTTGTACCTGAAATACCAATTCGTCTTTTTCTGAGATTCTTTTCAATATGGAGGCCATTCTTTAAAATCCTATGAATATCTTCAATTTTAGATGTTCTTAAAGGGGTTAAGTATGTTTTGTTTTTGACGATGAAATCTATGGCATCTTTATGATTAAGTAACATCACAGCTTCATCTTTTGTCTTCCCTTCTGCGGTCTCTTTTTCTTTTAAAAGCCTCTCAGTTTCCAGTAATGAGTATGTATTACCTTTAATTTGTGAAGATTTCCAATTTAAATCTATGGCTAAGCGCTCTAATTCCTTGTCGTATAGATGCTTTGATAATTCTGAAATATTTGAAATAAATTTCTTTTGTAGATGGTTTAAAAAGTTGATTTCCATTTAAGTAGAGAGTTTAGCTTCAGATAAAATACCTTCAATAAGATTGAAATTGAAATTATGCCGTATTTCTCTTTCATCAATCTCTTTATCATAGTATTCTTTGATATCTAAAGGCTCAATCAATTGGTAAGTAGATGATATGATATACCAAGAACTTGAGCCCTTACCAAGCCTTTCCACATAATTTTTTTGAATAAGACCTGAAAGAACTCGCTTAAAAGAAGAAAAACTTGCATCAAATGAAACTCCCTCAAATACCTGTCTCGAAGAAGAACTCGGGTTCTTCCTGATGTATTTTATGATGTTTTGTTGTTTCAGGTTGAGCATTTTTTTAATTCCTTTCAATTCAAACTCAACTTTGAAAAATAGCGAAGCTATGAATTCAAAGTTGTTGGTTGAACTAATCCCAGTTTCTTCTGCTGAACTTACTTGTGCTGAATTTATTTCAGTATTAGCCTGATCTTGGGTTCAATACCCCGTCGCTCAGCGTCGAAACCTTAAAAGAATATTCTACTTTAATACCGCGATGGCTCTGTGTAATTCATTGAAGTAATCTTGTTGTCATAAATTTTTGGCCAGCCATATTGTGCTGTGATCTTTTCATCATCATACCTAACTGCTTGAAAATAATATAGCCCAAGCCAAAATACAACTTGAAGTAAAAAAGCCATAAAAGTCAATAGGTGCTTTTCTATCCGAAAAAGATTTATCATTGAAGCAATGAAAAACACAGTGAGCAGACCACCAAATATTTTGATAAATACTCTACGTCTTTTTTTGAACTTATCCACCATATTTCAACTATTAAAAATATTATTAAAGTAAAGCATATTGGCGATGCACTCAATTTTAGTATTTTTACACTATGGGTTTAGACTTTTTAGATTTTAGAATTTTAGATATCATTGATATTCTTCTTGTAGCGACCCTGCTGTATTACATTTATAAACTCATAAGAGGTACTGTAGCTATCAATATATTTATAGGTATTGTCATCATTTATCTGGTCTGGAAGCTTACCGATTTTTTGAAAATGGAAATGCTGAGTAGTTTTTTAGGTCTATTTAGCAGTGTAGGTGCCATTATGCTTATTGTAGTGTTTCAGCAAGAAATCCGAAAGTTTTTTCTTCTCATTGGTTCCACAAATATTACCAATAAAAACGGGATTTTTAAAGTCTTTAATTTTAGCAAACGTTCTACAGATGCTCTAGACCACATTGATGATGTTGTAGAAGCCTGTGAAAAAATGAGCCAAAATCACACCGGGGCACTCATTGTTATAAGGCGGCAAACGAATCTGGATTTTGTAAAAAATACAGGAGATGAGATGGACATAACTATCAATATCCCCATTATAGAATCTATTTTTTATAAAAACAGTACGCTACACGATGGTGCTATTGTTATCGAAGGCAGCAAAATAACGGCAACAAGAGCAATATTACCCGTGTCTAATGACAGAAAAATACCATTAAGGTTTGGTCTTAGGCATCGTGCTGCGGTGGGCATTACCGAAAAAACGGATGCTTTGGCTGTTGTTGTTAGCGAGGAAAATGGACAGATTTCCTATTTAAAAGATGGCGAATTTGTTATGAATAAAGGTAAAGAGGACTTGGCAGAAAAAATAAAAAGTGATTTAGTATAAATAAGATTTCACTTTTTTCACCACTCTTTCAGGGGTAATGCTTCTCATCACTTTATCATACCCTGTAACTCTCTTATTACCGTAAATTGAAGTAGGGAGTAAAGGAAAAATATTACGATCGGGTAAAATTTGTTCATCTTCAGTTTGAAGAAATGGTGCAAAACCTGCAAAAGGATGGGTTTGTCCCCAAATGGTGATAACTTTTACGCCGTACATTGCTGCTAAATGCCCGTTCCCGCTATCCATACTTAACATGAGGTCTAAGTTTGAAATTAGACTCAGCTCGCTTCTAAAATCATACCTCCCGGCGATACAATATACGTTGTAGTAGGGTTTTGCCCAATTTTGTAGTCGTGACATTTCTAATGGCTTTCCACCAAATAAATAAATATTAAGAGATTGATTTTCAGCAAGGTTCATAATGGCCTCTTGCATTAAATCTGCCGGATACGTCTTCCCGTCATGTGCTGCAAAAGGAGCTATGCCCAAGTGCTTTTCAGCTGAGTAATACTTGAGGTCATCAATTAGATTCCTCCTGAGCGCCTTTTTTGGTAAAAATTGAGGCGCTCTCCAATCTATTCTATACCCTAACCGGTTAAAAACTTCAGCATAGCGTTGAACTGTGGATTTTAGCGGCTTAAACCTCTTATTTTTTAATCTTGTAAGGGCTTTCTTCTCTTTTCTGCCTTTATGTATTGTTCTGATTTTAAATCTGTGAAAAGACAAAAAAAATTTTAGAACCTTAGACCTGAGAACATTATGTAAATCGGCAATAGCCGTAAATTGATGTTTAGCGAGTTCCTGACTTAGACTGTATACTCCTTTTACCCCTTTGTACTTGGTCTTTACGTCGGCTTCAATAATAGACACATTTGGAATATCTTCAAATAACTGACCGAAAAAAGGCTTAGTTAAAACACTTATCTCGATGTTTTTATGCTGAGACAATAGCGTGAGGATTACAGGGATTGTCATCGCCACATCTCCCATGGCAGAAAGTCTTATAACTAAGATATGAGGTTTACCGGAAGGCATTATTTGCGGCTTCTTAGCACCGGGTTCATTTCATCATCATTGTACATTTTCATCTGTTTGTAGACTTTCATGTATTTATCTCCATTGGAAATGTCTTCAAGTAATTGGTCTATTGCCATGGATAAATCTATGCGTTGTTCCAATAATACATTTAGTTTGTCCCGGCTTTTTTTACGGTGTTCTTCATTGGCGTCTTGGCGATCTGCTTCTTCCTGCATATGGTAAATCTTAAGTGCAAGAATAGAAAGTCTGTCGATACCCCATGCCGGGCTTTCAGTATTTATTTTGGCATTGGGTTTAACATCAACCGATTTGAACCTGTTTAAAAAATAACTGTCAATATATTCAACCGTATCGGTTCTGTCCTGATTGGATGCGTCTATTTTTCGTTTCAATACCAAGGCGTCTTTAGGCGTAATATCCGGGTCTCTAATTAAATCTTCGTAGTGCCATTGTACAGTATCAATCCAACATTTTCTATACAAAAGATGGAAAAGCTCATCTCGTTCTGCGTCATAAGGGTTATTGAATTCTTGGTCTACTTTGTCTTTAACATGATAAGTTTCTATGACGGCTTTGAAAATGGCGTTTGCTTTATCAGAAATCATAAGTGTAATTTTTTACAAAGATATGGAAAAATAGGATGTTAGATTTCACATGTTGATGATTTAGATGTTTATGAAGATTATATTTTAAAACCCGCAATTGAAAACGTGGATTAAATAAATAAAAAAAACCCTACTCAATTAAGAATAGGGTTTATATGTAGATTTTATACATTTATAATATCACCATTTTTATCATGAAAATGGTATTCGAGATAAGTATAGGCATCACGGGGTTGGATTTTTACCCAGCGTTTGTGGTCAAAAAACCACTTACTTCTTGGCGAAGGAAATCCTTTTGTCAAAAAAGCGGCTATAAAAGGGTGAGCCGATAGTGTGACGTTTTTGTAATTCTTCTTAATGATTTTTTGAAGTTCTGCCTGAAGCCTGTTGATAACAACCACAGGGGCTTCTACTTCTCCATTTTCATTAGGATTTTTCTCGCGGGTTTTTATATCCAATTCCGGCCGTACGCGCTGTCGAGTGATTTGAACCAAACCAAATTTGGTTGGTGGCAAAATCTTATGTTTTGCTCGGTCATCACTCATTTCATCACGAAGTGTATTGTATAATTTTTTCCGATTTTCAGATTTATGCATATCTATAAAGTCTACAACAATTATCCCACCCATATCTCTAAGGCGGAGTTGTCTGGCGATTTCTACGGCACTTATAACATTTACTTGTAGTGCTGTTTCTTCTTGACTTTTAGCTTTATTGCTTCGATTGCCACTATTAACGTCTATCACGTGCATGGCTTCGGTATGTTCTATAACAAGGTAAGCCCCTTTGGTCATCGTTACCGTTTTACCAAAAGACATTTTGATTTGACGTTCTATATTATACTTTTCAAAAATGGGAACCTTAGAATTATAAAGCGAAACGATAGATTCTTTATCTGGAGCAACCTCACCGACATAATCTTTGACTTGTGTATAAAGGGCTTCATCATCTATACAAATAGACGTAAAGGAGTCATTGAATATATCTCGTAAAAGGGATGAAGTTTTGTTGAGTTCGCCCAGTACTTTACTCGGTAATTTTTGAACCTTACTGATTTTTCTACACATGGCTTTCCAGCGATTCATAAGGTTTTGCAAATCATTGTCTATTTCTGCTACTTTTTTACCATCGGCAACAGTTCTTACAATTATTCCAAAGCCTTTAGGTCTAATGCTTTTAACCAATCGCTTAAGTCTGTCTTTTTCTTCTGAGCTTTCTATTTTCTGAGAAACAGAAATGCGTTCAGAAAATGGAACGAGAACAATGTATCTGCCTGCTAAGGACAATTCACTGCTCAATCTTGGTCCCTTTGTAGAAATGGGTTCTTTTACAACCTGTACAAGTACAGATTGGTTGGGATGTATCACATCAGTAATGCTTCCATTTTTATCGATATTTTTTTCATTGTGAAAATCTTTAAGGTCATAATTTTTCAATTTACCTGATCTTAACTTTTTTGTAAATTGAATCATGGTTTTGACTTGAGGCCCTAAATCATGATAATGTAAGAACCCATCTTTTTCATAGCCAACATTTACAAATGCTGCATTTAAGCCACTTAAAGCTTTTCGTACATCAGCCAAAAAAATATCGCCAACTAAAAATTTTGTGCCTTCGTTTTCTTTATGTAATTCTATAAGTTTACCATCTTTGAGTAAGGCAAAATCTACAGCATCAGAACTTGATTGAATAATTAATTCTTTGTTCATGCGTATAGGGTATTAGTCCTCAATAGTTTTGAGGGTTTGTTAAACAAATATTTCACTTTAACTCAAAGTGATAGGCTGAAGATGCATATATTAAAAGATGCATCAATGTCAAAGAACTTGTGTTTTAGAATAAAGAATTATTTCTTTTTCTTGTGTCTGTTTGCCCTGCTGCGTTTTTTCCTTTTATGATTAGCAACTTTGGCTCGTTTTCTTTTCTTTCCGCTTGGCATAAATAATAAGATTTAAATTAAATTTAAGGTTTACTGCACCTTTACGTTTTCTTTTACGCTATTTACAAATGTTTTAGCTGGCTTAAAGGCGGGGATGTTGTGTGCTGGAATAATGATACTTGTGTTTTTAGAGATATTTCTACCCGTTTTCTCTGCTCTTTTTTTGATGATAAAGCTTCCAAAACCTCTCAGGTAAACATTTTCTCCACTATTTAAAGAGCCTTTTACTTCCTCCATAAAAGCTTCTATAGTTGATTGAACTTCATTTTTTTCTAAACCTAATCTTTCTGAAATAGCTGTAACTAAATCTGCTTTTGTCATAATTCAATATGTTTTAAAATTTTTAAAGGGTGCAAATATAATCATTTAATATTCAAATATTCAAGTGTTTAGTTATTATGTTTGCATAATATATTTTTAATACATAGTTTTAAATACGTGACAATCAATTTTTCAAAACACCTTAGTACGTGGTATGTAGATAATAAAAGGGACTTGCCCTGGCGACACACCAAAAACCCCTATAAGATTTGGCTCAGCGAAATTATTCTACAACAAACACAAGTTAAACAGGGTTTACCCTATTATCTAAAATTTGTAGAGAAATTTCCAAATGTTTATGACCTGGTACATGCTAATGAAGATCAAATTATGAAAATGTGGCAGGGGCTGGGCTACTATTCACGGGCCAGAAATCTGCACTATGCTGCAAAAACTGTTGTAGAAAAATACGATGGTAAATTTCCGAATAGCTATAAAGAATTGCTAAAATTAAAAGGTGTAGGAGAATATACAGCAGCAGCTATTGCGTCTTTTGCCTATAATGAACCTGTTGCGGTTTTAGATGGTAATGTATATAGAGTTTTGGCCAGATATTTTGGTATTGACCTCCCTATTAATTCTACGGAAGGCCAAAAGTTGTTTAAATCAAAAGCTTATGAATTGCTCGATGAAAAACAGCCTGCACTCCACAATCAGGCTATCATGGAATTTGGGGCTTTATTGTGTAAACCCAAATCTCCGGATTGTATGTTCTGTAGTTTAAACGCCACTTGTGTGGCTTTTCAGCAAAATAAAATAAAAGAATTGCCGGTTAAGCTGAAAAAACTGAAACGTAAAAAGCGGTATTTCAATTATCTGGTTCTAGAATCTCCTAATCAAGAGTTTATTATACAACAACGCCAAGAAAAAGACATTTGGCAGAAATTATTCCAATTTCCTCTTATAGAATCTGATGCAAATTTTACGAAAAATGATATACTGAAGACCAGATTATCTAAAGAATTAAACTTGTATAAAGATATTACTATACAAAAGATAAACCAAAAGACTTATAAACACGTCTTAAGCCATCAGGATATTTTCGCCGATTTTTGGTTAATAAAATGTCCCACAGAATTCTATAATTATAAACTTGAAAATTATAGCATCGTCAATTCTAAATCTATTCGTACTTTTGCAGTCCCTATTTTAATCGATAGATTTCTGAATGAACATTTTTCAGAAAACTAAAACTTTTATTACATTTATAAAAAATTAAATTATGGCGACAGGAACATTAAATAAAGTAATGCTTATAGGACACACGGGAGATGAAGTGAAAATGCACTATTTTGATGATAATAATTGTCTGGGCAGATTTCCTTTGGCTACCAATGAAGAATACATTAATAAAAACACAAACGAACGTGTATCCAACACAGAATGGCACAATATAGTTGTAAGGAATAAGGCTGCTGAAATCTGTGAAAAATACCTCAGAAAAGGCGATAAGGTATATATTGAGGGAAGAATAAAAACTAGAAAATGGACGGATGATAAAGGCAACGATCGCTACTCTACTGAAGTTCAATGTACAGAATTTACTTTTCTCACACCAAAAAGTAAATCCGGGAATAATACACCTCCACCTCAGGAAAGTCAGCCTAGTCCTAGTAGACCAAAAGCACCGCAGCAGGTTAGCGAACCTGATGAAAATAAAGAGGATGATTTACCATTCTAATTAAAATCCCAGCTATTGGAAGCCGAACCCCTTAGTCTTATGCTCTTATCTCAAGTTGCTGTACCCGAGATATTGAGCATATTGCTTATCATTCTGTTATTGATATGTTCAGCTTTAGTATCAGGTTCTGAAGTGGCCCTCTTTTCTTTAAAACCAACTGATTTTGAAGTCGATGAAAGCAAAATGAGCAGTCGAGAGAAAATATTGGTTAAACTACTGGATAAACCTAAAAAACTTCTGGCGACCATATTAATTGCCAATAATTTTATCAACATTGCTATAGTGCTGATATATAGTTCTATAAGCTACTTGTTTTCTGTAGCAAAGCAGGTGTCATTATTGGGTATAAGCCTCAATTTTATCATCGATATTGTTGTAGTTACGTTTTTGCTTTTACTGTTTGGAGAAATATTTCCCAAGGTGTATGCCAACCGAAATAATGTGAAGTTTTCTCATTTTATGGCCTATCCTTTACTGGTTTTAGATAAATTGCTTACACCTTTAAGTATGCCACTGAGAAATTTCAGTAATTTTTTTCAATCTAAATTAGCTAAACAAAAGCCAAACCTGAGTGTAGACCAATTGTCTCATGCTCTTGAACTTACCCGGGAAAGTGAAACTTCTACTGAAGAGAAAAAAATTCTAAAAGGTATTGTGTCTTTTGGAAATATTGATGCCAAAGAAGTAATGAAGCCAAGGATGGACATGTTTGCACTAAACTATGAGTTGAGCTTTAAAGACATTATGGTTCAAATAATGGAGGCCGGATATTCCAGGATACCGGTTTATAAAGAAGACATCGATAATATTGAAGGTATTTTATATATCAAAGACATGTTGCCTTACATCGATAAGTCTGCCTTTAAATGGCAGAGCCTCCTTCGGGAACCTTATTTCGTACCTGAAAACAAAAAGCTGGATGATTTGCTTAATGAATTTAAAGAACAAAAAAACCATTTGGCTATTGTGGTAGATGAATACGGAGGTACTAGTGGGTTGATTACTCTGGAAGATATCATTGAAGAAATAGTGGGCGACATTAGCGATGAGTTTGACGATGAAGACATTATTTATTCTAAGATAGACAGCAAGACCTATGTGTTTGAAGGCAAAACCTCTATGAAAGATTTTTACCAAATACTAAAATTTGATGAAGAACATATCAACACCTTTGAAGACCAGCGAGGCGATGCAGAAACAATCGCCGGATTTTTACTCGAAGTCACCAAAGGCTTCCCTAAGAAAAATCAGGAAATAAAATTTGACCACTACCGTTTTGTAGCCGAGGTTATAGATGATAAACGTATCAAGCAAATTAAAGTTATTATTGGGAGTTAAATGCCTCCATATTTTACCGATATACGACTATTAGCTCAAGTGCCTGTAAGACTCAAATTAACATAACATTATGAATCATAATGACATTCATAGGCTTAATCAATACGTTTTTTAAACAGTTCCATTTAAGTTTAATGATGTGTTCTTCGATGATATTAACCGCTTCTCAATTCCCTTATGATAGTAAACAGGTAATTTTTGAACCTTAATTTATTGGTCCAAATAATTTTTAGACAATATTCAATCTTGTATTTAAACTATTAGTTGTTAGTAGGTTAAGTAAAGATTTTAAGAAAAATTCTATTGTATCCTATATCATAATTTTTAGTTTTGTCCTAAAATGTTGATTATGAGATACTTTATACTAAATTTATTACTGTTTTTAAGTTTTACTTGTTACACTCAAAATGAATTTATTACGACTTGGCAAGTTTCAGGAGGTGACTTAAGCATTCAGATACCCGCAGATCAATTTGATTTTACTTATAATTATACAGTTGATTTTGGTGATGGAACTGTATTGAATAACCAAACAGAAACTATCTCGCACACTTATACATCGGCTGGAACCTACACGGTCAAGATTTCTGGTCAGTTTCCAAAGTTTGATGGAGGTGCGCTATTTGATAACGATGAACTCATTAGCGTTGAACAGTGGGGAAATATCCAATGGGAGTCTATGGAAAGCGCGTTTGAAGATTGTTTTAATTTGACTATAAGCGCTACAGATAATCCAGATTTAAGCAATGTCACCAATATGAGTTTTATGTTTGCTTCTGCAGACCTTGTGAATTCTCCAGGCATTAGCACTTGGGATGTGTCTAATGTGACGCTTATGGAAGGTATCTTTGCAAATGCCGATAGTTTTAATCAACCTCTTAATAATTGGGATGTCTCGAATGTTACTGATATGGATAACATGTTCTCCGGGAATGATGGTTTTAACCAAGCTTTAGATAATTGGGATGTTTCAGCTGTAACCACAATGTTCAGAATGTTCTACAACGCCACAGTATTCAATCAGCCTTTGGACGGTTGGAACGTGTCTAATGTGACCGACATGGGCGAAATGTTTAAACAATCTGCCTATAACCAACCCTTGGCGAGTTGGGACACTTCTATCGTTACCAATATGGCTCAAATGTTTAGAAGTTGCCCTTATAACCATCCACTGAATTCCTGGAATGTCTCAAATGTTACAGATATGGGGAGCATGTTCGAATTCAGTCCTTACAATCATCCTTTAGATAATTGGAACACGGGAAGTGTCACCGATATGGATAGCATGTTCAATTTTGCGTCATTCAACCTAGATATCAACTCCTGGGATGTGTCCTCTGTTATACAAATGCAAGGCATGTTCCGAAACTCAGATTTTAATCAACCTTTAGATAACTGGGATGTCTCTAATGCTCAATTTATAGCAGGTATGTTCCAAAACACTAATTTTAATCAGCCTTTAAATTCATGGGATGTCTCTAATGTAACTAGCATGTCTGATATGTTTAGATCTTCTAGTTTTAATCAGCCCTTAGACAACTGGGATGTCTCGTCCGTTGATGGCAGTGGCTTTGACGGAATGTTTGCCAATTCAGATTTTAATCAGGATTTATCGAGTTGGACGTTTTCTGAAAGTGACGTAGATGATTTTGTACGAAACTCTGAAATGGATAGTCAAAATTACGATTTGCTTTTAGATAGGTTTGTTCAACTTGACCTTCAGGATGGATATTTAGATGCCAACGGGATGGAATATTGCGATATATTTACCAGAGAAAAACTGATAGAAGATAATAATTGGGACATCTTTGATGATGACATCGGTGACGATTGCAACATTAATTATATTTCAGGTGAAATAAGATTTGATGAAAATGGAGATGGTTGTGATTCTAATGACGAGCCGTTGACTCAATTTTTAGTCAATGCCAATGATGGGCAAGACGATTTAAGTACTTTGCCTGATGATAATGGCTACTACGCACTAGCGGTAAATCAAGGGAACTTTAGCCTAAATATGCTCAATCTCCCCAATTTCTTAATCGCTTCACCTTCTGTACATACCATGACATTTACTGGGACTAACCTTGAAAATACGAATAATGATTTTTGTATCACGGCCAGTCAAACCATTGAAGATTTGAGTATAGAGCTTTTTCCTCTAGATGATGCTATACCCGGGTTTGAATCTGAGTATGAACTCATTGTAGAAAATAAAGGCACACTATCTGTATCAAATGTTCAAATCACAGTAACTTTTGATGACACTAAACAAAGCTTTGTTTCTGCGACTCAAACGCCAAGCAGTACAACTTCAAATTCGTTAACATTCACGATTAGTAATTTACCCATATTAAGTTCAGAAACGATTAATTTTACATTGCTCAATGTTCAGCCGCCAGATTTAAATAGTGGGGATATCGTAGTTATTACAGCAGATGTAACGCCGGATGCCAACGATACGTCTCCGGAAGATAACTCGGTAGAATTTGGTCAGGAGGCCATTAATTCATTTGACCCTAACGATAAACTGGCGGTTCAGCCTAACCAAATTCCGGATGAGCAAATTAACGAATACATAGATTACAAGATTAGATTTCAAAATGTAGGGACAGCAAACGCCCTAAATGTCAAGATAACAGACACGATAAGTGATAAACTGGATTGGACCACATTTCAGCCGGTCAATTCTAGTCATGACTACCGCTTAGAGTTTGTAAATCAAGAAGAGGTCAATTTTATTTTTGATAATATCAATTTACCTTATGAAGCTATTGATGAAGAGGGCAGTAATGGTCATGTGAGTTTTAGAATAAAACCCAATTCTAATGTGCAGATTGGTGATGTTATAAATAATAAAGCCTATATCTTTTTCGATTTCAATGCCCCAATCATCACCAACACTTATAGCATTACAATTGTTGACGAGTTGAGTTCAGAGGAGTTTGAAGCAAATCAAATAAAGGTATATCCTAATCCTTTAAAAGGGACCTTAAATATCAATTTACCAAGAGAAACAAAGCTTCAACACCTTAAATTATTTGATGCCAATGGGAAAGAGATTTTGTCTTCAAAAGAGGCAGAAAAAGTTGATTTAGCGCCTTTAAGTTATGGCTTATATATTTTGAAAATTTTTACCAGTAAAGGGGTTTTTCAAAAAAAGGTAATTAAAGAATGAATTGAGAATTTTTTCTTGATTTAAATGCTTTATACTCATTCGGAATAATCCTGACTTTGATTACATTTTATTCTTTAGGCTGTAGAATAAATATTTTATAGGTTTTACGTGATATTTTAGAGTAATTTTAAAAGGCTAAGCAAGGTTATAATGTTATATTGCGTCCTGCTTATGAGATTAAGAGAACTATACATCCTAATGATGATATCTACATTATGTATTGCATGCGGAGGTGATGACGCCTTACCCAAGCCCAAAGCGTATTTAGCACTTGAATATCCGGAAGCCAAATATCATCAAGCAGAAATTGAATGTCCTTACGATTTCAGAGTCAATAGTATTGCGAAACTAAAACGTGATAAATATAAAAAAGACTGCTGGTTTGATATTACTTATCCTCTGTTGGACGGTTCGATTTATATCAGTTATTATCCTGTAGAAGATAACCTCAAGTCGCTTATCATAGATGCGCAAAAACTGCCATTATCGCACGAAATTAAAGCTGATGCTATTTTGTCAACAACTTATATCAATGAAGCGCACCAGACTTACGGCTTGTTTTATGAAGTGGAAGGCAATGCGGCTTCGCAGGCGCAGTTTTATCTTACCGACAGCATCAATCATTTTGCAACAGGCTCAATATATTTTAATGCTCAACCCAATTACGATTCTATTCTCCCCGCTGCGGAATACCTCAAAAAGGACATGCGGAAAATAATGGAAAGTATGACGTGGAAATATTAACCTCATTTTATTAATTGTGTTCTCAAATTTAAGCCACATTTGCAAAAATTTTTGATTTGTCGGCTCATCAACTCAAGTGGTTATACCTTTTTATTCTTGCCCTTATGTGGGGCAGCTCGTTTATTCTTATCAAGAAAGGACTGGTAGGCTTGTCTCCAATTCAAGTTGGCGCTTTTCGAGTGGCGGTAACCGCAGTCATTCTTATTATTTTCGGTTATAAACGCTTTAAAACCATCCCTAAATCAGCCTGGAAGTGGTTGGCTGTTTCCGGATTAATTGGCACATTATTTCCTTCATTTCTTTTTGCTTATGCAGAAACCGAAATAGATTCTGCAGTAGCTTCAATCTTGAATTCTACGGTGCCGCTTTTGGCTTTAATAGTAGGAGTGGTGGTCTTTAAATCAAGACTGGTAAAGGCCCAACTGCTTGGCGTCAGTATTGGCCTGATGGGATCTGTCGTATTAATTTTAATTGGTGCAAACTTTAACCCCGATCAAAATTACTGGTTTGCTAGCCTGCCAGTCATAGCTTCTTTGATGTATGCGTTTAACGCCAACATCATTAAAACCTATCTACAACATCTCTCTGCCCTTGGTATTGCTGCGGGGTCTTTTTTGATTATGATTATCCCTGCTGTTATTATTTTAGCTTTTACCGGGTTTTTTGACGCTGATTTTTTGATGCAACCCGACACCCAAACCTCCATGTTATACGTTGGTTTGCTGGCCTTATTGGGAACGGCATTGGCGAAGATTATCTTCAACAGGCTCATTCAACTGTCCGATCCCGTGTTTTCAACTTCGGTCACTTACCTTATTCCTGTTGTGGCACTGTTTTGGGGTATTTTAGACGGAGAATCCTTCAGCTTTTGGCAGCTTTTGGCGGGCGGGATAATTCTCTTAGGGGTCTATTTATCTAACCTCAAGAAGAAAACTAGAAAAAATTAAATCTATTTTAGTTGCTCTTGCATGGCACCATGAGTTAAAAAATAACTATACCCAACAATATAAAACCTACGGATGAAATGCCTGGTTTTAAACGCTATTACAATATAAAAAAACAAAGGGGCTTAAATCCCTTGAATGTATTGTGCAATAAGCGAATAAGCTAATCCTCCAAGGCCGCCACTCCCGGCAAAGTTCTACCTTCCAGCATTTCAAGCATCGCCCCGCCACCAGTAGAGACATAACTCACTTTGTCTTCAAAACCGTATTGTTTTACAGCAGATACACTATCACCACCACCTACAAGAGAGAAAGCACCTTTGGCTGTGGCCTCTGCAATGGCATTTCCGGCTGCAACAGTACCTTCAGCAAAATTGGGCATTTCAAACACACCCAAGGGCCCGTTCCATAAGATGATTTTAGACGTTTTAATAATGTCAGCAAAAGCCAACTGCGATTTTGGCCCGGCATCTAAGCCCATCCAGCCGTCTTCTATATTGTCTATGGGTTGTATTTTGGTTTCGCTGTCGTTTTTAAACTCTTTGGTCGTCTTTGAGTCAACTGGCAAGTGAACTTTTACATGTTTTTGTTTAGCCATTTTCATGATTTGAAGCGCCACGTCCTGTTTGTCATTTTCAACCAGAGATTCGCCTATTTTACCACCCTGCGCTTTAATGAAAGTAAAGGCCATTCCACCACCAATGATGAGATGGTCTATGGCATCTAGCATATTTTCAATCACTGTGATTTTACTCGATACTTTGGCACCTCCGATAATAGCTGTAACAGGCTTTTCTTTAGAATTCATCACCTTATTTAAGCTATCGATTTCTTTCTTCAAAAGATAACCCATCGCTTTTTCTTTGGCATATTTGGCAGCCACAGTCGTAGAGGCGTGTGCTCTGTGTGCTGTACCAAAAGCATCATTGATATATACATCTGCTAAACTAGCTAATTGCTTAGCAAAATCTTCATCGCCTTGTTTTTCTTCCGGATGAAATCTTAGATTTTCCAATAATAGGATTTCTCCATTTTGCAACTCCTCAGCAGCTTTGTTGACGTCTTCACCTACACAGTCATCTACAAACTGCACTTGAACACCGAGTTTTTCAGACACTGAATTAAGGATATGCTTTAAAGAAAACTTGTCTTCTATACCATTAGGTCTGCCCAGATGAGAGATCAATATGGCTGAACCGCCATCTTCGAGAACTTTGATGATGCTTGGTTTGGCACCTTCGATTCTACTTTTGTCGGTAACTTCAAAGTTTTCATTGAGCGGAACATTGAAGTCTACTCTAATAATGGCTTTCTTATCTTTAAAATTGATATCGTCTATACTTTTCATATTTAAATTATTTTAGTTCAAATTTAAGCATTATTCATCAAATGAATTCAGGTCAATTGTGATGATTTCTTTAAAAATTGAATTAATTTCGCACAAAATCTGGCATATGAGCAAACAAAAACCATTAATACTGGTTACTAACGACGATGGGGTTACTGCACCTGGTATTCGCCACTTGATAAAAATCATGAAGGACTTTGGAGAGGTTGTTGTCGTTGCACCAGATAGTCCGCAAAGTGGAATGGGACATGCTATAACCGTTTCTAATAATTTGTATTGTGATAAAATTTCAACTACAAATAGTGATGTCTTAGAATATAGTTGTTCTGGTACGCCGGTAGATTGTGTGAAAATTGCCACACAATCCATTTTAAAGGGCAAACCAGACCTGTGTGTAAGCGGGATAAATCACGGCTCAAATTCTTCCATTAATGTCATTTACTCCGGCACCATGAGTGCAGCTGTAGAGGCTGGTACCGTGGGCATTCCGGCAGTAGGCTTTTCCCTGTTAGATTATGCCATGGATGCCAATTTTGAGCCCACAACTGCATACGTCAGGGAGATTGTAAGCTACATGCTTAATAACGAATTGGCTAAAGGCAGCGTTCTGAATGTGAATTTTCCAAAACTCTCGGCCAAAGATATCAAAGGCATAAAAGTATGCCGACAAGCCAAAGCACGTTGGGAAGAGAATTACGATAAACGTCAAAATCCCCAAGGTAGAGATTATTACTGGCTTACCGGTGAATTTATAAATGAAGATGCAGGAGAAGATACTGATGAGTGGGCGTTGGAACAAGGTTATGTTTCTGTTGTTCCCGTCCAGTTTGACCTCACCGCCCATAAACAAATTGAAAACTTAAAGGATTTAAATATTGAACATTAAAAAAGAAATTGGCATCGGTATGTTAATCGCATTGGTATGTACCTTAGCGGGCATATATATTTATGTGTTTTTATTTACAAATTACGATTTGCCTACTGCAATTCTGTACGCTTACCGCGATGAATTTCTCGGAGGATTGATTGCAATTGGTGCTGCAGCAAATTTTTTGCCTTTTTTTGTTTATCTAAAAAAAGACAAGATTTATAGAGCTAGAGGGGTTTTAATTTTTTCTATAGTTTTGGCTTTTTTAATTTTACTTTTGAAAATACGAATTTTTATATGAGTTTTAAAAAAGAATTTGAAGTTCGCTGGAGTGATGTTGACGCCAACCGGCATTTGGCCAATTCGGCTTATCAAAATTTCATGAGCCATACGAGAATGGCATTTTTACTTCAAAATGGATTCACACAAAAAGAACTGGCAAAATACAATCTTGGCCCGATAGTCTTTTACGAACATATCTATTACTTTAAAGAAATTTTACCTGAGGATGCAGTTGAGGTTACGTTAAAGTTGAAAGGCTTATCTGAAGACGGTATGTTTTTTTCGTTTGAGCACGACTTTTACAATACCAAAGGCAAAAATTGTGCGCGATGCGAAATGCTGGGCTCCTGGATTGATATGAAAACCAGAAAGCTCACAAAACTCCCTGAGCACCTATTTAAACACTTAGACCAGTTAGAAAAGACCGAAGATTTTAAAGTGTTGACTAAAGCCGATACGCGGAAGTTTGGAGTTAAGCCTAAGAAAAAAAACTAAATGTCATTACTCTATACTGCAACTTTTTCCGTACCCACAAATTCAGATAAAACATCAACGGCATAATCGATGTCTTCTTTGGTATTGAAGTGTGATAAAGAAAATCTGAGAGATGGTGTTTTAACTTTATCTGGTCCGTAAATTTCATTCAGCACAAAAGACCCTTGCTGACTTCCACTTTGGCAAGCGCTGCCCTGAGAACAGGCAATGCCCTTGAGGTCTAATTGAAAGAGCAATAAGCCGGCTTTAGTTTCAGAAATAGGTAAACTGAAATTGATAACCGTATAGGTGCTGTTCTCCAAATCTTTACACCGGCCGTTAAATACTACTCCATCAATATGATTTTCTAGTTTTTGAATAAAGTATTTTTTGAGGTCTTTAACGTAAGCACTTTCTTTTTCCAGGTTTTGATAAGATAAATTGAATGCTTTATGAAGCCCAACTATTCCAGCTACATTTTCAGTTCCGGCACGGTGGCCGCGTTCCTGTTCGCCACCCTGGATCAAAGATGCCAGTTTGTGTTTTTTGTTGATATAGGCAAAGCCTACGCCTTTGGGCCCGTGAAATTTATGTGCGCTCACGGCAAGAAAATCTAACGGACATTCCTCCAGATCGATATTAAAATGGCCAATGGATTGAACCGTGTCTGAATGCAATAAAGCACAATACTGCTGGCACAACTCAGATGTTTTTTCTAAGTTGAGCTTATTGCCTATCTCGTTATTGATGTGCATTAAACTCACTAGGGTCTTATCATAAGATTTTGAGAGTAAAGATTCTAAATGTTCCAAATCTACCTGACCGTGTTCATCAAGATGGACATAATCTACAATAATATTGGCTTGTTTTTCAAGACCTTGAACGGTATGTAAAACCGCGTGATGTTCTATTTTTGAGGTGATAATTCGCCTTACGTTTAGGTCGTGCACAGCACATTTTAATGCCATATTGTCGGCTTCGGTACCGCCAGATGTAAAGATGATTTCGCCGGGAGATACTTTCAATTGTTTGGCAATGTCCTTTCTGCAGGCTTCAATCTTAGATTTGGCTTGTCTGCCAAAAGCATGGGTAGAAGAGGGGTTGCCGTAGCATTCCTGCATGGTCTCAGCCATGATTTTAATGACTTCCGGGCGCATTTGAGATGTTGCTGCACTGTCAAAATAAACCTTTTTCATATTTTTGAAAGTTTTATACGTATCATAAGAAAAGCAAAAATAATCAATTAAAATGAGATACATTTCAAATGCATATATTCACGGGTAATCAGCATTTTGAATTTCAATGATTATTTTGTTTGTCAGGAGTTAAGGCCTGTTTGTCGAATTTTCTTGTCCAAACTCTCATGCAAAAATATATTTGCTGTAAAATTTTAAAAATCAAATATTATGAAACCAAAGCATTTTACTATTGTAATGGGGGTTTTTTTGCTGCATTCCTGTATCGTAAAATCCATCAATCCCTTTTATACCGAGGATAAAATTATTACAGATAAAAGACTTGAAGGCGAATGGCAAACTGAAAAGGCAAGCTGGAAAATTTTACCCTTCAAAGATAAATTAGCCGAACAAGAAGATAGTACCACAGATTTTTTTAACATCGATAGCAATGAAGAACTAAAAAGATACAAAAAATCCTATGTCGTGAGCTACAAAAAAGACATTAAGGATAATAATATGGGAGATATTTTAGGTTCTTTTGCCTGGTTTCTCGTCACTGCTTTTAAGGTTGAAGGTGATGTTTTTCTTGATTTTATACCGGTGGAATATGAAGTTGATGAAAACAGCCTGGTGTTTCAGCACATCCTTAACACCCACACGGTATGTAAAGTAGAATTCGAGGAAGATGCTCTAAAATTTAAGTGGTTGACAGAAGAAGTTATAGGGAACCTTATAGAAAACCACAAACTCAAAATTAAATATGAAGTTACAGGTTATGATGAGGATCTTATTTTAACTGCAAAAAGCAAAGAATTACACAGGTTTCTTAAAAAATTCATGGCCTCTGGCATAGAAAATAAATGGGACAAAGACCAGACATATACGTTAAGGGCAACAGATGGAAAGTAATATAAAAAACATCAAACAAAACGCACATGCCTCGTGGGTTTTGCACCTGTTGTTATGGCCTTTAGCTTTTAGCATTCTATTGTTTGTGTTTTCAAAAGGTGAGCAACCGGTAAGCATAGATTTTTATTATACACTTATTTTTTTGTTGTTTGTTGCTGTGCCTGTTCTTATTAATTTTTATGTGTTGATGAAACATCTTTTAAAACAGGAAAAGTATGTATGGTATATTTTAAGTTTGATTGCTTTAGGTATTGTGTTTGGAGTTTTACTCGAAAACTATTTTCTGATAATCTTAGACTTTTTATTTCCCGATTATTTTTTTATTTCTTTCTTGGCTGATAATGATTTTTACCTGGTGTTGAGCATTTTGCTGCTCGCTACAACCTTTTTTAAATTGGCAGAAGACTGGGTATTTTACAATAAAAATCAAAATCAACTTTTAACGCAGCAAAAACAACATATAGAAACTCAGCTAACCGCTTTGCGTAATCAGGTTAATCCTCATTTTTTGTTCAACTCACTCAATGTAATTTATGCCTTATCTTTGGATAAAAAAGATAACATTACTGATGCAGTTGTAGAGCTTTCAGATATTCTAAGGTATGTCATTTACGACAGCAATACCGATCGGGTAGCTTTAAAAGATGAAATTGAACTTTTGAAAAATTATATTGCCTTTCAAACGCATCGCATGGATAACACACCTACACAATTTGATATGAGTATAGATGACGAACATTTTGAAATCTACCCAATGATGTTGCTACCACTTGTAGAAAACGCATACAAATATGGGGCTTCAGCAGAAATACCCATAAAAATTAGTGTCCTGCAAAAAGAGGCATCTTTCAATTTTAAAGTTTACAATACCAAAGTAAACACACAGAAAACACTCGATGAAACGCATTCGGGCTTTGGCTTAAAACATTTGAAAGAAAACCTAAGCATTGTCTATAAAGGTAAACATGATTTTAGAATTGAAAATTCCGATAACTATTTTAAAGTCGAATTAAGTCTTATTGAAAATTAAATGATGACCATAAAATGCCTTATTATTGATGATGAGCTAGCTTCTCAAAATGTGTTGAAGCATTTTGTTCAAAAAGTAGAATGTCTAGAACTGATAAACGTCTGTTCTAACGCAAAAAATGCGTTTGAAATCTTACAAATACACCCTGAAATTAACTTACTGTTTTTGGACATAAACATGCCCAACCAAACGGGTCTAGAATTTTACAAAAATCTTCAACACCCGCCGGAGGTCATATTTACAACGGCTTACCCGCAATATGCCTTAGAGGGTTTTGAAGTTAATGCCATAGATTATTTACTGAAACCTATTGCTTACGATAGATTTTTGATAGCTATCAATAAGACTTTTAAGATGCTGCAAATCCAAAAAAAATCGAAAACTTACATTATTATCAAAGAAAATAAAACCCTACACAAAGTGAGGTTTGATGATATTCAATTTGTAGAAGCTTTTGGCGATTACGTCAAAGTATATACCAATAGCAAGGCCATTACAACGCTAAGCACATTCAAAGAATTTTTGAAGAATTTGCCTTCTCATTTTATAAGGACGCACAAATCGTTCTGTATAAATACCCAAAAAATAGAACAAATTTCTGGAAATCTTATAATAATTAAACAGCATATGATACCGATTGGACCCTCTTTTAAATCAAAAGTTTTAAATCAAATATCATAGAAATACCCAAATAAGTTAATTTCACCTATACACTTTACATTAGTCTTGTCAAAAAGTATAAATTTGCCCAAAACCATTATTTTTGAAAAAGCATATATTCATTTCAATATATTTAGTTGTAATAAGTATTCTATGGTCCTGTGACGATGGGAATGTGATTACCACGACTTTCGATTTTGATGAAAACACCGATTTATCTTTATGTCAACAGGATGATGTGAATGTTCTGTATTTTATAGACCCTGAAACCAATGAAGCTATATCATTCAACTTTTCTCTTGATGAATTTGATGGCACTTTTACGGGTATTGATAACGATATTTTAGAAATTGAATTAGATATTAGCTCTACCAACCAAGTCACCTACAGAAGGCTTAATTCCGGTATCAGCGGCAACAATTATTTTTGTCAGCAAATACCACCTAGTTCACCTCAAGTTATAGACGAATTTATAAGTACAACGGGAGGAACGGCAACTTTAGAAATTAGAATTTCGGAACAGGATGATGACGATGGCGTACCCGCAGAATTAGAAGAAGCTGCAGAAATAAATGGGGTAGATTGTAATGGTGATTGTGATGAAGATGGCATACCAAATTTTCTTGATATAGATGATGATAACGACAATGTGTTAACCAGCGTTGAAGCTGTATTTGAAGTTGATGAAAATGATAATCCAATTCCTGGTCAGTATGTCGATACTGACGGAGATGGGGTTCCAAATTATTTGGATAATGATGATGATGGTGATGGTGTCTTAACAATAAACGAAGACATAAACGTCTGCGATGACCCTGAAAATCCAGCCTTAAACCCAGGCAACGACATTAACGCCGATGGTCTGGCCAATTATTTAAACCCGGATATCACTGAAAGTATTTCTATAAATGTTGTTAAAGAAAATACAATAAACAGGTCTTTTTTAACTCAAGTGGTCTTTAACGATATCACCTTTGAAAACCAAAATAATGATGAAAGCCTAAGTTTTACCAGCTTTATTATGGGGAGATACGAGACCAGCGAAACTCAGGACTTAGCGTTTAACGATACTGTAGTGAGCGAAGATGAGGCTGGTAATTTTTGTCAGTAAAGACGAACTTCTGTAGCCCCGACGCCGTAGGTTTGATAGTCCCCGTCAAAATACTCAAGATTGTCGTATCTTCTAAATAATGTGTATAATTCTTCACGAAGCACACCCTGTCCGACGCCGTGGATAAACACCACAGATTTTATCCGCTTTTGAATGGCCCATTCTAAGCGATTTTTAGCGTGATTTAGTTGAATATTCAAAATTTCATAATTACTTAAATGCCTGGCGTCATCAATCAGTTCGTGAATGTGAAGATCGACCTCAAGTTTATCAACCAATGAAGTTTTTTTTGGTGGCTTCTTCTTTTTTGATTGAAGTTCCTGATAAAGTATTTCTTTTAACTCATTGGTATTTATTTCAATACTTTTAGCGGGAATTTTTATGAGTTCCTTGGGTTTAAAGGGCATTTCAAAACCTTCGGTAGTCAGTAGAATAATTTCATGGTTTGAAATGTAGACCACTTCACCTCTGATATCATCGTCAAGGGTTTCAGCCTTATCGCCAATATGGAATTTATCCTCCATTTTTTTTGGTAGTCTTCTCACCTAAATCGACACTTTCATCAAAATCAGCATCGTTATTTTCTGTATTATCCTCGGATTCTTGTTTAGATTTATTATCGCTGGTCCATTGCTGTGTAGATTTGTATAAACCATACATGAGAATAACGAGTCCTGATATTTTAAAGTAGACAACATCAGCATTAGAAATGAAATCATACAAAAGCAGAGCTATGCCCACTACAATGATAATTGTATTGAAGGTTTGTTTAGGCGCATTAATACTAGACATTTGCTTTTTGTACAAATTTAATCGAAATATTAAACAACTCAGGTCATTTTAATAAAAGCTTTCCAGAAAGAAATTAATGATGTCTGTAGAGGTGATAATCCCAATTAATTTGTCATGTTCTATCACCGGAAGCGCGTGAAAGTGTTCACGGGCTAGAATTTCTGCCACTTCCTTTATGGTGTCATCGCTTTCTACACAAACTACTTTGCTAGTCATTACCTGCTCTAATGAAAACATGTCATATACAGTAGATTCTACATATTTTCCGGTGTCGTCTGTGGCATCTGCAAAAGAAATGCGCAATAAGTCGGAGTAACTTAACATCCCAACTATTTTATCACCACTTACCACCGGCAGGTGTTTAATTTTATTTTTTTTAAATAAGGCTTCAGCTTTAGATAAGCTATCGCTTACATTGAGTTTAACCAAATTTTTGGTCATAATTTTGGATACTAATTCGCGCTTTTTCATGATTTCTACATTTTAAAAATCTATTCAAATATCTTAAAAAAAAAGTAATTAAAAATGAGGGATGTCAGAATTGGAGGTTATGAACTTGTAACTTGAAAAGTATCAAGTTGAAAAATTGCAAGCTAAACATGCTAATTGTGTGTTGTGGCTGGCGAGTTTTCAGAATCAAAACTTGTATAATGTTCATTGCAGATATTTGTCAAAATCAGTGTTGTATTATAGACTGCGAGAGGTGCGTATTTCAGCGAACCACTTAAAAATGTTTGTATTTTGTTTTTTTTTATTTAAAAGGCTCTCCCTTACACTTATTTGTTCTTCACAATTTTGCACTGATAAACCTTTAGAAAAAGAGATTGAAATTAAAAAAAACTCATGCTAGAATGGACTTTTATGTTTTATTGAACAATACCCACCAATTATAAAAACGAGACATCCCAAAACAAAAATGATTTGAAGTGCAGTATGTAAACATGTATCGTTTTCAGGGAAAATACTCGTTACACCTGTTAGAATTAATAGCGCTCCAGTAATTTGTAACCAACTCTTTTTATTTGACTTATCCATTTTTAATTTGATTGAAATTGTGATTGCATTTTCTTTAGTTCTTTTTTTACCATAAGCCAGGGCCAAAGGCCGAGGTTGAAAAGCAGAACTTCGAAATACCACGGATATTGATCAGGTATTATTGCAAAAGCGGTTAACATAATCCCAATCCCCAAAACAGATATCAAATAGAGTAAATGTATTTTTTTCATCTTTTTTGATTTTGATAGTCATGTAGTAAGTTGGTGTTTTAGCTTAAGAATTACAGTAAGGAGGAATTTTTTTAAAGAGAATCTAAATAACTATTCAGGCGGTCTACATACTTTCCAAATTTTAAGCCTTGCATAAATCTTTGGAAGATGTAGGACATAAAACCCACTAAAATTGGCAAGACAAATAGCAATACAGTCCTTAAATTGAAGCCTAGTTGATGACTTCTGAACGCAAAAGCATAAAACACCCAAGCAAAAATAAGAGGAGTCATTAATGTATCAGAAAAAATATTGAAAGCAATTGCTTTTCTCATGGCTATAATAAAGCTTTTAAGGTTGTCTTTAAGGTTTAAGGAAGAATACTGTATACTTTTAATTTGTTTATAAGCTTGATAGTTGAAATAGAGCATCATACTAATTGAAACAGCCATTACCGAAAAAAATGTTGCAGACTCAATTGGAGAAAAAACATAATCAAGTGGACTAAATGAAGAGTTAATGAATGATGCCGCTGCAAGTCCAAAAGCCCCAATGATAGCTAAAGAAGCAATAACGAATTTTAGGTGTAAACCACGCTTGATCTTGGAAATTTCTGATTTAGATTTACCATGAATAGCGTTTATTATTTTGCTTTCATCAACTCTATCCTTATTGTGGACATCTTGTTGAAGTAAAGACCACGCCGATTTTAATTCTATAAGATCCATTTTATTCAGTCTTTATAGTTTTAGCCAATGTTGTTCTTATTCGTGTCATTTTAACGCGTACATAATTTTGAGTAATACCAATTATTTCAGCTATCTCATTATTGGGTATTTCATCCAAATGAAGCATCATAATGGCTTTTTCAATTTTGTTAAGCTTAGAAATTGCTTTGTACAAGGCTTTTATTCTCACATCTTTGTCATCACTTTGCTGAGGTGTAGTTGGTTCTTTAAACTCAAAACTTTCCAGGAACAGGTATTTCCGCTTTTTTTCTTTTCTGAAATCTTGAATTGCGACATTTAAAGCCACTCGGTACATCCAAGTTGAAAACTTAGATTCTCCTCTAAAAGAAGAATATGATTTCCAAAGTTGAAGAACAATTTCCTGAAACAAATCCTCACGATGTGTTTGGTCATTACAATACATTCTACACACCTTATGAATGATTCCTTGAGACTCATCCACTCGCTGTGCAAACTCCTTTTCTATTCTCTTTTCTTCTAACAAGAGTAATCGCTTTTATTCTGTTTGTTATAATCTAAAGCGTATAATTACAGTTCAATAAGTTTTTTTACTTATAATCAATATTTTAGTATAACTTCTAGTTATAGGTTTCAAAGTCATTACTTGTGTGCAGATGAGAAAATTCAATACAATTGCTAATTTGGGTTGTACTGCTGCATCTTTTATTGCTTTTACATATTTTGAAGCCTTTTTATTCAAATACCCGGTCTTTAAATAGTGTTTTTAACGCGTAGAATGATTGTTTGGGTTTTTTGCAGATATAGATATGTTGATGTAATTCTTCATCATTCTCCGAATAGGGATTATAAATGGTTTTTACTTTAATGACCTCGTCAAAATACCCGTTGAAAAAATCACCAACATTGTAAGATAGAGCTATTGTTGTTTCAGGCAGCTTTCCTTCTGGAAGCCAATTGTAGAAACTTCCGTGCAAAGAAAAGGCTTTTGGTAAATCATATTGCTCATTAAACAAATTGACCGCTCCGGCCTGTGCGTAATGTTTTCCCCAAATTTTGGCCTTATTTTTTTCTATATCAGGTAAGCTGTCGTGTACATTTTTCAATGCCTTTAATGTAGCAGACCATTTATCTTTTGAATATCGTTCTTCAAATCTAACATTGAATTGACCACCCTTAACTATTTCTCTATTCTCATACGGATAATCGTGTTTTAGGTAACTTTTTAAGGAAAATACAGGCATGCCAAAAGGAATTAAAATGACACCAATTGTAAGAGAAATTCCGACAGGATAAACCAACCATTTTCTTTTTGATAGAATAGTGTTTTCCCAAAACACACCGCCAAATGGCAGTATTGTCAATGCAATAGGATAAAAGTAATAGCCTTTTCCTCGGCTAAGTGCTAAAAAGATGACAGACAATAGAATTGTACCCGCCAACGGCCTATATCTTTTCATTGAATGATGGAACATGGAGATGATTGCCGGAATAATAATAAGCAAAGTTAACGGATTCAATGCCATAAGAAGACCCTGTAGTACTTCTGATGGTGTTTGCTTATCTAACTGGGTTTCATATAGCCGGTCAAACATTTTCAAGACGGGAAAATCATTGACCATTTGCCAAACGATATTTGGGCTTATCAAAAGGATAAAGACGATAATATTCCACCAAACATTTTGTTTTATTAATGCTTGTCTTGTCGGTGTGAAAAGTACTAAAAACCAAACGCCAAAAATAAAAAATACAGCATCGTATTTAGTCAAAAATGCTATTGCAGCGCCAAATGTCAGGAGCCATAAATATTTTTGGTTTAGACTTTTAACATATTTAGTCAGAAGCAAGAAGTTCAGCACCCAAAACATTTGGCTAAATACCACGGGTTGAAATAACTGTTGCGAACGTCCAAATGCCGGGGCAACGATTATACACATCAAAACCAAAAATACAGCTTTTGTCTTGCCACCTAATTCTATAGTAATTTTGGCAACAACAATGAGTATGAGAATGGCTGCAATATGCGAAAAAATGTGGTGAACAAAAACGGATTCTGATTGAAACAAGTTTTGAATGAATGCCAAAACACTTATCACCGGTGGGAATTCCATAAAACCAAATGCGAGATGATTACCTGTTTCAATATGAAGCAGTTCATCTCCCTGAAACCCCGAATTGCAGTCAGCGATTAGATGAAGACTTAATTTGACGATGCAAAAAACAAATATTACAAGTTTTGTTTGTTTATACATTTATTATTTTGAGTTTTTTAGTAAAATGAGCAATGTAGTACATTTATTTGGCAAACTAAATTTAAGTATTTTAAATCTCAGCACGCCTATTATTATAGTTATAGATGTAGCCTATTTTTATTTCTGAATTAGCTTTATAAAATCTACAATTTTTTGGCTATTATTTTCTCCGGTTATTGTGTGAACATTTCCAATATATTCCATTCCCAGGTATTTTGCTGTTTCCAAAAATGGAAGCCAAAAATTCTCTCCAAGGTTTTCTCCGGTTGAGCAGCTTATTACTGCCATTTTTTTTCCACGCAGTCTTCGACCGAGTTCTTTTTCTATGGTCAACAAGTCTGTTATACGGTCGAAAAAGACTTTCATAATTCCACTCATTGAATACCAATAAACTGGCGTTACAAAAATTAATGTGTCGTATTTATTGATGATTTCAGACATTAAAGTGAGATAATCATCATCTCTGTTTTTGTGTTTGTAGTCGAAATAGCTGAAATTGTAGTTGTTTATGTCGATTACATCCCATTTTGACAATTTAACCAATACGTTTGTCAAATACGCAGTGTCTCCGTCATTTCTGGAACTTCCAACAATTAAAACCTTTTTCATTTAGGGCATAGATTTTTAAAATGGTCTAAACTATGCGTGTTTATCTGGTTTAGGACTTTACTTAACAAGCCTGCCTCGTCGGCAA
>Ga0102928_1000223_pt1 | contig 34999 bp, 31 predicted proteins | sample SalPonR1_B_D1_MG_FD_78504 | JGI IMG/M metagenome (GOLD analysis project Ga0102928, IMG submission 78504) | Salt pond soil microbial communities from South San Francisco under conditions of wetland restoration - Salt Pond MetaG R1_B_D1_MG | ecosystem: Environmental > Aquatic > Marine > Intertidal...
TCCGCTTTGCAATGGTTTCGACGCCATGATCACAAAGCAGAGCTTTTCAGATAGGGCATACCCGATCCGCTATTCGGAAACAAAGCACGCTGAGGTCGCAAAGCGAACCTTTTACAGCCCCCTGAGATCGGCATTCGTCTCTGATTCGGAAATCAAACCTATAAGCTGTTAGCTAGATTTGCTTTATTCCATCTTGGCAGATTTATACTTGCCTCAGCTTTACCTTGAGAATAATTATGTAAATAATTGAGATACGTGTTTGGCCGGTCTAAAACATACTGCGAGTGTGCCTGTCGCCCGGTAAACTAAGTATGCTGGAACGGACTTACGGTTCTTAATAAACACAAATTAGGTCGAGATCAGTGACGAGGACGAGTCAAAATCTCTACGAACGCATCGCAGAAAACATGAGTGACGTGGTTGCGCTCCATTCACCTGATGGCCGCTATCTGTGGATCAGCCCGTCGGTCAAAAGAGTTCTCGGCTATTCCCCGGAAGAACTAATGGGAACCGACCCGTATGACCTGTTCCATCCGGATGATGCAGAGTCAATTCGAAACGGAACTCATCAGCCAGCGGTGTCTGGCAATGGAAACATCCTGATTCGTTATCAAATTCGCCGTGCTTGTGGCAAATATATCTGGTTTGAGACTTTGACCCAACCGGTTGAGGACGACCAGGGCAGAGTGACTGAGCTGCACACTACGTCCCGAAATGTAACAGAGCAGCAGAGAATTGAAGAGGCGCTGGCTGAAAGCGAGGCGCTTTATCGAGTCGCGATGGATAGTCTGGATGAAGGCGTTGTCATCCATGATGCAGAGGGTCGAGTTATAGCTCATAACCCACAGGCAGCCGACATTCTTGGATTGAGTAGCGATGAATTGAACGGCCGTGTGCCTATAGATCCGAGCTGGGATTCAGTCTATCCGGATGGTACGTCTTTTCCTGGCGAAGCGCATCCGATTATGGTGACATTGCGCACCGGAAAGCCCTGTAGTCAGGTATTGATGGGGATTTACAGCCCCCACTGGAAATCACGGCGCTGGATCTCGATTAATTCCCAATTGATCCCGAAAAGCATACGCGATGACGCTGGCCGAGCTGCTGTTGTTGCTTCATTTACCGACGTTACAGAAAACATTGAGCGCGAAGCTCAACTAAAGCGCTGGTCGGCGGTTTATCGTTTTAGTAGTGAGGCTATTATACTTGTCGACTCGGCCGGATTGATCAAGGATGTTAATGAAGCCTTCTCGACGGTAGTTCGTGATGATAGAGCACGATGGGTCGGGCGAAGCGTAGATGACATCACGCTGGAGACTCGCTCAAAAGGGCTATTTACATCAGCCATCTGGCCAGCGCTGGCGGCGACCGGCAATTGGCGCGGGGAATTATGGCTCCGTGATGCGCAGGGTGGCGTTCAGGTAACCTGGGCTGCAATGACAAGAGTTCAACAAAGTGTTGCCTCTGAAACTCATTACACAATGATCCTTAACGACTTCAGCGAACGGAGTGACAGGGAGGAAAAGCTGCTCTACAACGCCGGTCATGATTCGCTGACAGGGCTTCCGAATCGACTTCTCTTGAAAGACCGCTTCGAGGTGGCCGCCAGAAAAGCTGAGCGTCAGGAAACAACATTTGCTTGTCTTTATCTTGACCTTAACGGTTTCAAGCCAATTAATGATCGTTACGGTCATGCATTGGGAGATATCGTCCTCCAGTCCGTTGCCGAGAGAATCTCAGACGTTGTGCGTTCCTCGGATACCGTTTCACGAATCGGTGGCGATGAGTTTTTTGTAATAGTTTTCGGACTTGAAAACGAGAGCGATTATCGCGATTTCGCTGCACGTATCTCTAAAGCAATAGGAGACCGGCTAGAAATTGAAGGCCAGGAACTTGCCATTGGGGTAAGCATTGGGATTGCGCTTTATCCTGACCACGGAAAGTCTCTAGAAGCTCTCATGAAGGCAAGTGATGCTGCTATGTATCGCGCGAAACATCAGCGTCTGTGGATTGATATAGCTGGCGATGGCACTTGAGTTATTGAAGGGTTGATGTCATCAATGAAGTGCAAATCACGCTAAGCTTCTGGGCGAATACCCGTGCTCCCTCCCGTAGCCTATCTCATCGCGGTAAAAAGGTCCGCTCTCCAATGTTTGCTCCGGTCAGAATTGGTGTCAAAACAGCCAAGGCGTTGTTATAGCCACTGCAAGCATTTGCGAGTGGCCAACTCTCAGGCACTGGAATGGCATGGCGGCATTGCCCTGAGTCATCTTTAAGAAAATTGAAGCAGGACATTTCACACGATTTTGTCGGGTTTCATCTGTTTGTAATGCCGCTCTGGGGCCTTGTTAAGTGACAATAGTTTACGGATGTCACGAACCCTCCATGCTGGCCATGAAATGCAATAAATTTTGGCCCAAGGTAATATTGCAGATATCAACATAAAGGTCCCTGCATGGACGAGAGCGAATTGGACGAATCCCAGAGGCTGGCCATATACCAGATCCAGCGAAAGGTTCTGGAGAGAGCTATTCGTGGCGATGGTCTGGTCTCAAGCATGAAACTGCTTTGCCGCGAGATAGAACAAACTCTGAAGGAAGACTGCGCCCTTTGCTCCATTTTGTTACTTGATGGTCAACGGCTCAAACACTGCGCGGCTCCCAGCCTGCCGGCGGCCTACTGCGAGGCTATCGATGGGGTGATCATAGGTGAAGGGGTAGGCTCTTGCGGCACAGCGCTCTTTCGTCGAGAACAGGTGGTGGTAACCGATATCGCTACCGACCCCCTTTGGCAGGACTTTAGGGGTTTGGCCATGTCAAACGGACTGGGCGCCTGCTGGTCAAATCCTATCATTGCTTCCGACGGTACAGTTCTCGCCAGTTTTGCCATCTACTATCCCGACCAGCGCTCCCCCTCAAGATTGCATTTGTACCTGATCCAGGCTTTTTCGGCCCTCGCACTGCTTGTCATTGATCATTACAGGCTGGCTGAACAACAGGCCCGGCTTACTGCAGCTTTGGGAAAGATAAATGCCGGGCTAACTGCTGTCATGCAGGTAATCCCGGATGTGGCTATCGTGCTCGACCAGTCAGGTCACTACATTGATTTTCGCGGCGACACCTTCGAACTGATGACGCCACCAGAGATACTGTGGGCCCAGTCAATAGAAAACCTGTTCGGGCCCGAACTTGCAGAACAGGTGATGAAGGTCGCGAACGAGACACTCGCTACCGGGGAGATGCAAATCTTCGAGTACGAGCTTGTGACTGAAGGGGAGCGCCGGGTTTTCGAGGGCAGAACCGCGATCGTCGATGATTTCTATACCGATGCTCGTGATGACTCCTACGTCTTGTGGATGGCCCGTGAAGTCACGACCCGTAAGTGCGCCGAAGAAAACGCCGCCCGCTTGGCGTTGTTCGATGCGCTTACCGGCTTGCCCAATCGCCGCCATGCCGAGGAGCAGCTGGAGCAGCTACTGGAAGAAGTGAATCGCGGCCACGCCAGCGGCGCAGTGATGTTCCTCGATCTTAATGATTTTAAACGTATCAACGACAGCCTGGGACACCAACAGGGTGACCTGCTGCTGCGGCAGGTTTCACGGCGGCTGGAGGATCAGACGCGCCGTTCGGAAATAGTCGCGCGTCTGGGTGGGGATGAGTTCATTGTGTTGTTGCGGGAGCATTTAACCGGCAAGGATGCCCTGGCCGAATCCACTGCAGCAGTGGCGCGTAGAATACTGGGTTGCTTCAATGCACCGCTGGAAAATCAGGGCCATGCCTACAGCGTCAGCGTCAGCGTCGGGATAGCCCTGGCCGACCAGCCCGGATTGAAAACAGAAGACCTGTTACGCAACGCAGACGCAGCAATGTATGAGGCCAAGCGTCTTGGTGGCAATCGATTCGCGTTCTTTGAAGAATCGCTGCAACTGGAGGCTGACCGGCGTCTGGATCTGGAGCGTCGGATGGTCCAAGCCATTCGGGACATGCATTTTGTGGCCTACTTCCAGCCTCAGTTGACACCGGACGGGTCCATCTTCGGAGCAGAGGCGTTGCTGCGCTGGTTTGATCCGGAAGAAGGCGCCATTCCCCCGGATGCATTTATCCCGGTGGCGGAACGGGCAGGTTTGATCTATCAGCTTCAGGATATCGTGCTCGAACAGAGTTGCCAGATGCTCGCAGAATTGCGCAAGAAAGATCGATTGCCGCCAGCTTTCCGGCTTGCTATCAATATCAGCCCGCTGCAACTCCAAAACTACACGCTCACCGAACGTCTCGATTTTTTCCTGGCGAGGTACGACCTGACTGCAGACCGTTTTACCCTGGAAATCACCGAAAATCTTTTAATGGGCCAACAACAGGAAACCTATCATCAGATGCAGGACCTGCGGCAGCGGGGATTTCGATTTGCAATTGATGATTTTGGCACCGGTTATTCGTCGCTAGCGTATCTGCATCGTCTGGACGTGGACCAGTTGAAAATCGACAAAAGCTTTATTCGCGAACTGGGAGAAACAGACGTCGGAGAAGCCATCGTGGATTCCGTGGCCGCACTATCAAGAAGCCTCAACTTAGAAGTTATTGCCGAGGGTGTAGAAACTGAGCTCCAGGCTCGCATACTTCACGACAAGTCTTTGAGTGGACTGCAGGGATTTCTATATGCCTGTCCCATGCACAGCGCTGATTTGATGGACTATCTGGACCAGGCACTGGAAATCATGCCGTGGCACAACATCTCAGAGCCTTATCGTTAGTTCGGGATAAAAAACTCCCTGTTCTAGTAGCACTGCTGATTAAAGCAAAATCACAGAAATAGAATACCAGATGATGAATCAAGAGTGCGTCTACCACTGAAAAGGATCGCAGGTACGCACCAAGTAAGATCTCAAGTGGTGGTTACAAAATTCCTCGATAATGAGCGGCACCTAACATGCCGCCCATCCAGATTTGCCGCAGCGCGGGCCCCACCGACACCTTTTGCTCGCGAGCCAGCGCTAAGCAGATCAGCGGTTTGAATTCAGTCGGGTCGGTTCAGACCCGGGTCCAGTATCCATTCCGCGCTGTCGTTCCAAACGTCCATTCGGGTGATCTGGCCATTACGCACTTCGAACCGGTCCAGGTAGCGGTTGCCCGAGAAGGGGCGACCATCTGGCCATTCTCCATAGAGCGTGCCATTGGAATAAACCACGGTATGGTCCGGGTGTTCCGTCCAGTCGAACTGTCCCAGCGCTTTCTTGACCCAGGCATAACGACCACTGTTGAAATCAGTAATAGCTTGGGTGCTCTCCATAATTCGACCGCCGGTGAAGGTTATACGCACATTTGGGGCCATAAAGGTGGCCGCCCGCTCGGGGTCCGGCGCCATGGAAGCCTCCAGAAAATTGCTAACAATCGTAACTGCGTCATTCTTTTCCGACATACTGTTTTCCTCTATTCGTTGACAAGATCTGTTTTCTGAAAACGCTCTTGTGTGGTGCGATTTCATCCAAAAAGCCCGATAAAGGTGCTCTTTTAAGCGAAAAGCCATCAATTACCGATTATTTTACTGGCATCTGTTTTGCTAGCAACTTATATGCAAACGCTAGCAACCTGGAGAAAATCATGCGATTCAAGAACAGCTTCAAACAGTGGGCTATGCCTCTGGCAACGGCCGGCCTGTTAACACTGGGCGGTCTGGCCAAGGCCGAAGATAATCTGAAGATAGGCCTGGTGGCCGCGCTGTCTGGCCAGTCCGCCAAGTCCGGCGAGGCCATCACCCGGGGATTGACTATCGCTATCGACGAGATCAACGCCGATGGCGGCATTCTCGGCCGTCAGGTGGAATTGTTGCGTCGGGACGATGAGAGCAACCCCAACAAGGGCCTGCTTGCCGCTCGTGAACTGGTACAGAAAGAAGAGGTTGCCGTTCTCTTCGGCGGCCTGGATACACCTGTGTCCCTGGCAATTGTGCCCCTTGCGAACCGGATGAAGTTTCCATTCATGGGCGTCTGGGCCGCCGGCACACCGATTACCAAAAACGGCGCCGAGGAGAACTATGTTTTCCGGGTATCCGCTGTGGATGAGCTGGTTGACGAAGCCCTGGTGCAGTACGGCATCGACAAGTACGGTATGGAAAAACCGGGGATGATCCTGATCAACAACCCCTGGGGCGAGTCCAACGAAAAGGGTTTCCGCAAGGCGCTGGAATCTCGGAATATGAAATGGGCCGGCATTGAGCGGGTAGAGAGCAACGATACTGATATGGTGCCACAGCTCAGTCGCCTTAAGGACTCTGGCGCTGACTCACTGTTGATGGTTGCCAATGTTGCCCCGTCAGCACAGGTAGTGAAATCCCTTGATCGCATGGGCTGGGATGTACCGATTATTTCCCATTGGGGCCCAGCGGGAGGACGTTTTACCGAATTGGCCGGGGAAAATGGCGATAAGGTGCACTTTATCCAGACCTTCACTTTTGTTGAAAACCAGAAGGGCAAGGGCGCTGATGTCATGGCTGCACTTAAGAAACGTTACCCTGAAATTCAGGATCTTGCCGATGTCACACCCGCGGTCGGCATTGCCAACGCCTACGACGCCATGCACCTGACTGCACTGGCCATTGAGAATGCCGGCAGCACCGACGGCCCGGCTATACGCCAGGGCTATTACGATGTTTCCAGATACCAAGGCCTCATCAAGACCTACAGTAACCCTTTCTCTCCGGATCAGCATGATGCCATCGGACCCGATGACTACGTCTTCACTCATTTCGTGGACGGCCGCATCGTTCCATTGAAGCAATAAGTCATGGTTCGCCAGAAACATACTTAGGCAGGTAAGGGTCATCAGCCGGGCCGGAGGCACCTCATAATGATCACCGCCAGTATTATCAGTGGTCTCAGCATGGGCAGTATGTACGCCTTGCTGGCACTGGGATTTCACATCACCTTCATCGTTTCCAGAACGGTCAACTTCGCCCAGGGCAGTGCCATGATGGTGGGCGCCGTATTGGGCTACACCTTTAGCATCACACTGGGGCTGCCCTGGCTGGTAGCCGCATTTCTGACACTGGCAACATGTGCGGTTTATGGCCTGGTCATTGAGCGCTTCCTGGTACGACCATTCCATAGTCGTGGTTCCGAGGCATGGTTAATGGCCACTGTCGCTGGCGGCCTGCTGATGGACAACATCGTGATGTTCACCTTCGGCAAAGAGCCGCGCAGGTTCACGCTGGAAGCCGTCGACCATCGCCTGGAGCTTTTCGGCACCGGTGTCGACCTTATGCAGTTGATCATTCCCGCCGTGGTGGCGGCGATCGTGCTGGTGTTGGTTCTGACCCGTCGGTACACCCGCCTGGGCAAAGTACTGGACGCCACCGTACAGAATCCGACAGCCGCCCGCATGATGGGCATTCATGTGAACCGGGTCGTGGCCATTTCTTTTGCGGTCTCAACAGTGTTCGCCGGCATTGCAGGCCTGTTGATAGCGCCCCTTGTCAGTGTGCATTCGGAAATGGGCATGCTGTTCGGGCTAAAGGCCTTTGCCGTAGCCATTCTTGGGGGTATTGCCAGCGCTAACGGGGTGATGCTCGCGGGGCTGCTATTCGGTCTGGCCGAAGCGCTGATCATCGTTAACCTCGGCTCTACCCTGGCCCAGATCCTGACATTCAGCCTGGTGATCGTTGCCCTGGCAATACGTCCCAATGGCCTGTTCGGCTCCAAAACGCTGGTGAAAGTATGATGTCTGCAAACGCAGTGGCTTCCCATCGATTAATAGTACCTGGCCTGCTGGCTTTGCTGGCACTGACGGGCGCCGTGCTGTCATTCACCCTGGGCGGCTACGGTCTGCTGGTGATGACCCTCATCGCCCTTACAACGGTGGTGTGTAGCGGCCTCAATATCCTGATCGGCCTCAGTGGCCAGATTTCCTTTGGTCACGTAGCGTTCTATGCCATCGGAGCCTATACGTCGGCGCTGATGACGATGGCTGGAGTGCCGCTGGCGCTGGCAATGGCCAGTGCTGCCGTGGTGACTGCCGCTGTCGGTGCCCTGCTGGCGATACCTGCAGTGAGAGTCAGCGGCCCTTACCTGGCGATGGTGACCATTGCCTTTGGTTTTATCGTGCACCATGGGCTGATCGAATGGCGGTCTTTCACCGGCGGAGCCAATGGCCTGGCCGGAGTGCCGATGCCGGATACCGGCAGCCTGCCGGCGGATACCGGTCTTGCACTGATCGCAGTGGCCCTGATGGTTGTTTCGCTGATGTTCTTTCACCGCTTGGCAGGCAGTGGCTGGGGGCGGGCCATCCGAGCGGTCAAGGCCACCGAGATTGCGGCCCGTTCGTTGGGCTTCAATCCGGTGCAGACAAAGACTCTGGCCTTCGCTCTGTCGGCGCTGTTTGCGGGTCTGGCCGGCTCGCTGCTGTCGCCGCTGATGATGTTTATCAACCCTGATTCCTTTCCCTTTACCCAGTCCATACTCTTTGTGCTCGCCGTCATTGTCGGCGGCGCCGGGACGGTGTTCGGGCCCCTACTAGGCGCCATCCTGATTGTTTTGATTCCAGAGTTACTCTCGGGCATGGCCGAGATGCGACTGCTGCTTTTCTCTGGTGCCCTGTTGGCGGTTCTCTGGATTGCTCCGACCGGCGCACTTGGCGTACTTCAGGCCCGGTTTTCAAAGCCAGCGCCCCTAACACCCCGGCAAAAACCGGATACTGACCGGCTGGAAAAATTCCTTACCTGCGATGCCGGCGCCCCTGACGGGCTGAAGGTAAAGGACATCGGCATCCGGTTCGGCGGCGTGCAGGCAGCGGAGGGAGTCAGTTTTGACGCCAGACCGGGCATGGTAACCAGCATCATTGGACCGAACGGAGCAGGCAAAACCACCGTCCTGAACATGATCAGCGGCTTCTACGCACCAGACAAGGGCCGTATTCTCCTTGATGACAATCTGGCCGGTTTGCCTGCCTGGAAAATCGCCCGGGCCGGCATTGGCCGGACTTACCAGACTACCCAGTTATTTTCCGGATTGTCGGTACTGGAGAACCTGCTGACAGGCATGCAGCGTGGTCAGTTGGAGGATTGCTGGCGAGAGCCCGCCCCCGGGCGGGTCGAACAAGCCCTGGATCTTCTGGCACTGGTCGGATATCGGGGATGCGTTCACACCAAGGCCGAAACCCTGCCACATGTAGATCGCAGGCTGGTAGAAATCGCCCGGGCTCTCGCGCTTAGACCAAAGGTACTGTTGCTGGACGAACCCGCAGCCGGGCTGAGCCGGGCCGACACGGATAAGGTAACGGCGCTTTTGCGGACCATTGCCGGTTACGGCATTGCGGTCATCCTGGTGGAGCACGACATGGCCATGGTGATGTCGGTTTCAGACCGGATTCTGGTGCTCGACTCCGGCCAGCCCATCGCCTGGGGCGAGCCCGAGGAAGTTCGCAGTAACCCTCAGGTGGTGCAAGCCTACCTTGGCAGCACCGACTATCAGGCGCCGCCAAGACCAGAGCCCTGGTCCGGTTCCCGTGATGCTACCCTTTTTGTCAAAGACCTGGTAATCGACTATGGCGCCGCCCCGGTGGTGGAGGACGTTAGCCTGGTGGTGAATCCGGGCGAGCTAATCGCCATCCTCGGAGCCAATGGTGCGGGCAAGTCCAGCATCCTGCAGGCACTCGCCGGCCTGCACCCGGCCAGCAGTGGCCGGATTGTGCTGAACAACGAGAATATCGAGACCATGGACGCCAGCGAGATTGCAGGCCGGGGACTGGCACTGGTACCGGAAGGGCGCCAGGTATTTCCGGAGCTGAGCGTGCGGGACAACCTCCTCATGGGGGCCTATACACGCGCCGACAGGTCCAGCCTGGACCAGGATATCGAGGATATCCTGGCTCGGTTCCCGCGCCTGCAGGATCGTATCAGCAGTCCTGCCGGACTCCTCTCGGGGGGCGAGCAGCAGATGCTGGCAATTGGCCGCGGATTGATGGCAAAGCCATCGATCCTGCTTCTCGATGAACCGTCGCTTGGTCTGGCGCCTGCAATGGTAGCAGAGCTTTACGATGCCCTGGCTGCGCTGCGGGACGAGGGAGTTACGCTGTTGCTGGTAGATCAGATGGCCAATCTGGCTCTGCAAGTGGCCGACCGTGCTTACGTACTGGAGACCGGTCGCGTCGTCCACTCCGGCAGTGCCGAGGCCCTTCGCAATGATCCGGAACTTGAAGCGGCCTACCTGGGAGAAAGCGTTGCATGACTTCAATACTGTTCAAGAATCTGAGGCTGCCGGATCAACCGGCGAAAATCACTGAATTGAGAGTGGACCAGGGTAAATTTGTCGAGACCTTCACGAACGAGGTATCACTGCCGAGTGAAATAGATCTCGGCGGCAATCTTGTTCTGCCGGGCCTTATCGAGACGCATATTCACCTGGATAAGGCCTGTATCATGAATCGGTGTGAGCTTAACGAAGGCACTCTCGCGGAAGCGGTGGCCACGACCAGGGCCGCGAAAGCTGACTTTACCGAGGCAGACGTTTATCAGCGCGGCGCAGCTCTTCTGGAACAGGCCATCACCCAGGGCACGACCTACATGCGTACCCATGTGGAGCTCGACCCCGGCATCGGTCTGACCGGATTCCGGGCAATCCTGCGGTTAAAGCAGGACTATGCCTGGGCCCTGGGCCTCGAGATATGCGTATTCCCACAGGAAGGGCTGCTCAACAACCCCGGCACCGAAGAACTCCTCTGTGAAGCTCTGGAGAATGGCGCTACGGTATTGGGAGGCTGCCCCTACATGGACAGTGACCCGGCGGCACAGATCCGGCGACTTTTCGAACTGGCAGAACGCTACGACTGCGACCTGGACATGCACCTGGATTTTGACCTGAATCCTGAAGGCATGACGATTTCTGAAGTCATTCGCTGCACCAGGGAGTGCGGGTGGCAGAACCGGGTAACCATCGGGCATGTCACCAAACTGTCAGCTCTTCCGCCGGAGCTCTTTGAGGAGACCGCGCGGGCACTGGCGGAGGCCGGCGTTCAGGTCACAGCTCTGCCTTCCACCGATCTGTTCCTGAATGGACGGGACGACACCCACAATGTGCCCCGGGGCGTGGCGCCGCTGCCCCGTCTCCATGACTGTGGCGTCACCTGCTCATTGTCCACCAATAACGTCGGTAACCCTTTCACTCCGTTCGGGGATGCATCACTCATCCGCCAGGCCAATCTTTTGGCGAACGTGTGCCATCAGGGCACACCGGCTGAACTGGCGCGCTGTCTGACGTGGATTTCTGAGGAGTCAGCCAGGCTGCTGCGTTTGCAGGACTATGGCCTTGCTCCGGGTTGCCATGCGGATTTCATCGTACTGGACGCGGACACTCCGGCCGCGGTGATCGCCGAATTGGGGCAGCCGCTGATGGCCTTCAAGGGGGGCCGACAGAGTTTTGAGCGGGTGCCGGCGTCATTATTGAGCCCCTGATCTTCATGGAACTCAGAAAAGGAACCAGGAAAAACCATGTACATTGATTCAGAACAGCAACTCAGAAACATTTATGGCTTCCCGAAAAAGAGGTTTAAAGATAGGCAGCTGAGCTGCCTGGAAAAACATTCGATTAACTTTATTGAGCGCTCGCCATTTTTTCTAATGTCCACCTGCTCGCAATCTGGATCAGCTGACTGCTCGCCTCGTGGAGGCGAGCCTGGATTTGTCTCTATTCTGAGTGAAACATGCTTGGTTGTTCCTGATGCAAAAGGTAACAATCGCCTGGACAGCCTGGTCAATATTATCGAGACGGGCAGTGTGGGGTGTCTGTTTCTGATTCCCGGTGTTGACGAGACATTGCGAATTAATGGCTTTGCTCGGCTATCCAACGCACCCGAATATCTAGGCAGATTCCACGACGAAAGAAATCCGCCAAAGACTTGCATCGAGATAACGATAAAAGAGGTATTTTTACATTGCGCCAAGGCATTGATGCGCTCAAAGCTCTGGTCGCCCGATTCAAGGATTGACCGTTCAAAGCTACCCACGCTGGGGCAAATGGTGAATGACCAATTGTCCGTCGCCGAAGCACCGGAAAGCCAGGAGGATATGATTAAGCGGTTCGAGAAGGATCTGTAACAATTACCAACCTGCCATAACCTAAATTTCTGCCAGTACGGATCGCAGGTCAATATCATGTTCATCACTTCCGTCCAGCGCGAGCTCTGACTCCAGATGATGAAGGTGATGGCTCATCAGCGCCACTGCTTGGTCATTTTCACCGGACTTGAGGGCCTCTAGGATTGTGCGGTGTTCATCGTGCTGACACGTCGGCTCATCGTTCCGCTGATACAGAGCAACAATCAGCGAACTGCGCACCATCAGGTTATCAAGAATATCCGCAAGCACCCTATTTCCGCTTATGCGACCAAGCAGGCGGTGGAAACTACTCAGCTCGCGCACAATCGCCCGCCTATCGGTACTATCGGTGGCCGCTTTTTCGGCCGCCATGTGGGACGATACATTCTGCTCGAATTTTCGCATCAGCTCCGGCGTTATCGACCCGACGACAGCACCTTCAATGGCCCGGCGAGCCACAAAAATTTCTCTTGCTTCCTGGGCCGAGGGCTGACTCACGTGAGCACCCCGATTTGGCTCAATGGTGACAATCTTGTTCAGCGCGAGACGTTGAAGCGCAGCCTGGACGTGGTTTCGGTTTGCCCGCAGGGAATCGACAATCTGAGCCTCTACCAGCCGGGTGCCCGGTGGCAACAGGTGCTGTGCAATAGCGCGCGATAAAGATTCGATAACGCGTTCAACTTCTTTCTGCTTGCTGGTTCGTGTGTATGCGCCCATTTTTTTCTCTGTTAAACAATGCGTTTCGCGGCAATTCAAGGTGGCTCTTCCACTTAATAGCTAGCAATTTTAACGGTTTATTATCTCCCTGGCGGAGTTGGGAAGCAAACTGTTCAAACCGTGGCTTTCTATCGGTGCATTCTTGCTCCGTCTTAGTGCGGAAAGCAAGAAAAGGCCTAGCCCAATAACCACAGACATGGTTGAACGTTTTTTAAAAAAATAAACCTTAATTAATTGAATTATATAGTTTTTAAAATTTAAAACTGAGTTCCTTCAGGGTTGGTTCATTGATTGCATGCAATTTTTTGTTATTTAACTGTCAGGAGCATGCAGCATGGATCGTCGACACTTTCTAAAGGGCGTCACTTCACTCTCTGTAGGGGCAAGCATTCTCCCCCTTTTCAAGGTTCTTCCGGCCGCGGCTGCTAGCCAGAAAACAGCGGTTGTGGTAATCGGCGGGACCATCAACAGTCTGGACATTCACCGCAGCGGCACCAACCGCGCCAGCTATCAGGTGGCAATCAACTGCTATGACCGACTGGTATCCTTTGGCACTAAAACAATGCCGGACGGCTCGCTGAGCTATGATTTTGATAATGTTCAGCCAGAACTCGCCGAATCCTGGAAGATCAGCGAAGACCGGACCGTAATGACCTTCAAGGTCCGTAAAGACGCGACCTTCTGGGACGGTAAGCCGGTGACCGCGCACGATGTAAAGTGGTCCCTGGACCGCGCAGTTTCTCTGGGCGGTTTTCCTACGGTACAAATGAAGGCCGGAAGGCTATCGTCGCCAGAGCAGTTTGAAGTCGTTGACGACCAAACCTTCCGCATAACCCTGCCTTTCCCTTCCAAGCTCGCGCTGCCTGACCTGGCCACGCCTATCCCCATCATCATCAATTCGGAAGTAGCCAAAGCCAACGCCACTGATGACGACCCCTGGGCCACCGAGTACCTACATCGTAACCCCGCCGGATCCGGCGCCTATAGGATTGCCCGATGGGATGCCGGTGAACAGCTGGTTTACGAGCGCAATGACAACTGGCTTAACGGAGATGTGCCCGGATTCAAACGCGTCATAATGCGGGAAGTGCCGGCTCAGTCAACACGCCGCGCCCTGATTGAACGAGGCAGCGTGAGTGCATCCCACAACATTCCCAACAAGGATGCGAAGGAGTTGGCTGATAAACCGGGAGTGAAGGTGATCAGCACGCCCATCGAAAACTGTATTTACTCTCTTTGCACAAATCTGGAGTTCGAGCCTTTCAAGGATAAACGGGTCCGCCAGGCCGTTGCATGGTCCGTTCCCTATCAGAAGATCTTCGAGCAGGCCGCCTATGAGCAGGGCGTTCCAATGTGGGGAGGCACTGACACGGTGGACAAAATCGCCTGGCCCCAGAAGTCTCCTTATTCCCAGAACCTGGAAAAAGCGAAAGCCCTTCTGGCCGAAGCCGGCTATGAGGACGGTTTTGATGTACCACTTTCATTCAATTTGTCCAATGCCGACTGGGCAGAACCAGCAGCGCTGCTGATCCAGCAGGGGCTGGCTGATATTGGCATCCGCGCCACTATCGAAAAAATCCCCGGCGCCAACTGGCGCACCATTGCTCTGGTCGAGAAGAAGCTGCCACTTCACCTTGAGAACTTTGGCGGCTGGCTCAACACCCCGGACTATTACTTCTACTGGGCCTACATCAAGGGCAACCTGTTCAACTCCTACAACTACGACGACCCCGAGATGGCCCGGCTGGTGGACGAGACCCTGGATATGGCCATGGACAACCCGGAGTACGCTCCCAATGTGAAGCGCATGATCGAGCTGGCGTTTGAGGACATTCCGCGGATTCCGCTCTGGCAGCCAACCCTGAACGTTGCCTTCACCGACTCTGTGGCCGGCTACGAATACTGGTTCCATCGCCAGATGGACATTCGCGCATTGAAGCCGGTTTAGGGGGCAGACACTGTGTCGCCAATCTGGCTGAAAGTACGCAAGGTGGCGCTGCGCCTTCTTGAGGCGCTGCCCACCGTGTTCGGTATTCTGGTGGTCTGCTTTCTGCTGACACGCGCACTGCCGGGTGATCCGGCCGCCTATTTCGCCGGCCCCATGGCAGACCAGGCCTCCATCGAGGAGGTGCGTCGTAACCTGGGGCTAGACCAGCCCCTTCCGGTCCAGTTCCTGGCCTACGTGAAGGATCTGGCGCAGGGTGATCTGGGCGTGGCCGTATCCACTGGCCAGCCGGTAGTTTCGGAGCTGGCCAATCGGCTGCCGGCATCGCTGGAGCTGACCCTCGGTGCCTTGCTACTGTCGTTTATCATTGCAGTACCTCTGGGGGTTCTGGCCGCCACACGGCCCAATACCTGGATCGACCATATCTGTCGTTTTCTGGTGACCGCAGGGGTCTCCCTGCCAACCTTCTTCACTGGTCTGGCCCTGATGTACGTATTCTATTACCTGCTTGACTGGGCCCCACCCCCGATGGGGCGACTGGATATGATGTATCTGCCGCCGGACTCGGTGACAGGCTTCCTGACCATCGACGCCATCATTGCGGGTGAATGGGAGGTGTTGAGGGCCGCCCTAGCTCAACTCGCCCTGCCACTGATTACTCTTGCCCTTTTTACCCTGGCGCCAATTGCCCGCATGACACGGGCCGCCATGCTGCAAACCCTGGGCAGCGATTTCGTTCGCACCGCCCGGGCAGCGGGGCTGAGTGGCCGCCGGGTACTGGTGACCTACGCTTTCCGCAATGCCTTGTTGCCCGTGGTGACCACCCTGGGGATGGTATTTTCCTTCGTTCTCGGCGCCAATGTGCTGGTAGAGAAGGTGTTTGCCTGGCCGGGAATTGGCTCATTTGCAGTCGAGGCCCTGGTGGTATCCGATTACGCTGCTGTCCAGGGCTTCGTGCTATCCATGGCGCTGCTATTTGTGGCCCTTAACCTGTTGATCGATGTGATCTACACCATGATCGATCCTCGCGTCGGCGAGGATGCCTGAGATGAATAGCGCAAATACCGCAGCATCCGCCCAGCTCCAGGGGCCGCCCCGCACCAGTTACTGGCAGCATCTGCGCCATGTCGCCTCGGAAAATCCGGTTACCGGAATGGCCTTTGGTCTGTTCGCCCTGTTTATAGGCATGGCAATTTTCGGTCCCTATCTGGTGCCTTATGACCCATTGAATACGGGCGTCGGCCCGGCGTTACAGCCACCCAGCGCCGCGCACTGGTTTGGCACCGACCAACTGGGTCGCGACGTGTTTTCCCGGGTTGTGGTCGCGACACGGCTGGACTTGCTGATTTCCGTCTCGGCCGTGGCCATCTCCTTCGTTCTGGGTTCCATCATGGGATCCTTTGCCGGTTACTTCGGCGGCTGGACTGACCGCATCACGGGTCGACTGGTGGATACCATCATGGCGTTCCCACTTTTTGTTCTCGCAATGGGTATCGTGGCCGCCGCCGGCAACACCGTCGAAAACATTGTCTACGCCACCGCAATCATCAATCTGCCGTTCTACGCCCGCATGGCAAGGGCGGAGGTCAGCATTCGCCGCAACGCGGGCTTTGTGCAGGCAGCAAGACTGTCCGGTAACTCCGAGCTCCGGGTGCTGTTCGGCCACATTTTCCCCAACACGCTGCCGCCAATGATGGTACAGATTTCCCTGAACATGGGCTGGGCCATCCTAAATGCTGCAGGTCTCTCGTTCATCGGCCTCGGTGTTCAGCCCCCGGCCCCGGAATGGGGAATCATGGTAGCCGAGGGCGCCAACTTCATTATTTCCGGAGAATGGTGGCTGGTGATCTTCCCGGGTATGGCGCTGATGCTGGCGGTGTTTACTTTCAATCTGATCGGCGATGGTCTGCGGGATCTGGTTGATCCCCAGCGCCGCACCTGAGGAGTTCGCCATGAGTGTGCCGCTGCTGGATATACAGCATCTGAGTGTGGACTTCGTCACCCGCAAAGGGGCCGTGCGGGCAATCGACGATATTTCCGTCGCTGTCGACAAGGGTGAAACCCTGGGTATTGTCGGCGAATCCGGCTCTGGAAAATCGGTAACCTCCTATGCGGTGATGCGAATCCTGGATCGGGCGGGCCATATCGCCGGTGGCAAAATCACCTATGGCGGCATGCCACTGCACAAGGCACGTGAGAAGGACATGCGGGATATTCGCGGTCGCGAGATCTCGATGATTTTCCAGAATCCCCGCGCAGCCCTTAACCCTATACGTCGTATCGGGCAACAGGTAGCAGATGTGCTGAAGGAGCACAATCAGGCCACGCGGAGTAACGCCCGGGAAAAGGCCATCGAGATGCTTAAGGCCGTGAAAATCCGCGAACCGGAGCAGCGGTACGACGCCTATCCCTTTGAGCTTTCCGGCGGCATGTGCCAGCGCGTGGTAATTGCCATCGCGCTGGCCTGCCGGCCACGTTTGTTAATTGCGGACGAGCCCACAACCGGTCTCGATGTCACCACCCAGAAAGCGGTGATGGACCTGATTGTTGAACTCACCCGCGAATACAAGATGTCCACCGTTCTGATCACCCATGATCTGGGACTGGCAGCAGCTTACTGTGACCGACTGGTGGTCATGCAAAGCGGCAAGATCATTGAAGCCAACGGTTCCGCCGAGTTGTTCCACCATCCCCGGGAAACCTATACCCGACAACTGCTTCAGGCGACGCCACACCGGGATTCCCGGATAAGGGATCTACTGACGCCCGAGGCCCGGGCCAAAGCCATGAGGCTGCCGGAAGAACATGCGCTCGGTGAGCCGATTCTCAACGTTCAAAACCTGCGCAAACAGTTCGGCAAACCCGACTCCGAAAGCGCCCATATTGCGGTCAAGAACCTTTCGTTCGAAATTCGCGAGGGTGAGAGCCTCGGCCTGGTGGGTGAAAGCGGCTGCGGAAAATCTACCACCTCTGCCATGATTATGCGCTTGCTCGACACCAGCGGCGGGGTCATCGAATTTCTGGGCGAGGACATAGCGCCAGTATCTGCCTCAAAGTTTGCCAGCCACACGCTGCGCGGCAAACTGCAGATGGTATTCCAGGACCCCACCGACAGCCTGAATCCCCGCTGGAGCGCTGCCCAGTCTATCGGTGACCCGATTCACCGCCTGACGCCGCAGGTGAGCCGCAAGGAGCGAGAGCAGAGAGTGATCGAACTGGCCGGCCTGGTTGGCTTGCCAGTGCACCTTCTGGACCGTTTTCCCCACCAGTTGTCGGGTGGTCAGAAAGCTCGTGTTGGCATTGCCCGGGCCATCGCACTGGAACCGAAATTGCTAATTCTCGATGAACCCACGGCCGCACTGGACGTTTCGGTTCAGGCAGTGGTGCTGAACCTGCTGGAAGACCTCAAACACCGTCTCAACATGAGCTATCTGTTCATCAGCCATGACCTTAACGTGGTGCGCCTGCTTTGTGGTCGCATCATGGTAATGCAGAACGGTATGGTAGTTGAGGAAGGTGACTCGGGCCAGCTGCTGGACAACCCGGCCACCGACTATACTCGCACTCTGTTGGCAGCTATTCCTCACCCACCTTCGCCTGGTGGCGTTGCAGAAAGAGGCCATGCATGACACAGACTCCGCTGCCCTACGAACGTGCCGGCAAGGGCAGTGTCGTGGACAGTATTGTTCAAAACCTGGCCGACGATATCGTCAGTGGCCGACTGATGCCCGGCACCAAGCTTGATGCCCGGAGTATGGCAGAGCGGTTTGGAGTATCACGAACCCCCATTCGGGAAACCTTTGGCCATCTCGCTGCCATGGGGCTGGTCACTCACCGTCCGAACCGCGGTGTCATCGTTGCGACTCTTTCTTTCCAGGCCCTCACTGACCTGTACGAGGCCATGTCAGAACTAGAAGCGGCCCTGGCGCGGCTGGCGGCCCTGCGCATGAACAAGCAACAAAGGGAAGTTCTGCTGCAGCTTCACCAGGAATCGCTGGATGTGCTGCGTGATGGTACCCTCGACGACTACAGCCGATATAACCATGAATTACACACATTAATCTTTGAGGGAGCTCAGAGCAGCCAGTTACAGCAACTCGCGGAAGCTACCCGTATGAGGCTCGCCCCGTTTCGACGGGCCCAGTTTCGAATGCCGAATCGTGTCAGCAAATCATGGGAAGAGCACGATGTCATTGTCCGGGCGATCCTCGCTGGGGATGCTGACGGAGTGGCCCGACTCATGCGGCAGCATCTCCAGACCGTTGGCACCATGTCGGCTGAGTTCGTGGCTGAAAACCAGCCACCAGAAAGAGGTTCCGATACGGGTTCCAGCCATGAAAGCTGAATCCCCAATCGGCGTAATATGCACGCCTGATCACCGTGCCACGGAGGCCGGCATGGAGATTCTTCGCGCGGGAGGCTCGGCTATTGATGCGGCCATGGCCGCTGGTGCTGTGTTGTCTGTTGTTTACCCCCACATGACTGGAATTGGGGGTGATGCCTTGTGGCTTCTCAGTGATCGCGGAAAGGTGGATACTCTGATGGGGCTCGGGCAAGCAGGGCACCGCCTGCCGGATACGGGAAGGATCGACGGTCGCGGTCCCGCATCAGCCGCCACAACTGCGGGCGCTCTGCGTGGCTGGTCCCTGGCCCATGACTGGAGCCGCGACCGTTGGGGTTCTACCATGACCTGGCCCGATTTGCTGGAACAGGCTGTGGCCTTTGCCCGTTATGGTTATGAAGTCTCAGAGTCACAGGCATTCTGGCAGCAACAGCGCCGTAGGCTGATTCGTGACCTGCCCGATCTCACCACTCTGTGTTGCGACGAGACGGGTGAATTACATCCAGAAGGTGCGCTGGTCACACGACCGTCCCTGGCGGAAACCCTGGCTCATCTCGCGCGCGCCGGCGTGGATGATTTTTACGACGGCGAGCTGGCCACCGCTCTGGCTGCAGGCTTTGAAAAACTTGGCAACGGCCTGATCCGGGACGATCTGAGTGCGACGCGGGCGTGGCACGCGCCTCCCTTAAGCATCCGTTACCGGGCCGGCATCCTTTATAATTTCCCGCCGCCGACACAGGGTTTGTATACGCTTAGCGCTCTCAATACCCTGAATCCAGTTGATCTTGCTGCATTGAAAAATGGAGGCGCTGACTACTTTCATTATCTGGTGGAATCTATAAAAGCCCAGCTCAAGCACCGTAATCGGGAACTCTGTGATCCAGTCGCAGGTAACCCGGATACCCAGCGACTGTTGAACCCTGCCCGGGCACTAACCGACTGCGCTGCCATTGATCTGGACAAAGCCGTGCCCTGGCAGGAAGAAGGCAGGCCTGCTGACACTGTTTGGCTTGGAGCCAGTGACAGCCAGGGCCGTACTGCCTGCCTGATGCAAAGCCTGTTTCATGACTTCGGTTCCGGCTGTCTGGTGGGTGATACTGGCATCCTCTGGCTCAACCGTGCTGCCGGGTTCAGCCCTGACCCAGCCCACAAGAATGCCTGGGCGCCTGGCCAACTTCCGGCCCATACCCTGAATCCATCCGCTTATCTCGCCGATGATGGCACGCAGTTCTATTTCGGAAGCCAGGGCGGCGATGGTCAGCCACAGACTCAGATGGTACTCGCGACGCAGTTGGTGGATTTCAACCAGCCTGTTGAAAAGGCATTGCATGCCCCCCGATTCTTGCAGGGCCGCAGCTTTTTTGGCAGCAACGAGAGCTTAAAACTTGAACAGAACATCGCGCCTGGAGTGGGGGAATCGCTGGCAGCGCGTGGCCACGATATCGAGTGGATTCCAAAGCTAAGCCCATTTACCGGTTTAGCCGGGGTCATCGCGATTCAGCCCGACGGCCGGCGGGAGGCTATGCACGACCCTCGTGGAGAAGGCACCGCACTGGCTCAGTGATCGTTATCTCTTGAACCAAACGAAGTAAGGGAAAATCATGGACATGATCATTGCCTGTTCCGCCCTGGGAATTGTGGCCGGCATATTGGCTGGCATGCTGGGTATAGGGGGTGGTGTGGTTATCGTGCCGGCGCTGGTTATGATTCTTTCGGCTCAGGATTTCCCCTCCGAATCTATTGTGATAACGGCCGTTGCCACTTCGCTGTGTACGATCATCTTCACGTCGATATCGGCAGCCCGTGCCCAGATCAAACGACAGGCTGTCGACTGGACTATATTCCGGCTGTGGGCGCCGGCCGTGGTGGCAGGCAGTTTCCTCAGTGGTTTTATCGCCGCGCGCCTGCCAGCTGCGGTGCTCGAAGTGGGTATTGCCTTGTTCCTGCTGGTGACCTCTATCATCATGCTGAGCCGTTGGGTGCCAGACCCTTCACGCGCCATGCCAGGGAACTCTGGCACCACAGGCCTAGGCCTGTTCAGCGGCACGCTGTCCGGACTGGCGGGTATCGGCGGCGGCAACGTGATGGTCCCGCTGATGGTCTTTTTTAACGTGCCCATACAGCGCGCGGTCGCTACGTCCAGCACGCTGGGTTTTCCGCTGGCACTGGTAGGCACCCTTGGATACGCCATCTCGGGTTGGGACGAGTCGGTGACGCCCTGGTCCCTTGGTTATATTTACTTACCAGCCGTGGCGCTGATTGCGACATTCACGGTACTCCTGGCGCCGGTAGGTGTGTCGCTCAGCCATCGAATACCGGCCCCCACACTGAAGCGATGTTTTGGTGGGCTGCTGCTGATGGTCGCCGGCAAAATGTTGTTCGATGCGTTGTCCCATCTGTGACCGAATGCTGCGATTTTCAATAGCGACTAATCCGGTCCACTACCAGGTAGTCATTGGTAAACATGAAAAGACAAAATCTCGACCATGTAGGACAAGGGATTTGAACAGATTAATATGCGTGTGAACATCGATGCCCTACAGAGCGCCTATAACGATAACAAGCTGACTCCCGCGAGGATTATGGCGGATATCCGCCAACGCTCGCAGCAGTACGCCGAGCATAACATCTGGATCTATCAGCTCAGCGCGGCCGAACAACAGCCCTATCTGGATGCTTTGGCCGACAAGCCTATGGCTGACTGTCCATTGTGGGGCATCCCCTTCGTGATCAGGAACAATATCGACCTAGCCGGAACTCCAACCACCGCAGGTTGCGAAGGCTTTAGTTACCCCGCCAGCTTCTTAGCAGGTGGTTCAGCAGTTGATCAATGCCGGCGCCATCCCTGTCGGAAAGGCCAACCTGGACCAGTTTGCCACAGGCCTTAACGGCACCCGCTCCCCTGGGGTATCTGCAAGTGTGCTTCGATCCTGATTACATCAGCGGCGGCTCCGGTTCGGGCTCGGCAGTGGCCGTAGCGCTGGGGCTGGCCAGCCTCAGTCTGGTTGCCGACACCGCCGGCTCAGGCCGGGTACCTGCCTGTTTTAATAACCTGGTCGGTGTCATGCTGAGGCAGATCGTCCTTAATCTCGAACCAGGGAGCCTTGCTGCCCACAAAGATGTGGCGCTCGGCTTTTACTCCCGGGTCTGTATCCAGCGTTCCGAGGGGGAAACCAAAGATTTCGGGGGCTGCATCAAATTTCGTGTAAAGACTGGAACCGCAGTTCCCGCAAAAACCCTTGTGTTCCCCCGGCGAGGATTCATAGAACCTTATCAATTCCTGACCTTTTACAGTGTGCCAATCAGAAGACTGTACCTTTGCCCGTGTGCGGAAAGCTGAGGCATGGAGCTTTCGGCACATCGAGCAATGACAGTTCAGGACCTCTGTCAGCGGGCCGTTTATCTCGTATTGAATGCCTCCGCAAAGGCAGCTGCCAGTGTGTTTCATACCTTCACACTCCTTCGAGTCATCAGTCTTTCCAGAAAACCTTACTTGCTTCTTGTTCAGCGTCAATTCGAGACACACCAATATCTTTGAGCATGGAATCAGGAAGGCGTGAGAGCTGCTTCCGCGTCCGGTAGTTGATATACCAAAGTTTGATCCGGCGAATCAGGCGTTGCTTTGCATCGCTGGCGTGGTGTTTGGTTTTGCCCTGGACGATTGGGATGGATGTGGCTGACATGTGCAATCTCCGCTTCTGTTAAGTTCAGCCTAATGCTTTCGCCATTAAGCTGACTCCACAAACGGGTTAAAGCGTGCAATAATTAACTAAAAATTAACCGTAGGGCGCTCTTATGCAGGCGATGCCATCGCTTAGGGGTCTTCAAGTGTTTCGATACGCCGCCAGAGAGCTAAGTTTCAAAGCCGCTGCGGAAGCGTTAAATATCTCCAACGCCGCGGTAAGCACCCACATTCGAGGACTGGAAGACTTTCTGGGATTCAAACTGTTTGAAAGGCTCACTCGTGAAGTAAAACTGACATCTGAAGGAAGCCGGCTCTCGGGCTTCGTCGAGACTGGGTTTCAGGAGCTGGAACGAGGCATCGCCCAATTTACGCCCAATTCAGATCCCAAGAATCTTAAGGTATCGACTCTGCCATCCTTCGCAAATCGCTGGCTTATGCCAAAAATCAGCCAGTTTCAGGAAAAGCACCCGGAACTGAAGATCAGCATCATGCCGGGATTCAGCCTGGTCGACTTTCAGGGCGATGGCGTGGATCTGGCCATACGCTACGGCAGAGGGAATTACCCGGGACTCGAGACACGATTTTTGATGGCTGAGTCTCTGGTTGTTGTGTGCCACCCCTCACTCGTGGGTAACCGGAGAATCACTGCAGCCGATCTTGCTCACTTGCCCTGGTTAATCGATGAGTCGATAGATATGCACGGCTCATGGCTTGAGTTTCAGAAAGCCCTGGGCATCGACATCCCGGATCCCGCTGTAAAACTTTCTGTCAACGAAGCCTCGGCACAAGTGGAAGCGGTGTTGGCCGGCCGAGGCATCTCACTGGTTCGCCTGAGTCTTGTTGCCGACATGCTTGAGTCAGGTCTGTTGATCCGCCCACTGGATTTCTCGATGCCTGCCGAATTTCATTATTACCTGGTGGCACCCGAAGCCAAATTCAGAACGGACAAAGTGCGGGCATTTGTGTCTTGGATTTCAAACAGAGTACCCCGTCAATGAAGGGCTTGGTCGCCTACCTCAGCCAAGTTGCGCCCGTGTCAGAGGCGATGATGGAATTCGTAAAGACCAGCTTTCACCCTGAAACCCTGGAGAAAGGCAGTTTTTGCATTCGAGAAGGCGAATATGCTCAAGACATCGCGTTTATGGAGGAAGGAATCGTCAGAGCCTTTTACAATGATGAAAGTGGCAGGGATTACAACAAAAACTTTTTCCAAGGGCCCGCAATCATCGGCTCTTGCGTTGCGCCCATCAGCAAGGAAAAAACAGGTTGCCTAACAGGTATTTATCATTGTTGTGGAAGACAGCCTTTTTTGTCTGATTTTTGTCGTTTTCCTCTACCAAATCCGATCGAACCTGACACAACCCAGCGGGAACATGCCATGACTTCTGCCAGCGAGCTGGACTTGCTTTCAAAACCATTGACCCTTCCCTGTGGCGCGGTCTTGAAGAACAGAATGGTCAAATCGCCGATGTCTGACTCGCTCGGCGACGGGGCGGGAAACCCGACCCAAGAACAGGCGAGACTCTATGAGCGTTGGGCGAAAGGGGGCGCTGCGTTGTCTGTCATTGGTGAGGTGCAGGTAGATTCACGATTTCCTGAGAGACCGGGCAACCTGGTTCTAGGACCGGGTTTGAATAGAACGATGTTTCAGCATCTGGCCCAACGGGGCACTTCAAATGGCAATCATCTCTGGGCACAGCTTGGTCACGCCGGAGCGCTGTCCCATGCACCGATCAGTCAGCCAAAAGGACCGTCCGCCCTCGATTTGGAGGAACTAAAATGTAATGGGATGTCCGTTGCAGAGGTCGAGAATTTGCCTGACCGTTTTGCAAAAACGGCATCCATTGCGAAATCCGTTGGGTTCACAGGCGTGCAGATACACGCTGGCCACGGCTTTCTGCTCAGTCAGTTTCTGAGTCCACTGTTCAATCTTAGGGAGGATGAGTACGGGGGCTCGATAACTTCGCGGTGTCGGATCGTACTCGAGATAATTAACCGGGTTCGAGCCGCTGTTGGGCCTAGTTTTCCAATTGCAATTCGCATCAATTCGATGGATCAATTAGAAGGTGGCATGACTGAAACCGATGCTCTGGAAGTGGTCAGCCATCTGGACACAACCTCTACCGATCTCATCGATATTAGCGGTGGAACCTACTTCCCAGGGATGAAACCGATTCGGAACTATCGTGCCGGTGAGCCTTACTTTGAGGAATTTGCGCGGGCTGCGAAAAAGAAAACCAGCATTCCGTTGATGGTCACCGGTGGTTTCAAACGCCGTGCTCAGGCGCTTCAGGCACTAGAAAGCAACGGTGTTGATGTGATTGGGCTGGCACGAGCCATGGTGTTGGCCCCGGACCTGCCGCACGTTTGGTTGTCAGAGCACGGCCAGGATGTTGAGTTCCCCAGGTTCGAGTCTGCGCCACCAGGCGGGATCACCGCCTGGTACACCATGCGCCTGACTGCCATCGGTCAAGATCGGGAAGACGAAACCATGCTTGATCTTCCAACGGCAAACCGTCTCTACGAAGAGCGGGATGCTGAGCGCTGCAAATGCTGGAAAACACGGTTTGGGGGTTAAGTCGAGGCCGGCAAATTTAATACGTGCCGAGGTTCGCTTTGAAAACAAAGCATCACTTTGTTCCATGGAATCAACGTTCGCTTTTGTTTAAAAGCTTGGACTTATCCTGGTGCCCTCGCCACTCCTGGCCTATGAGTGAACCTACTCTGGTTCAGACTCCCTTCACTGGCTCATCTCATCGCGGTAAAAAGGTCCGCTTTCCAATGGTTTCGACGTCATCACCGCAAAGCGGATCTTTTGCACCTATTTAAATTGATCCCAGTAAGGCGGATCGCCAAAGAATCCGTCGATAAAGTCGATAAAGCTCCGAACCTTGCTAGCTAACAGCTGGCGGTGTGCATAGACAGCGTAAAGCGCCAGGGGTTCGGGCTCATGGTCAGCCAGTATGACCTGCAGTTCTCCTTTCATGATGCCGTTGCCTGCGATAAAGGTAGGCTGCAGTGCAATGCCTGCACCGGCAGTGGCAGCTGCCACCAGCACATCGCCGTTATTGCTGATCATATCCCTGCTGTGGTTGCGCTCGCTGTGCTGAAGCTCGCGAAGCAGGGGCTGGCTGGCATCCAGATCCATATAGCTGTAGCTCAGGAAACGGTGGTCCCTCAGATCTTCGGGGCTTCGGGGTATGCCGTATCGGTTCAGGTAATCCGGCGACGCGCACATCACCACGCGCACCGGCGCGATCCGTTTGGCAATCAGTGAGGAGCTTTTCAGGTGACCGATCCGCAGCGCGATATCGAACCCTTCTTCCACGATGTCCACCTTGCGATCGCTCAGCTGCAGATCGATGCCCACGGCCGGGTGAGCCTGCTGGAACCGGCTCAGTAGCGTTGCCATGTGATGAATGGCGAAGGATGTAGGGGCGCTGATACGCAGCAGGCCACGAGCTTCGGTTTGCAGGTCACCGAGCTCGTTCTCGGTATCGTCGATGTCATTGAGAATCTGCTGGGCTCGCAGGTGGTAGCTTGCTCCCGCTTCGGTGAGATGGATTTTGCGGGTGGTGCGATTGAGCAGGCGTACACCCAGATGCTGTTCAAGCTGCGATACATATTTGCTCACCAGTTGCGGTGATAGCTCCAGCCGGTCGGCAGCGCGGGTGAAGGTGCCTTCATTCACTACAGTGACGAAGGCACGCATGGCATCAATTCGGTCCATGGAATCTCCAGGATTCAGGTCATTTTTATTATCAACACTTCATGAATAATAAAGCAACGTCGGCCATCTTAGTCTTTTTATTCGGTGATAGTACAGTAGTAACATCGCCTGGGGCCTGGCTTCAGGAACACACCCACAGAAGAAAATCGAGGTGACTATCATGAACACTCAATTTGCAAAGACATTGTTCCAGTCCAACCGCGGTATCGCCGCGCTGGTACTGCGGGTGCCGGTCGGAGTTGTTCTGGCCGCCCATGGTGCACAGAAACTCCTTGGCTGGTTCGGCGGGTACGGCCTGGAAGGAACCGGGAGGGTTGGCTGATGCTGGTTAACGGGATCTGGCAGGAAAACTGGCAACCGGTGCAGGCGAAAGATGCGGAGGGCCGGTTTATTCGCCAGACCTCCCCCTTTCGCAACTGGATCACGGCGGATGGCAGGCCGGGTCCCACCGGCACCGGTGGGTTCAGCGCCGAGCAGGGACGCTATCACCTTTACGTGGCCTACATCTGCCCCTGGGCATCGCGGACACTAATGGCCCGGGAACTGAAGGGGCTGAAAGAGGTGGTCGGTGTGACCGTCGTCAATCCCCGGCTGACCGACCAGGGCTGGCAGTTTGGCGGCTACCCCGGCGCGGATGAAGACACACTCAACGGTGCGCGCTTCATGCATGAGCTATACACCCGTGCCGATCCGCGCATTTCCGGTCGCGCTACGGTGCCGGTGCTCTGGGACAAACACACCGGAACCATGGTCAATAACGAGTCTGCGGATATCCTGAGGATGCTGAACAGTGCTTTCGCAGAGATTGTTGATAGGGGGCCGGATCTGTATCCGGAGGCGCTGGCGGGTGACATCGAAAGGCTCAATGAGTACCTGTACACAGACCTGAACAACGGCGTTTACCAGGCCGGCTTCGCTTCCAGCCAGAGGGCGTATGACGAAGCCTATGGCAAGGTGTTTGCCGCTCTGGACAGCATGGAATCACGTCTGTCTGACGGGCGCACCTATCTGTTCGGCGATGATCTGACGGAAACCGACATACGCCTGTTCGTGACGCTTGTGCGCTTCGACGCCGCCTATCATGGGCTGTTCAAGTGCAACCGCAATACCCTGAAAGCCATGCCGTTTCTGCATGATTACATGCGGCGGATACTGGCGCTTGAGGGTATTGCCAACACCGTGAACATCGATCATATCAAGGCCGGTTATTATTCCATCAAGGCGCTGAATCCATCCGGGATTGTGCCGGCAGGGCCAGGCGAGATCTGAGGTTAAAACTGTTATGAGCAACCATACCGATATCCTGTTTATCTGGCAAGCCAGATCCATGGCGTTCTGGAGCAGGCGGGGATTTCTTCGCGACTCGATGATCAGCGGGGTTTTGATCATGGCGTGTTCATTCCCCTGAAGCTGATGTACCCGGCGGCGGATATTCCATGTGTGCAGTTGTCCCTGGTGAGCAGTCTGGATGCAGCGACGCATCTGGCCATCGGTCGTGCATTACAGGCGCTGGACTACAACAACCTGCTGGTTATCGGATCCGGCTTCTCTTTTCACAACATGCGAGCCTTCTTTGCGCCGGACACCGCCGAGATGCGCGCCCGGAACGACGCCTTTGAAGCCTGGCTGGAGGAAACCTGCACCGACGTGGAGCTGTCTGAGGCGGAGCGTGCGTCGCGACTGGTGGCCTGGGAGCGTGCACCCCACGCCCGGTTCTGCCACCCGCGCGAGGAGCATCTGCTGTCGTTGCATGTGTGTTATGGGCTGGCGAACAGGGCCAGTGAAACGAACGTTTCAGCGACGATTCTCGGGAAAAAAGCGGGAATGTTTTATTGGAAAGTTTAAACGGATATTGGCAGCAGCCGGACTGAAACCGGCGCACTAAAATGGGATTGGGCCGCATTTCTGCACCAGAACCGGTCAGGTCCGCCGGCTCATCCCTCTGTTTTTATTTAAAGATGTGCAAATTGCACAGGTTCTATAATGTTTTCATCAAACTTTGTATACGTTAAGCCCGGCCTGGCACGAAGGTTGCCATTTCTACCGTTGTTTACCCAACCGGAGAGATGAAATGACAACCGAGACAACCCCTCAAGAACAGGATTACCCCCTAAGCCCTGTGCCCATGGATCAGCGTAAAAGTATCTGGTCCATGGGTTTCGTATTACTTGGCTTTACCTTTTTCACGGCGACCATGTGGGCTGGCGGAAGCGTCGGTGTCGCCTTTGATTTTTCCACAATGCTGCTGGTTCTGGGCGCCGGCAATTTATTGCTGGGCCTGTATGCAGCTGCACTGGGCTACATAGCTGCAAAGACCGGTCTGAATACGGCCCTGATGAGCCGATTCACCTTTGGCGAGATCGGCAGCAAGCTTTCCGACTTCATACTTGGTTTTACTCAGATCGGTTGGTACGCCTGGGGTACAGCCACCATGGCTATCCTTCTGGTAAAGCTGACTGGTTTGCCGGAAACCTGGACGACACCACTGATGGTGGTCTTCGGATTCGGCTTTTGTGTGACCGCATTTATCGGTTATCGGGGTCTGGAGCTGCTTTCACGTTTCGCGGTACCAGCGATGATAATCCTGGTGGGTATCAGCATGACCATCGCCACTTCAGATGCCGGTGGTTTTTCCGGTTTGCTTGCGATCACACCAACCGGTGAAATGACGGTAGCTGCAGCCATCACCCTGGTATTCGGCACCTTTGTCAGCGGGGGTACGCAAGCAACCAACTGGACTCGTTTTGCCAGATCAGGGAAAACAGCGGTTATAGCCACGTTGCTTGCGTTCTTTCTGGGTAACGGTCTGATGACACTGATCGGGGCGTTCGGAGCTCTTGTTTATCAACAGTCCGATATCGTCGACATAATGGTCGCGCAGGGCCTGGCCACCCTGGGTATTCTGATGCTGTTTCTGAATCTTTGGACAACCCAGGACAATACCGTCTACAACTTTGCGGTTGCCGGCTGCAACATGCTCCGTACCCGTCGGCGGAAATTGGTGACTGTTGGTGGCGCAGCCATTGGCACTGCGCTGGCTGTGATGGGTATGTACGAGTGGTTGATCCCTTTCCTGGTGCTGCTGGGCACGTTCATTCCGCCGATTGGCGGGGTGATCATGGCGAGCTTCTTTATAGGTTACAAACAGAAGTATCCCGCGCTTGATCAGGCAAACCTGCCAGCGTTCAATTTACCGGGACTGGCAGCCTACGTTATTGGTTCGGCGGCGGCCTATTCTTCTCCCTGGATTGCGCCTATCGTAGGGGTAGTCGTTGCTGCTTTCAGCTTTGGACTGATTCTGATCCTGACCGAGGCAGTTCGTGCACGCCGGACACTGGTCATGGGGGCAGCCTGAGTGGTGTTGCGATGTCGGGACATTCCGGAGCTTCCGGGGCTTGAGCTTATCAAGCTCCGGGGTGGACATTCAGGTGCGGATAATGAGGTGCGCTGGCCCTACCTGGCCGAGAACCGTTCCTTCAGACCCTGGGTCAAGGGTGGAGAGCTGGTGTTTGTCACCGGTATCAGTCGCCATAGAAGTCCTGAAAACCTGGCCGAGTGTCTCTATGAAGCGAAAGCTTGCAGTGTCTCTGGCCTGGTGATCCTCACCGGGGAGGCCTACATCGGACAGTTGCCGGCGATGCTGGACCGGCTGGCTGATGAGCTGTCGTTACCGTTATTTGAGCAGCCCTATGCCTTGCCAATGGTTGACGTTACCGAGGTCATCAGCCGCGCGATTATCTCTGCAGAAATGCTGACAGAGCACCGACAGGTTCAGTCCATGGCTGAGGACGCGGTTGAATTGATCGGCAAGGAGCAATTGGTTCTCCTGATCAAACGGTATCTGCCAATTTCTGGAAGCCAGCTTACGGAATCGTCGGAGATGTTACGCGCCTGGCTTGAGAACCGGGGCAATCAGTGTGCAATGGCAGAGGCTCTGGGCTGTCATCGCAATACCGTCCGCAAACGAATGGATCGGCTGATGGGGGCGGCGCCTGAAGATAAGGAGTCTATTGAGCACTACAAGACACTACTGCTGGCCCATCTGTTGAGACACTCATGAATGCGGCCGGGAAAATTCAACGAAGGACATGCTATGAAAGACTCTCTGAATGCCATTATCAATGCCCGTCTGCAGGGTAGTGACGAGCTGCATCGGATCACCATGGAAAATGACCGGTTTGCGCAGGTCACGGTTCAGTCTGTGGCCGCGACCGCTGGCGAAAGGGAGCTGGATGCGGCCGGCAACCTGGTGGTTCCGCCATTTGTTGAACCACACATCCACCTTGACGCGGCCCTCACCGCAGGTCAGCCGCGCTGGAACCAGAGTGGCACTTTGTTTGAGGGTATTGAGTGCTGGTCCGAGCGCAAAGCCAGCCTGACCCGCGACGACGTAGTTGGCCGTGCAGAACAGACGCTGAAGCTTTTTGCTGATAACGGTATCCAGCACGTCCGCACCCATGTGGATGTAACAGACCCCACATTGACGGGCCTGAAGGCCATGCTCGAAGTGCGCGAGCGCATGGCCAAAATTGTGGATCTTCAGATTGTGGCGTTTCCACAGGAGGGCCTCTGGTAATTTCCCCAGGGTAAGGAACTGATGGAGGAGTCGGTGCGGCTGGGAGCCGATGTCGTCGGCGGCATTCCTCATTTCGAGTTCACCCGTGATTATGGCGTTGAGTCTGTTCAATGGCTGGTGGCGCTGGCCCACAAGCACGACCTTTTGGTCGATGTGCATTGCGACGAAATCGATGATCCCGAATCCCGTTTCCTGGAGGTCCTGGCGGCCGAGGCACTAAGGCGGGATTACGGCTCCCGTGTTACCGCCAGCCATACCTGCGCCATGGGCTCCTACAATGATCACTATTGCAGCCGGCTTTTCCGGTTATTGAAGAAATCCGGTCTGCGCTTCCTGTCGATGCCCACCGAAAGCCTTCACCTTCAGGGTCGATTCGACAACTATCCGAAACGGCGCGGCCTGACCCGCGTGCCGGAACTGCTGGATGCCGGCCTGAAAGTGGCCTTTGGCCAGGATTCCATTCGCGATCCATGGTATCCCCTGGGCAATGGCAACATGCTACGGACCCTGGATGTCGGTCTGCACGCTTGCCACATGTTGGGCATGGGCTGGATCGACCATTCACTGGAACTAATTACCGATAACGGAGCCGCCGCTCTGGATCTGAAAGAGTACGGCATTGAGGAAGGTCTGCCTGCTCGCTGCGTGGTTTTGCAGGGCCGCTCGCCTTATGAGGTGTTATTGGGTCAGTTGCCGGTTCTGGCGTCGGTGCGTGATGGCCGGGTTCTTGTGGATCGTCGGAGCTGAAAGGGGCGAGTAGGAGAGCATTAGATCTGCCCGAGGCCTCCCCTTTGTAAGGGTGCCATCAGACGGCCTGGGCAGTCTCGGTTGATTAGATTAGTGAAGGGTTTTCAGGGGTAGGGTCAATTAACCGGCATTGTTAAGCAGTGAGCGGTTCAGTGATTGGGGACAGGTCAGGCTCACCATAGTTTGGTCCGCCTCGGCTCAAGCTTAGTTGCTATGACCACAAAGCGGACTTCTCCCTGGGCCGCGTGACCTCGTTTCCTTCGTCTCCAATTCACTGAAGACGTGACGCAATTGGAATGTCTGGCGAAACACCAAGGGGCCGAAAACTCTTATCAGCAGTGGAACTAAAACAGGGATGTTTACAACCGCACCAATGATTACCATTTCCTGTTTGTCTTATGGAACAACGTGAAGGGTATCGTTGCGCACCAGAAATCGGTTATCGATAGTGAGCCAAAGCGGCATGCCAGCCAGGGGCGCTTTCTCTGGCAGCCCTCTTTGAGCATGCACATGCAGGTGCGGCTCCGAGCTGTTTCCCGAGTTGCCCATCTGCCCAAGGATGTCACCGGTTTTTACTCTGGCCCCGGCTGCTACTGTGATACTTCCCTGGCGTAAATGCGCAAGGATCACGAAAAAGTCCCCGCAATTGATAGCGACATAGTTGCCAGCCATATGGTCGCGGTCCATTTTCGGAACCGGCATATCTTCTATTCCATCAACCACCAGGGGCACTTCGCCGCTGCATGGCGAGAGAACCGGCACGCCAAAGGTTGTGTATCTGGCCGGATCTGTCGGCTTCCAGCCATTCTTGTGAAGCCCCAGGGGGGTAATCCGGAAGATGTCCAGAGCCTTGCTCTGACCTCGCCAGGGACGGAATCGCTCGACTGTCGGGTTCAATGTTTTGAGGTGAACGTTGATCATCGGTGTGCTCCCTCCATGGGCAATGAGATAGTGCCCCGGAGGAAAGGGCGGGGCTATGTCTACCACCGCTTCCTCGGGCAGCATCCGCCCCTTCGCTGCGTGCCAGCCCAGATAACCGCCAAACGAGCCCAACAGTGCGGCCATAATGATCGCAATCGAGCTCGCTGTTGACGCTCGCCACAATCCAGGGCCGGGCGTAGGTTTCAGAAGCAGGTGGGTAGCGACAATAAGAAGCAGCACAAAGCCGTAGGCGTAAGGCACCCAGAATGGCGGCACAGCCCACAGAGCGGCGAGACCAATACCCAGCAGAACCGCCGTTACCGAGATCAGCTGAACTCCCCACGCAAGCCATCCGGCGGCCGGGTAAAACGCCATCCAGGCCAGTAGCGCCAGCGGCAGAAGAACCTGTGTGACCATTACCATCCAGGACATCGGTCAGACCTTTTTTCCCTGTGAGAGAGAACCCATTGCCACAGGGCGATAAGACGATGACCGGAATCAGTCATGGGGGAACTCGACAGCAGTCACATCCGCCACGAAAAATGGAAAGTATTGATCCGTGGCAAAATGATTCCCGGCTTCCACATGGGTAGGCAGGCGAAAACCATCGAAGTACCGGAATTCGGAGAGATACCCACCGAACGGTTGCAGCCGGTACTGCTTTTCTGGATTGGCATTGCTCAATCGCTCAAACTGAACCTGCGTTGGCTGACCATCTGCCCCCACGGTCAGATCAACTGACTGTGACAGGCCACGATATTTTATGGTGACCCGGGCGCGATCGGTATCCAGGGCCTCCCAGGCAATACCGGTCCCTGGCAGCACCGCCGCTGGTGTCCAGAAAACGGCCTCGGCCACGTAGCGGCCAAACGCTGAACGTGTGTGGTCTGAATTTCCGCCGAGCCGGGCTATTGGCAGCAAGCCCATGAGCCAGAACCGCGTCCAACTTTGGCTGTCAGAACCGGAGAACCTCATCAACCGGCCGCCTGAGGGATCTTGGCATCTCCGGACCCTGGCCAATGCGTACGATAAGGTCCGGACGACGATCCCCAATCCCGATTGCGTGAGCAAATTCAGGGCGCAGTGTCGCTACTTCCACGGGCTGGTTAATGAATGCGGTCCGCAAACCCAGAGCCGCAGCCTGAAGAGCGAGGCGCTGGTAACATCGGCCTGCTTCGATCCAGTGCGGTATGTCATCGGCCTCCGAGTAGATGACGGCAATGGCAGAAGAGCTCTGGATGTGTCGCTTATCTTTTTTGTTCTGGTTTTTGGCAGAAAACGTGCCCTTCATCGCCAGTAACCCGAGCCAGCGTGGCACGGGAGGGTTGCCCATGGCGGGCCCGTAAAGTCCATCGCCTGATCGCACCGCCTCCTTGCGGTTAAACCGAATCCAGGACTTGAGTTCATGAGCCCACCGAGGATCGGCAAACTGGGCTTCGTTGCCTCTAGCGACGTAGTCTGTAACCAGGTCCTTTTGCTCGGCGCTGGTGATCAGCAGCACCGACACGCCGTCACCATAGCCGGCGTCCTGTAGCTTTTTCAATTCCTTCTGCGTTAGCGGCGTCCCTTCATACTCTGAACGGCTGCACTGGCGCACAGGAATCGCGTCGAAAAGAGCAGACCGCTCGGCCGCCGCCTCTTCAAGGTCAACCTGAATTCCTGTTGTTGATGCATCGAATTGACAGTGGCCCTTTAGCCCAGCCGCTTGTGCTGCCAGAAGCAAATTCTCGATGGCGCACCCAAGGCTGGCGTACAGGTGGTGATCATCCGGATCGACCGCAGGGCAACGCCTGGACAGATCAGGAAGAACACGTATCCGGTTGGATTCAAGTTGGAATATCCAGGGCTGGGTATTATGACTGGACGCCGCGAGGGTGGCGTACCGCACCAATACTTTATAGTCGCGTGCCGAGACACCAGGGTCGCTGTGGCACCAGGTTTCACTAACAGCATCCGAATAGTTCATGGCGGTCTCCAGATTCTGAGCAGCGGACTATAGAATATAGGTGAATGGTCTGAGAATCGCTCCCTCTCAGGAAGCTCTTTCACTCTAGCTTGATCTGTTTAACAGCGCGCCAGCGCCAATTCCTGCGGCAATTGTACTGATGTCGGTATTACTCTTGTACAATCGATTGAATTGGTCCCTCCGCCTTCCAATCAAGGCTACCAAATCATGTCGCCTCCAGATAACAGCATTCAGCCCGATGCAGTCCCGTTTGGGTCGATCGGACTATTTCTCATACTGACATTCGGCA
>Ga0102928_1000225_pt1 | contig 34932 bp, 26 predicted proteins | sample SalPonR1_B_D1_MG_FD_78504 | JGI IMG/M metagenome (GOLD analysis project Ga0102928, IMG submission 78504) | Salt pond soil microbial communities from South San Francisco under conditions of wetland restoration - Salt Pond MetaG R1_B_D1_MG | ecosystem: Environmental > Aquatic > Marine > Intertidal...
CCCTTGGCAATGGCCGACAAATCCACGTATTGCGGCGGAGTTGCCCGCACCGCCGGCGGCGCCTCACGAAGTTCAAGCTTATCGAAGCCGGTGGCGGCAAGAACCTTTGCAAGCGATTCCTCTGTGGGAACCTGTTCGGGCCTTGCCTGAGGTCCGAAACCCCATAGATTCACGACTGGCCCGATTGTTACATCAAAGGCGCCATCGGTCAGCGTAGAGATCTCATCGGCTTTTTGAAGGACCTCGAACAGGCCGGCTGAAACCGGAAACCACTCGGACTGATCCGTTCGCTGATTGAAGCGGGACAACTCCGAATCATCACGCCAGGTCGACATGGACGCGTCCACCCCTTCCAGAACCTCGTCAATGCCGTTTGCCAGAGTTTCAAGCCTCTCCTGATCGTCGGTCAATACGACATTGATGTGGTAACCGGTGCCGAAGACCGGGCCGGAAATCTCCCAGATTTTTTCCTCTGGCTGAAACGAACAACCCGCCAGAACGGCGAAGGCCAACGCTGTAAAAGCGCTGGCCAGGGCCACCCTGGCGGGTCGAAACATGCCGAATGTCATCAGGACTGCTTAGCCTCCAAAGTCATCCAGCATGATGTTTTCATCCTCAACACCCAGATCCTTGAGCATCTTGATGCAAGAGGCGTTCATGATGGGGGGCCCACACATGTAGTACTCACAGTCTTCCGGAGCCGGGTGGTCCTTCAGATATTTTTCATACAACACGTTATGGATAAACCCGGTCGCGCCTTCCCAATTGTCCTCGGGAAGCGCATCAGAAAGTGCAACGTGCCACTCGAAGTTCTCGTTCTCTTCCTGGAGCCCGTCGAAATCTTCCACGTAGAACATTTCCCGTACGCTTCGTGCACCGTACCAGAAGCTGATCTTACGCTTGGAGTTCAGGCGCTTGAGCTGATCGAAGATGTGGGAACGCATGGGCGCCATACCGGCACCACCACCGATGAATACCATTTCGGCGTCGGTCTTCTTCGCAAAGAATTCACCGAACGGCCCCATAACCGTGACCTTGTCGCCCGGCTTCATGTTGAACACGTAGCTCGACATGATTCCCGGATTGTGGTCAGTACCTGGAGGCGGCGTGGCGATACGGATATTGAACTTGAGAACACCCTTCTCTTCCGGATAGTTCGCCATGGAATAGGCCCGGATGGTCTCTTCCTTGTTGACCGCCTTGTAGCGCCAGATGTTGTGCTTGTCCCAGTCTTCGTGGAACTCTTCCTCGATATCGAAATCCTTGAAGTCGATCTCGTAGGGAGGACACTCGAGCTGAACGTAACCGCCGGCCCGGAAGTCAACTTCTTCGCCTTCCGGCAGCTTGAGCACCAGCTCTTTGATGAAGGTGGCCACGTTGTGGTTGGAGACAACCTCGCATTCCCACTTCTTGACGCCGAAGAACTCTTCCGGCACTTCCACCTTCATGTCCTGTTTTACAGGAACCTGGCAGGACAAGCGCCAGCCTTCTTTCTCTTCACGATTGGTGAAGTGGGTCTTTTCCGTTGGCAGCATGGCACCGCCACCGTCCAGAACCTTGCACTTGCACTGGGCGCAGGTACCGCCGCCACCGCAGGCAGAAGACAGGAAAATACCACTGTTCGCCAGAGTACCGAGCAGCTTGCCGCCGGCTTCGGTCTTCAGCGTGTGTTCGGGATCATCGTTGATCTCAATGGTCACATCACCGGTGCTTACCAGCCTGGATCGGGCCGCAAGAATCACTGCGACCAAAGCCAGAACGATAACGGTGAACATGACCACGCCGAGAATAATTTCTGTATTCATGGTCTCGCCTTTTCGTTAAACCGAATCACCGGGTGAATTACAGTGAGATGCCGGAGAAGGACATGAAGCCCAGGGACATCAGACCGACAGTAATGAAGGTGATACCCAGGCCGCGCAGGCCTTCCGGAACGTCACTGTACTTCAGCTTCTCGCGGATACCCGCCAGGGCAATGATCGCCAGGGCCCAGCCAAGGCCGGCGCCGAAGCCATACACCACACTCTCGCCGAAGGTGTAGTCACGCTCCACCATGAACAGCGAGGCACCCAGAATGGCGCAGTTCACCGTGATCAGTGGCAGAAACACACCCAGAGCGGCATAGAGCGCCGGGATATACTTGTCCAGTACCATTTCCATGATCTGAACAATTGCCGCGATTACCCCGATATACGTCAGCAATCCGAGAAAGCTCAGGTCAACGTTCGGCAGACCTGCCCAGTCCAGGGCGCCCTCACGCAGAATGCTGTTGTACAGAAGGTTGTTCACCGGAACAGTCACCGTCAGTACAACCACGACGGCAATACCAAGCCCCGTTGCAGCCTCGATCTTCTTGGAGATGGCCAGGAAGGTACACATCCCCAGGAAGAACGCCAGCGCCATGTTTTCAACGAAAACGGCCTTAAGAATCAGGCTGATATAATGTTCCATCAGAAGGCCTCCTTGGCGACGTGGCGGGACATTTTATAGTCCGGCTCTTCAACCTGCTCCGGCTTCCAGGTCCGCAGACCCCAGATCGCCAGACCGATGATGAAGAACGCGCTCGGCGGCAGCAGCAACAGACCGTTAGGAATGTACCAACCGCCTTCGTTGACTACCGGCATCAGGGAGACACCGAACAGTGAGCCGGCACCCAGCAATTCACGGAAGAAGGCAACGAAGATCAGAAGGACAGAGTAGCCCAGACCGTTACCGACACCGTCCAGGAAGCTCAGCCAGGGGCCATTCTTCATGGCAAAGCCTTCCGCGCGGCCCATGACAATGCAGTTGGTGATGATCAGACCAACAAACACCGACAGCTGCTTGGAAATCTCGTAGGCATAGGCCTTGAGCACCTGGTCAACCACGATTACCAGAGAGGCAATAATGGTCATCTGCACAATAATCCGGATACTGCCCGGAATCTGGGTGCGTACCAGGGACACGGCCAGGTTGGAAAATGCGGTAACGGCAATAACCGCCGCGCACATAACAAGTGTAACGTTCATGCTGGTGGTAACCGCCAGCGCTGAACAGATGCCCAGGATCTGCAGGGCAATCGGGTTATTACTGAAGATCGGTTCGAAGAGAACCTGTTTGGCTGATGCATCTGCCATGATCAGACCTCCCCTTCACGAAGTTTTTGCAGGAACGGCGCGTACCCGCGGTCGCCCATCCAGTAGTTGACCAGTTGTTCAACGCCACGGCTTGTCAGGGTTGCACCAGAGAGGGCATCAACCTTGTGCTCCTTGTCCTGGGCGTCTGAGCTTACGCCCCCCTTGACGAGGCGCACCTGAGGCTCGGAACGGTCTTCGTTATAGACTTCCTTGCCGACCCACTGACGCTTCCAGCGCGGGTTATCCACCTCACCACCAAGACCCGGGGTTTCTGCGTGAGCATAGAACCCGAGACCCTCAATAGTGTTCAGATCGCCCTCAAGAGAAATGAAGCCATACAGCGTAGACCAGAGGCCGTAACCGTGGATCGGAAGAACCACGCGAGTCACCTGGCCGTCCTCGCTCATGGTGTAGACCTTGGCAACATTCGGGCGGCGCTTAATACCGGCCTTGTCTTCAGAAGACGGAATGTTGGTGGACATCTGGGGGTCCGAAGCAGCCCTGTACATGTCGTACTTCATGGGATCCTGAACGCCCACGTCGGAAGGCTCCACGAATTCACCCGTATCCAGATCGACCAGACGGACATCAAAACGAGCAAACGCCTCTTCGATCTGCTCTGCGCTGGAGCCAGACTCCAGCATGCCGGCCGAAGACAGAATATTGGTCTTGATATCCAGGTTCTGGTTCTGGATCTGGGCCGGGCGAAGCAGGACTGCTGCCGTGGAAACCACGACAGAGAACACAATACTCAGCACCAGCGCAACGACCAGCGTGCGGGAGACGGTTTCTTTAGCTTTAGCCACGAGCAAGCCTCCGTTTGATGTTGGCCTGAACCACGTAATGATCCATCAATGGCGCGAACAGGTTTGCGAACAGGATGGCCAGCATGATGCCTTCCGGGAAGGCCGGATTGATCACGCGGATCAGGACCGTCATCACGCCCACCAGAATGCCGAAGCACCAGCGGCCGGTGTTGGTCATTGCGGCCGATACCGGATCTGTTGCCATGAACATCATACCAAAGGCAAACCCGCCCATGACCAGATGCCAGTGCGCCGGAACCGCGAACATCGGATTGGTTTCAGAGCCGATAATGTTCAGCAGCAGGGCCATGCCGATCATACCGATCATGACACCGCCCACAATCCGGTAGCTGGCAATTTTCATGACCAGAAGGATCAAACCGCCGATCAGCACTGCCAGCGTGGAGGTTTCACCCATGGAACCCTGAATGGTGCCCATGAAGGCGCTCATCCAGCCAATTTGAGCTTCCAGGGCTTCCAGGCCACCACTGGCGGCCCAGCTCAGCGCCGTGGCGCCACTGAAGCCATCAACAGCGGTCCACACCGTGTCGCCGGAAATCTGCGCCGGATAGGCGAAGTACAGGAAGGCACGACCGGTCAGGGCCGGGTTCAGGAAGTTCTTGCCGGTACCGCCGAACACTTCCTTGCCGATCACGACACCGAAGGTTATGCCCAGAGCCACCTGCCAGAGCGGAATGGTGGGCGGGCAGATCAGCGCAAAAAGCACTGAGGTGACGAAGAAGCCTTCGTTTACCTCGTGACGACGCACGGTTGCGAACAGAACTTCCCAAAAACCACCCACAATAAATGTGACGGCGTAGATTGGGATAAAGTAAGCCATTCCGTAGATGAAATTATCCAGCATGCCGGCGCCGGCCCCCGTAGAGGCGAGTGCGGTTATGAAAGCGGTACGCAGCCCGCCATCACCGACCATGGCATCGGGCGTGGTAGCCAGATAGCTGTTAGCCTGAAAACCAATGTTCCACATACCAAAGAACATGGCCGGGAAGGTACACATCCACACCGTGATCATGATGCGCTTCAGGTCTACCCCGTCGCGAACGTGAGCGGTAGTGGAGGTCACCTTACCTGGTGTGTAGAAAATGGTATCCACGGCCTCGTACAGCGCATACCAGCGCTCGTACTTGCCACCCTTTTCGAAGTGATGCTCGATTCCATCGAGAAACTGTCTGATAGCCATCGTATTAGCCCTCGATCTCGATTCGGGTCAGGTTCTCGCGGAGAATCGGACCATATTCATATTTGCCGGGGCACACAAACGTGCACAGCGCCAGATCTTCTTCATCCAGCTCCAGTGCGCCAAGCTTCTGTGCCATCTCTGTGTCGCCGACAATCAGGGAACGCAGCAACTGCGTCGGGAGAATGTCCAGGGGCATGATCTGCTCGTACGCCCCGACCGGAACCATCGCCCGCTCACTGCCGTTGGTGGTGGTGGTGAAGTTGAAAAGCTTGCCACTCGTCAGTTTGGACAGATAGATATTCAGCACCGAGAACCTGTTCGGACCCGGGGACAGCCAGCCCATGAACTCGCGCTTGTTGCCCTCTTCGAGTACGGATACCTGATTGGCAAACCGACCAACGTAGGCGCAGGGGCCGTCGCCACGGCGACCGCCGAACACGGAGCCGGAGATCGCCCGGATCTCGCAATCTGTGGCAACTTCACCGTCAAGAAGTTCCTCAAGACTGGCACCCAGACGGGTACGCACGAGGCGGGGTTTCAGGGCCTTGGGGCCACCGATCGCCACGACACGCTCAACAGGGACTTCACCGGATTCAAACAGCTTGGCAATGTCGATAACGTCCTGGTAATTGATGCTCCAGACCGTCTTGCTGCCGGAAACCGGATCCAGATGATGGATATGGGTTCCCACGTTGCCGGCCGGATGTTTGCCATCGAACTGATGCACCTCAACGGCGTCGGACTTGGGAACCGCGACGTTGGATCCTGGCTTGCCAGTGACAAACACCTTGCCGCTGGTCAGCTTGGTAAGGATCGTGAGGCCTTTTTCGAACGCCTGGCTGTTCTCGCCAATAATGACCGTCGGGTCCGGTGCCAGCGGGTTGGTGTCCATGACCGACACGAAAATGGAGTGGGGAGCGGAGTCAATCTCCGGAACCTTGCTGTAGGGACGCGTTTTGAACGCGGTCCATAGCCCGGATTCCACCAGATTATCGACTACCTGCTGGCGTTCCAGGCCGGCAAGATCCGCTTCGCTGTAGCGCGCAAAGGTCTCAGCCTCATCGCCATCGACTTCGATAACGATCGACTGGAATACCCGACGCTCACCACGGTTGATCTCTTTCACAACGCCCGCGGCGGGTGAAGTATAACGAACGCCCTCGGTCTTCTTGTCCGTGAACAGCAGCGTACCGCGCTTGACACGGTCCCCCTCTTTCACAGCCATCGTCGGCTTCATGCCGATATAGTCAAAACCGATCAACGCCACGTGGCGAACGGGTTTGCCGTCTGTAATGGTCTGTTCGGGAGCGCCGCTGATGGGAAGATCCAGGCCTTTTTTGATCTTGATCATTAGCCTCATCCAATCATCAGAAACTTTTCAATGGATTCGTAACGCCCGACACCTGCGGCCCAGAAAAACCATGAGAAACGGAGTGCCAGACGTACCCAAAATCGCGCCAATTATAGAGATTAAGGAATCCTATTTCCACCAGAAACCGGAACCGGTTACGCGTCGGCAGCGAAACGAGTCGTTTAGCTGACCATAAAAACAAAAACCCCGACAGCAATCGCTATCGGGGTTCTGAAAACCATTACTTCACCAGATCGGCGCGATTCGCTCAGTCTCTCGCACGTTTGGGGAAGATCGGGTAATTTACGCCGGCCATCTGGTTGACCACGCGAATCACCTGCGCGCTGTAGCCGAACTCGTTGTCGTACCACACGTACAGGATCAGACGCTTGCCGCTGGTGATGGTTGCCTGGGCATCAACAATACCGGCGTGGCGGGAACCGACAAAGTCGGTGGAAACCACTTCCGGAGAGTTCACAAAGTCGATCTGCTTCTGCAGCTCCGAGTGCAGCGCCATATCCCGCAGGTATTCGTTAACACCATCCACATCAACGTCTTTCTTCAGGTTGAGATTCAGGATCGCCATGGAAACGTTCGGCGTTGGCACCCGGATAGCATTACCGGTCAGCTTGCCCTTCAGAACCGGCAGCGCCTTGGAGACAGCCTTGGCGGCGCCCGTCTCGGTAATTACCATGTTCAGGGCGGCACTGCGTCCGCGGCGGCTGCCCTTGTGGTAGTTATCGATCAGGTTCTGGTCGTTGGTGTAGGAATGCACCGTCTCCACGTGACCGTCTTCAATGCCGTACTCGTCCTCAATCGCCTTCAGCACGGGTGTGATGGCATTGGTGGTACAGGAGGCTGCTGACAGGATCCTGTCTTCGTCAGTGATCCAGTCGTTGTTGATACCATAAACGATGTTCTTGATATCGCCTTTACCCGGCGCTGTCAGGATAACGCGGCTGACGCCTTTTGATTTCAGGTGCAGGCCAAGCCCCGCTTCATCACGCCACTTACCGGTGTTGTCGATCACGATGGCGTTGTTGATGCCGTAATCCGTGTAATCCACCTTGTCCGGACCGTCGGAATAGATCACCTTGATGTAGTTGCCGTTGGCAATCAGTGCCGATTCCTTCTCATCAACGGTGATGGTGCCATCGAACGGCCCATGCACAGAGTCACGGCGCAGCAGGCTGGCACGCTTTTCCAGATCGTTTTCCGCGCCGCCCTGGCGAACGACAATCGCGCGCAGGCGCAGGTTGTTGCCACCACCGGCCTTTTCGATCAGGATACGGGCCAGAAGACGACCAATACGGCCAAAACCGTACAGAACGACGTCTTTGGTGTCATTGTTTGCATCTTCCTCGGACTGGGCAGCGTACTGCCCCACAACCGGGCCGATCTCACGCTTCAGGAACTCGGTCAGATCACCGCCTTCGTCTTTGAACTTGACCGCCAGCTTGCCGATATCCACGTGGGCACGACCGAGCTCAAGCTTGTCCATGGCCTGAAGGATGGGCAGGGTGTCGTGAACAGAAAGCTCGCTGTCTTCAACCTGGCGCACGAATCGGTGGGCACGGATGATATCGATAACCGACTGGTTGATGATGGCGCGGCCGTATACAGAAGTAACCACATTGTTCTTGCGGTAGAGGCGGCCGATCAGCGGAATCATGGCTTCCGCGGTGGATTCTCTTTCCGTCCAGTTGGACAGGTGCTGATTGATCTGTTCGTGACTCACGCTTGAACCTCTGCAGTTGGCACTTGGAAATTGGGGCGCACATTATCCAACTTAATCCGGCTGACCGCAAATACGTGCGGCCATGACCTTCGTATAAATTCTGTTTGCCTGTCCCGCGGTCAGCGGCCGCTCCGCCGCCGCCATGACAGCGTCACCTGCGGGCGTTAGAATACGCGCCTCGCCGCCTCCCGGACATCCACAGCAGGAGAACCAGACTGCCCATGAGCCAAGGTGCAACCCCAAACCCTCAGCCCCAGCCCCTGATTGCCCCGGCGTTCCCGACACGACCGGCCGATCACAGGATCTGGGGCCAATTGCACGGCAGCAGTGACGCGCTGGCCATCTGTGAAAGTGCCCGCGCCCACAGGGGCCTGACCCTGGTCGTTACCCGCAGCACCGCCGACGCCATAAGGCTTGAGCAGTCCATGCGTTTCTTCCTCGGGCTACCCCCGGAAGAAGATGGTCCGGCCGTCAGCGAAGACGGGTTGGAACTGCTGTCTCTTCCAGACTGGGAAACCCTGCCCTACGACCTGTTTTCGCCACATCAGGACATCATCTCCCGGCGAATCCGCACGTTGCACCGTCTGCCCTCAACCAGCCATGGGGTACTGGTGGTTCCTGCACGAACCCTGATGCACAGGCTGCCACCGGTTAACTATCTGCAAGGCAACACCCTGCTTCTGGAAGTGGGGCAGTCCCTGGATATCGATAACTGGCGAATGCAGCTTGAGGCGGCCGGTTACCGGCACGCCGAGAATGTCTACGAACACGGCGAATACGCCGTCCGTGGCGCGATCCTGGACATCTTTCCCATGGGTGCAAGCCAGCCCTACCGGATTGACCTCTTCGATGATGAGATTGAAACCCTCCGGACCTTCGACCCCGAGACCCAGCGCTCGATTGACCGGATCGAACGCATCGAACTGCTGCCTGCCTACGAATTCCCCTGGCACAAGGAGGCCCGGTCGGGCTTCCGCAGCCGCTGGTTTGAGCAGTTTCCGGAGGCCGACAAAGACACCCCAATCTACCAGGATGTGACCCACGGCATCACGCCACCGGGCATCGAGTACTATCTGCCCCTGTTTTTCGACGAGACGGCCACCCTGTTTGATTACCTGCCGGGGGCTACCCATGTCTTTACCGCTGACGGACTGAACGATGCCGTCAGCCATTTCGACAGCGAAACCCGTAACCGGTATGAAGACCGACGCCATGACCGACTGCGGCCGATCCTGCCGCCTACCCGCCTGTTCCTTCAGCAGGAAGAGTTGTTCAGGCTCCTGAAAGCCTTCCCGAGGGTGACGATCTCGTCCGAGACCACGGATGCCTCGGGATCGGTCAACTGCCCGACGAAAACCCTGCCAGACATCGCCATGGACGGTCGGGCTGCGGATCCTGCCGGTCGCCTCAAGCGGTTTCTCGGAGAGTTCGACGGCCACGTGCTGATATGCGCCGAATCTTCCGGCCGACGCGAAGCCCTGATGGAGAACCTGGGCGAGCAGGGCCTTGAACTGAAAACCCTGTCCGGCTGGCAGGCCTTTCTTGACGACAAGGAGAGCCCACTGGCCATTACCATTGCTCCAATGGAACACGGCCTGGTGCTCCCGGAGCACTCCGTTGCGCTGATTACCGAAACAGCCCTCTTCGGAGAGCGGGTTTTGCAACGGCGCCGCCGGGAAAAGCCGACAGAAACTGACGATGCCGGTTTCCGGGATCTCTCAGAATTGAGGATCGGCGCGCCCGTGGTCCACATTGACCACGGCGTGGGCCGCTACCGCGGCCTGGAAACCATTACTGTTGAAGGCGAAGCCAGCGAATTTCTGATGCTTGAGTACGCCGGCGGCTCCAAACTCTATGTACCGGTCTCCAGCCTGCACCTGATTTCCCGCTATGCCGGCAATGACACCGAGCATGCACCCCTTCATAAACTCGGTACGGATCGCTGGAGCACGGCCAAACAGAAAGCCCTCGAGAAAATCCGTGATACCGCCGCCGAGCTACTGGACGTGTACGCCCGCCGGGAGGCACGCAAGGGCTTCAGCTTCGAGGATCCGAAGGAGGCCTACCGCGCCTTTGCCGCCGGCTTCCCGTTCGAGGAAACGCCAGACCAGCAGGTCGCCATTCAGTCCGTGTTCGAGGACATGACCAGTGAGCGACCGATGGACCGCCTGGTCTGCGGCGATGTGGGTTTCGGCAAGACCGAGGTCGCCATGCGCGCGGCCTTCATGGCTACCTGGTCCGGCAAACAGGTAGCTGTACTGGTTCCCACCACCCTGCTGGCCCAACAGCACTACGAATCGTTCCGGGATCGCTTCTCCGATACCCCGGTACAGGTCGAGCTCCTGAGTCGGTTCCGCACCGCCGGCCAGACCAGCAAGGCTCTGGAGGCTGTGGAGAATGGCAAGGCTGATGTTGTCATCGGCACCCACAAGCTGCTTCAGGGCGACATCAAGTTCAAGAATCTTGGCCTGGTCATCATCGATGAAGAGCACCGTTTCGGCGTACAGCAAAAGGAAAGGCTCAAAGCACTGCGGGCAGAAGTGGACATGCTCAATCTGACCGCGACTCCAATTCCGCGCACCCTGAACATGGCCATGGGGCACCTGAGGGATCTCTCGATTATCGCAACGCCCCCGGCACGTCGATTATCAGTGAAAACTTTCGTGCGCCAGAAAGACAACGCCATGGTCAAGGAAGCCATTTTGCGGGAAATTCTCCGTGGTGGTCAGGTCTACTTCCTCCATAACGATGTGGCGACCATTGAGAAAGCCGCCGAGGATCTCCGGGCGCTGATTCCCGAAGCCCGGGTGGGCGTAGCCCACGGCCAGATGCGGGAGCGGGATCTGGAAAAGATCATGTCGGACTTCTACCACAAACGTTTCAACGTGCTGGTGTGCTCAACCATCATTGAAACCGGTATCGACGTTCCCAGCGCCAACACCATCATTATCGAGCGGGCGGACAAATTCGGCCTGGCCCAGCTGCATCAACTCCGGGGTCGGGTGGGCCGGTCTCACCACCAGGCCTACGCCTACTTGCTGACGCCGCCGCCGAAATCCATTACCGCGGACGCCAAAAAGCGGCTGGACGCCATCTCGGAGGCCCAGGACCTGGGCGCCGGCTTTATGCTGGCCACCCACGATCTGGAAATCCGGGGCGCCGGGGAATTACTCGGCGAAGAACAGAGCGGCCAGATCGAGAGTATTGGCTTTACCCTCTACATGCAGTTGCTGGACGAAGCCGTCAAGGCTATCCGGGAGGGCCGAACCCCCAACGCCGACCTGCCCCTGAGCCATGGCACCGAAATGAACCTGAGAATTCCGGCATTGATTCCCGAGGATTACCTGCCGGATGTCCATAACCGCCTGATGCTCTACAAGCGAATCGCCAGCGTCGACAGCCCGGAAGCATTAAAAGAACTTCAGGTTGAAATGATTGACCGGTTCGGTTTGTTACCGGATCCGGCAAAGAACCTGGTCCGCCAGACCGAGCTTCGTCTTCGGGCAGAAGCCCTGGGCATCGTGAAAGTGGACGCCGGCAAAGAATGGGCGCGGCTCGAGTTCGGCAGCTCGACACCGGTGGACCCCCTGGTTCTGGTTAAAAAAGTGCAATCCGCACCGGAGCAATACCGCCTCGAAGGTGCCAACAGCTTCCGTTTTCGGCTGAAGGATGCCACAACCGGTGGTAAACTCGACGGCATTTCCCGGATGCTTGGCGAACTGGAGCCTGCAAAAAGTGACGCGTCCGGCTCATGAATAGCCGACCAACATGTGGAGTACGACCCTTGCAGATTGACGGAATTCGCTGGTGCCTATACCCGACCCGGGTCTTCCTGGCCGCCCTCCTGCTGAGCTTCGCAGCCACAGGGGCTGCCCAGCAGCCCGACCGGGAAGCACTGCCCCTTGAGCCTGGCACCCCCATTCCCGACGACTACTACCGCGCAGAGTTCGTGATTCTTGAGCGGATTATAGAGCCGGAGGGCGTGAATGAGCGGATGTCTGGCCGCACGGTAGAGGCGCCGACGGAAACCGAGGAGGTTCTCCGGTCAGCGCTGGAGGATGGCACCACGGAAACCACTCTCGAGCTGGCGCCCCGGAACGACCTTCACCTCGCCAGCGCCGCAGCCAGGCTTGAACGCAGCGGCCGATACAGAGTGCTCCTGGCTGCGGGTTGGTACGAGGCGTTCCCGCCCGATTACGAGGGCACGCCTTTACGGGTTAGAGTGGGCGACTGGATTGAAGACGCTCGCACCAGAGACGTCGAAGGCCACATCACCATCGACCGGCAACGCTATCTGCACGTCAACGTTCACCTCAATCACTGGCAGCTCGCAGAGGAGACTCCAGAGCAGTCTGTAGATGCTGTTACTGATGACCTGTCCCGAGAGACGCCGTCGCCCGTCCAGGCATCTGACAGTGAAGAGACACCGGCGACCGCAGCGACAACCGAAGGAGCGGAAGCGCAGCAGCTCCCTGTGTTGGCGGAGCCTGCCCCGCTTGAGCTGTTGACCTGGATTCGGGAAACCCGCCGGATGCGCAGTGAGGAAATCCACTTCCTGGACTCCCCCACCATCGGCGTGCTGGTTTTCTTCAAGAAGATTGAGGCAACGGAGTAAGCACCCCAAGACCGGCCATAGAGACCTCGAGAATCCGCTTGACCCCGGACATTCCCTGCTCGATGGCCGCCTCGATTTCTTCCATGGTAATGATGTGGTCGGATTTACCGGCGGCCCAGTTCACCACCAGCCCGAGACAGACGTAACGCATCCCCAGTTCCGCCGCCAGGGCAGCTTCCGGCATACCGGTCATGCCCACCAGGTCACAACCGTCCCGCTCCATCCGGATGATCTCCGCCGCTGTTTCCAGCCTCGGGCCCTGGGTCGCCCCATACACCCCGAAACCGGAGAACGGCACATCTTCAGCGCCGGCGGCATCAATGAGAATCTGACGCGCGCTTTCATCGTATGGCCAGGTGAAATCAATGTGGGTTACCGAGTCCAGGTCACCCTCGAAAAAGGTGCTGGCACGCCCCCAGGTGTAATCAATAATCTGATCGGGAATAACGATATGCGCGGGCCCCATATCCGGGTGAATCCCACCCACAGCGTTAACCCCGATCACCGTCCGAACACCGGCTTCGTACAGGGCCCGCAAATTGGCCCGGTAGTTCACCTGATGAGGCGGAATTCGATGCGGGTTTCCATGGCGTGACAGGAAGATGACCGGCTGATCACCCAACTGGCCCTCAACGAGGGGCGCAGATGGAACGCCCCAGGATGTCCTGACCGGTTTCTCGCTGGTGATCTCAAGGCCAGACAGTGTGGTGAGACCGGTGCCGCCAATGATGCCAACAGGGTGCATTTTCTCCGGTGACGTCATTCTGCATCTCCTGAATCTTCTATATCTCCGGTTGTCTGACGATTCTGCGATGTCTCGGCGCTCTTGCCGGAAGAATCCGCCGCGCTCTTATCCGAGGCTCCATTGGGCTGCGATCCGGACAGCCGGACGCCGTCCGGAAGGTGCAGAGTTCGGGTCGGGAAGGCCACTTCGGCACCATAACCCTCAATAATGTCGCTGATTTTCAGCAATACATCCTGCTTCACCTCGTGAAACCGGACCCACTGGGTGGTCTTGGTGAAGGTGTACACCATGATATCCAGAGACGACGCATTGAACGCCAGGAAGTTCACGATCAGGGTCTCATCGCTGTCGATGTCTTCATGCTGCTGCAGCATGGCCTTGATGTCGTCAACAATGGTGGCCATCTGCCCGACATCGGCATACCGGATGCCAATCGTTTCGTAGATCCGGCGGTTGGTCATGCGGGACGGGTTCTCCACCGCAATGGTGGTGAACGCCGCATTGGGTACGTATAGCGGACGCTTGTCAAAGGTGCGCAGGGTGGTCAGACGCCAGCCGATATGCTCAACGATACCTTCGATGTTGCGGTCCGGGGACCGCACCCAGTCACCAACCTTGAACGGTCGGTCGAGATGGATGATAAAACCGCCGAAAAAGTTGGCCAGCAGATCCTTGGCGGCAAAGCCGACTGCAATACCGCCCACGCCGCCGAACGCCAACACCCCGGAAATGCTGTAGCCCATGGACTGCATCGCAATCAGCACTGCGGTAATGATAACCACCGCCCGGGACAACTTGCTCACCGCGTTGACGGTGGTGTAGTCCATGGGCTGCTTCATTTTCAGAGGCGATACCAGAATCCCCTCGGCTTCCTTGATCAGCCTCAGGACTGCCCACACCAGAACGAAGACAAACCCGAGCTGCAGAAGCGAATCGTTGACCTTGAAGATCTCCGCTTCCGAGTAGCGATGAGCTACTTCTGCAGCCCAGTAGACCCCTTGCAGCCAGACAAAGGCCACGACCGGTTTGCGGGCTGCGTGCAACAAGGCATCGTCCCACAGGTTTTTGGTCTGGCTGAACTTGCGCTCGATAGCAACGATAATGTGGCTGGCGATGTACGCCACCGTGGCCGTTCCGAACACCAGCGCAAACACGACAATCCCGACGCGCCAGGCTTCAGACAGCAGCCCGAAATTCTCGATCCAGCCATTCACCATGGCCATAACATCTTCGATCATCGGATCCCTCTGGTCTCGAAAAGATTATCGAATGGAAACGACCGTTCCCGGCACGACGCGATCAAACAGATCAATAATGTCTTCATTGCGCATCCGCACACAGCCGTGGGACAGCGGTATTCCCATAGGCTCGCTGTCCGGTGTGCCGTGAATGTATATGAAGCGGCGGAAAGTATCGACACCCGGCCCCCTGTTTTTGCCCCATTCGCGGCCGCACAACCAGAGAATCCGACTCAGGATCCAGTCGCGGTCAGGGTGCTGCCGGGCAAGTTCGGCGCCGTAGATTTCGCCGGTGGGGCGCCGGGCCCGGAAGACGGTTCCGGCCGGACGTCCGGCGCCAACACAGGCCCGGATATAATGCTCTCCCCGGGGCGTACAGCCACTGCCATCGCTCTCACCCGCGCCATTCAGCGCAGTGGAAACCGGATAGGATGCAATAAGATCACCGCCTCCGGTTTCAAGCCGGAGGCGCTGAAGGGTAAGATCAATGTCGATGCGGACGGATGCGGGATGCGTCAAAACCGGCCAGACTCCCTCGGAGGTTGAGAGGGGAAGCCTAACCGAGAGAGAGGAACTCAGGCAACCGAGACCTTGCTGCCGGCCGGCGGAATCAGCATGGCATCCTCCGCCTGCATCCCGGCAGCCAGGAAGGGAACCAGGCGGGCAGCAATCTCCTGGATCGTGGTTTCCACACCCAGCTTGTTCTGCAGAATGTCTCTCAGGGCATCGCTGCTGGACATGGTGAACGCGGTTGCCCCGAGCATGAACTGGATGCGCCAGTAACGGTCAACAGAAGATAGCTGCGGGGTCGCCTCCTTGAGCAGCCGCATGAAACGGCTGAAAGGCTCGCTGTATTCCTGTTCCAGGAACTTGCGCAGATGCCCCTGGGACTGGGTATAGGCAAGCCCGAGGAGGCGCATGAAAATGGAGATACCCTTCTCGTTACGCTGGGGCATGCGCACTGCGCTTTCCGTAAGCGCCCATAGCGTTTGATTCAGCGTTGGCGGTTTGCCGTCACATCGCTCTTCGAGCTCGTCGAAGGCGCTCTCCAATGTCGCGGAAAACGGCGTCAGAAAGCGCGCAAATACGGCATGGATAAGGGCGTTCTTTGAGCCAAAGTGGTAATTGACAGCGGCCAGATTTACTTTAGCCTTACTGGTAATCATCCTGAGCGAGGTTTCTGAAAAACCCCGGTCGGCGAACAGCTCTTCGGCTGCATCGAGAATCCGGTCAACGGTATCAGACTGCGCCATTTTGTTATCAATGCCTCTAGCAAACGTCTGTTTGAAACATACGTTTGAAGTGCACTTCTGTCAAGTTCTGGGCTCAGGCTCTGCTGCTACTTCCTCCCAGCCCCGGTCAAGGGCTTCCTGGTTACCCTCGAAAAATGCCTTCTGAACGCGGCTGTACGCCTTCTCTGCTTCCAGCAGATAAATCAGATAAAGACGCACGTGCTCGCGGCGGGTCAATTGCCGGGGCAGGCCGCGACTCTCTGACAACCTCAGAAGGTGACTGAACCGGGTATTTTTCAGCGCCGGGTTAAAATCAGCCATCCGTGCACATTGCCAGATAAGGCCATCCGAGCCCTCCAGATGGGCAACGTGTTGCCTTGCCTCACGAAGCATCCGCTGACGGGTCATAATCAGATCAAGGTAGGAGGGTTTGGTGGTGTAGATTCTGCGAACTGCAGGCATTCCCAACAAGAGAATGATGACAAAGGCGCCGAAGCCACCACCGGCAATCCAGGCTGGCACAAACCCGGTCAATCCGCTCAGAAAGATAGCCGCCGCAATTAACGCACTGAACAGCCACAGGTCCCGACTCCGACGCGCCTCGGCCATCGTGTAGTTGTCCGGCCAGCCGTTCATCGCCAACAGGTCGAAATCCATTAACAGAACCCGGTCGCACTGGCGCAGCATCAGCCTCAGTTTGTGCTGGCGGGATTCCGCCAGCACCCTTTCCGGCTTGCCACCGTCGGTGTCCCGGGATTCTGCCCTGTCAGCCGATGGTTCGGATTCGGAACTGGTCTCTGGCGACTGACCGGTCGGTGCCGATTCCGCCACCGGATTGGCTGGAACCGCCGCCGAAGCCTGGTCGCCCGGGGCCACGGGGGCCGGTACAGGATCCGCTGCCCTGCCTGGCCGCAATACAGGGGCCTGGGCGGGCTCATTTGCCTGGGTCGCAGCCTTGCTCTGATTTTCCGCCATGGCAGATTGTCCGGGTTCTGGGGGTTTTAATGGATATCGACCATCGCACCGGATACTTGAATACCCATTGCTCCACCTTGGCATCGGCCGGCCCGCTCGCTATCCTTGGCGCACCTGCCAGATCGGCACCCGCAAACACACCTAACGAGGTCAGGCTTATGTTCACAGGCATTGTCCAGGGCATTGCAACCATCGAAGACGTCACTGCCAATATCGGGCTAAGCACTTTTGCCATCAGGCTCCCAGTTGAACACGCAGGCGGCGTTTCCATCGGTGCATCCGTAGCAATCAATGGCACCTGCCTGACCGTGACGCGCCAGGAAGACAACGTGCTTTATTTTGATGCGATGCAGGAGACCCTCCGGCTGACCACGCTGGGGGATCTGAAAACCGGGGACCCGGTTAATTTCGAGCGCGCGGCCCGGATCGGAGACGAGATTGGCGGCCACCTGCTGTCAGGCCATATTCACACCGCCGCACGAATCGTCGAAATCCTGCGACCTGAAAACAATGTCACCCTCTGGTTTGAGGTGCCTGACGAATGGACACGCTATATCTTTCCCAAAGGCTATATCGCCATCAACGGCGCCAGCCTGACCATTGGAGAAGTTCGCGGCAACCGGTTCAACGTCCATTTGATTCCTGAAACCCTCAGGGCTACGACGTTTGGCACGGTCGAAGAAGGTCAGCGGGTGAACATCGAAATAGACAGCCAGACCCAGACCATCGTGGACACCCTGGCACGCCTTGGTTACGACCGTCCCGCCCCAACCCTGTAACCAGCCGGGCTTCTCAACGGTTGCTGGCCCGAAAGACCACGAACTTCGGGCTGGCGTCCAACTGATCCACCGATGAGAAATACCGGCGCAGGCTTCGATGATAGCCAAGGTGACGGTTTCCGACCATCAGCAAGCTGCCGCCCGGCTTCAGGGATCCCGATGCCTGCTCAAAGAGCCGCAGGGCAATGTGATCACCGACCACACCGCCCTCGTGAAACGGCGGATTCAGAAGGATCAGATCGAAAGGCCCTGCGGCCTGATCAATACCGTCATAGTGAGAGAAAACCGCACGGGCTTCCGGGAACGCCCGTTCAACGTTATGTCGGGCACTGAGCACAGCCTGACTTGAAACGTCGCTGAAACCGAACAGCAAATCCCCTCTTTCTGCCAGCGCCGCCAGACCCAGCACCCCATTGCCACAGGCCAGATCCAGCACGGAACCGCCGGCCTGTAGGGTCGATACTGCTTGCGCCACATGGGGTAAAAGCAAGCGACTTCCGATATCCAGCTTTTCCCGGGCGAACACCGCGGGCAATGCCTCAACGTCAACACCACCGTTCTGGCCGGCGAGTGCATAGCCCTTCCAGGCACCCGGCCAGTCTGCCAGCGTCGCAGTACCTTTGCGGCAACGAATGGCGCGGGCCTTTTTACGCGCTGGCAGAACCTCCTCGGTCTGCACCGCTTCGGCAAACACATCGACGCTTTTCGACGGCAGATGCTTGATCATGCCCCCTGCCAGCAAGACACCGGAATCCGTCATCACACTATTGAGCCAGCGCAGCAACCAGGCCAGATAGTCTGCCTGACGCGGTATTCTCAATACCACCAGGTCGAATGGCCCCGGCGGCGGATTGATCCAGCTATAAACCGGCTCTGCTGCAGCAAACGCAGGGTTCAATGAGGCATTATTCGCCAGGGCCGCCGGCAACACCGCGCTGTCGGAAACGACGGTCGGCGACAACACTGAAAGCCCCAACGCCAAGACCCCGAACTGGTCATCCAAGATCAGAACCCGTGGGTCATCAAAGGCAGCTGCGGCGTCAAGAGCCGCCTCCAACAGAAGCTCGTCCGCCGCATCCCACGCCCTCAGTGTGGGATCGCCGGTACCCGGGCGGTTGAGCGTGAGCGTACCCCGGGAGAAAACGAGTTCGGCAGTTGTCATTTCGGGCATCCTGGAGGCCTTTTGTTACAAAAGCGCCATTCTAGGCTGTTTATTCTAGAAATTAACTCTAGTGTGGAAGGTGTTCACGCTGAACATCCCTTTTCCGGTTGGCTCCGTTGTTCTGGACGCGAACCTCTTGCCCCTCACCCCAGGGGCTTTTTTCGTTCAGGGCCGGCGAAAAGCGCGATAGACCGTAAACCGCCGATCTTCCCCCAGACGTTCAACCGGGCCGATGCAGCGCTTCATCAGTGGCTCGTATGGCAGAAAGCTGTTTGCCACAAGGCGTACTTCTCCACCCGGAGCAAGATGACGCACCACTTCCCGTAGAAAGCGCTCGGTCATTGACAGGTCGGTTCTAACGCCGCTGTGAAAAGGAGGATTGCTGAGAATAACAGGCCAGGTGCCCTCAACCCCCGAGAGGCCATCCGAGGCCAGGATGCGCCCGGAAACGCCGTTGCGCTCATAGGTGGCCCGGGCACAGATAACCGCCTGGGACTGAACGTCGATTCCGTCAACCGTTACCCCGGGTTGGTTCTGCTGCTCGTGCCAACGATGCAGCCAGGTACCAAGGACACCAGCGCCACAGGCAAAATCCAGGACAGCGCCGGGGCGCAATGGATTCTCGTCCAGGGTCTCCAGCAGCATGCGAGTGCCCTCATCCAGCTCACCGAGGCTGAAAATGCCCGGCAGGCCGGCGACTTCCAGATGCACCGTTTTGCAGTCAATGCCTGTCCAGGTCATCCATTGCTGAAGCGAGAATTCGGGCAGCGGTTCGATAGGCTCGGCACACCACACCTGGCAATGTCTGGCACTGTCCGTCTTGTTTGCATCCGGCGCCACGGCCTTGAGCTGTTTGACGGCCCCGGCGATACCCTCTTTCTTCTCCCCTACCAGTACCAGCCTGGCGCCCGCTACGGCCAGCCAGCGCGCCAGGGCAAGACGCAGATCAAGCTCCGCCCGGGCCTTGGGCAGAAACACAACCAGAGTGTCAAAGGTCCCGGCTGCCAGCGCCGGATCGTCGTACCCGAAACAAACCTCCCAGCCGTCGTGGCCGGTCAGCGCGGCACACACACCGGCATGTTCGCTCATGGCCATGCCACCGGCAGGCAGATCGGCCAGCAGGCCGCTGGCGGTTACGCCCAACAGGGCCACCCGCCCTTGCAAGAGATGCCGGTTTCGTAACAGAACTTCATGGGAGTTGGGCAATGACATTGATTGGCTGATCCCGCGTGTATGGTTCGGAAACGGGATACTCTAACCGGAATGAGCCCTCGAGTCTTCCCTGCAAGGCAGGGACCGGAGGGCTTTCAGAGGGTAACTACCATGACAGACTCAGTCACTTGTAACGGGCAACCGTACCAACCCGCAGGGCATCCTCGGGGGACATACCCCAGTCTTCGGGTTGACTTGCGTCAGAGGGTTTCCGCCCCCGACTACGTTGCTCCGGGCCGGCAGTAATGTCTTTACGTTGGTTCAGTGCTGTCAGGGCTTTTTGCATCAGATCTTTCATGGTCAACCTCCTCGCTTACTGCAGGATCTACTCTAGCAAAGCGAGAGGTGACCAACTGTGATGACGCCGAGGGTCAGGAAGTGACGCTCATCACGATTTTTTGACGCAATTTTACATTTAATACTGAACGGCTTTTTGGCGTCCGGAGCGCACGGGCCTCTGGACCAACTCATCGATACTGTTCTGACGAACCCGTTCGCGATCTTCCTCGCTGGCCACGGACAACCCCATATCCCTGAGAATCCCGTCAGCCACATCGTAGACAAAGCCGTGGACCGTCAGCATCTGACCTCGCTTCCAGGCTTCCTGAACAATGTTGTTCTGGCACACGTGCCCCACCTGCTCAACGACATTAAGCTCGCACAGCCGGTCTACCCGGTCCTGAACATTTGGCAGGGCATCCAGCACCTGCTGGTGCCGGTCACGAACATCCTGAACATGCCGAAGCCAGTTGCTGATCAGACCAAACCCTTGATTAAGCATTGCCGCTCGCACACCACCACAGCCGTAGTGGCCCACTACCAGTATGTGCTTTACCTTTAGCACTTCGATGGCGAACTGCAGCACCGACAGACAGTTAAAATCTGTGTGAACAACCACATTGGCCACGTTCCGGTGCACAAACAGTTCCCCCGGCAGCAGATCGACGATCTGGTTGGCCGGCACACGGCTGTCCGCACAGCCTATCCAGAGGTATTCCGGTGCCTGCTGATTCGACAGACGGTGGAAAAACTGTGGATCCTGGGCCTTGATGCCATCGGCCCAGGCCCGGTTTTTTTCCAGAAGATGGTCAAGCTGACCCATTATCCCGCTCCGTTAAAGGGTTTCCGATCGCCGATTGAACGGGAATCCGGATTTCAAAGCAATACTCAGTTGGTCTCAACCTCTGCCTCAGCGAGTGGCTGGTGCATGGTACTCTGGGCCAGATCCAGCAATTCGCGCAGGGCCACCGAGAACATGGCATATTCCGGCTCTCGCACGCCCTTGAGCTCTGACAGCATGGATTTCCAGCGATCGATCATCTGCTGATGCCGCGACAACCAGTTTTCAACACTGGCAGGGACATCCTCCGGCTTTCCAGCCAGCTTGAGAACGCCAGTGGTCAGAGCCCTCTGCTGCCAGTCGAGATCCTCACGGAAACTCTCTCTGGCCAGTGCCTGCCAGTGGGAAGCCGGTTTGAGGTCAGCAATGGCGCTGGCAAACCAGTTCAGATCCAGACGATCCCCAAGCTCATAATAGAGGTTGGCGACCGTTTTCAATGGCATGCCGGAGGCCTCATGAGCTTCAATGATACCCAGGGACGAATACAGGTGCCCGGTACCCGAAACAACGGACGCCAGCTCTGACGGCAGCCCTGCATCCACGAGCGCCTGGTGCCGTTTCTCCCACTTGGTCTTGGCCTGGTCACCAAGGTACTCGGGCAGCCCGGCGGTGATCGCCCAGACGCTGTCGGCAAAGCGCTCCATATGGTGCTGAATGCTGAGCTCCGCCCGACGGTTGCGCAACAGCCAGCGCACGGAACGGCGCATCAGGCGCATAAGATCCTGCATTAGCTCCATCTGCAGCTGGGCCGGCACATGAAAATCCAGATCCTCAATCCTGTCCCACCAGTTATCAATGCGGAACACATCCCGGGCAATGATCCAGGCCAGCGCTATAGAAGCCGCGTCGGCCCCGGTGGATTGGTTCAGGCGCTCCACAAAGGTAATCCCCATGTGGTTGACCATATCATTGGCAATCTGAGTCGCGATGATTTCACGACGCAGTTGATGCTCTCCCAGCTCCTTCGAGAATTTCTGGGTCAGATCCCGCGGAAAAACCTTGTACATTTCACCGGCCAGCATCGGATCGTCGGGCAACGTGCTATCGATCAGGGTCTGTTTCAGATCGCCCTTCACGTAGGAAATAAGAACCGACAGTTCCGGTCGGGTCAGTCCTTTCTTGTCCAGCTTGCGCTCGGACAGGGTTTCATCATCGGGGAGGAACTCGAGGGCGCGGTTCAGCTTGCCTTCGCTCTCAAAAGTATTCATCAGCCGGCGATATTCCTCCAGCCGGGTCGCCGCATCCTCGCTGGCGATGCTGATGGCCTGGGTCTGCCGGTAGTTGTTCTTGAGCACCAACTCCGCCACATCGTCGGTCATCTCTTCAAGCATGATGTTGCGCTGCTTGTTGGTGAGATCACCCATGGCCACGGCCCGGTTGAGCAGGATCTTCATGTTGACCTCATGGTCAGAACAATCCACACCACCGGAGTTATCGATGAAGTCCGTGTTCAGGCGCCCGCCCCGGAGCGCGAATTCAATTCGGCCAAGCTGGGTCAGACCGAGGTTGCCGCCTTCGCCGACCACCTTGCAGCGCAGTTCCGAACCGTTGATCCGCAGACCGTCATTGGCCTTGTCACCCACGTCGCCATGGGATTCGCTGGCACCTTTGACGTAGGTGCCAATGCCACCCACCCAGAGCAGGTCGGCCTGGGCCTTGAGGATGTGCGAAATCAGCATGTTCGGTGGCACCCGATCAGACTTGATGCCCAGCAGTTTCTTCATCTCCGGGCTCACCGGGATGGACTTGGAGTTCCGGCTGAACACCCCACCGCCCTTGGAGATGAGCTTGGTGTCGTAGTCGGTCCATGCCGAACGAGCGAGGCCAAACAGACGTTTGCGCTCCTTGTAGCTCTTCTCCGGATCCGGATTCGGGTCGATAAAGATATGCACATGGTTAAAGGCAGCGACCAGCCGGGTTTTCTCCGAGCACAGCATGCCGTTGCCGAAGACGTCACCGCCCATGTCACCAATACCGATGGCGGTAAATTCGTCCAGAGCGGGATTGATGCCCATCTCCCGGAAATGACGTTCCACCGACACCCAGGCACCCCGGGCGGTGATGCCCATCTTCTTGTGGTCGTAACCATTGCTGCCGCCGGAAGCGAACGCATCTCCCATCCAGAAGCCATATTCCGCGGCCAGACCGTTAGCGATATCCGAGAAGGTTGCCGTACCCTTGTCGGCTGCCACCACCAGATAGTGGTCATCATCATCGTGACGAATGACCCTTTCCGGGGGCTGAATCCCGGCATCCACCAGGTTATCGGTGATATCCAGCAAACCCCGGATGAATGTTTTATAGGCCTCAATTCCCTCAGCCTGGAACGCCTCCCGGTCAGACGGATCCGGCAGGCGCTTGGCAACAAAGCCGCCCTTGGCGCCCACCGGCACGATGACCGCGTTCTTGACCTGCTGGGCCTTGACCAGCCCCAGAATCTCGGTGCGGTAATCCTCGAACCGGTCAGACCAGCGAAGGCCACCCCGGGCAACCTTGCCACCACGAAGATGCACGCCCTCAACCCGCGGCGAGTACACGAAAATCTCAAACATCGGCATCGGCAGGGGCATGTCCGGGATCCGGGCAGGATCGAACTTCACGCTGATGTAGGGCTTGGGGCCACCAGCCTCATCTGTTTGATAGTAGTTGGTACGCAGGGTCGCCTGCATGAGCTCCAGGTAGAGCCGAAGCACCCGGTCCTCGCTTAGATTCTCAACGTCTTCGAGGCCGGCATTGAATTCGATCTCCAGCTTCTGCTGGGCCGCCTCACTCTTGCCCGGGCTCTGGTAACGCTCCGGATTGAACCGGATCTCGAAAAACTCCAGCAACAGCCTTGTGAGATCCACATGATTCACCAGGGTGTTGGAAATAAAGGTCTGACTGTTGGAGAACCGGATCTGGCGCATGTAGCGGGCATAGGTTCGCAGCAGCGCAATCTCCCGCCAACTCATGTAGGAGGACAGCAGCATCCGGTTGAAGGCGTCGTTCTCAGCCTCGCCGTACCAGACCCTCCGGAACAGCTCCTCAAAGATCGGACGTATACGGTGAATATCGACCACGTTGCCGTGGTGAGCCTGCAGTGTAAAATCGTGGATCCAGACGGTCTTGTTGTGCCGGTCCGTCACCTCAAAGGGGTGCTCACCAATAACCCGGAAGCCCAGGTTATCGAATATCGGCATGACATCGGAAAGCGGCAGCGGCTCATCGGGGTAAAAGAGCTTGAAATGCAGTGTGCTCTCATCCTCTTCCAGAGCCCGGTAGAAGCTCATGGCCAGATCATGGTTGTTGGCCGATGCTGCAATGTGCTCAAGATCGATGGCAGCGCGCCTGGGGGAGAACATGTCGGTGTAACTGGGGGGGAAACCGCCCGCCCAGAGGCGATACAGTTCATTGCCCTGCTCTTCACCATAGGCCTCGCTCAGGGCTTCGGAAAGCCCGTCGCGCCAGGACTGGGCAAGCTCGATAACCTTTTCCCGGATCTCCGCCATAGGAAGTTGGCGATTCTCGACCTGGGGTACCCGGATGGTGAACTGGACGCGGGCCAGCACCGATTCGGAAAAGTGAGTCACGAACTCGACGTCCTCGGCTTCCAGCCGGTCGACCAGAACCTGCTCCACCTTCAGCCGCAGTTCCGTGTTGTAGATGTCTCTCGGGAAAAACGCCAGACAGGTGACAAACTGGCCGTACACATCCTCCCGCATGAACAATTCGATACGGCGGCGCTCCTGGATATACAGGATACTTTTCGCCACCTTGAGCAATTCGTCCGGCTCAATCTGGAACAGCTCGTCCCGGGGATACACCGTCAGGATCTGCTCCAGTTCCTTGCCGGCGTAATCGTCACGGAGGAAGCCGGACCGCTTCATCACGCTCTGGAACTTGCGACGTAGCAGCGGAATCTCGTCGGGGCGCTCGTTGTAAACCCTGGCGGTGTAAAGGCCGAGGAAGCGGCGCTCACCAACCACTTCGCCCTTGCTGTTGAATTTCTTGACGGCAATGTAGTCCGGGTATGCAGGACGATGCACGCGCGAGCGCTGGGCCGACTTGGCAAAGATGAAAATATCGTCGCCCCGGGTCATTTCGTGGCGGGTACGCTGTGGCAGTTCATTCAGGCGTACCCGGTCCGGGCGCTCGTTATTGACCCGGAGGATACCCAGTTCCGAATTCTCGACCCGCCGTACCACCATGCCGCTTTTGTCCTTGGCAAAGTCGTACTCGTCATAGCCAAGGAACGTGAAATGATCCCGGGCCAACCACTCCAGAAATGCCCGGGCCTCTTCTTTCTGCTCCTCATCAATGCCTGCAGTGGTGCTATCCAACTCGCTCAGGATCTCGTTCACCTTTTCGGTGACGATCGGGAAATCGCTGACGGCAATCCGCACCTCATGGAGCACATTCTGGAGCGTGTCTTCCAGGTCCCGAAGATCCTCGGGATCACTGTGTCGATCAATCTCGAGAACAATGAAAGCCTCGTAGGCCGAACCAGAGGCCTTCTTTTTCGTGGTGTGCAGTTTCTTGAGCTTGCCATCCTCGGCCCGCTCCACCTGCAGGATCGAATGCTGGATGGAGTGGGTACCGATCTCACGCTGGTTAATGGCAATGCGCAGGGAATCGATCAGAAACGGGATGTTCGGATGCAGGATAAAAACGACAGTATGGGTCGACTGCCAGCCGTCACTCTCCAGGTCCGGATTGAACACGGCAACGGGCGTTTCCTCGGCAGACCGCTTCTGCAGAAACTGCCATGCGGCAAGAACGGCACCATAGGTATCCCCAAATCGTCGACTGACCAGCTCTTCCAGGGGAATATGCGCGTAATGTTGCTTGGCAAACTCGCTGATTTTTTTGGCTTCGGTTTTATTGATCTTCTTTGCGAAAGCGTCAGCTAACTGTTCAAAGAACTGATCCTTGCTGGCCACTGTCAGCGCATTCATGGTCGACCTCAGTTAGTGTGAAATAAACGTAATCGGCGTATGGTCACATAAGCATAGTCAAACCCTTGATTTTTGCCGGCCAGACGCCAAAACTTCGGCAACTACCTACGCACGATAAGGGTTTCTCCGGAAAATCCCCAGATACAGAGAGCAGTCATTTCCAATGTCGTTACAGCATACGTTCGGTGAGTTACGGGAGCAGTTAGCCAAACGGATAATCGGGCAGGAAAAACTGGTGGATCGTCTGCTGATCGCCCTGCTTGCAGACGGCCACCTGCTGGTAGAGGGCGCACCCGGACTGGCGAAAACCACCGCCATCAAGGCCCTCGCCGAACATCTGGAAGGCGACTTTCACCGGATCCAGTTTACGCCGGACCTGCTGCCTTCCGACGTCACCGGCAGTGAAATCTACCGGCCAGAAACAGGGCAGTTCGAATTCCAGCGCGGTCCGATATTCCACAATCTCGTGCTTGCCGACGAAATCAACCGGGCCCCCGCCAAGGTACAGTCCGCTCTTCTGGAAGCCATGGGCGAACGACAGATCAGCGTGGGCATGCGCACCTTCCCGCTGGACCGGCTGTTCCTGGTTATGGCAACCCAGAACCCCATCGAGCAGGAAGGCACCTACCCGTTGCCCGAAGCGCAACTGGACCGCTTCCTGATGCACGTGGTTATCCACTACCCGTCGGCGGAAGCGGAGAAGGCCATTCTCCAACTGGCCCGGAACGATTATCGTCATGGCCTGCCGAAAACAGACCTCCGCCTGACGGCAGACCAGGTGTTTGAGGCCCGGGCGGAAGTCGCCAACATATACATGGCGGAACCCGTGGAGCAATACCTGCTGGCATTGGTGCTGGCAACCCGTGACGCGGCAACACTGGACCCGGAACTGGCCCGCTGGACCGCCTTCGGGGCCAGCCCCCGTGGCACCATCGCCCTGGACCGCTGTGCCCGGGCGCTGGCCTGGCTCGACGGGCGTGACTACGTAACACCGGACGACGTGCGCGCCATGGCCTTCGACGTACTTCGGCACCGCATTCTGCTTACCTTTGAGGCAGAGGCCGAAGGTATGACCGCCGACACGGTGATCGAGCGGCTGATCGAACGTGTTCCGGTGAGCGCCTGAAGCCATCGACGGAAGCAAGACACGGGAGCCGTCAGGCATGGGCAACACCGAAGCAATAACCCACATCGGCCTACCGGATCTGATCCGCCTGCAGGCAGACGCCCGGGCACTGAAACTGCCCTCTGCCCGGCCCGTGCGTTCGCGCCAGGCCGGCTTGCAACGCTCGCCCCAGCGCGGCCGCGGTATGGCGTTTGCCGAAGTCAGGCTGTACCAGCCCGGAGATGACATCCGCAGCATCGACTGGCGGGTAACCGCCAGGCGCCAGGAACCACACACCAAGCTTTACGAGGAAGAACGGGAGCGCCCCGTGCTGCTCCTGTGCGATCTCGGCCCCAGTTTGTTTTTTGCCAGCACCGGCGCCTTCAAACAGGTTCGCTGTGCCCAGATCGCCTCGATCCTGGCCTGGCTCGCCCTGTGGTCCGGGGACCAAGTGGGCGGCATTGTTTTCAATGGCCAGACCCTGAGCGTACTTCGGCCTGCCCGCCGCAAGAAGTCGGTGCTTAGGCTGCTGGACACCCTGTCTGAGCAGCAGCAACGGGATAATCACGCACCCGCACAGGACGAGCAGTCTGCTCAAACCAGGTTGGACACGGCACTGACCGAGGCTCGCCGGGTGGCGCACACTGGCAGCCGGATTTTCGTGATCAGTGACTTCCTGGGTATCTCGCCAGAGACAGGTACCCTGCTTGGGGCGCTGGCCCGCCATAATGCCGTCAGCGCCTTGAGAATCGTGGACCCATTGGAGAAAGAACTGCCGAAAAGGGGACGCTTTGCGGTGGCCGGTCCGCACGGTCCAGTGTGGTTCGACGCCGGAAACCCCCGTTTCCAGAGGGCCTGGCATGAGAAGGTCACCGACCATGAACGCCGATTGGCGGAATGTTTCCGGACCTCCGGGGTGACCATGGCAGAGGTATCCACCGCGGAAGATCCCGCAGTGACGCTGAAGTTACTGCTGGGGCCGGGAGGGCGGATCGGATGAACCCGCAGGATCCGCTCAGTCAGCTCAGAGATATTCACCTGCCCGAAACCGGTGGCTTCTGGCCCCCGGCGCCCGGTTGGTGGGTTCTGGCGGTCCTGATCCTCGCCGGCCTCGCGGTACTCATCTGGCTGCTGATCAGGCGTCGAAGAAGGAATCGTTGGTTCCGGACCGCACGGACCGAACTCGCCAGGCTGGAGCGAACCGCTGCGTCCGAGCCCTGGTGGTTCGTGCAACTGAACACGCTGCTAAAACAGGCCGCCCGTGAGCGCTACCCGGACCAACACCCGGAAGCGCTGTCTGGCGATGCCTGGGTGGAGTTTCTGCTGACCACCGCCCCGAGGGACCGGATTGCCTCCCGACCGGTTGCCGAGGCACTGGTGCACAGTGCCTGGCGGCCCGGGGTTTTGGCGGAACCCACCGAGGCACTGGCGTTCGCCCGGTTGTGGCTGGGAGGTCAGAAATGCTGAATCTTGCCTGGCCCTGGGTACTGGTTCTGGTACTGGCCCCCCTGATCCTGAAATGGCGCAAACCCCGGGGACAATCGGTCGACGCGCCGGTGCTGCCGGTCGGCCACTGGCTGTCGGACCTGCCCGGCGTCAGTCGTCGGGGCAATGCCGTCCCACTCTGGCAGCAGCTGTTGCTGTTTCTCATGTGGACACTTCTTGTGGTGGCCCTGGCAAGGCCCCAACATGTGGGCGAGCAGATGCAGATGCCGGTTTCCGGCCGCGACCTGATGCTGGTTGTCGACATCTCCCCCAGCATGGATGAACAGGACATGGTCCTTCAGGGTCGAAGCATTAACCGCCTGCAAGCGGTCAAGCGGGTACTGGATGACTTTATCTCCCGCCGCCAGGGTGACCGGCTCGGTCTGATCCTGTTCGGTACCGAGCCTTACGTGCAGGCTCCCCTCACCTTCGATCTTGAAACCGTCAGAACCCTGATGCGCGAGGCGGGTCTTGGCATGGCCGGGCGCGCTACCGCCATTGGCGATGCGGTGGGTCTGGCAACCAAACGGCTGAGAAACAGGCCCCAGGACCAGCGCGTAGTGGTCCTGCTCACCGATGGCGCCAATACCGCCGGCGAAATTACCCCCGACAAGGCCACCGAAATCGCCGCGGCCGCCAGCATACGACTGTACACCATCGGCATTGGCGCCGATTCCATGGTTCAGCGCGGCCTGCTGGGTTCCCGCAGGGTCAACCCGTCCAGGGATCTGGACGAAAACCTGCTGACCCGGATGGCCCAGCAAACCGGCGGGGAGTATTTCAGGGCGCGCAGCCTGCCGGAGCTGGAACTCATCTACGAGAGCATTGATCAACTGGAACCTATCGAGCTGGAGGGCAAGTTCTATCGGCCAGTAACCGAACTCTATGTCTGGCCCGCCGGGCTCGCCATCCTCCTGTGGCTGGTCCTGTTTCTGGTTCGCCACGGCCGGGCGCTTGTTGGTGACTCCCGCCAGAGCACGAAGGAGGATGAAGCGCATGTGGGCTGACTTTCATTTCCTGCGCCCGTTCTGGCTCTTGCTGATCCTGCTGATTCCGATCATGTACCTGGCGTTTCGACAGTTGCGTCTGGGCGACAGCGGCTGGTCACGGCTGATTCCGGCCCGCTTGCTATCGCCGCTGATTCGCCATGATGGTAGCTCGGGAAAAGCGGCAAAATCGCCTCTGGCGCCGGCCACCGCTGCCCTGGTCATTCTGTCCCTGGCGCTGGCAGGGCCCGCCTGGCGAGAAGCACCCACACCACTGAAACAGCCAGGCGACAGCCTTGTGATTGCACTGGACCTCTCCCTGTCCATGCTCGCCACGGACGTGGAGCCTGATCGCCTGACCCGGGCCAAACGGAAAATCCGGGATATCCTCGAACTCCGGGAAGGCAGCCTGACGGGCCTGCTCGTCTTTTCCGGCGACGCCCACGTGGTCACACCATTAACGGATGACGGCCGCACCATTGAGGGGATGCTCAATGTGCTGGACCCGGTCATCATGCCAGCCACAGGCAACCGGGCGGACCTTGCAGTTGTCCGGGCAAAGGAGTTACTCCAGCAGGGCGCTCCAGGGGAAGGCCGCATCCTGATGATCACAGACGACATCAACAACCGTTATACAGCGTCGATCCGCGATACCCTCGCAGGCACCGGGTATGCGCTCAACACCCTGGTTGTGGGCACCGAAGAAGGCGGCCCCATCCCCCTGGCCCGGCGCGGATTTATCCGTGAAAACGGCGACATTGTTATCAGTCGGGCCAATCCTGAGGCGCTGGCAGACCTCGCTCGTAACACTGGGGGCCAAAGCCACACTCTGACCCTCGACGACACCGACATTGAGTCCCTGGACCTGAGCCCCAAAGACAGCAACGACTGGCAGGAGTCCGAAGATGGCCTCACGGTCAGTCGCTGGCAGGATGATGGCTACTGGCTACTGTGGCTCGCTCTGCCCCTGGTACTGATCGGCTGGCGTCGAGGCGCCTTCGCCGCCCTCGCCCTGATCCTGTTGCCCGCATATCCACAGCCAGCCGCAGCCATAAGCTGGGATGAACTCTGGCAACGCGAGGACCAGAGAGCCCCTGAACTGATCGAGAAGAGCCCGGAAACAGCCGCCCGACAGCTGGACGCCCCGGAATGGCGGGGTTCCGCACTGTATCGCTCCGGCCAATTCGATAGCGCTGCCCAGGCGTTTGCCCGGTCACAGGGACCGCGCGCCAGTTATAACCGGGGCAACGCACTGGCCCGTGCCGGCAAACTGGAGGAGGCTCTGGCCGCCTACGATGCGGCCCTGGAAAAAGCGCCTGACATGGCAGATGCCCGACACAACCGGAAGGTTGTCGAGGAACTTCTGAATCAGCACAACCAGAGCCAGGACGGAAGCCAGCAGGATTCCCCGGATTCCTCCAGCAACGAGGGAAACGAAGGCGACCAGCAACAAAACCGTCAGAATCAGGACGGAAACAGTGAGAGCGAGAATTCCGGCAGCTCAGGGAATAATCAACAGCAAAACCCTGAAAACAGCCAGTCCTCGCCCGGCAACCAGGATCAGCCAAACAATCAGGCCGATGAACAGAATCAGCAGGAGCCCGGTGAGGAAGGCAATCCCGAGCAGGCATCCGGCGAGGGGGAATCACCGTCAGGCCAAGCTCAGGCACCCGCCCCTATTTCTGAAACACCGCTGACTCAGAGCCAGGAACAATGGCTCAGACGGGTTCCGGACAACCCGGGCGGCCTACTGCAGCGCAAGTTCCTGCAGCAGTATCAACAACGCCAGACTCCATCCGACGAGGGCGATACACCATGGTAAAACGGCTGATTACACCCGCCGTCTGTCTGTTTCTGCTAACGGCACTCTTAACAGTAATCTGGCTGCCGGCCCAGGCACAGTCACAAACCCAGACACAATCTCAGCAATTGACCGTCGAGCCAGACCGCACCCGGCTCTACGAGGGCGAGGTGCTAACCCTGACCGTCAAGGGCAGCATGGAGATCGATATCAACCTCGGCAACCTGTTTGATTTCGATATGTCCAACCTGCCAAAACCCGATATTGAAAAGGTGGAACCGGATTTCGAGATCCTGGCCCGGAACCAGCAATACAGTATCCGCACCGTGAACAACCAGATGATGGGCGAGATCACCTGGACCTACCAGCTTGCGCCGAAAACCACCGGCAAGCTGACTATCCCTGCGCTCACTTTTAAAGGTGCAGTTTCAGACCCGGCAACTGTGGAAGTGGTGGATGGCTCACCACCGGATCAGGCCGCTCCGGGCCGCGACAGCTTTATCGAGCTGTCTGCCGACAAAGATGAAGTGTATGTGCAGGAGCAGCTGATTCTGACCGTTCGGCTTTTTTTCCGGGGCAACCTTATTCGTGGAGAGCTCTCCGAGCCGACCCATCCCCATGTCATCATTGAATCCCTGGGCAGGCAGCAGGAATTCTCCCGCTATCGCGACGGTGTCCGATACCGTGTTGTGGAGCGCCGGTATGCGCTCTTCCCCCAGCGTGCGGGGACCCTCAACCTTCCTCCAGTGCGTTTCGAGGGCCAGGCCAGAGACGCTTCCGGTAGCCTCCGTTTTATGCGGGACAGTGAGGAGCTGTTTGAGGTGCCGGTCAAGGATGTGCCCGCACAATTCAGTGGTAAAACGTGGTTACCGGCAACCGGCGTAGCGCTTGAAGAGTCCGGGCTTCCACCGTCTCTTGAAGTCGCCACCGGCGAAAACATTACCCGCAAAATCCGGCTGACGACCGCGGGACTGCCCGCGGAGGCCCTGCCTCCGTTGCCCGATGCCGTACCGGACGGGTTGAGAAGTTATCCCGAAGAGCCGGAGCGCCAGACCGAAACCACACCCGCTGGCCTCACATCCTCACTGAACCAGTCCGTAGCTCTGGTGCCTGTTGAAGCTGGACAGATGACCCTGCCAGCCATCCGCATCCACTGGTGGGACACGGAAGCAGACCGGCAACGTGTTGCCGTGATACCGGAGAAAACACTGACCGTGAAAGACCCGAATGCCATTGCCGCCGGCGAACTGCCGCAAGACGCTGATGGAGAGTCGGCCCCGGAACCGGACGTTTCCGCCACTGAAGCATCGGTTGAAACCGCCTCTGCCGAAAGCGGGCTCTGGCAGTGGCTCAGCCTGGTGTTGGGGCTTCTCTGGGCCGGCACCCTGTTGGCATGGTGGTGGTCACGTAAAAGCCAGACGGTCACGCCGATCTCGACCGACGACAGGCATGAAGATGCTGCCTTCGACCGTCTGATCAAGGCCGTAAGGGATGGCACAGCAGTAACACCGGAACTTCTGGTGGAATGGGCAAACCTGCACTCCCCCGGCCACGGCTTCCGTTCGGCGGCCGACGTTGTCGATCATTTCGGCGACGAGACCCTGGCAAAGGAACTCAGGCTGCTCCAGGCCAGGCTCTTTGCGCCCGGCCACGAGAACGACACCTGGGATGGTCGGCCATTGGCAAGGGCTCTTGAGCAGATCCGGAAGCACAGGCGGTCGCAAACCAGCGCGGACCTGCCTCCGCTCTACCCAAAAGGCCTGTCCTGAGGATTAATCGATCAGTTGCTGATCGATCACAACCGCTACCGGCGCGTCCTGGCTTTCGTTTACCGCTACGGGCGCGTCGGTGCTGCCCTGCCAGTCACCCGCCTGGGCGTTTACACTGCCGGAACGACTGAGACGGGCCGTCACGACGACCTGGTCAACACTGGAAATGGCGGCCTGGGGTGACATCGCATACCGGTCGTCCAGCCGGATTTCCACCGGCAACTGGTCTGCTGTCAGCCGAGCAACGGCCAGCGGAGGCCCCTGCCGGACATTGGCCTGACGCGCAAAAAGAAACAGCGTGGTATCCGCCGGCACCTGATCCTGCAAGTCCTCGGCGAGCGTTACTCGAACGGTAACGCCGACACCGGATGCTTCAGGTTCGGCCACCCGCGCCGGTGGCTCCTCTCCCAGACGGGTGTAGGCTTCACGAATCCCTTCCTGTATGGACGCGATCTGCGGGTGGTCTGGTGCCACGGTTTCGATCCGCTCCCAATAGTCGATCGCTTCCCGATAATTCTCCTGGCTGAAGGCATTGATGCCGAGCAACCCCAGGGCATTGACTTCATCCGGGTTCAACGAACGAGCCTGTTGAATGGCTGCGGTAACTTCGTCCGTCATGGCACCCTGACTACCGAAAAACAGCGCCTGGGCAGACAGGCCAAAAGCGACGGCTTCTGCCCTGTCATCGTCATTCACACTGTCCGCCAGCTGCCGGAACGCCCAGGCCGCATCGTCATAGCGCTCCAACCGCATGTAGGTGCGCCCAAGCATCGCCCAGCCCTCCGGATTATCCGGGCTGGCCTCCAGCCGCTCACGGAGCTGGCCTGAAAGCTCACTCATCTGGGCCTGTCTCGAACCGTCGGTGGCGCCCATTTCCTGCATGGTGATGAACTGCTCAACCCGGTCCATCGCCCCCCAACGCTCATACAGGTAAACGGTAGCCGCCGGGATCAGAAGAATCGACACCAGCGCCACTGCCATGGCGCTCCGGCGACCGCTGATCACGGGCCTCACCGGTTCCTGCTCCGGAACATCGTCCAGCATGCTGCCGGCGAGCTCCTCCTTGAGCTGGCGGTAGTTCTCGTCGTCCAGAATACCGGCCTCGTATTCGCTATCGAGCTCCTTCATCCGGGAGCGGTAGGCCATCAGATTCTGGTTTTTCAGGTCCGTCTGCTTCCTCGCACCAAGCCGATGAAAAAAGACCGGGTACAGCACAAACAAAAGGGCAAGAATGATCAGTACCGTTGCGGCAATCCAGAAAGTGTCAGTCATGGAGTTTCAGTCACAGGTTCAGAATTAAGAATGAAGTAGCGGCTCGAACATTCCGGGCGCAACCAGCGTCAGGACGATCTATCCTGGTCTGCCAGCATCTTGTCGACCCGGGCTTTTTCCTCGGCGCTCAGCGCCGGGCTTTCAGGCCCGGACCGCCGGGAGCGGATGACCACACCGGCCACCACCAGCAGCCCGCCGAAAACCGCAATGGCCGGTGTTGCCCAGAGCAGGAACGTCCGGCTGTCGAACTCCGGCTTGTAGCGAACGAACTCACCGAACCGGCCAACCAG
>Ga0102928_1000228_pt1 | contig 34823 bp, 26 predicted proteins | sample SalPonR1_B_D1_MG_FD_78504 | JGI IMG/M metagenome (GOLD analysis project Ga0102928, IMG submission 78504) | Salt pond soil microbial communities from South San Francisco under conditions of wetland restoration - Salt Pond MetaG R1_B_D1_MG | ecosystem: Environmental > Aquatic > Marine > Intertidal...
ATACGGTGAAACAGACCGTCGGTCAACTTCATGATGTTGTCCTTGGTCAGGCAGTCCACCCGCTTCCGTCCCTGGGCCCGGGCAAGCTCGAAGGCATAGCGGATCAGGCGCTCGCTGCCCGGACTGGAGATCAGCTTCAGGCACTGCGTCACCTCGGCGGTCTGGCGATGCTCTATGCCGGCGTAGGTATCTTCTTCGTTCTCGCGCACGATGACGATGTCCATCTCCGGATGGCGCGTGGCGACGAAAGGATGCCAGGTGCGGCACGGACGTATGTTGGCGAACAATCCCAACGTCTTGCGCAGCGTAACGTTCAGACTCTTGTAGCCACCCCCTTGCGGCGTGGTGATCGGCCCCTTGAGCAGCACACGATGCTCGCGCAGGCTGCCCCAGGCCTCGGGTGGAATGCCTGAAGTCACGCCGTCGAGATAGCAGGCTTCGCCCAGCGTTACCGGATCGAACCGCACCGCTGCACCGGCGGCCTCCAGCATTTGGCGCACGGCCGACGAAATCTCAGGCCCGATGCCGTCGCCCTCGGCCATGGCGACCGTCACCGGCGCCGCATTGCGCTGTGCCACTTCCGTGCGAACCTGCTCGAGTGGGGTTGCCATGTAGTTGCTCCTGATTTATTTCGTGCAAGTCTAGGCAGCCTCAAGGGATAAATAAAGTTAAAATAAATATCCGTTTGAGTAGATTAAAATCTAATGAAAGTCACGCTCCATCAACTCAAGATCTTCCGCGTGGTCGCCGAGAACGGCTCGATCGCTCGGGCTGCCGAGCGGCTGCATCTAACGCCACCCACCTTGTCGATCCAGCTCAGGCAACTCGCCGAAGGACTGGGCGTCACGCTGTACGAAATCGTTGGACGGCAGTTGCGCCTGACCGGTGCCGGCAAGGACGTGCTGCATTCGGCGCGCAATCTGGAAGCCGAACTGCGCGCGCTGGACCAGCAGTTGGCGGCACGCGGCGGCGTCGAGCGCGGCCGCCTGCGCGTGGCGGCCGTATCGACCGGCGAATACCTGTTCCCCTCCATGCTGGGCCGCTTCAGACAACGCCACCCCGGCATCGAGGCCAGCCTGCAGATCGTGCCGCGCGACGCGCTGATCCGGCGCATCGACCAGGGACTGGACGACTGGTACCTGATGACCCGCCCGCCCGCAGACCGCGGCCTGTTGATCGAGCGCGTGGCCATCAATCCTTTGGTGATGATCGCCGCCCCCGACCACCCCTGGACACGTCGCAAGCGGATCGACTTTCGAGCCGTTTCGGAAGAACGCTTCGTGGTGCGGGAATCCGGCTCCGGCACGCGGCTGTGGACCGAGGAATGGCTGGGCCGGTTCGGCGCCGAGCTCAAGCCCGCGTTGGAGCTCGGCAGCAACGAGGCGATCAAGCAGGCGGTGCGCGCCGGCCACGGCCTGGCCGTGATCTCGCTTCATGCGGTGCGACTGGAGCTGGAAGCTGGATTGCTTGAAATGCCGCGGGTGCCGCACTTCCCGGCGCCGGTCTGGTGGCACCGGGTCCAGCGTCCCGGCGCCGCCGTCAGCCCGGCCGCCCGTGCCTTCGGCAGCCAGCTCGAAACGGAGCTTCCTTTGCTGGACCAGGAACTGCAAGCGCTGCTGAAGCAGCACCGCCAGCCGCGACCGGCACCCGGCTGAGCCGGGCCCGACGGGCAAGCTGTCTGAGTCGGCCTACTGCGCCTGCAGCATGTAGTCGATGGTGAGGTTGGCCAATGCGCGCACACCGGTCTTCATGGCCGATTCATCGATATAGAAATCCGGCGTATGGTGCGGCGCGGCTTCCGATGGATCCATGTCGGGCGGCATGCCGCCGACCATGATGAACAGGCCCGGGATTTCCTTCTGAAAGAACGAGAAGTCCTCGGCACCGGTGATCGCGTCGATTCGCACGGCCTGGTCGCCGCCGACCCGCTCCAGCGTCGGTGCCATCTGCTCGGTCAGCGCCGGATCGTTGAAGGTCACCGGGTACCCGCGCTGGATGTCGACATCGACGGTCGCGCCCTGGCTGGCCGCGATGTGCTCGGCCGTGCGCTGGATATCGGCGTGGATCTTGTCCTGCATCGCGGTATCCAGCGTCCGAATGGTACCGATCAATTCAGCCGTTTCGGGAATGATGTTGCTGCGCACCCCGGCGCGCAGCCGGCCCACTGAAATCACCGCGGCTTCCTTGGTCAGCTCGGTCTGGCGGCTGATGATCATGTTCAGCCCGATGACGATCTGCGAGGCCACCGCAATCGGGTCCACCCCGGTCCAGGGCGACGAGCCGTGCGTCTGTTTGCCCTTGACGGTGATGTTGAACTGGTCGGCCGCCGCCAGGATGCCGCCGGCCTTGAAGCCGATCTGGCCCGCCGGCGCCAGCGACCAGATGTGCTGGCCGAAAATCACGTCGACGTCCGGATCTTTGAGCACGCCTTCCTCGACCATCAATTCCCCGCCACCTTCTTCTCCCGGCGGCGCACCTTCCTCAGCCGGCTGGAAGATGAACTTGATCGTGCCGGGCAACTCGTCGCGCCGCGCGGCGAACATTTCGGCCACGCCCATCAGCATCGCCATGTGGGTGTCGTGCCCGCAGGCGTGCGATACCGGCACCTCTTCACCCATGTACTCCGACACCACGTCCGGCGAGAACGGCAGATCGACCCGCGAGGGCACCGGTAGTGCGTCCATGTCAGCGCGCAGTCCGACCACCGGACCGGGCCGCGCACCCTTCAACACTCCGACGACGCCGGTATGCGCGACCCCGGTCTGGACTTCCATGTCCAGACCGCGCAGAAACCCGGCGATGTAGTCGGCGGTTTCAAACTCCCGGTTTGAAAGTTCCGGATTCTCATGGAAGTGCCGACGCCAGATCACCACCTCGTCGAACAGCGATTCGGTCTGGGAATCGATCCAGCCGTGCCATTCATCGGCGGAAGGCTGGGCGGAGGCAATGCTGCTGATCATCAGGGCCGCCAGCGCGACGCCCACGGTGTTTACGAACGCTCGAGTCATGGAAATCTCTCTTATTTAAATAGACACGCCGCATTGTGGGCGACCCCGGCGATCAATACAACCACCGGCCCACTACGCCGACGACGCATAATGGGCTGCGCCGAGAAGCGGCGCCAAACCCGACGACCACAAGGCCGACATGATCACACTCCACCATCTCGAAAACTCGCGTTCGCATCGCGTCCTCTGGCTGCTCGAAGAACTGGGCTGCAAATACAAGATCAAGCATTACAAGCGCGACAGCAAGACCAACCTGGCGCCGCCCGAGTTGAAGAAAGTACACCCGTTGGGCAAGTCGCCGGTCGTCACCGAGGGCAAACAGACGCTGGCCGAATCGGCCCTGATCATAGAGTACCTGGCGCGCACCCACGGTGATGCCCAGTGGGCGCCTGCGCTGGATGACAGCCGATACTGGACCTTCAACTACTGGATGCACTACGCGGAGGGCTCGCTGATGCCACCGCTGCTGCTCAAGCTGGTGTTTTCGAAGCTGCGCCAGCCTCCGGTGCCGTTCTTCATCCGGCCGATTTCGGGCAAGATCGCCGACCAGGTCGATGCCGCGTTCACCAACCCGCAGATCGAAACACACTTTTCCTATGTCAATGAATACCTCGGCGAACACCCCTGGTTTGCAGGCGACGAGATCTCGGCGGCCGACATCCAGATGAGCTTTCCGCTGGAAGCTGCCCTTTCGGCAGGCACGATCAAGCGCGCCGACTATCCGAACATCGCAGTATTCGTGCAGAAATTCCAGTCGCGACCGGCCTACGTTCGCGCGCTCGAGGCGGGCGGCGACTACGCGTACGGTCCGCAGCCGGAAGACTGAATTCCGCAACCGGCGGCAATGCTCGAGATCGGGCCCGATTTCGCAGGCTGACTACCACCGTCGGCCGGCGAACACCACTACGTCACGTTTTCATCCTGAAAATGCGACGCAGGCTGTTACGAAAAGCTATGTTTATCAATGGACTAGAAGACACTCAAGCCCTATACTGGTAACGAGTTCACCGGCGCTGACCGCATGTCGCCAGGGTTGGTGAACTCAAGGGGGATTCATCCAGAACACATACGCAAGGGAGGTGTCGCCGAACTTTTCCGGTGGCCACCGACCTTCATTACGAAGGAGTGAATCCATTGAAAATACCTTATCCCGAAAATCTGCGCAGACTATTGTTGAAAACCGCCGCCGCGTCGGCGATCGCCCTTGGCGCACTCACTGCACAGGCACTCGAAGTCACTGGCAGCTTTACCGGCTTCTGGGGCCAACCCGACCAGCAGAACCAGGGCCTGATCATCGCAATCTCCCGCTTGCCCAACGGCGAAAAGACCGGGGTCGTCTACTGGGCCCACTTTGATGACATGGGCAACCCTTCATGGCTGCTCGCCCAGGGTGACATCGAGGGCGACATGATCATGGCCGAGGTGTTTCGGTTCGAAGGAATCACGTTCATGCAACCCGTGGACGAGAACTCGAACTTCGGCGAAGCCATCGGCACACTGGATGTTCAATTCGAAAGCTGCGTCGCAGGAAACGTCGAGTTCCGTACCGAGGATCCGGTAATCGGCTCGGGTGAGTTCCGCATCGAAAGACTTTCCAATCAGCCGGGTAGCGAGTGCAGCGGCGGCATCTCCGACGACATGCCGCCAGGCGATCTGCCGCAGCGGTTCGATATCGACCTCGTGCCTACAGGCGTTCTGCCCGACGCCACCGGCAACGCCGAGTTCGACCTGACGCCGGGTCGCGGCGATTTCGAAGTCGAGATCGAAAACGTTCCGGCCGGAGACTACGAACTCCAGGTCGGCGGCGAGGCCCGGGGGCTGATCACAGTGGTCGCCACCGGAACCGGATCGGGCGAAATCGAGTTCCGCTCGCCGGTCACGCCGGGGAAGGAACTGCTGGATTTCGACCCGCGCGATCAGATCATCGACGTACTGCTGGACGGCGAAGTGGTGTTGACCGCGCTTGCGCCGGAACAGGGTGACTTCGTAGGCAATGGCCCGCCTCCGTTCGACACGCCCGCAACGGGCAGCCTCGAGATCGAAATCGATCTGACCAATGAAGGCGTGTACCCCGACGGTTCGGCGAGCGCTGAATTCGAGATGAGCGGACCACAGAGCGACTTCGATGTCGAAGTCGAAGGCATCCCGACCGGTACCTACCCGTTGTTCGTCGATGGCATCAAACAGGGCGATATCGCAGTCGTCGAAGACGATGAGGGCGAGACTCAGGGTCGGATCGCGTTCCGGTTCCCGCCGACCGGCGGCGGTGAATTTTTCGATTTCGATCCCAGGGGCCAGACGCTCGAAATCTTTGAGGGCGCCACACGCTTGTTTTTCGCCGATTTCCCGGACGAGCAGGCGAGCGGCGGCGACAATGAAGATGAGTCACCCGGCAACGACCAGTCCCCGGTCACGCGCACCACTGTGGATCTCGACAACGCCGGCGTGTTCCCGGAAGGTGAAGCTTCGGCGGTCCTCAATGATCGTCCGAGCCATGTCGAGTTCATCGTCGAACTGGAGACCGTGCCGGCGGGCATGTATACGCTGTCGGTAGGGGGCACCGAGCGCGGCATCATCGACGTCGAAGAGGACGAGGACGGGGACACGCGCGGCCGGATTCGCTTCCGCGACCCCGCAAACCCCGCGTTCGAGCTGCTGGAGTTCGATCCCCGCGGCGAGTCGGTCGAAATATTGGACGGCGGAACGCTGATCTTCCAGAGCGTCTTCCCCGAGTAAATACAGGACCGGGTTCGCACCCATAGCCCCTTGACTCGCCCCCGCCACGTCGCGGGGGCGATTGCTTTCGCCCCCCTTCCGAATGACAGGCCGCACACGGTGGTTCTGCTGCGTCCTGCCTGACCCCCGAAAAAAGAAACGCCGGCCCTTCCCGAACAGTCGCTCGCACGGCGATCGCTTCTATAAATTTGCATTTATTTTTTCAAATATCTTGACATCGGCTAGTTTGTATATTAATTTACAAATTATGAGCTCAGCCAACAACGTGCGAAACCGATCGAATCCGCTGCTGCAGACCGTGGCACCGGCAGATATTCGTTCCGATGCGCTGCTTGAGAAACGAACCGAATCAGACGGAACGAAAAGCAGGCCAACAGCGGAATTCCGGATGGTCTGTCAGCCGATATGCCGGGTGAGCGGCTCCGGCGGTCCGGCCTGGGTCGAAATGCTGATCCGCGACGCAGAGCCGGGCGCAGCAGGCATGCCGCCGATGGATATCGTGAGGCAGGGTTATTGCCAGGCAGGCTGGAGGTTTGACCTGATCGTGCTGGAGGCCGCGCTGGCCACGGCAGCCAGGCTCCGTCCGGACACCCGGATTGGCGTGAACATCCGTCCCTGTTCTCTGAACGAGCCTGGTTTCATCAGGGCCTTGCAGGCAATGCTGATGCGACGGCACATCGCACCGGGCCGGCTTGTACTGGAACTGGTCGAGTTCCACGGGCCGGTACGCCTCGAAGTCGCCGGGCATGCGTTGCGCCAACTGCGCCGCATGCAAATCCTGATCGCCCTGGACGACTTCGGCCCCGGATATCCGAATCTGGACGTGCTGGCCGAGGGCCTGGTCGATTTCGTCAAGCTGGACCGCAGCCTGGTCCTGGCGCTTGACCGTTCGCCCCGTCAGATCGGCGTCCTGCAGGGCATCGCCGCACTGGCTGAGAGAACCGGAATCAAACTCGTGGCCGAAGGCATCGAAACCCCCGCCCAGTTCAATGCGCTTCGCCGCCTGGGCATCGAGTGGATGCAGGGCTTCCTGTTCGGCCGTCCCGCCGCCTTGGCGCGGCGCTCGAACGGCGCCGGCATCGCTTCCCTTTTCAATCCTCGGACCGCCGAATCGGCGGCCTTTATCAACCCCCGAATCCCTATTACCGCAAAGGAGAACTCAGCATGAAGAAATCACTCAAGACATCCCGACTCTCGCGCCGGCCGCTTGCCCGCGCCATCGCGCTGGCACTGACACTCACCGGCGGCAGCGCCAGCGCTCTGGAAGTTACCGGCAGCTTCACTGGCTGGTGGGGGCAACCGGAACAGGAAAACCAGGGCTTGATAGTTTCCGTTTCGCGCCTGCCCAGCGGGGACAAGACGGGCGTTGTTTACTGGGCGCACTATGACGAGTTCGGCAAGCCCTCATGGCTTTTCGCACAGGGACCCATCCAGGGAGACACCATTGCTGCAGACGTTTTTGCCGTCGATGGCGTGACTTTCATGCAGCCGGACGACCCGTCCAGTAATCCGGCGCGCCAGGTCGGCAGCATGCAGATCAGCTTTACCGACTGCGTCAACGGAAGCGTTGCATTCCAGACCGGGGCCGATGTTGTAGGCAGCGGTCAGTTCCGGATCGCACGTCTGACAGATCAGCCGGGCACCGCCTGCAGCGGCGGAATCTCCGACGATCGCAGTCGCAGCGAAGGCGCCGAGGAAATCGACACCCCTCTCGTGTCCACCGGCGTCATCCCGGCGGCCAGCGGCAAGGCAGAGTTCGAAGCCACCGACAGGCGCATAGAGTTCGAGGTGGAAATAGAGGACATTCCGACCGGCGAATACGAGTTGCTTGTGGGCGGCGAACCGCGCGGCACCATCACGGTGGTCGACACACCGAACGGAACCGAAGGCGAGATCGAGTACAGCTCGCCGCAGGATGATGGAGAGCTGTTACTCGACTTCGATCCTCGCGGTCAGATCATCGAAATAGCGCAAGGCTCGACGGTAATACTCGAAGGTATTTCGGATACATCCGGCGAAGACCCGGGCAACGGCGAAGACGGCTCCCCGGAATCGGGCGACGGCGAAATCGAGATCAGCCTGGTCAACAGCGGACTGTTCCCCGCGGGTTCCGGCGACGTCGAATTCGAGCAGGAATCGGATCGCGTCGATTTCGAAGTCGAGATCGAGGATGTGCCGGTAGGCCCTTACGCGCTTATGATCGGCGGCATCGAACGCGGCACTATCGAGGTCATCGACACAGCCAACGGAACCGAGGGTGAAATCGAATTCCGCACGCCGGTCGAAGCCGGCAAACTGCCGCTGGATTTCGATCCGCGCGGCGAACTGGTCGAAATCCTGGCCGGCGGAAGTCTTGTTTTTTCGGTCGACTTCCCGCTCGAAGTCACCGACGATTCCGGGGACGACGATGATTCCGAGGACGACGGCTCCGGGGACGACGATGGCTCCGGGGACGACGATGATTCCGGTGGTGACGACGATTCCGGTGGTGACGACGATTCCGGTGGTGACGACGATTCCGGCGATGGCAACGATTCCGACAATACCTTGTCGCTGGAAGTCGAGCTCGAAAACGCCGGCGTGTTTCCGCTGGGCTCCGGCGATGCCGATTACGAAGAAGAGGACGGCGAGCGCGACTTCAGCGTCGAAATCGAGGATGTGCCGGTGGGCGACTACCGCCTGACGATAGATGGTATCGACCGGGGCACCATAAGCGTGATCGAGACCGAGGACGGCACCGAAGGTGAGATCGACTTCGATGATCCGCAGGACGAAAATCTGCTGCTGGACTTCGACCCGCTTGGCGCAACGATCGAGATCTTCGACGGTCAGACGCTGATCTTCAGCGCCGCATTCCCGACCGCTTGATCCGACGCAGGCCGGGACCGAATCCGTTTCGGTCCCGGCATTTTTCTATATTTGTAATAAAATTGACAAACAATGGCTGACGCGATAGGATTCGCCCAGGCTTCTTTCAGGGAGCCGACCCGCCGGAGGCGAACGACTGGCTACGGCGTCAAGAACCTGGCCAAGCAGGATCACGACATCGACCTGCAGCCGCCTCTCAAGCTCAACGCCACGCTCGGGTCTAAAGGGAAGAACGCCGATGGAGACTCAGTCCAGATCGACAACAACGCTCGATGCACTGGCAAGAGCTGCGGTGCGGATCTTTCGTCCGCTGGTCAAGATTATGCTGAGACACAACGTGTCCTACAAGACCTGCGCCGAGTGGCTGCGCTGGTGTTATGCGGATGTCGCGTACAACGATTTCGCGCTGCCGGGCCGCAAACAGTCGAAATCCCGCGTCGCAGTACTGACGGGCCTGACGCGAATCGACGTCAACCAGCTTCTGGCTCAAGCTCCGCCGGACAGCATTCCGCAGGAAGAGCAATACCACCGCGCGGGACTGGTACTCACCGGCTGGGCGAACGATCCGGAATTCAGCGCCAGCGGCAAGCCGATAGCGCAACTGCCGTTCGAGGCCGAAAAAGATGCGCTGAGCTTCAGCAAACTCGTCAGCCGCCATTCCGGGGGTGCACCGGCGCGCGCAGTACTGGACGAACTCGAACGCAATGGCGCGGTGCGCGTGTTGCACAACCGCACCATCGAACTTGTTCGTACACGTTATATCGGGAAAGCCGAGACCGCGGACATCAACTACGCCGAAATCTTCGGCATGTCATGCGGCGACCTGATCGAGACCATTTGCTACAACTGGTCGCCGGAACTCGACGAGAAACGACTGCAGCTGCTGGTCTACAACCGCTCAATTCATCCGGATCTTGTCGATTCCGCGAAAGAGAAGGTGGAAACGGCAGCGCGCGAACTGGCCGAACAGGTCGACAACTGGCTCTACGAATTCGAAACACAATCAAAGGACCTTCCTGACCCTGAGGGCGCCCGGCGGAAACGTCTGGGCCTCGGGCTCTATTACTTTCAGTAATCAAAAGCCATGGCTTTTCAGCAATTCATTTATCCATTATTCCGACTCGCAGAGGAGACAGCACGATGAAATCATTCCAGACGTTTTCGAGACCATACGCCGCGAGGCTGGCGACTGGCGTCTTGCTCATGCTGAGCATTGCCTCCGGCTCGGCCTCGGCGCTGGAGGTCACCGGCAGTTTCACCGGATGGTGGGGCCAGCCCGACCACGAAAATCAGGGCCTTATAGTTTCGGTCTCGCAGCTTCCCAGCGGAGGCAAGACCGCGGTGATTTACTGGGCCAATTATGATAATGAGGGCAACCCGACCTGGTTTTTCGCCCAAGGCGGCATTCAGGGCGACAAGATCCAGGCCGATTTGTACCAGTTCGACGGCGTCACTTTCCTGCAAGCCGACGACCCGAACAACAATCCAGGTGAAATCGTCGGCACGCTGGAGGTGCAGTTCAGCAACTGCGTCGACGGTGACGTGTCTTTCAATACACCGAATGTGATCGTCGGCACCGGCGGCTTTCGTGTCGCCCGGCTGACCAACCAACCCGGCACCAACTGTACTGGCGGCATTTCCGACAACACCCCGCCGACCTCCCTGCCGGAAGAGTTTCGCGTGCAGCTGGTATCCACCGGCGTCGTTGCCGGTTCGAGCGGCAAGGCTGATTTCGAAAGCCGCCCCGGGCGCACCGATTTCTCGGTGGAAGTCGAAGACCTCCCGGCTGGCACCTATTCGCTGAACGTCGGCGGTGTCAAGCGCGGCAGTATTGCCGTGGTCGATACCATCAATGGCCCGGAAGGCGAGATCGAGTTTCGCTCGCCGCCTGAACCCGGCAAGGAACTCCTGGATTTCGACCCTCGGGGACAGATCATCGAAGTCCTGCAGGGCGCCAGCGTGGTGCTGGAGTCGATCGCTCCGGACAATGGCGAAATTCCGGGTAGTGATCAAGGCAATCCACCGCCGTTCGGCGAATCGGAAATCGATGTCTCGCTGGTCAACGCGGGGGCGTTTCCCGCCGGCTCAGGCGACGCGGAGTTCGAGCAGGACTCCAGCCGAGTTGATTTCGATATCGAGATCGAAGATATACCTGCGGGCAGCTACGCGCTTGCCGTCGGCGGCATCGAACGCGGCACTATCGAGGTCGTGGATACTGTAAACGGCCCCGAGGGGGAACTGGAGTTCCGCTTCCCGGCCGAGCCCGGAAAGCTGCCGCTGGATTTTGATCCGCGCGGCCAATTGATCGAGGTTTCGGATGCCTCGGGCCTGGTTTTTTCTGTCAACTTCCCGAACCCCGGCGGCAGCGATGACGACGATTCCGATGAAGATGACGGTTCAGGCGATGACCAGGGCAACTCCGAGCCGGGCGAAATTCAGGTCTCGCTGAACAACGCCGGTGTCTTCCCCGAAGCTTCCGGGGATGCCCGCTACCGCATTGATGATGACGGCGATCGCGAATTCGACATCGAGATCGAGGATCTCCCTGCCGGCGGTTACGACCTGATCATCGGCGGCGTCGCGCGCGGAACGATCGCGGTCGGGGCAACCGACGACGGCAACGAAGGCGAAATCGAGTTCGGCAATCCGGCCGATCTCGACGAACTTGCGCTGGACTTCGATCCCCGCGGCGAGTTGATCGAAATATTCGACCGCGGGACACTGATATTCAGCGTGACCTTTCCTTCCTAGCCCGGGCAAGCCTGCGCCCCGTCGACAGCACGACTGAAAGCCGGCCCCATGTCGGGGCCGGTTTTTTATTCAGGGTTGTGAAACAATCGGAGGCTTGACTGAAACCCGCTTCCGCCTTGATCATAAGCCACCGCCACCGGTTCATATTCATGCACTGCCGCAAGGCCGCAGGAAGCTCGGTCGCGGCGTGCCTGGCCCCTCACCTGGGGCCCGGCGACATTCACCTGGGAACCTGGCCCGAGGCTTTCGAGCAGGGCGTGCCACCCAACCGACGCGCCTGGCTCGATCTGCTTCACCCCGGTGCGGGCGCGAGCTTTGGAGCGCGGCTGCTCAGACGACCTTCGCGGCTGGCCGATCGCGCCGCCCGTATCGCGGCGCTGAACGGGGCGCAGCGGCTGAAGTACCGGTCGCGCCTCGGTCATTCACCAGAACACGCGCACGCCGAGCGGGTTCGCGCGGCATTTCCCGGGCCCTGGCGCGATTACTTCAAATTCTGCTTCGTACGCAATCCATTCGACCGCGCCGTTTCGGACTATCTATGGCGCACTCGCAAGACCGGCAACCAGACGCTGACTTTCACTGCGTTCCTGGACCGCCTCGACCGGCGCGATTTCAGCAATCGCGCGATCCCAAGGCATTTCGACAATTGGCCGATCTACACCCTGGACGACCGGATCGCGGTGGATTTCGTCGGCCGCTTCGAGCACCTGGACGAGGACCTGGACCGAGTGTTCGCGCGGCTCGGGCTGGACCGCCTGCCACTGGCCCGTTCCAAATCGATGCAGCGACAAGGCAGCTACCGGGACTGGTACGGGAAAAGGGAGCGCGGGCAGGTCGAACGATTGTTCGCGAACGAAATCCGCCGATTCAAATACAGTTTCTGATGTCATGGGCGTAGATCTCGACCAGCCACCCCCTCATTTCTTCATCGTCGGCGCCCCCAAGTGCGGAACGACCTCGATGGCGCAATATCTCAATCAGCACCCCCATATTTTTGTGTTGCGCGGCGAGCCGCATTTTTTTGGAAGCGATCTGGAATACAACTCGCCGCGACTCACGCCCGCCCAGTATCGGGCGCTGTGCCGCGATACCGGAGACAAGCCAGTGTGCGGAGACCGTTCCACCTGGTACCTGTTTTCACACAACGCGGCGCACGAGATTCATGAGCACAATCCGCATGCGCTGATCATCGCGATGCTGCGCAATCCGGCCGAAATGGTCCATTCCCTGCACGCTCATCACTTCCAGCGCGGGCGCCGCGACGACATCGAGGACCTCGAAGAGGCGCTGGCCGCCGAGCCCGATCGTCGCATGGGACACAGAATTCCCGCCAACGTCCGGTTTCCCGAAAGCCTTTACTATTCCCAGATCCCGCGCTATAGCGAACAACTCGAGCGGTATTTCGATTCATTCGGCCGTGAACGCGTCAAAATCATTCTTTTCGACGAACTCAAGCAGGCGCCCGAACGAGTGTATGCACAAACGCTTGCCTTTCTCGGCGTCGACCCTGCATTCAGACCTGATTTCGACGTACACAACGCATCGGCGCCCACCCCGGACTCCTGGGCTTATCGCGCCTGGAAAGCCAGCACTCTGCGCTACCGGATTCGCAGCCTGGCCCCGCAGCGACTCTACGATTGGATTCGAAACATGCGCAGAAAGCGGCTCGCTCGCGCGGCGAAGCGCCGACCCCGGCGGCCGCTGGATCCGGCTGTGCTCGATCGACTGAATCTGCAGTTTGCCGAAGAGATCGATCGTCTGGAATCGCTGATCGGGCGCGACCTTTCAAGCTGGCGCAAAGGCGGCTGAAGAGAGGCAAGTTGAATTATCACCGAGGTCGTCAGGGAACCCGTGCCGGAACGCGCGCTTCAGTCGAAACCCGCAGGGCCCGTCTCGCCCAGCACGAATTCGAAAGCTCTGATTCGTGGGCCCATCTGGCGCGGTTCGAACAATCGCTCAATTTCGATGGCCTCGGACACGCGCGCCGGGCAACTCGGCAGCACCTGAATGGCCAGATGAAAAAGTGCTTTTGGTATCCGGGTGGAGGACAATTTCATTGGCACGGGTAACCCGGAAATGGTTGGATTGGCAGACCGCGCCGCATGTAATCGCTTGCAAAACGATGTGCTTGGCAAGGTTATACTGGGCTTGAATACTGCTCGACCGAGATGAGGCTTATGCGGCTGGGACCAAGGGGACGATTGATTCCGGCCGGCTTGCCGGCAACGTCGGAAATCTGGCAGGCTGCACTATGAATGACATGCTCGAACCTGGTGACCAAAGCGACCTTCCCGATGGACTCGCGAAAGTCGTACGCGCGCCGACCCTGATCAGCCAGCTCGATCAGAAATGCCGAAAGGCCCGGCAGGGGGGAGGCAGTGCATTCCCGCCGGCAGTCGGCTGGATTCTGCTCGATGACGCCAGGGGACATCGCGACCAGCTTGGCTTTACCGGCTTGGAGAAACTCATCCATGCGGTTCACGAGCGGCTGCGCGTGCAACTGGACGCCGCCGACATCACCGCGCGCTTCGGCCTCGACGCGATTGGCGTGATCCTCAATTCCGAAGGTGGCGATCGCGATCTGGAAGCCGACGCCGGGGCGATGAGACGCTCCATAAGCGGCAGCCTGTTCGAAATCGGCGAGCACATGATTGCAGCCACCACAACCGTCACCATTCGAATGGTTCAGGAAGGCCTCCGGCCGCCGGAAGCCAACCTGGTGCGCGCCGCCAGAGCCGCCGAAACGCTTTCGGCAGCCGGTGGCAACCGTCATGACATCGGCGGCGGGAGCGAAGACCAGGCTGAAACGCCCGGCACCCTGCTCGGCCAGTTGACCAAGGCGCTGCGAGACGACAGTCTCAAGGTCGTGTTCCAACCGCTTCTGGCCACGTCCGGGCCCGAGCGGGAACGAATCCAGATGCTGCCACGCCTGACCAGCCCCGACGGCACACTTATCCCGGCGGCGCGCTTCATCCCGGTGGCCGCCGAGCGCGGCGTGCTGCCGGCGGTGGATCACTGGATGATTGCACGCGCCATAAAACTGCTCCGCGAGCGGGCCGACGCCGACCGGGAAATCCCGACGATATTCCTGAACCAGTCACCTGCCGTCGTCGACGACGAAAAGTTCGTCAAATGGCTCGTCGAGCAGGTCGAATCCCTGAATCACGGGCAACGCAAGCTGGTGCTCGAATTCAGCATCATGGACCTCAAACCGCGCCTTCGCGACGCGCGCAAAGTACTGGCGAATCTGCAGAAGCTTGGTATCGGCATATCGCTGACAGGGATCGACGAAAAAGTGCCCGAGGTCATATTGCTCAAGCACCTTCCGGCCGATTACCTGCGCATGAAGTCGGATTTTGCCCACCGCGTGCTTGCAGACGCGGCGCTTGCCACGCACTTCGAGAAGTTCGCCAAATCGGCCCGGGCCGCCGGCCGCAAGCTGATCGTGCCGATGCTCGAAGACGCCGAGGAAGTCTCCAGGATCTGGCAAATGGATGTCGATCTGATCCAGGGCAATTTCATCCAGCAACCCAGCGAGGCGCCGGTAGAGGCATGACGCCGTGATCGAAAGCAAGGTTTTGGTCATCCGCGCTCACCCCGATGCCGGGCACGGTCACTTCGGCGATGCGCTGGCCGAACGTTACGCGGACGCAGCCGGGGCCAGCGGGCTGGAGACCCGAGTCATCACCCTGAATCAGCTGGATTTCCCGTTGATCGACAGCGCTTCGACCTGGCGCGCGCCCGAAGCGCCGGCCGATATAGAGCGCGCCCAGAACGATATCCGCTGGTGCACGCACATGACCTTCTTCTACCCGCTGTGGCTGGGCGACATGCCGGCCTTGCTGAAGGGATTCCTGGAGCAGGTCATGCGCCCGGACTTCGCATTCAGCGAACCGGAAGGGAAGATGCCTGTAAAAATGCTGACCGGTCGATCAGCGCGACTGGTAGTGACCATGGGCATGCCGGCGTTTGTCTATCGCGCGTTTTATCGAGCCCACAGCGTAAAGAATCTTCGCCGCAACATTCTGCTTTTTTCCGGCGTCAAGCCGGTGCGAACCAGCCTTGTCGGCATGGTGGAAGGCAGCGATCGCCACCGGCAAAAATGGCTTGATAAAATGGCCCGGTTAGGGAGCACCGGCCGCTGAAGGACACATGCGACGGGGCGCCCGTCCCTGCAGACTGCCATGCGCGGCCACATCATCATCTGCGAGAACCCATGAAAGCAATTCCCCCTGTTTCAGCGTTGTTCGTGCTCGCGGCACTGCTAATCGGCGCCTGTCACCAGACACGCGATGCCGGCCATACAGCGCCGCCGCTGCTGCTGATATCCATCGACGGGTTTCGCCATGACTACATACAAAAGGCCGAACTGCCAACGCTGGAGAAGCTGGCTGCCGACGGCCTCAGGGCCGATTCGCTGCAGCATGTGTTCCCGACCAAGACATTCGTCACCCACTACGCAACCGTAACCGGCCTTTATGCCGAGCATACCGGGGTCGTCGCGAACAATATGTGGGATCCGGCTCGAAAATCGCGCTTCTCGCTGGGCAACCGCGACGCTGTCAGCGATGGTTACTGGTACGACGGCGAGCCGATCTGGAACACGGTGGAAAAAGCCGGCAAGACTGCGGCCACCTATTTCTGGCCGGGCTCGGAGGCACAAATCGGCGGTATGCGGCCAACCATCTGGAAACCGTACGCCGGCCAAACGCCGCACGATACGCGCGTCGACCAGGTGCTGGAATGGCTCGCGCTGCCGGAAGATAAGCGGCCGGCCTTTCTCACGCTGTATTTTTCGGCGGTCGATTCAGCCGGACACCGCCACGGACCCGACCATCCCGACACCATAGAGGCCATGCTCGAGGTGGATCGTGCGCTGGGTCGCCTGATCGAAGGGTTGGAACAGCTCGAACTCTACGGTGAGGTGAATATCCTGATCACCTCCGATCACGGCATGCAGACCGTGGATCTCGACCGCTACATTCTGCTCGACGAGTTTCTGAATCTCGGGAAGGTCAACGTTTCCGACTGGGGACCGGCGGCCCAGATCTGGACCGTGGACGGGGGGCCGAGCGCCGACGAGATTCTGGCCGCAATCGATACGGATCATCCGGGCATTCGCCGCGCATGGAAAAAAGGCAATGCGCCCGAGCGCTTTCATTTCGACGATCACCCGCGGATTCCGGACGTCACCATCGAGGCCGAACTGGGCTGGATGATCTCGAACAAGCCCTACTACGCCGGCATGCAGCGAGGCTTGCTCAACGGCATGCACGGCTGGGATCCGGCCTGGCACACGATGCACGGGATCTTCATCGCGACCGGCCCGGCGTTCGAGCCCGGCGAACGCCTGCCGGCCGTGCGCTCGGTAGATCTTTACTCGCTGATGGCGAGGCTGATGAATGTTCCGCCGGCCGAGACCGACGGAAGTATCACGGCGTTTGCGCCGTTGCTGGAATCCGTCGAACCGATGTCGGTCAGCGAACAGCAATGGCAATGCGGCGAGGAATTGTTCGTTATCCGGCTTTCACCGGGCCTGGCTGCCTTGCATCACGGCGGACTGGTGTTTTCGTTGCCGCAGACCGAAAGCGCATCGGGAGCGCGCTATGTCGACTCGAATGTGGAATTCTGGAACAAGGGCGACCATGCCCGTGTGACGATCAACGGGCGAGCGTTCGAAGAGTGCACAATGGCTCGGGCGCGAGATGCCGACTGATGCCGACATCTCCGCCTCGAAGCATCCGGGGTCAGTCCTCGAGCAGGAAGGTTACCTTCATGTCGACCCGATAGGCAGTGATCCTGCCGTTTTCGTCGCAGGAAACTTTCTGCTCCTTGATCCACGCCGACTGAACATTCTTCAGCGTCTTGGCCGCGCGGGCCATGCCCTTCTCGATGGCGTCTTCGAAGCTCGTGCTCGATTGGGCAGTGATTTCGGTGACTTTGGCGATACTCATGCTCTAACCTCCTTGCGGTAATTATTGAAAATCTTGTCGAACGCCGTGCCCCACTATCATCCTGCGCCCGCTGTCTCCGGAATTCAAGGGGGCGAAGGTCCAGGTGACGACCATGCCTGAACTGCCCGAGGTCGAAACCACCCGCCGAGGTCTGGCGCCGCTGGTCGAGCAATGCTGGATCGAGCGCGTCCAGATCCGCCAGAGACAGCTGCGTTGGCCGGTTGCCGATGAATTCGAGCAGCTCCCCGGCCACAAGGTGCTGTCGCTTCAGCGGCGGGCGAAATGGCTGATCTGGCGCTTCGACCATGGCAGCCTGCTCTGGCACCTCGGCATGTCCGGATCGTTTCGGGCCTGGGAACAACCTGCAGTGGCTGCCAGGCACGACCATCTGGATGTAGAAATACGCGGCGGACGGATCATTCGCTATACCGACCCGCGCAGATTCGGCGCCGTGCTCTGGCAACCCGGAAGCGATCCCGAAAGACACCCGCGGCTGGCGGAACTGGGGCCCGAACCGCTGGAGGCCGCCTTCAACGGCGACTGGCTCTGGCGAAGAAGCCGCGGTCGACGCGGCTCGGTCAAACAGTTCATCATGGACGGCGCGGTCGTGGTGGGCGTTGGCAACATCTATGCAGCCGAAGCGCTGTTTGCCGCCGGCATTCACCCGCGGCGCGCCGCCGGCCGGGTGAGCCGTGCGCGCTACGGACAGTTGGCCGGCACAATTCGTCGAACGCTCAGCCGGGCGATCGAGGTCGGCGGCACGAGCCTGCGCGACTTCACCGTGGGCGACGGCACGCCGGGCTATTTCGGCCAGGAACTCAAGGTCTACGGCAAAGCCGGCCAACCCTGCCCGACCTGCGGCCGCGCGCTCAAAGGCGCCGTGATCGGTCAACGCAGCACGGTCTGGTGTCCTAACTGCCAACGCTGACCGGGCGGCCCGACAAAGCTGCCATGCATTCCGGATCGGGTCCAAAAAACCCGCGGCATAAACCGCAGGCAAAAGGCAGCCGCGCAACTCGCGGCGCCGCGGCCGGTTTCATAGAAGTACCACCACCACGAGGCCTGCCGCTACAGCAACGCCAAGCGGCAGGCCCACGCTTGCGCCCAACTCCCGCCCGCCTATCAGGCCAGCCATGATGGCCTTGGCCAGCGAATTCACCGATGCAGCGATCACGATGGCCAAGGCCACCGTACGCCCGGCAAGTTCTTCACCGCTCATGCTGGAAAGCGAGAGCGTAATCGCATCGACGTCGGCGATGCCGGAAGCCGCGGCCAATGCATAGACACCGGCGTCACCAGCCCATTCGATCAGCGCCTTGCCCAGCAGCATGACCAGTGCAAGCAGCGCCCCGAACGACAACGCCGAAGTCAACTCCAGCGGATTTCCCGGCAAAAGGTCTTCAGTCTCATCCGCATCATGCGGCTTTCGCAGCAGCCACAGCGCAGGACCGTAAGTAAGCAACGCCATCGCCAGCGCCGGCCAGAGCAAGGGCACGAAAAGCGGTGCATGAACGATCGTCGCCACCAGCACCATTCTCGGAAACATCGTGCCGCACGCCAGCAGAATGCCACCGGCCAGCAAGCGCACGCCACCACGCTTTTTGCGTGCAAGACGCGCCAGGTTCAGCGTGGTCGCGGTCGAAGACGCAAGCCCGCCGAAGACCGCTGTGAACAGGGTGCCGGCCCGCGCACCGGCGATACGTATGGCGAAATAGCCGGCAAAGGAAATGGCCGCGATCAGCACCACCATCCACCAGATGGTGTATGGATTGAGCGCCTGCCACGGGCCGAAGCCGCGGTCGGGAAGCAGCGGCAGCAGGACCACGGAGATCAGCAGCAGCTTGAAGCCGGCGGTCAGCTCCTCACGCTTCAGCGCACGCAGCCAGCCGTGCAGCCGCCCCTTGTGGCCAAGCAGGATGACCATGACCACGGCGCCGGCCGATGCAATCGCCAGATGACCCAGGCCCGAAAGCACGGCGAGCAGGAACGTTGCCAGCGCGGCGATTTCGGTGGTCAGCCCTATGTCATCGCGCTGGTCGGCCTTGATCCGATAGACCAGGCCGAGCAGGATCGACAGGCCGATGAACATCAGTCCGATCAGCAATCCGCCGAACTCGTTTCCCAGCAACCCGGCGAGGCCGCCGACCAGCCCCAACAGAGCAAGCGTTCTCAGGCCGATTTCGCGTTCGCCTTCCTCGGCCTCGCGCCCTTTCCAGCCGCGCTCGATACCAGTCAGCAGGCCGATGGCGACGGCAACCGCCAGTCGATACGCCCACTGCAGTGAATCGATTTCCATCAGCCGATCTTATCAGTCGACCGTACCGGGGAAGTTTTCGGCCGAGCACGACCGGTGTACTTCGGACCGGACGGTACGCAGGGCGCGTTCATCGACGCGGCCAGGCGCATGTGGTTCACGCCGATTCGGGCAGCGGCTTGAGGTGAATGGAAAGACAGTCGATACACATCTGGTAGGCATCTTCCAGCATTTCCTCCGAATCGCCGCCCAGGAAGATCACTGCCAGTTCATAGCTGTAGCTATCCTGGTAGAACATCGACGAGAGCCGTTGTTCCTTTTCCACCAGGATCGTCAGGTCGAGATCGGGCAACAGCTGCTGAAGATCGGAAATTTCCTCTTCATCGGGAATCCGCTTGACGATGCCGTCTGCTTCCACGGAACGCCACATGAACTTCGCCGCGATCTCGTCGTCGCCCTGTCGATGCGGCATTTCGGGCTGTCTGCCCAGCGACAGATCGATCGCGATCTTGTGGTGGCTGACCCCGTCGACCATCTTGAACAAGGGTGAATGCGACTTCGAAATGCGGGGATTGACTTCCAGGATTCTCAAGCCATCGGTATCCGGATTCCAGAAGAACTCGATGTTGAACGGCGAACCGTCGTAGCCGAATGCGTCGAGAATTTTCTCCGTCATCTCCGTCGCCTTGTCCAGGATTCGATCCGGTAGCCGGGCCGGATACTGGTAACGCGAAAAGCTTGAGCTGTGCTCGCCGGTGCGAATCGAGTCGACCGCGCCGTAGATCGTGACCTCGCCCTGCCAGACGTACCCTTCCAGCGTGAACTGGCGCTTGGCCGAAACCAGTTCTTCCGCCACGGCGTAGTTCCCGCCCACCTCGGCCGATCCGCCGGGCTTCTCGAGATGCGCCAGAAAGTCGTTGAAAGGTTCGCCGAAGAAATGGAGCTTCTGGCGACACGCGTGCAACGCCCGATCGAGATCCTCGTCCTCTTCGATCATGAAGCCGAGGACCGAGGAGTGCGCCTTGACCGGCTTTAACCAGAACGGAAACGGCGGCACTTCGCCCCTCGCCTTGCGGGTGGAAAACGGGTTGATCGCCCTCACTTCCGGCGCGGTATCGGGAAACACGCGGGCTTCGATCTCGCGCATCCAGTACTTGTGCTCGCAGCAGGCAACCGCTTCGGGCGAGGCGCCGGACAGACCATAGTCGCGGGTCAACAGCGCCACCAGCGACGTGACCGGAAAATCGAGATAGCCGATGATCGCGTCCGGGCAGTCGTCCAGCGCATCGATCTTCTCGCGCGCCGTTCGATATAGATCGTCGAAGTCGATCCGGCCGTGGTCCGGCTGGACGTCCTCCCATTCGAGCACGCGCTCGATATTCCACTGATCGGCCTCGGGAATGGCCCGGATCATTTCCAGGTTGTGGTCGTCGGCACCGATCACGACAACGGTCTTTCGGTTGGAGTCAGCCTTGCCGTCTTTGCCCATGGGTTCGTCGCTCACATGTTGAGTTTTCGTTTACCGAAATGAATCTCGACACGACGCGATATCGCCCGCCGTGGATTGGTTTCCCCGGCCACGCGCTCAGCCAAGCCCTGTGGGCGGTGCCATGAATTCAGGTCCGACCGGGTCCTTGACGGCTTCGGCCAGTATGGAATCGACGGCCGACAGTGCCGCGCCGTCCAGCGACCAACCGAACACGTCGTCCAGCGGATCCATCTGCCCGGGCTTGCGTCCACCCCAGATTGCGATGGGCACGTTCTTCTCGAGCACCCACCTAACGCTGAAATCGATCAGCGATCGGCCAAAACGCTCGCGCGCCAGCGCCTGGAGCTTGTCGACGGCTTCCAGGTATTGCGCGAAACGGGGGTTTGCGAATTTGGGGTCGTTGTTGCGCAAGTCGTCGCCTTCGAACTTGCTGTCGCTGGTCATCTTGCCGGTCAGCATGCCCCGGCACAGCACGCCGTAGGTCATCAAGGCAATGTCGTTGTGCTCGCAATAGGGCTTGATGTCGGATTCGATCGAGCGCTCGAAGATGTTGTAGGGCGGCTGGCACACGTGGATCGGGCAATCTTCCCTAAACCGGTTCATCTGATCGGGCGTGAAGTTGCTGACGCCGACGGCGCGGATCACGCCATCATCGAGCAATTGCCGCATCGCCCTGGCCGTTTCATCCATCGCGCGGGTCGGGTCGGGCCAGTGCACGTGGTATATGTCGAGATAATCCGTGCGAAGCCGCTTGAGGGAATCCTCGACCTCGCGCATGATCCGGTCGCGGGAAGCGTTGCGAAAAACATCGCCGTCCTCCCATTCGAGCGCGACCTTGGTAGAAATATGAATCCTGTCGCGATGGCCGTACTGCTCGAGAGCCTTGCCGACTATTTTTTCCGAAGTGCCGAAGCCGTAGACCGGCGCGGTGTCGACAAGATCGACCCCCTTGTCGAGCGCTGCATGAATGGTCGCGATCGATCGCTCTTCCTCGGTGCCGCCCCACATCCAGCCGCCGATGGCCCATGTGCCAAGGGCTACACGGGAAACTTCGATTTCAGTGCCGGGAATGCGGATCTTCTGCATGCGTGACCTCCTGAGGTTGCCGTGGCGTGAATGCACAAACAGCGGTTCTCCGGATATTGCATCCAGCGAACTGCCCCATATTGACTGGCGATATCGGGCAGTAGACCAGAACACCGTCGTGCCCACCGGTGCAGAAGGTCGAACCTGATGGCTCCGACCGGACGTCGATAATCGACAGACCGGCGGGATTTCACTGCGAATCCCACTGATTTCCAATATATCAAGAATCGGTCAGCCAGACGGAAATGGCGGACCGGCTTCGCCGGCCGGCTATCAGAATTCCAGGCAGATCTTGCCGAAGTGCCGTCCGGCCTCCTCGTGGCGGAATGCGTCTGCAATGTCGTCGAAGGCAAAGCAGCGATCGATCTCCGGTTTGACGGGCATGACCTCCAATGCGCGCACCATATCCTGCTGGTCGGCGCGGCTGCCGACAATCAGCCCCTGCAAACGCGCCTGCTTTGCCATGAGTTTCGCCGTCGGCACCTCGCCGGCACCGCCGGTCAGCACGCCAATCAATGAAATGTGGCCGCCGATGCGCACCGCGTTGATCGACTGCGGCAGGGTGCCCGGCCCGCCGACTTCGATGACGTGGTCGGCGCCAACGCCATCTGTAAGTTCGAGTACGCGCTTGCCCCACTCGGGCTCTGACTTGTAATTGATGGTGTGATCGGCGCCCAGGGCCTTGAGCCTTTCGATCTTCTCGTCCGAAGACGACGTGGAAATCACGGATGCGCCCATGGCCTTGGCGAACTGCAGCGCAAAGATCGATACACCGCCCGTGCCCAGCGTAAGCACGGTTTCGCCCGGCTTCAGGGCACCGTTTACCACAAGGGCGCGCCAGGCCGTCAGCCCGGCCGTGGTGAGGGTCGCCGCCTCCTGATGGCTGTAGCCTTCAGGTACGCGGGTAAAGCATTGGGGCTTGGCCACCACCTGTTCCCGCGCATACCCGTCTATGCCGTCGCCCGGCGTTTTCCGGAAATTCCCCACCCGCGGGCGCCCGTCCAGCCAGTCGGGAAAGAACGTGGAAACGACACGATCGCCGACCGCAAACGCCTCGACCTCGGCACCGACCGCCTCGACCACGCCGGCGCCGTCGGACATCGGAATGCGGCCGTTCTCGGTCTTGATCGACCCGTTGGCCACGAGATAGTCGTGGAAATTCAGCGAACTGGCGTGGATTCGGACCCGGATTTCACCCGGGCCGGGCTCGCCCGGCGTTTCCTTGTCGAGTACCTGCAGGTTGTCGAGGCCACCTGGACTGCGCACTGAAATCACTTTCATCGTCGATGCTCCTTGCTTTTCGCATGAGTCGGACAGCGGCATGAGCCGGTGTCCTGATCGGCACCGGCCGGCGCGCGTCATCCACTACCGGTCGCTTCCACATTAACATTGCCGCTTCGCTGCCGATAGCGCCCGGGCCCGCACCGCACAATGAAAAAGCACGTCGCACTGGTCAACGACCACCGCTGGATCGATCGGCCTGCACAGAATGCCTATATCCGCAACATTCTCGAAGAGGATCGAATTCTTTCCGAGGCGCTTGGTTCCAAAGGGTTCGAGGTTTCGCGCGTGGATTGGGCCGACGCAACAATCGACTGGCAAGGGTTCGACGCCACCGTCATCCGGCAGACCTGGGATTACTTCGAGCGACTGGATGAATTCCGCGCCTGGCTGGACCGGGTCGAGGCGTGCACGCGGGTGATCAACCCGGTCGACGTGATCCGCTGGAACTGCGACAAGCGCTACTTGATCGACCTGCATGCCGCCGGCGTATCGACGGTCCCGACCGTCGTGGTCGACCGGCAGGATCCCGTGCCGGAACTGGCCGGATTTCTTGATCGATCCGGTTTTTCCGAGGCGGTGATCAAGCCGGCGGTTTCCGGCGCCGGGCGCGAAACCTATCGGGTTACACGCGAAGGCGTAGCCGCGCTTGAGCCAACCTGGCGACGCCTGGTGGCGGCAGAAGCCATGCTGGTACAACCGTTCATGCCCGCCATCATCGAACACGGTGAATTATCGCTGGTGGTCATCGACGGCGAAGTCACCCACGCCGTGCGAAAGATCGCGGCCGCCGGCGAGTTCCGGGTCCAGGACGACCACGGTGGCACCGTCCACGAGCATGCCCCGACGCCGACCGAGATCCGGATCGCCGAACAGGCCATCGCCGCAGTACCGGGCCAGGTCGCCTATGCGCGCGTCGATCTCGTCGATTCGGAATCCGGTCCGCGCGTCATGGAACTGGAACTGATCGAGCCGGAGCTGTTCTTCCGCCAGAATGTAAAAGCGGCCTCGCGCCTGGCGGCTGCCGTCGACAGCGCGTTTCGCAGGTGAAATTTCGACGAGAACGCCCATGGTATCGCCGGATACGCGGAACAGGGCGTGCGGGCGCCTGCAGCGTCGAGTTCTTCTATCTGTTGTTGTCAGCAGTCTCCCATGCCGCAGGCCAAAAAGAGGCCCGCCGGGGAGGCGGGCCAAGCAAGAGACTCCTGCTAGGGAGAGTCACCAGTCGTGCGGCGTTTCAATGCCAGTGCTGCACCCACTCGACGTAGAACTCGCGACCGAACGGAGTGTAGAAGCCACCGGCGTTGATGAACCACGGCCACTGCGTGTTGGTCGGATCGGTCGGCGGCTTCTGGTCGGTGATGTTGTTGACGCCGAAGCGCAGCTCGGTGCTGTGGCCGAGGTTGTAGCGCAGCTGGCCGTTGAACGTGAGCTGGCTGTCGATGGTCTCCGCGTCGGTCAGCGGGATGGTCGAGTTGAGCCCGCCCATTTCTCCGATGAAGGTCGCGCGAAGCGTGGCGCCGAGGTCACCCAGGTTCCAGTTGGTGGTGAAGTTCGACCGCCACTCGGGAATCGAGAAGATGCCCACCCCCGTGGTCTTGGGCGAGTCGTCGTCGAACTGCGTGGTCAGCTCGTCGACCCAGGTCGTCTCGGACTTGAAGTCGAACCGCCCGAACCGGCCGGCGTTGATCGCGTAGCTGGCGGAGAGGTCGATGCCCTGGATCTCCTGCAGCGACAGGTTGCGTGCAACCGCGAACAGCGCCCCGCCGTTGAGCGTGCCGGCCGCATCACGCGTGATGGAGCCGCAGAATGCCTGCTCGCCGGCCGCGCACTGGTTCAGAATGAACTGACCCGTGGGCGTATTGATGATCTGCTCGAGCTCCATCCGGTAGGCATCGACCGACAGCGCCAGGTCGTCGGTGATGTTCCACACCGCACCGATGTTGATCGCCTCGCCTTCCTCTTCTTCCAGCGCGATATTCGCGCCGGTGGTCGTGCGCACGCTTTGTACCGTCTGCACGCACGGGTCGAAACCGGCACCGTAGGGGTTGTTCGGGCCGTTGACCACCGACGGCGGCAGCGCCGAGCCGACCGACCCGCCAAGGGCCTGGCAGACCACGGTGTCGTTGACCGTCTGGAAAGCGGTGGTGGTGGAGCCGAACAACCGCTGCAGGTCGGGCGCACGGAAGGTCTCGCCCCAGCTGCCGCGCACCAGCACGCTGTCGATCGGCCGCCAGGCTAACGAGACCTTCGGCGAGATCGCGCTGCCGGTCTCCGAGGCGTCGTCGTAATCATCCCAGCGTGCGGCCAGGTTCACTTCCAGTGTCTCGAGTATCGGAAGCGAGACCTCGGCACCGAAGGCCAGCCGGTCGCGCGAACCCCCGCCCGACGAACCGCCGTCGCTGGCATCGCCGCTGAGCGTGATCGAGTCGCGCCGGTCGAAGAACTCCTGTTGCTCGAACTCGGCCACGCCGGCCACCCCGATCGGGCCGCCCGGCAGATCCCAGGGCAGGAACCCGTTGAACTGGAAGTCGAACAGATCGTTGGTGGATTCGGCATCGGTGATCGGCGTGAAGCTCACCGCATCGACCACCGACTGCGGGATCGGCTGGAACAGGTCCAGGCCGTTGTCGATCCGGCTTTCCAGCGCCGAGATGATGATCGAGCCGTCTCGCTGGCTGAACACTTCCTGCACGTTGATCGTATAGGCCGCTTCCCACTCCCAGCTGCCGACCCTGCCCTCGGCCCCGAGAGTTGCGCCGTAGGACTCGGTCTCGATGTCGCTGGCGCGCGGGCCGAACTCGAGCAGGCGCCGAACGAACACCGCCGGGCCGCCGTTCGGGCCGGTCACCAGGCCCCCGTTGTTGGGCACGATCGGGTTGGGCGACGCGCCGCCGAACAGCGCCGTGCCGGCATAGGCGAAGGGTTCGATCTGGGTATTGGTCTGGCTCTTGGTCCAGCGGCCGAAGGCGAACAGGTTGATGCCGCTTTCCAGCGCGTGATCGACCCGGCCGGAAAGCGTGTTGCGGTCGTTCTCGGGAAACAGCTGGCGGAACTCGGTGCGGTTGAAGCCGCAGGGGCTGGCGCCGAACAGCACGCCCGACCCCGGCGTGCCGGGTGCAATGCCCTCGCCCCTCAGCGGTCCGTCGGGCGTGCCGCAGCCCGGGGCAGGGGTGACGATGATGCCGCCGGTGGCCGGATCGATCTCGACCAGGTTCGAGCCGAACGTCGAGTAGGTGCTGCGCCCCAGCGGATCGGCGATATCCGAGGCCGCATAGTCGCGCTGGCGCGACAGTAGCTGCTCGTTGGAAAGATGCTGAAAGGTCAGATAGGCAGAAGTCGTCCCGTTGGTCACCCCGCCAACCACCTCGTACTGGTCGGTCTGGTAGCCGCCGTCGGACGTGTCGCCGTAGCGGGCCCGGGTGGTCAGGCCGTCGAAATCCTTGCGCGTAATGATGTTGATCACCCCCCCCACGGCGTCGGAGCCGTAGATGGCCGAGGCGCCGTCGGTGAGCACTTCGATCCGCTCGATGATCGCCGTCGGGATCGACGACAGATCGAAGAAGTTGCTGGTCCCGCCGATGCCCAGCGGATACACCGGCAGCCGGCGACCGTCGAGCAACACCAGTGTGCGCCCGGTGCCGAAGCCTCTCAGGTTCACGCCCGATGCGCCCGGCGTAAAGCCGAACACGAACTGCTGGCTGAGCGTGCCGCCGGTATTCTGGGTCAGGCTGTCGAGCACGTCGGTGACGGTCAGGAAACCCTGGTTCTCGAAGTCCTCGCGGTCCAGGATCAGGATCGGCGTCGGACCTTCGACATCCGTACGCCTGATGCGAGAGCCAGTCACCTGAACGCTTTCCAGCTGCGCGCGTTCTTCGTCCTCGCTGTCCGGAGCTTCCTGCTGGCCCAGCGCAGTGCCGGAAGCAAGCGTAAGAACGGCCAGACCAGTAAGTGCGATGCCTATGGCTTCGGTCAGGACTTTTCTTGTCTGAAGTTGCATTGTGATACTCCTGATTCTTGATTACGATCGGATAAATCAGCGGCGAGCCAAGCAGCCAACCAAGTTTCAGGAGTAATGCTAGAAAATTGTTAAGGGACCGGCCGGATGCAAATATCCGCGTCGGACCGATTGTGCGGAAATTGTTAGGGTCCTTGGGTCCGGAAGTGGTTCAGTCGACGACGCCCATTACAGCCCCGTCCAGCCCGATCCGCTCGCGCAGTGCACCGAACGCTGGCATTTCACGGAATCGCCGGGTCTCTTCCAGCCAAGGATCGACAATGAACAGCCGCCGCTCTGAAACGGCTTTTTCGGCAAGCGCGAATGCCTCGGACAACGGACCCGCGCTGGCGAGGAAAAACAGGCCGACCCCGGCGTCCAGATCGCCGGAGTCGACCCGATGACGAACCGCTTTGCCGAGCGCTCCGGAAGAGTCCTCGCTGCCGATCACCTCCATAAAGTAATCCGGCCACATCCACCGCGGGTCGTCGCGTCGCGCTTCGTTCAATTTCCGCCACCGGCCGAGTGCGGCCTCGTTCCAGCCGCTGCGATTGTTCAGGAGACATTCGAGATTGTCGGTAAAAACCGTATCGGCGCCTAGCCGACGGGCGATTGCCAGTTCCTGACGCGCGCGCGCCTCGTCGAAATGCAGCAACACCCATGCCAGCACCAGACGCTCGCCCGCCGAAACGGGCTTGATCCGGCAGGCACGCTCGATACATTCCAGCGCCCGTTCCAGCTCGCCCAGGTGCAACAGCAGTTCAGAATAGGCGTGCAGCACGTTGGCGTCGAACGGCGAGTACGAAACCGCGCGTTCGAACTGCTTCAACGCCTCGCGCCATTGCCACTGATCGTGCGCCAGCCCACCCAGCACGGACCACGCCAGGCCGTTTGCGCCATCCAGGCGCAAAGCCTCCAACGCATGCTCGCGGGCCTGAGCGATGCGCAGACCAACCGGCTCTTCCCGGTACAGCGGAATTATGCGTTCTGCGTAAGCCAGCATTGCGAACACCTGGGCATGGTTCGGATCGTGGCCGGCAAACTCGCCAAGCAGTTCGATTGCGTGCGAGAAGTCCTTTGCGTTGCGCCTCGCCACCAGGTAATCGGCCAGCGTCACGACTTCCTCGGCGCTGTCCAGCGGCTGTCCAAACTGGTCGGTGGGCGGACCGGGTTTCTTCGGCACCAGCGGCGCCAGCGGTGCGCTGGCCTTGTAGCCGACGCCCTGGATAGTCTCGATGTAGCGTCCCTTGTCGCGCGAATCGCCCAATGCCCGGCGCAGCTCGCTCAGCGCGCGGGTCAGGGAAGTCTCGGTAGTCTCGGGCGAGGGCCAGAGCTGATCAAGCAATTCGGCGCGGGTGCAGACCTGGTCGTGCCGCGCGACCAGGGCCAGCAACAGACGCATCACCTTGGGCTCGAGGCGAGTCGTGCGGTCGCCCTGCCTAATCAGGTTCTCCCCCGGCACCACGGCCCAGTCCCCGAAGCGGAATCCGCCGGCGAGCGGCAAGGTAACGGCGTTTGCTTGCGATCTGGGCGTCATGGACAGCTCTTGAGTCGGATAGCCACATCATCCGACATCTGGATCTCGTATGGCAAGCCGCTGTGCACAAGTTTGCCGTCGAGCGCGTCATCCGGCTAAAATAGCCGGATTATCTTTCGTGCGTCAGGAGGGGCTGCTTTCAACGGGCCCTGGATTTCCCGGAGCGCGGGGAAATACCGAAATCCGGGACCGGCGACGCAAAAGCTCGGCCGGACTTGATGCTGACCATCTTTTTCCAATCCAAGAAACCAAGCTGCAGGGAGTCACAATGGACCAGAGTTTAATACCGCCGGTGATGGGCATCGTCGGCCTGATCTTCGCCTTCATCATCTATCGCGCGATGATGCGCTACCCGGTGATGGAAGGAAAGCCGGCTGAAATCGCCAAGCTGATCCAGGAAGGCGCCATGGCGTTCATGCGCCGGGAAGTGCTGATGATCGCCATTTCGGTGGCGGTGCTGTTCGTCGCGCTCGCCCTTTCCGGCCTCGGCATCCAGACCGCGATCTCGTTCCTGGTCGGCGCCATCAGTTCCACCATCGCCGGATTCTTCGGCATGATCGCCGCAACACGGGCCAACGTGCGCACGACAACCGCTGCACACAATTTCGGCACCGACCGGGCGCTGAGCGTTGCGTTCTACGGCGGTTCGGTCATGGGCCTCGTGCTGGCTTCGATCGGCCTGCTCGGCCTGGGCAGCCTGTACCTCGTATTCGGCACCGACCCGCAGACGGCGCACAACATCCACGGCTTCGGCATAGGCGCCAGCGTCGTTGCGTTGTTCTACCGTGTCGGCGGCGGCATCTTCACCAAGTCCGCCGACGTCGGCGCCGATCTTGTGGGCAAGGTCGAAGCCGGTATTCCCGAAGACGATCCCCGCAACCCTGGCGTGATTGCCGATAACGTTGGCGACAATGTCGGCGACGTGGCCGGCATGGGTTCCGACATCTTCGAATCCTACTGCGGCTCCATGATTGCCACGATCGCGCTGGCCACGAGCCTGATCCAGCTCACCGCCGTGGACGGCGTCGTGCCGGGCATGGGCCCGGGCGCTGCCCTGATGGGTCTGCCGCTGCTGCTGGCGTCAGTCGGCCTGGTCTGCTCCATCATCGCGATTGCGGTGGTTCGCATGTCGGTCTCGCGCAGTCCCGAAGTGGCGCTTCGCATTGGCACCATCTTCGCCGCGGTGGCATTCATCGTTGCAGCGTTTTTCCTGATCCGCTTCGTCGACGTGGCCACCGGCGTATGGCTGGCCACGCTGGTCGGCGCGCTGGGTGGCATCGTGATCGGACTTTCGACCGAGTACTACACCGCCGGCAAGCCGGTGCGTGAAATCGCACGGGCGGGCGAAACCGGCCCGGCCACGGTCATCATTTCCGGCCTGGCCACCGGCATGCTGTCGGTGGTCGTCCCCATCCTGACCATCTGCCTGATGATCTTCATCGCAAACTGGCAGGCAGGTCTCTACGGCGTCGGCATCGCGGCGGTATCGATGCTGGCGACGGTCGGCATGACCATGGCCATCGACGCCTACGGCCCCGTAGCCGACAACGCCGGCGGCATCGCCGAAATGGCCGGGCTGGGTGAAGATACGCGCAAGATCACCGATTCGCTGGACGAGCTGGGCAACACGACGGCCGCGATCGGCAAGGGCTTCGCGATCGGCGCCGCGGCGCTGGCCGCGCTGACCATCATCAGCGCCTACATCGCCGAGGTGCAGCTTCACGTGGTGGGCTTCGAGCTCCTGATCTCGAACCCGACTGTACTGATTGGCATGTTCATCGGCGGTCTGTTCCCGTTCGTGGTCGCGTCGATCACGATGACCGCAGTGGGCGATGCGGCGTTCGAAATGATCAAGGAGATCCGTCGCCAGTTCAAGGAAATCCCCGGCCTGCTCGAAGGTACCGCAAAGCCCGACGCAGCGCGCTGCGTGGACATCGCAACCACGTCGGCGATCAAGCGCATGCTGCTGCCGGCGGCCCTGGCCGTGCTTGGCCCGGTCGTGGTCGGCTTCGGCCTGGGCGCCGAAGCGCTGGGCGGCATGCTCGGCGGCGCACTGGTCGCAGCGGTGCTGCTGGCGCTGACCATGGCGAATGCCGGCGGCGCATGGGACAACGCCAAGAAGTATGTCGAAAAGGGCAACTTCGGCGGCAAGGGTTCCGAAACGCACCATGCGAATGTGGTGGGCGACACGGTCGGCGATCCGCTCAAGGACACCTCCGGCCCGTCGATGAACATTCTCATCAACGTCATGGCCATCGTCAGTCTTGTGATCGCGCCTTTGTTGACGCACTAAGCCTTCGACTGGTTTGTCGATGCACGAAAGACGCGGCCCTGGGCCGCGTTTTTCGTTTGCGGCCGGTGCCGGGGCGTTCGGCATAAGTTTTTTTCCAGTTCAGTTCAAATTCATTTCGATCTAAGAGCCGCGGTACCCGGCATGGTGCCCTCATCAGCGCGTGGCGAAATGAAGTTGAATTTGACTTAAAAGCCGCCGCACTCCGCGCGGTGCTCTCCACATCGCGGGGCGAAATGAAGTTGCAGTTGCAGTTGAATTCAAAAAGCGCTTTCAAACGCTTTTGCCGCCGTAAAAAGCCTAAGGAACCTCGGAGCAGGTCTGCGCGGGCGCGACGGTACCTTTGCGGGAGGCTCCTGCTTGGCTTGGGCGAGCGCGGTTTGGTCATTCCAAATGAGTGAGCCGAAACAAGGCGGAGACCCCGCAAAGGCCCGTCCCCAAGGGTTTCGACGGAGAAGCCGCATCTCGCGCGTTGCGCCACTCGGCCGTAGCTATGGCTACTGTCGCTCGCGTCGCACCACACGATCTGCGGCTTCTCCGACTGAAACGCGCTCCGCGCAGACTTGCTCAGAGGTTCCTTTCATTACCATTCGATCCGCTGGCCGTCCCAGGCAAAAAAGCCACCGCTGTCCTCGATCGACAAGCCATCAACGACATCCAGCAGATATCCGCAGGTGCGCTCCACCGAGAACAGCTTCTCGGCCGGCACGTTGGCCTGGAAGGGATCCGACAAGCCGGTATCGGTGGTGCCCGGATGCAAGGCTGCGACGATGGCATTTTTGTTGCGACGGCCGAATTCTATGCCGGCGGTCCGGATGATCTGGTTCAGCGCGGCCTTGGACGCGCGGTAGGCATACCAGCCGCCAAGCCGATTGTCGCCGATCGAGCCGACCCGGGCCGAGATGGCGGCAAAAACGGCTTTGCCGTCGCGCGCCATCAGCGGACGCAGCGCCTTGAGCAACAGTGCCGGTCCGAAGGTGTTGACGGCGAATACCTTTGCCAGGGCGTCTGGGTCCAGATCCTCGAGTTTCTTTTCCGGGCCGAAGCCCTCGCCGTGCAGCACGCCGGCGGCGTTGATCACCAGCGACAAGCGGGTTCCCTGCGCTTTGAGGTCGCCCGCCAGCGTCTCGATCCGGGACGGCACGGTCACGTCCAGGGGTCGGACTGAAAGCCTGTCGCAGGCCAGCGCTTTCAGCGATTCGGCGTCGTCGGGTTCGCGGCAGGTTGCAATGACCCGAAAGCCGGCATCGTCCTGCAGAAGCGATTTCACGAGACCAAGCCCGATGCCGCGGCTCGCGCCCTGGATCATTACGGTCGAACGAGCGGGAAATGAGGGGAGCTTGCTTGTCATCGCAGTCTATAAAGCCTGATCAAACTCAATGATGAGATTCTGCCGTGATTGCACCGTGATTTAAGCTACCCTCCATGGCAGACCATGAAGCGGCCCGGCGAGACCATGGAAGAAATCATTGTTCGTTCAGCTACCTCGTATTCTCAGTCGATCACGGCCGGAACGGCAGCGTTTGTCAAACCGGCTGCCAGACCAATTTTCATGCCGATTATCATGAAGATTGTAATCACAATCGTTTTCACAATCGTCGCCGCAACCCTTGCCGGCTGCGGCAATCAGGCCAGCGCGCCCGCGACCACGGGCAGCGTCTACCGCCACTCCATCGACGGTGCACCGAGCACGCTCGACCCGGCACAGGCCGCAACGATCTATTCCAACGTGGTCGTGGTCAACGTCTTCGACACACTTTACCGTTACAAGTACCTGGCGCGGCCCTACGAACTGGCACCGAACCTGGCAACAGGGTTTCCGGATGTTTCCGACGACGGCCTGAGCTATACCTTCAGGATCCGTAGCGATGCGCGATTCAGCGACGACCCGGCTTTTCCCGATGGCGCCGGCAGGCGGGTAACGGTTCACGACCTGATTTATTCTCTCAAACGTCACTTCGACCCCAGCCAGCGCTCGCAGGGCGCCTGGCTCTGGTCCGGCCGCATCAGGGGACTGGACGCCTGGGGCGAAAACGGTGCCGACTACGCTCAACCTGTCGAAGGGCTTGAAGCCATCGACGACCATACGCTCCAAATCACGCTGACCGAGCCCTATCCGCAGCTGGTCTACACGCTGGCTACCGGCTTTTCGGCGCTGGTGCCGCGCGAAGCGGTGGAGCATTACGGGCGCGAGTTCGGCGTCAAACCGATCGGGTCGGGCCCATACGAGCTGGCGTCTTTCGACAATACGCTGGCGCGCCTCGAACGCAATCCGAATTTTCGCCGCGAGCCGCTCGATCTGGCCGCCGAGGGCTTCGATGCCACGGCACACGGCGGTCTGGGCCTGGAACGCCTGGACGGCGGAGTCTACCCGTTCACCGACCGCCTGGAGATTCATTTCATCGAGGAAAACGCTGCGCGCTGGAGCGCGTTTTCCAGCGGCGAGGTCGACAACGTAATGGTGCCCAACGAGCAAGTCGAATCCGTCTTGTCAAATCATGACCCGATCGAATTCCAACCCGAGATCAACGCGCGATACCACAGTCATGCAGGCCTGGAGGCCGGCTTTGTCTACGCCGGCTTCGACATGGCCGACGAGCGCTTCGGCCGTCATCCGGACCCGCAGCGCGACGCGGCCAACCGCGCGCTTCGCTGCGCCATCCGCAACGCCTTCGACTGGCAGGCGCGAAATGACACCTTCTACTACGGCATCGGCGAAATCTTTCCCGGCGTGATTCCGCCCGTGGTGCCCGAGTTCAACCCCGACCGCTCCCGCCAGTCTGTGCAGTACGACCTCGCCAAGGGAAAGGCGCTGCTGGCCGAACACGGCTGGACGGCCGAAACGCTGCCCGAGCTCACTTACGGCCTGGTCTCGAGCGTTCAGCAGCGCCAGATGTACGCCCAGCTACGCGCTCAGATGGTCGAACTCGGATTCCCGATGGACAAGATCGCGGCCGACACGTTTGCATCCTTCGGCGATTTCTCCCGGGCAATGAAGAACCGCAGGCTCGACCTGTTCTTTCTTGGCTGGACGCTGGACTATCCCGACGCCCAGAATACGCTTCAGCTTTTCTACGGCCCGTACGAAACACCGGGTTCCAACAACTTCAACTATCGCAATCCCGAATTCGACGCGCTTTACGAGCAGGCCGCCACCATGCAGCCCGGCCCCGAGCGCACTGCACTCTACCGGCGCATGAACGGCATGGTCATCGACGACTGCGTGGCGATATCGGGCCTGTCGCGCACCCGCATCCACTTGTGGAACAAGGACGTTGCCATGCTGCCCGACCGCGAAATCCTCGGCGGATTCTTCATGCGCTTCGTGGACGTGGCGCGACCGGGCGGGGAATGATCAAGAAGGTTTTAGGTTTTAAGTCTTAGGGTTAAGGGTTAAGGGTTACCTGACTAGCGTCGTGTCTCAGTAGAGTTTTTGCGCTGTGTCATCGCCCGCCGAGCAAGCCACTGGGCCCCGGATCAAGTCCGGGGCGACATGGCTGGAGATTCCACTTTGTTGTCGTCCCGGACTTGATCCGGGACCCAGAGACTCTCGGCGCGAATTCTCCATTGGG
>Ga0102928_1000230_pt1 | contig 34671 bp, 30 predicted proteins | sample SalPonR1_B_D1_MG_FD_78504 | JGI IMG/M metagenome (GOLD analysis project Ga0102928, IMG submission 78504) | Salt pond soil microbial communities from South San Francisco under conditions of wetland restoration - Salt Pond MetaG R1_B_D1_MG | ecosystem: Environmental > Aquatic > Marine > Intertidal...
CGGTAATTACCTTCCTGGCACAAAAGCATATATTATAGCACCATGTGCAAAATGTAACCATTATATTTACATAAGGTTCAATATGTCAAGTCAATTAATTACAGAAATTGGCTATATAGAGTTGACATAAATGCTCTATCCACCTCAAATTCTTTTTTTTGAGGTGGATTAAAATTTATAGAGAGATAAGCATTACAATTGAAATCAACATTTATCCATAACACAGAAATAGGGGTAAATCAAATTGATAAGCATTAATTTTTATTCTTCTCCTCTATCCACAGCGACATAAATTTTGTGCTGCGGTGATGGTGGTGTTTGAGCAATTCGCCAACAATGTTTTGTTGTCGTATGGAGTCGAGATGTTTTAGCCTTTCAGTTAATGTGGCTTGAAAATCTTTAGAATAAGTCTCAATGTCAAAATTCTTCCTTAGAATTTCAAAACCTTGTTGTTGTTTTGATGTCCAAAGGTTTTCGTTCTGATATAACTTTATTGCACTATCGGCAAACAATTCAGCGTCTTCAGCAACACATCCCGGCCAGTGTTCTGCTGAGCTAATGCCTTCTGCTCCTATTGGTGTCGTTACCGACGGCGTCCCAGCCCGCATGGCGTCCAAACATTTTCCTTTGAGGCCTGCGCCAAATCTTAATGGTGCCAGCATTAGACTGTAAGATGACATGGTGGTCAACACTTCCTCTGCCCTGCCTTTTACGAGGACACCTTTCTGCGGTTGATGCAATTGTCTAACCTGTTCCGGCAGATAAGCGCCGTAGATGTGCCATTGCGCATCTTTCAGCTTTGATCTGATATTAGGCCATATAGTTTTATAAAGAAACATCACCATGTCTAAGTTAGGTTTATGTTTAAAATTGCCTATACTCATAAAGTGACTACGCGCTGAAAAACCTGAGCTAACTTGTGATGAAAGCGATTTGGTACGGTAAACAAAGGGTAAATAAAACAATAAATTTTTGGGAATATCGTAGTCTTTTGTCAAAATATCAATTTCAGCTTGTGAAATCATTAGGGTTAAATCACAACGGTAAATGGCCGCTAATTCTCGTTTAGTTTTCTCAGAAAGTTTTATTGGTTTTGTAACTTCAGAAGTCACTTTCAAAGATTGTTCTCTAGCTTCTCTCAAAAAGTGCAAATCTTCTGTATCTAAAACTTTTAGAGCATCAGAGCAACATTCATCGATACGCCAGCCAAACTGTTCTTCGGTGATAAAACGATCGAAAAAGACTATATTCGGATTAATGCTTTTTAATGTGTCATTAGCTTGAGAAGTATTGAGAGCTAATTGATGTACTGGTATCTCAAATTCATTTAGGTTGGCTGAAAATTCGTTTTTTGGATTTGCGGTGGCAAAATGAATCTTATACCCAAAGGATTTAATTAGTTGTATGATGTGAAGCATCCTGGAACCGGCAGCTGTAGACGTTGGTTCAGGGTACTGCAATCCTATGATGAGTAATGTATTGTTGTTCAAAATTGTAGGCAAATCGTATGATTTCTAATGTAATCTGAAATTCTGTGCTATAATACGCCAAATACTTCAACCATTATCCATAGCGATATCATCAAAATCACAAAAATAAAGCTAATCAGAAAAAACTGAATGGCCTTTTTGACATTGTAAAATTTCTTGTCGATGATAACACTTTCTGCATGAATTTGTTGGCTTAATTGTTTGACAATCTCTTCATTGGTTTTGCAGATCTTTGTAATTTCCTCCACGTATTTTTTAGAGCTTTTAAATGCATTGGCGGCGTCTCTAAAGAAAAAGACATTAGTATCATACTTCAATTGTAAATTAGGCTGAAAACATTTGAAGCAGTAATAAATTGATATTATAACACATGCCACCCATAGCAGGGCAAAAATAACAAAGAGCAAATTCTCTTTAAATATTGTTTCAAAATTTGAAATTCTGTCTACAAACAACCCCAAAATTAAACTGTGAAAGGAAAAGAGAATACCAGCTTTAAGCTCAGAGGCTCTAATAAGTTTTTCTAAGCGTTCTAATTGCTCCCAATAATTATTAGTATCCTGCGCCATAATTATAAGTGTTTAAAAATTATGTATTGTTCAAATAATACATGTTTAAGGGGCTTCTGTTTTTTATTTTTATTTTTCCTCTAGCTTCAAACATGTAATTGGCTTTAATACGTTGATAGGTATCTTCAGAAATGCATATTTTTCCGGTTTCGCAACTGGATTCTATTCTAGATGCTACATTTACCGTATCTCCCCATATATCATAAGAAAATTTATACTTTCCAACAACTCCAGCGACAACAGGCCCGGTATGCATGCCAATTCTTATATCAAATCTTAAGTCACTCACAGCGTAAACTTGTTTTGATTTTTTCACAAATGCAATCATGTCTAGTGCTGCTTCAGCCATGAGTTCTGCATGATTGTTGTTTTGGTCGTGTAACCCAGCTGCACACATATAAGAATCGCCAATGGTTTTAATTTTTTCAATTTTGTACTTTTCCATAATTTTATCAAATTCAGAAAAATACATATCTACGCTTTCAACTAATTTTTCGGGTGAAGAATTTTCTGCATATTTGGTGAAGCTTTTAAAATCGGTAAATAACACCGTAACCGATTCATGTTTTTTAGCCTCAACTTTGCCTGATGTTTTTAATTCATCTGCTGTTTCTTTTGGTAAGATATTTAGGAGTAAACTATCAGACTTTCTCTTTTCTTCGTCGATAATTTTTTTGGTTTTGCTGATGAACTTATTTCTACGGTATAATCCAAATGCAATACCTGAAACTAATATCATTCCACCAAGGAACGCATAAGTTAATATTTTATCATTTTTTCGCTTTTGGCGTTCTAAATCAAGTTCGATTTGTTTTTGGGAGACCTCAAATTCTGTTCTAAGGTTGGCTAGCTGTTGTACTGTAGCTATGTCATTTATACTTTCTTCATTGGCGATATAATTTTTATAATGAAATAGTGATTTGACGGGCTTATTAATTTGTTCATATATTCTAGACAGCTGAAGGTTGGATTTACTGATTACTTCTCTATTTTCATATGCTATGGCAAGCTCTAAACTTCTTGTAGCATAATCTAATGCTGATTTAGGCAGATTTAAATCTAAGTTGATTTCAGAAAGTGTATTTAAATAGTGTGATATTGGGCGGTAGTATCCTTCTTCCTCTAGTATGTTGATAGCTTCTTTGAGGTTAGCTTCAGCCATATTTGGTTTTTTCTGTTTGGCATATACCATACCTATGTTTCCCAAGTTGTATGCTGCGCCAAGCCTATAATCTGTTTTCTCACATAGCCCACTGGATTCGTAAAAATAACTCAAGGCTTTTTCATAATTATCTGCTTTAAAATATTCATCTCCTGCATTGAGTAGCGCCGTAGCCAAGTATCCCTCAAGTTTTTTTATTTCTAATGTATCGGTTGAGGTCTTACTAAGTTGCCTCAATTGACTGATACCATCCTCGTAATAGTTGGTGGAAATATCGTGGTTACCAATATCTGAATACACCCCACCAATCGTTATATTAGTCAACGCAAGATCTACAATTTCTTTAGTATCTGCTGCAATTGTGGATGCCATTTGATAAAACTCAAGAGCTTTAGAAAGTTCTCTTTTAAGACTGTAGGCATTTCCCTTTTGTAAATACCCGTCGAATAAATATCGCGTTGAATCTACAAGTTTTGCTTTATCGATAAGTAGATTGCTGTATTCTAAAATTTTATCAGGATCACTTATTTCAGACGAAAGTTGACTTAAAATTTTGAGTTCATTTTCTGTATCAAAAGTTTTTGAAGTGTATTCCTCCTCAACTATGTTAATATCTTTATTTAAGTCTTGTGCATAAATAGGACTAATAAAAAAAAAGCCAAAAATAATGGCTTTTAGAAAAACTGACCATTTAATATTTAATGTTTGAAGTTGAATTCTCAATGACTTTAATTTTCAATATTTTTCTATTGAATTCTTTTAACTCTTATTCTGGGATCAATCATAAACATACCGTTTACGCTTCTACCATCTACGCTAACTTTAAATTTTAAATTATATTTTTCTTCATCCCCTGGTTGGCCTTGGACGATTTCACCTGTTATAATCCCGCCTCGGTCTTTAATGGTATTTTGTCCGAAAACATTTTTACCGCCTTCGTAATTTACTTGTTTTAACTCTATAGAACTGTTTAACTCAGAATTTACAGCTATACCTCTCCAGACTACAATATCACCAACATTTACATCAATAGTATACTCTTCATTAGATACGTTAGCTTCCTGTCCAAAATTGCAAACCTTATTTACATTTTCTTTAGTAATATTGGAAGTATTGCAAGTTAAAACTATAGTATGTGTAGTTTGTGCAAAAATCAATGTGTTTAAAAAAATTGTAAAAACTAACAGCAAATTTTTAAAAGTGTATGGATTTTTCATATTATTTTTTTTAAGTTTAGTCAAATATAGTTAAAAATTAATAATATTTATTGCCAAGTTTACATCAAACAGTTTATTATTATTTAAAAATCACATTAACATGTGGTTTTTATTCATGTCAATTTAGATTAGTGTTTAATTATTAATCCTGTTTTACCTTAGTTTTGGTCTTTTTTAGCGGGCGTATTTTTGCAATCTGTGTGCTCCATGATTTTAGAATTGCTTGCATTTTAAAACTTAGCATTATTAATTCATTAATTGGCTGCCAACGACAGCACTAAGTCTAAAATTCTTTTTTATTTCCATCAAGATGGCCATTTGAATAAATTTTGTCATTCCAAATATTTGAATAAACACTTAAATGGTGCAGTTGTGTAGATTAGTATTTAAAACTATACTGTTATCATCTATATTTCATTAAATTTGTAACTTTTAATAAATAATTATTCATGTATAGATTATCTCTTGTTTTTCTGTTGCCATTTTTACTGGTATTTAGTTGCCATGAAAAATCGAAAAAAAATAAAGATAAATCAGAACAAAAAGAAGTTGTAATTGAGAAAAAAGAAGTTATTCAAAAAGCTTATGGCTTTACCTTGAACGGCTTTGAAGTCATTAACGATACAGTTTCTAAAGGGGATTTTTTTGGATCCATCATGGATAAGCACGGCGTCACCCCTCAAGAAGTTTACAACATTACGCAAACCATTCCCGATACCATTTTCAACTTTAAAAGAATTAACGTCGGCAGGCCTTACACTATCCTTAAAACTAAAGACAGTTTAAACAAACCTGTTGCCTTTATTTACGAAAATGATAAAATAAATTATACACGTGTCTATTTAGGGGATAGCTTATATGGAGAAAAAGATCAAAAGCCGGTTACTATAAGAGAAAGAATGGCCTCCGGAACTATTGAGTCTTCCTTATCTTTAGCCATAGATAAAGCCGGAATAGACTACATGCTAACCAATAAGTTGGCAGATATTTACCAGTGGACCATAGATTTCTTCAGAGTTCAACCCGGTGATCGCTTTAATGTTATTTTCAAAGAACGGTATATCAACGACACGATATATGCCGGATTAGAAAGTATAGATGCCGCGCTATTTATTCATCAAAATAAGCCTTATTATGCTTTTGAATTTGAAGTAGATTCCACAACTCAAAGAACTGAATATTTTGATGAGAATGCTAAAACGCTAAGGCGTTTTTTCCTTAAAGCGCCGGTACAGTATTCCAGAATTTCTTCACGTTACAGTCCAAGACGATTTCATCCCGTTCAAAGACGCTGGAAAGCGCATAAAGGCACAGATTATGCGGCACCCAGAGGAACTCCTATCTGGGCTACCGCAAACGGAGTTGTCATCAAGTCTGGCTACACGAGAGGAAATGGAAATTACGTCAAAATAAAACACACCAATAAATACACCACGCAATACCTTCACATGTCAAGACGAGCTGTAAGAGTCGGTGAACGCGTCAAGCAAGGTGAAATTATTGGTTATGTCGGCAGCACGGGCTTAGCTACCGGCCCCCATGTATGCTATAGGTTCTGGGTGTATGGCAGACAAGTAGATCCTTATAAACAAAACCTGCCTAAAGCGGAGCCCATGCCGGAAAACCTAAAACCGAAATACTTTAATACCATTGATAACTTAAAATTAAAACTGGATGAGGATTTTATTGAAACAACAGAAGAAAAATTAGTGTTATAGAAGAATTTTAAGTTGAAAAGTTGCAGGTATCAGATTCCAAATTTCAAGTCTAAGCAAGTATAATAAACGCATAAACTACCAAAAATCAGAAAACGAAAACAAAAAACTAGAAACCAAAATCTAAAGCTTACTTCAAGTTGATTTCTCCGCCGAAATTTCTTTTCTCATTAAAGAATTCCGGATTCCCGTAGATATCGATTATACCTCCGGCAATAACTTTTGCGCCACAGTTTTTAGTGGCGTAAACCTGAGCTTTTCCGCCGTAAGAAATTTTTACAGTTGTGTTTTCGGTTTTGAGGTTTTGTGCTTCATAAGCTCCACCGGTTTTAATTTCAACATTCTGAGTGTTGGCTATACCTTGCACGTTAATCAAACCTCCTGACAAGACTTTTGCTTCTAGTGAATCTACCTTGAGGTCTCCACTAATTGTAGACCCCTCGCCTGCCCTCAAGACCAATTGCCTGGTTTCAAACATATTTTGAAATTCAACAAATGAACCCTGAACAACGTTTAAGTTACTTAGTTTTTTTACATATACTTTGAGCCTGAGTGGAACATCACCTTCTAAGAGGGCTTCAATTCTTGAAGAAATTCTCAATTGATTATCTCTTACCTTATAATTAATAGCTTCAAAAACCATTTCGTTCGCTAAAATTTTATTCTCTTCAGCATCTGTATAGAGTTGAACTTGAATGCCTGCTGAAATCTTAAGTGCATTGATGTCATCATTAATTCTTACAGACTTTTGCCCAAAAGCATTTAATGTGACTAAAGCAATGCATAATAAAACTATTTTTTTCATGAGTGTTGATTTATTATGTTTACTAATTCTTGTTTTTGAAGAACACCACTTTGTCTCCATAATTGACTACCGTTCTTAAACAACATCATTGTAGGAACACCCCTTACCTGATATTTAGCTGCCAGGTTCTGATTTTTATCCACATCAATTTTAATGATTTTAATGTTGTCATTGAGCTCGTTTTTCACATCTTTCAAAATTGGGGCAAGCGTTTTACAAGGGCCACACCAGTCTGCATAAAAATCAATTAATACCGGTGTTTTGCTGTCTATAATACTATTGAAACTTGAATTCATTAGGCGTTGATTTTATTAATTTAATACATCAAAAATTGAACCAAACTTTATTGTCGGCTCTTTCAAATGGTTTTACGGATAAGGCACATGATAAGTTGAAGTTTATGCTGTTTTACGTCGAAATTATGACAAGGTCGATTTTCGCCTTAAAATTAATCCTACAACGGCTGAAATCATAACACCAAAAGCCAAGTAAAACATGATAGCCTGACTGATATAAGCATTTAAATTATAAAATTGAGCAGCCATTTCTTGGGTTGCTCCTCTCTCCAAACTTTTTGCTATGGCATTGTCAAAAAAATCTGGTGAGACGTATGCTGACATTACATAAACCGGCCCTGGGGATAGCCCTGCCACTAGCAAACTCAATAAAGCTCCGGAGACAAAAGCCTTCTGCCAGGTCATTTTGCCATTGTAATATTCCTCGCGTTTTTGCTTAAGGCTGCTGTAGATACAAAACCCAAGGGGCAACAGCATTACTAAGCCCACAATGGAATGGTAATCTATATATTCATCGTGTAGGCCTAAATACTGTTCCGCATAAATCCACAAGAGGTTTATGCCTGTAAAAATAGAGGCCCATTTGAATTCGATTTTAAATTTTTCCATGAGGTCTACAACTATTCCTGATCGACCAAAACCCACTGACCTTGATTTATCATTGGAATGGCTTTTTTGTACTTCAACTTTTTATTTTCTCCATTTTGAATATTTTTGATGGTCACTATATCATTTCGTCCAATTTTTGGCTTGTCTCTCACGATAGTTTCCACCACTTGTCTACTGCCTTGATTACTTGCGTTTTGTCCGGCTTTTCTTGCTTCTGCGGCACGTTCGTCAAGGTTTTGAATTTCATCCTTGCGGGTCTGGACTTTGTCTCTTCTTCTTGTATTTGAAGCCTCTCTAATGTTATGGGTATCGCGCTCCGGCAGTTCACCTTTAAATAAAAAGGATACCACATCTTTATTCACCTCATCTAGCATGGCGGTAAATAATTCGTAGGCTTCAAACTTGTATATAACCAAAGGATCTTTTTGTTCATGCACCGCCAATTGGACACTTTGTTTGAGCTCGTCCATTTTACGTAAATGGTTTTTCCAGGCTTCATCTATAATGGCTAAGGTGATGTTTTTTTCAAAATCGGTTACCAGTTGTTTACCATCACTTTCGTAGGCTTTTTTGAGGTTGGTAACCACCTGCAGTGTTTTTTGACCATCTGTAAACGGCACTGCAATACGTTCAAAACGCTCTCCTTGGTTCTCATAGACTTGCTTAATGACCGGAAACGCCAATTCTGCATTTCTAATCATTTTCTCACCATAGCGTTTATAAGCTTCTTCGTAAACTAAATCGATTAGTTTATCAGCAGAGGTTTTTTTGAATTCAACCTCATCAACCGGAGAATCCATAGAAAAGAAGCGGATCAATTCAAATTCGAAGTTGGCGTAATCTTCGGTTTGTTTATTTACATTGACAATACTTTCTGAAGTATCATAAATCATATTGGCAATATCTATTCGCAATCTTTCTCCAAACAAGGCGTGGTAGCGACGTTTGTATATCACTTCACGCTGGGCATTCATCACATCATCGTATTCCAATAGTCGCTTACGAATACCAAAGTTATTTTCTTCTACTTTTTTCTGCGCCCTTTCAATAGAGTTTGAAATCATTTTATGCTGAATAACCTCACCTTCTTTCAACCCCATTTTATCCATCAATTTGGCGATACGTTCACTACCAAACAAACGCATCAGATTATCTTCAAGTGAGACATAAAATTGAGAGCTCCCGGGATCACCTTGTCTACCGGCACGCCCTCGAAGCTGGCGGTCTACACGTCTAGAATCGTGTCGTTCTGTACCCACAATAGCCAAACCCCCGGCTTCTTTCACGTCTTTAGATAATTTAATATCTGTTCCACGGCCAGCCATGTTAGTAGCAATGGTTACTATACCGGAATTTCCTGCTTCTGCAACAACATCTGCTTCACGTTTATGAAGTTTAGCGTTTAGCACGTTATGTTTTACTTTTCTGATGTTGAGCATCTTACTCAATAATTCTGAAATTTCAACAGAAGTTGTACCGATCAAGACCGGTCTTCCGGCTTTAGATAAATTGACAACATCTTCTATGATGGCGTTGTATTTTTCACGCTTGGTTTTATAAACCATGTCTTCTTTGTCATCTCGGGCAATGGGTTTATTTGTTGGAATTTCAATAACATCTAACTTATAAATTTCCCAAAATTCACCGGCCTCGGTTACAGCGGTACCCGTCATACCAGATAATTTGCTATACATTCTAAAGTAGTTCTGGAGTGTAACCGTAGCAAAGGTTTGGGTAGCATCTTCAATCTTTACGTTTTCTTTGGCTTCAATAGCTTGATGTAAACCGTCAGAATAACGACGACCTTCCATCATACGTCCGGTTTGTTCGTCAACAATTTTAACCTTGTTATCCATTACCACGTATTCGGTGTCTTTTTCGAACAAAGTGTAGGCTTTCAAGAGTTGACGCATGGTATGAATGCGCTCACTTTTTACTCCAAAATCTCTATACAGCTCTTCTTTCTTAGCTATTTCTTCTTCTTTTGTAAGGTCTTCATTTTCAATTTTGGCAATTTCAACACCCATTTCCGGCATGACAAAAAAGTCAGGGTCGTCTTCACCTGAAAGAAAATCTACTCCTTTGTCTGTAAGGTCAATTTGGTTGTTTTTCTCTTCTATCACAAAATACAAGTCTTTATCTACCGTAGGCATTTCGCGGTTGTTGTCCTGCATGTAGAAATTTTCAGTTTTTTGCAGGATTTGTTTGATGCCTTCTTCGCTTAAATATTTGATGAGTGCTTTATTTTTGGGCAATCCTCTATAGACACGGTAGAGCTTAAGTCCACCTTCTTTGGTATCGCCTTTGGCAATAAGCTTTTTGGCTTCTGCCAACTCCTTAACAAGATGCTTGCGTTGTATTTCAACAAGTTGCGAAATTTTAGGCTTGAGTTGGTCGTATTCATGCACATCACCCTTAGGCACAGGACCAGATATGATTAAAGGGGTTCTGGCTTCGTCTATTAATACAGAATCTACCTCATCTATAATGGCATAATTGTGTTTACGCTGCACTAAATCATCCGGCGAGTGGCTCATATTATCCCGCAGATAATCAAAGCCAAATTCATTATTTGTACCGTAAATAATATCAGATTTATAGGCTTGACGACGTTCGGCAGAATTTGGTTTATAGTAGTCCACACAATCTACACTAAGACCGTGAAATTGAAAAATAGGGGCCATCCAGGCGCTGTCACGTTTTGCCAGGTAGTCGTTTACTGTAACCAGATGTACGCCATTACCAGTTAAAGCATTGAGGTAAACCGGTAATGTTGCCACCAGGGTTTTACCTTCACCGGTTTGCATTTCTGCTATTTTACCTTGATGCATCACAATACCACCAATGAGCTGCACATCGTAGTGAATCATATCCCAGGTAATGGGTTTACCTGCCGCATCCCAGGAATTAGACCAAATGGCATTTTCGCCGTCTAATGAAATGTAATCTTTGGCTGCAGACAATTCCCGGTCGTATTCTGTAGCTTTAACTACAAGTTCTTCGTTATGAAAAAAACGCTTTGTTGTTTCTTTTACTACGGCGAAAGCCTCAGGCAATATTTGATCTAATACTTTTTCTGAGTTTTCATACACAGTTTCTTCAATCTCGTCTATTGTATCGTAAATTTTTTCTTTTTCATCTATATTCTCACAGTGCTCCGCTTCGTCCTTGAGTTTTTCAATTTGCTCGAGTTCATCTTGACTTGCATCTTTTATTTTTTGTTTAAATTCTATTGTTTTGTTACGTAACTGATCTAAATCTAATTTTTCTAATTCAGATTCGTAAGATTTAATTTGGTCTACAATTGGATATATTTGTTTAAGATCTTTTTTGGTTTTATCACCAACAAAAGCTTTGAGTACGCTGTCTAAAATTCCCATAATGGTTTAATGTATTTAAGAATTCAAATTTAAAACAAAAAACGTGCTAAGATTAAGCCTTGCGTTAAAATTTGGCGATTTAAACGCTATTATGTGCCATAATGACACTCATGTTTGGGTTTGAAGTTTCGGGTTCCGGGATTCGGGTTTTCTATTTCCAAATTCCAGGCGCTGCCCTGAGCACAGCCGAAGGGTTACAAATTCCTAGTTCAAACTATCAACTATTTAATTCTGTTTCAACCTCTTGTGTTTTAACCTTTTAACAGCTAACACCTTAAGACTATCGGCTAAAGGCTAATAGCTAATAGCTTTCATATACCAAACTTCCTAAAACGCAAATAAACAACATCTTATATCAATTGGAATATGGTCAGCGACGATTCAGGGGCTACCCTCTTCTCACTAAAAGTTTGAGCGCTGCGAAAATCCCACTCATGCGGGGCTAAAAGCTCAAAGCTCAAAGTGTTGAGTCTCAGTTTGCAGCCAGATTTAGGTTATACTTTTTAGTCTATTCTCTTTTATCTATGTTCTTAGTTCTTCAACAATACTCATTACTACTGAATATTTACTAGTTACCCAAAACTACCTCCTACCGACTACCCTCTACTCACTAAAAGTTTGAGCGCAGCGAAAATCCCACTCATGCGGGGGTAAAAGCTCAAAGCTCAAAGTGTTGAGTCGCCGTTTGCAGTTTACTTTATACTTTTTTACTTTATATTCTATACTTTATACTTTGAACTTTTTTATTTAATTCAAATTTTAAAATTCATAATTCCAGGTTCCAGGTTTCGAGCTACTATTTCCTAGTTTCTGGTTTTTTGGTTTCCGGTTCCAGATTCCATCTTGCAAATTTCAAATTTTTAATTAATGAAAGTCTTTGGTTGTTTTCCCTTTATACTCATAACCCCATAAAATATATAAACCCTTAACTTTAAGGTTATAAACAAAAAAAGCCCCTTAAAAAGAGGCTTGTGAAGTTATGTTATAACAAATGAATTAATATTCATCTTCGTTCCACAAATAATCGTCATCGGTGGGGTAGTCCGGCCATATTTCTTCTATAGACTCGTAATTATCGCCTTCGTCTTCTATAGATTGTAAATTTTCTACAACTTCTAAAGGTGCCCCGGTACGGATAGCATAATCTATCAATTCGTCTTTTGTGGCTGGCCAAGGGGCATCACTTAAGTAGGATGCTAACTCTAAAGTCCAGTACATAAAATAATATTTAATATTTCTGCAAAAATAGATTTTTTGTCGAAATAAGCAAGTTTTGAAGCACTTATTTTTAGGACAATCATTACTTCTTCTATATCCTTGATCCATTGATTATTAGGATATATCTTTTATCCTTTAGTCTCTTTACAATACATTCAGTTATATTTGTTTCCTACTTTATCCTTTATGAAAAACTTTTATCCTTAGTTTTTATTTTTTACCTCAATAACTCCAATGCTCAACAACCTTTTATCACCACCTGGGAGGTTTCGAATACAGATTTGGAAATTGTAATCCCTGTGATGCTTCAAATTGTTCTAATTGCCAATCATATTGAAAAAGTTGTGGATCTTGTGAATACGATAAACTCATCACAAAACAAAAAAATAAAATATAAAAAGTTTTCATAGCCTAGGAATTAATTGATGACTAGGTTTTTTATATCTAAAATATTTCCATTGGCAATGTAGGTATCTTGTGGAAATTTATTTATAAACATAGTCTAAAATTCTATTTTAAACCCAACAGGTTTCCAAAACCTGTCGGGTTCACAATATGCTAATTTTTAATCAACTTTTCTCTCAAAATGCCAACAGCAGTTTCGATATTCAAAATATAAATCCCCTTTGGTAATTGGCTGATTTCAATTTGATTATGGTCTAATTGCACTTGCTTAATTAATCGCCCATTTAAATCATAAATTTTCACGTTTTCTATTGCAATGCCTGTGTTTTTCATATTTAACACATTAGAAACTGGATTTGGATGTATAGTGATGGCTTCTTTTAAAAAATCTTCCTGACTAAGGTTAACAGCGTAAAATGTGGTTACCTCGCCAATAGAATTGGTAATGTGAAGATAAATGATATCTCCTGATGTGCTGAAATTTTATGTTAATGGACCAAATGGAGCATAGTTATTATTAAAATCGGTAGTGTTTATATTAGTGTTTTGCTGTATAAATGTATAATTAAAGTATTGTGCAATTTGCGAAATTTCATCTGTAGCTAAAGCACAATCTTCAAGATGATGATACATTTGAGAGTTTGAGTCATCAAACGATAAGTAATATTGACATTGAGCATAATAATTATAATAATATTCTACATTATTAGATACAAATGAAAAAATAGGTTGATAATTTTCAGGCGATCCAAAAGGATTAGGATCTGCAGGTATAATTGTACTACCTGTATCAATATTATCTAACTTCCATACATAATCTAAAATTGGTGATATTTGAGCTTCTACAGAAAATGTCATCAAAAATAATATTGAAAAGAATATATTTTTCATAATACAAAGTTTAATTGATGATTAAATTTTTGGTATCTAAAATATCTCCATTGTCAATTAGATTGACAATATATGAGCCTTGTGGTAATTGATCTACCGGAGTGCTATGAGAACTGTTGGTAGCATCTAGCATATAATTATAACTTAAACCTGTAATAGAATGTGTGAGCATAACATAAGCATTATCAGTATCAGATATTATAACATCATCACCTGCTTCTCCTACATAATAATGAGTTTGGTCCTGTTGTGCTGATAAAACACTAAAAAAACAGCATGAGGAGACATAAAAATTTTAATGATTTCCTCTTAAGTTTCGCTGTGTGTGTGTGTGTGTGTGTAGTTACACATCTGGATAATAAAATTGTTTTCATAATTTAATATTTAATTAAACATAACTATAAAATAATAAAAATGAAAGTTTTGAATTGTTAAAATTTTAAGATGTTTTAATAAAACAGAGCCTTTTCATTTTTTCAAAACTTCAACCCCACTTTTTTGATGAATTAACAATGAATAACTTAGCTTTGCAAAAACTTAAAACTTCAAGTTTCATGTCTCATCAAAAACCCATAAAATCTGCATTAATTTCTGTCTTTCATAAAGACGGTTTAGAGCCGATTGTAGACGCCTTAAAAGCCCATAACATTACGATTTACTCCACCGGAGGTACACAAAAATTTATAGAATCCTGTGGAGCTGAAGTCACTGCAGTCGAGGATTTGACGGATTATCCTTCAATTCTCGGAGGCCGGGTAAAAACCCTTCATCCCAAAGTATTTGGAGGGATTTTGAGCAGACGCTACCATGAAGGCGACAAAACAACTTTGGGTCAATACGACATTCCAGAAATAGATTTAGTCATTGTTGACCTCTACCCTTTTGAAGACACTGTCGCTTCAGGTTCAAGTCACGAAGATATTATAGAGAAAATAGACATCGGTGGAATTTCTTTAATACGCGCAGCAGCTAAAAATTATAAAGACGTGCTTTGCGTAGCATCTCAGGCAGACTATGATCAGGCTTTGGAAATTTTGAAAAAACCGGTTCCGGAAAGCAGTTACGAAGAGCGCAAATCCTTTGCCGTAAACGCTTTTGCTGTTTCCTCCAACTACGATACAAATATTTTTAGTTACCTTAACCAGCCTCAAACCAATGACGAATTTCGTCTGAGCGAAACAGAGGTTATGCCCTTGCGTTATGGCGAAAACCCGCATCAAAATGCTAATTTTTATGGTAAGTTTGAAGATGTTTTAGAAAAGCTTCACGGGAAGGAATTATCTTACAATAATCTTTTGGATGTTGATGCGGCTGTAAATCTCATCAACGAATTTCAGGGAGAAGATCCTACTTTTGCGGTATTAAAGCATAATAATGCCTGCGGTCTGGCCCAGAGAGACACAATTTTAGAAGCTTATAACGACGCCTTAGCGGGAGATCCTGTATCTGCGTTTGGAGGAATACTAATTTCAAACACCAGCATAGATAAACCTACAGCAGACGAAATTCATAAATTATTCTGTGAAGTGGTCATCGCCCCGGCTTTTGACGATGATGCTTTAGACGTTTTAACGTCAAAAAAGAACCGACGGATTTTAGTTTTAAAACAAAGTGACTTTAATAATAAAATGCTTAGAACTTGTTTAAATGGCGTTTTGGTTCAAGACAGGGACGACATCACAGATCAAAGCAAACATTTTAAGACGGTAACTAAAACATCGGCAGATAAAAAACAAATTGATGATTTAGTTTTTGCTTCAAAAATTTGTAAACACACCAAGTCCAATACTATCGTTTTAGCGAAAAACAAGCAACTTATAGCCAGTGGAACAGGGCAGACTTCAAGAGTAGATGCCTTAAGACAAAGTATTGACAAAGCCAATCACTTTAAGTTTGACTTGAATGGCGCCGTGATGGCCAGTGATGCCTTCTTTCCATTTCCGGATTGTGTAGAAATTGCGCATGAGGCCGGAATTTCAGCAGTTATTCAGCCGGGAGGCTCCATAAAAGACGAATTGAGCATAAAATATTGCAATGACAATAATATGTCTATGGTGATGACCGGAACAAGACATTTTAAACATTAATTGATTACTTTTGCAAACTAAATCATAATCAACATCAATGGGTTTTTTCGATTTTTTAACTGAAGACATAGCTATCGACCTTGGAACAGCCAACACCTTAATCATTCACAACGACAAAGTTGTTGTGGACGCACCCTCTATTGTAGCCAGAGATCGTGAATCCGGTAAAATTATAGCTGCAGGTAAAGAAGCTGCTATGATGCAAGGTAAAACCCATGAAAACATCAAAACCATTAGACCCTTAAAAGATGGTGTGATTGCTGATTTTGATGCGAGTGAGCAAATGATAAGCATGTTCATTAAAGAAATTCCGGCCTTAAAAAAACGCCTTTTCAACCCATCACTCCGCATGGTCATTTGTATTCCAAGCGGTATTACAGAAGTTGAAATGCGCGCAGTAAAAGACAGTGCCGAGCGTGTAAATGGTAAAGAAGTTTACCTGATCCATGAGCCTATGGCAGCAGCTATTGGTATTGGTGTTGATATCATGCAGCCTAAGGGAAATATGATTGTGGATATAGGTGGTGGTACTACTGAAATTGCAGTGATTGCCCTCGGTGGAATTGTTTGCGATAAGTCTGTAAAAATTGCAGGAGATGTCTTTACTAATGACATCATTTACTACATGCGGACACAGCACAACTTATTTGTAGGTGAACGCACTGCTGAAAAAATTAAAATCCAAATTGGGGCAGCAACAGAAGATTTAGAAACGCCACCCGAGGATATGAGTGTTCAGGGTCGTGACCTCTTAACCGGAAAGCCTAAACAAGTCGAAATCTCAAGTCGGGAAATTGCAAAAGCGCTGGATAAGTCTATACTCCGTGTGGAAGATGCCGTCATGGAAACATTGTCTCAAACACCGCCAGAGCTTGCCGCAGACATTTACAATACTGGGATTTATATGGCTGGTGGTGGGTCTATGCTGAGAGGTTTAGACAAAAGACTCTCGCAGAAAACAGACCTCCCGGTATTTATTGCCGAAGACCCATTAAGAGCTATTGTTAGAGGTACCGGGATTACACTAAAGGGCCTTGAAAAGTACAAGCCTGTGCTAATCAAATAAATGAATATGCATGCAACAAATTTTAAAATTCTTCATCCGAAACAAAGTCGGAATTTTATTTTTGGGGCTACTGAGTATTTCGATAGGATTAACCATTCAATCGCATTCTTATCACAACAGTAAATGGGTCTCCTCTACCAATACTGTATCCTCGTTCTTTTTAAATCTAAAATACGACGTCACGTCTTATTTTAGCCTAAGGTCTGAAAACGAAAAACTTCACCATCAAAATAAACTCATACAGGAGCAACTGATTAATTTTAAAACCCATGAAGATTTTTCAACGCCAATTGACAGCCTATACAATATTGTTAACTGCCATATTATTTCTAATTCCTATGATAAAACTGATAACTTTGTGCTGATAGATGTAGGCAGTAAAGATGGTGTTAAAGAGGGATTTGGCGTTTCCCTGCCCAATGGTATCATGGGAATAGTTGAAAAAAGTACTAAACATTATTCGCGGGTTATTTCTATTCTAAATACTAACTTATCTATAAATGCAAAAATTAAAAACAGTAATCAATTTGGATCCTTAAAATGGGAGGCTTTATCTTACCGTGAAATGATTCTTGAAGACCTGCCCAGATCGGCTAATTTTAAAGTTGGAGACACTATTGTAACCGGTAATAATTCATTGATTTTCCCTAAAAACCTACCCATTGGCGCGATAAAGAGTTTTGAATTAGATAATAACGCAGGCTATTATTTCATAACAGTAAGCTTGTTTACCGATATGACAAATCTTGACCATGCCTTTGTCATCATACCAGACGGAATTAAGGAGGCTCAAAATTTACTTGAACAAAATGAGTAAATTAAACGTAAAATATTTCTTTGAATTTGTAGCCTTGATTTTACTACAAGTCTTGATATTGGATAACATTTTGTTTTTAGGGTATATCAACCCCTATATTTATGTGATGTTTATTATTCTGTTGCCCTTCAAAATCAATAAACTACCATTACTTTTATTCAGCTTTTTTTTAGGTCTATCAGTCGATTTCTTTAATGATACCGGTGGCATTCATGCAGCTGCCTGTCTATGCATTGCATACTTAAGACCTTTATTTATAAGGCTTTCTTTTGGTATTAATTACGATTTAAACACCTTAAAATTAAGTTCTGCTAAAGTAAGAGCACAACTCCTATTTACAATTGTTATGGTTTTTACCCACCACCTGATCATGTTTTCTTTAGAATACTTTAGCATAAAATATAGCCTTGAAATCTTGACAAATACACTTTATTCAGCTATATTTAGTAGCCTATTAATTTATATGATAATATTACTTAGAAGCAAATCATGAGAAAACTTTTTCCGTATATTTTATTATCTTTTACGAGCATTATTTTCATTTCTAGATTACTATACCTCCAAGTTTTTGAAGAATCCTATGCTGAAATTTCTGAAAAACAATCGGCTAAAGCTGAATATGATTATCCTCAACGTGGCTACATTTATGACAGGAATGCTAAACTACTGGCAGGCAATCAGCCTTCTTACGATGTCATGCTTGTGCCTAATGATTTAGAAGCTTTTGATACGCTGGCTTTTGCTAAATTACTAAATCTTGAAAAAGACCAATTGCTCCATAAAATTGAACAAGCTAAAATATATTCTTTCCGAAAGCCATCTGTGATTACAGCGCAGCTCACAAAATCTGAATACGCTACACTTCAGGAAAACATGTATAAATTCAAAGGATTTTACATACAAAAACGCTCTTTAAGAGATTATAAACTGGATATAGGTGCCAATTTCTTGGGATATATCAGAGAAGTCTCTAATAGCGATATTAAAAAAAATCCGAATTACCAATCCGGAGAGCTTATTGGCAGACAAGGCGTTGAGCAATACTACGAAAAAGAACTAAGAGGCATAAGAGGTGTAAAATACATCCAACGCGACAAATTTAATAATGAATTAGGGCCTTACAAAAACGGTAAATTTGATACCCTACCGCAAAAAGGAAATGACATCAACCTCACCATAGATGCAGAGCTACAAGCTTATGGTAAAAAACTCATGAAAAACAAACGCGGAGGAATTGTCGCCATACAGCCTAAAACTGGAGAAATATTAAGTCTAATTACCCAACCAAGCTATGACCCCAGTCTTTTGGTAGGAAGAAAACGTTCAAGAAATTTTACTAAATTGTGGTATGATACCATTACCAGGCCGTTGTATAACAGAGCTTTACAAGCCCAATATGCCCCGGGATCGCCCTTCAAAATTCTTACCGGTCTCATTGCACTCCAAGAAGAAGTTGTAGATCTAAATACTACTATAAATTGTTATGGTGGTTTTAGATATGCCAGAGGCAGAATTTTAGGTTGTCATGCCCATTCCAACCCCATTAGAATGGATAGTGGAATTGCCTATTCCTGTAATTCTTACTTTTCCAGCTTGTACCTCAAGACCATTGAAAAATACGACACACCCCAGGAGGGCATTCAAAGGTGGCATGATCACTTAAGCAGTTTTGGACTAGGTCAATATTTAGGTTACGACTTACCTGTTGGGCGTAAAGGCCATGTACCAGACTCTGCTTATTACAATCGCGTGTACAAATATCCCACATACAAATGGTACAGTACCGCAACTATTTCAAACGCTATTGGGCAGGGTGAAATTTTAACCACGCCTATACAATTAGCCAATGTCACCGCAGCTATTGCTAACAGAGGTTGGTACAAAAGGCCACATATTTTAAAAGCAATTGATGGAAAACAAATTAAAGACACAACCTATACAAAAAAACATTTTACAACTATTGACCCTAAACACTTTGATCCTATTGTAAAAGGGATGCATAATGTCTACAAGTACGGGACTGCCAAATGGGTACAGGTTCCTGGCATTGAAATTGGAGGAAAAACCGGAACTGTCGAAAATAACATGCGGGTTGATGGTGAAGTCATTCAACTTGAAGACCACTCTATTTTTATAGCCTTTGCCCCTGTTGATGATCCTGAAATTGCCATTGCAATTTTTATAGAACATGGATATTGGGGATCAAGATACGCCGCAAAAATTGCCAGTCTTATGATAGAAAAATATATCAAAGGCAAAATTACCAGAACAGATTTAGAACAATGGCTTTTAGAAAATAGTCCAAAAGACAAGTATGAGAAAATTGATTTTATGATTAAAAATGACAGCATACTTGAGAATTTGAATTTTAATGAATAATACTTTTTTTAAAATTGACTGGCTGAGCGTGCTTTTGTTCATGACTCTTGTCATCTTTGGATGGCTAAGCATATACTCTACAACAGTTACTGACCCTAACCAGAGTATTTTAAACCTTTCAACTTTATACGGTAAACAATTGCTTTGGATACTACTGAGCATTATAATTGTCATATTTGTATTATCTATTGACAGTAAATTTTATGAAAGATTCAGTTCTGTCATTTATATTTTATCTCTGCTTTCTCTTTTAGGATTATTGTTTTTCGGAAAAACCATAAACGGACAGACGGCCTGGTACTCCTTTGGCAGTTTTAGTATTCAGCCCGCTGAATTTGCCAAAGCCGCAGTGGCATTAGCTGTTGCAAAATACCTAAGCGAACTCAATGTTGATCTTAAAAAAATTAAACATCAATTAAGTGTGTTTTTAATTTTAGCTATTCCAATAGTTTTAATTTTATTACAGCCTGATGCCGGAAGTGCAGTTGTATATTTTTCTTTTTTTATTGCATTTTACAGGGAAGGTTTACCCGGATATTACATTTGGCTGGGCATATTTGCAATAGTCCTGTTTGCCTGTGTTTTGTTAATTGGCTCAGTTTATACGGCTATTATAACAGGCTTAATTTTTGCTGTTATATTTTATGTTTTAAAAAAGCATAAAAGAAAAATATTATGGCCTTTGGTTGCATTTATTTTCTGCATCGGCTTTATTTTTAGTGTAAATTTTATTTATAATGAAATTTTAAAACCACACCAAAAGGAGCGTTTTGAAGTGCTGGTTAATCTTGAGGACAATAAAAAAGGAAGTGGATACAACCTTTATCAGAGCATAGTTGCGATTGGGAGTGGTGGTTTAACCGGTAAAGGTTTCTTGGAAGGCTATTCAAAACAAGGAGGTTTTGTGCCTGAGCAACACACAGATTATATCTTTACAAGTATTGCCGAAGAATGGGGTTTTATAGGAAGCCTTATTGTGGTTTTCTTATACATTATATTTATGCTTAGGTTATTATTTTTGGCAGAACGACAAAAGAAAACCTTTAGCCGTGTTTATGCTTATGGCGTATTCTGCGTATTTTTTATACACTTTTTTGTAAATATAGGAATGGTCACAGGACTTGTGCCCACCATCGGAATCCCTTTACCGCTTTTCAGCTACGGAGGTTCAGGTTTATGGGGATTTACAATTCTGGTGTTTATTTTACTAAAGCTAGATTCAGAACGACAAAAACTTGGGGCTTAAATTATTTACCCCAAAATCATTCCTGCAATAGTTGCAGACATTAGAGAAGCCAGAGTTCCGCCAAGAAGCGCTCTCATTCCAAACCTAGACAAAGTTTCTCTCTGTCCGGACGCCAGAGACCCAATACCTCCAATCTGAATCCCAATGGATGCAAAATTAGCAAAACCACAAAGCATATAGGTTGCCATAATAATGGATTTTTCATATTTAAAGTGAATCGCATTACCCAAATCTTTCAGTTCTGCCAACTGTATATAACCCACAAATTCACTTGCTGCAAGTTTTATACCAAGCAATTGTCCCATCAGCATAGAATCCTCTTCAGCCACACCGATAAGCCACATGACAGGATAGAAAATTGTACCTAATATAGCTTCCAAAGAAAATTTCTCATAAGGGGTATTTTCGGCTACAAAAGCATTGAGACCAACTAGACCTCCAAAGGCGTCAAGACCATAGTTTATCATAGCTATTAATGCTACAAAAACAAGTAACATTGCTCCCACATTAGCGGCAAGCTTTAAACCTTCTGTAGTTCCATTTGATATGGCATCCAAAAGGTTAGAACCAATTTTATCCATAGACACACTAGCCGAATTGTCTACCTTGTCCTGTTGTGGGTAGAGAATCTTAGAAATCACAATAGCTCCGGGTGCAGCCATCACAGATGCTGCTAACAAATGCCTTGCAAATTCCTGTCGTGCGGCAATATCATCACCCCCTAAAAACCCGATATAGGCAGCCAAAACACCACCGGCAACTGTAGCCATACCACCAATCATAACCAGAAGAACTTCAGATTTTGTCATGCGCTCCAGATAGGCTTTAATCATAAGAGGAGACTCGGTTTGACCTAAAAATATGTTTCCGGCTACACTAAGTGCTTCTGCTCCAGAAACACCCAGTGCCTTAGATAATAGCCATGCCAGACCGCGAACCACGACCTGAATGATTCCAAAATAAAAAAGTATAGAGGTTAAGGCTGAAAAGAAAATAATAGTCGGCAATACCTGAAACAAAAAGATATAACCATAAGTATCTTGGTCCATTAATCCGCCTAAAAGAAATTCACTCCCCTCTGCTGTAAAATATAGAATCTGAACAAAAATATCCCCCACAAAATCGAATATAGCTTGTATCCAGCCAATTTCTAGAATACCATAAGCTAACAGTAACTGCAGAATTAAACCTATAATAACTGTACGCCAATTGATAGCACGGCGCTTTGCACTAAATGCAAAAGCAATACTCAGCAGGACAAACATCCCTAAAACCCCACGCCAAAGACTTTTGAAACTGAAGCCTTGGTGAGCAATCAATTTGTCTTTAACGATAGGAAGTTCATTAAACTCGGTTTGGTTTTTCACACCAGATTTTGAAAGGCTATCTGAAGCCTTAGGTTGGTGCTGTTTCAGTATAGAATCTTGAGAAGCGGATTCCTGCCCAAAACATGGCGTTAAACTACCAATAATGAAGACACTTAAAAAAAACAGAAAAAAAGCGTGTCTCATAGCAAATTAACTGCGTTTAGATATTTCATCCCTAATTTGCGCTGCTTTTTCGTACTCTTCGTTTTGCACAGCATCCTCTAATAAGGCTTTTAAATCGGAAAGGCTTAAACTTTTTAGATCAAAGCCCGATTTGATTTCTGATTCTGCTTTTGAAGAAGAGCTTTTTTGTTTAGAAGAAGAGCTTGAAGCACCCAACTGAACGCCGGCCTTATCTAAAATATTTTGATAAGTAAAAATCGGAGCCTTAAAACGTAGGGCTAAGGCAATCGCATCACTGGTTCTGGCATCAATTGTTTTTTCTTTTTGATGACTTTCGCACACTAGGCTGGCGTAGAATATACCATCAACCAATTTATGAATAATCACTTTTGTAATTTTAATATCAAAGTTATCAGAAAAATTTTTAAACAAATCGTGCGTTAGGGGTCGGGGTGGTTTAATATCTTTTTCCAGTGCTATGGCAATAGACTGAGCTTCAAAAGCGCCAATGACGATGGGTAATTGTTTATCTCCATGAAGATCACTTAAGAGTAATGCATAAGCTCCGGTTTGGGTTTGACTATAAGAAATGCCTTTAATATCGAGTTGCACTAAATCCATAAACAATAAGGTATTACACCGATTATTCCGCGTTTGGGCGGACTGATTTCAACTTAAAATTTTGATAGCTTCGTCTATGTAAAATTTTCAAAATTGAAATTACTCATAAAAAAACGGTCTAAAATAACGAAAAATCACGTTTTCTTAGACCGTTATTTGGGGCACAATTTATAAAATTAAGCGTTACTAGCCTTAAAATCTTTTAATTTTTCAATTAATTGTGGTACGACTTCAAAAGCATCGCCTACGATACCGTAATCGGCAGCTTTAAAAAATGGTGCTTCTTCGTCGGTATTGATGACAACTTTGGTTTTAGACGCATTGATGCCAGCCAAATGTTGAATAGCGCCAGAAATACCGATGGCTATATAAAGGTTTGAAGCAACTGGTTTTCCTGTCTGACCCACATGTTCCCCGTGTGATCTCCAGCCCATATCACTCACGGGTTTAGAACAAGCCGTCGCCGCACCTAAGACATTGGCTAAATCTTCAATCATTCCCCAGTTTTCTGGACCTTTTAGTCCTCGGCCGGCAGAAACCACAATTTCGGCATCGGCTATACTGACTTTATCCGTATTTTTATCAACAGATTCTACTTTTAAATCTGTACTTGGGAGTTCTGGGTTAAAATCTGATACTTCTGCATTGACGTTGTTGTCATGTACACCAAAAGCATTAGTAGACAAGCCAATAATCTTGATATCTGTTGAGATTTCAGCCATTCCAAAAGCTTTGTTGGTAAAGACATTTCGTTTAACTTGAAAACCATCTTCAGTATGTGGCAATTCCACAACATTGGAAGCGTAACCCGCTTCTAAATTTATGGACAATAGTGGGGCAAGATATTTGGCGTTGGCACTTTGGCTAACAACAATAATGCCGGCATTCACTTCCTTTGCGGCTTTACTTATGACCTCTGCATAGTTTTCAACATTAAATGTATTGAGTTTATCGTTTTGAATATTCAAAACCTTTTTAACTCCATAATCTCCTAAACTTTCTGGACTATCCGCATTAATTGTTACGGCAGCGACATCCATATCCATTTTTTTTCCAATCGCAAAAGCATAAGAAGCCACTTCAAAGGCGGTTTTCTTGAGCTTTCTGTTTTCTGATTCAGCATATATTAATATTGACATAATTACTTTTTTTTAATTTTTATATCGCTTTTGCTTCGTTGTGAAGTAAATTAATTAATTCATCTATATTGTCAGCATCCACTAACTTGACTTCTCCTTTTGGTGCAGGTTTGCTGAATTTTTTGAATTCAACACGAGACTCTTCAGCGACAGGCGCTTTAACTTCAAGCGGTTTTTTTCGAGCCATCATGATGCCTCTCATATTAGGTATCCTAAGATCTTTTTCTTCTACAAGTCCTTTTTGACCTCCAATAACTAAGGGCAAACTACAGCTTAAAGTTTCCTTACCACCATCTATTTCTCTTACAGCAGTCGCTTTGTCACCCTCAATTTCCAAAGAAACGCAGGTGTTTATGAAATTCATGCCCAACAATTTTGCTACCATACCAGGCACCATACCACCATTGTAATCAATGGACTCTCTACCGGCGATGATTAAATCGTAATTACCATTTTTGGCGACATCTGCAATTTCTTTCGCCACTTGAAATGCATCAGCAGGCTTGGCATCTACTCTTATGGCTTTATCGGCACCAATGGCTAATGTTTTACGCATAGTGGGCTCGGCGTCTTTTTCGCCAACTGTAACAACATCTATTGATGCCCCTTGCTTTTCTTTAAACCACATGGCCCTTGTAAGCCCAAACTCATCGTTGGGACCAATTACAAATTGAACCCCATTGGTGTCGAATGTGGTATCATTATCAGTAAAATTAATTTTAGAAGTCGTGTCGGGCACGTGACTTATGCAAACTAAAATTTTCATTATAAATCGATTTTATCATTATTAAAACGTTTGCGAATATAATATTTTATCTTGGAATTTACTATGCATGCATAATAAAATTTTATTAATTTGTTAGGCAAATAAATCTATTGATTGTTTACTTTTGTGCTTCGACATAATTTAAATCATATATGAGAACTATTCAATTTAGAGAAGCGGTTTGTGAAGCCATGAGTGAAGAGATGCGCGCAGATAATACTGTATATTTAATGGGTGAAGAAGTTGCAGAATATAACGGCGCCTACAAAGCTTCAAAAGGCATGCTTGATGAATTTGGCCCGGAACGTATCATAGATACGCCCATTTCAGAATTAGGATTTTCGGGAATTGGAATTGGTTCGGCTATGAATGGCAACAGGCCTATAATAGAATTTATGACATTCAACTTTTCTTTAGTGGGGATAGATCAACTTATCAACAATGCCGCCAAGATGCGCCAAATGTCTGGGGGTCAAATCAATATTCCTATTGTGTTTAGAGGCCCAACGGCTTCTGCCGGCCAATTGGGTGCTACGCATTCACAAGCACTAGAAAGTTGGTTTGCCAACACACCCGGTTTGAAAGTTGTGGTGCCGTCAAATCCATATGATGCCAAAGGTTTATTGAAATCTGCAATCCGTGATGACGACCCTGTCATTTTTATGGAAAGTGAGCAAATGTATGGCGACAAAGGCGAAGTACCTGAAGACAAATATACCATTCCTTTAGGCAAAGCAGATATCAAAAGAGAAGGCGAAGACGTTACTATTGTGTCCTTTGGAAAAATCATCAAGGAAGTCTACAAAGCCGCAGACGAACTTGCAAAGGAAGACATTAGTTGCGAAATCATCGATTTAAGAACTGTACGCCCTATTGATTATGAGGCTATTGTAAAATCCGTTAAAAAAACCAATCGACTGGTTATTCTTGAAGAGGCCTGGCCATTGGGTAATATTTCAACAGAAATTACTTATCATATTCAGCATCATGCTTTCGATTACCTGGATGCGCCTATAATTAAACTTAATACAGCTGATACTCCAGCACCATATTCACCTGTATTGTTAAAAGAATGGCTGCCTAATCATGAAGATGTCATCAAGGCAGTGAAAAAAGTAATGTATATAGAATAAATGCAATACCTATGGAAAGTAAAGCTGAAATAAAAGATGACTTAATATCTCGGATCAAAAAACCTGAAGATTTAAGCTTTTTAAAAGCTTTACAAGCTATCGTAAGCAGTTCGGAACAAAAAGTTTTCGACTTAAGTACTGAACAGCAAAATTCAATAAATCAAGGAAGGAAGGATATTAAAGCGGGGAGGTTTAAAAGTCACAATACTGTTATAAGCGAGAAAAGAGCATGGCTCCAAAAACAGTAGTTTGGTCGGAACCTGCTAATTTCGAATTAACTGAAATTCTGGAATATTACTTAAACAGAATTGGTAATTCAACATATAGCCTTAAGATTCTTTCTAAAACAGATCATTTAATAAGGCTTGTCAAAAAAAATGAATTTGTGGGGAGATTGACGCGTAAAGGAATTACAAGAATAATCGTTTTGGATGTATTTTTAATATTCTATGAAATCCACAAAAATCAAGTAGAGATTTTATCTTTTTGGGATAATCGTCAAAACCCTTCCAAAAGAATTGATAATCAATGATTGACAATATTAATGAGTTGAATACGACATTTAATTATCAATGAGGCAAACTTACCTTATTCTATCTATATTACTAGCAGTTAACATTTTTGCCCAAACAAAGGTCAGCGGTTATGTTTATGACGATTTTGCTGAGCCTGTAGCCTACGCCAATGTTTACTTTCAGGATTCCAGAATTGGCACTATTACAGATGAAAATGGCAAATTTTATTTACAAAGCAATGATGATTACTCCGCATTGGTCGTTTCTTTTGTCGGTTACAATAATTATGTTCTAAAACTTGAAGAAAAAAGTACATATAACATAAAAGTTATTTTAGAAACTGATGCTGAGGCTTTAGATGAAGTGATGGTTTATACCGGAAAAACTTCCAAAAAAAATAATCCGGCTATCGATATTCTTCGAAAAATATGGGAAAATCGAAGAGACAATGGAGTAAAAAAGTTTAAACAATACCAATACGATAAATACGAAAAACTTCAATTTGACTTAAATACTATTGACAGCAGTATGATAAAAAGTCGTCTGTTCAAAGGTATGGAATTCATATTTACACAAACCGATACCAATGAAGTGACAGGTAAAACTTACTTACCTATTTTCATCAATGAGTCGGTTGCTGAAGTTTATGGAAATAATGACATCAATAAAGAAAAGGAAATCCTTCAGGGGAATAAAAATTCCGGATTCAGTAATAATCAAAGCTTAGTGGCTTTCATAAAAGACCTTTACGCAGAATACAACGTATATGATAATTATATAAAAATTTTCGATAAAAGTTTTGTCAGTCCTCTATCTACCACGGGTGTCGACAATTATAATTATGTTTTGGCAGACAGCGCTTACATAGACAACAGATGGAGCTATAACATTGTCTATTACCCAAGACGAAAAAATGAATTGACTTTTAAAGGGGAATTCTGGGTAAATGATACCACATGGGCTATAAAAAAAATTGATTTGGCTATGACAAAAAGCGCCAATATCAACTGGGTTAAAGATGTGTATATCGAGCAAGAATTTGATGTGCTCAACGATTCTATCTTTTTGATAACGCGTGATTATTTTATGAGCGATTTTACTTTTAGAAAAAAAGAAGACTCCCGAGGAGTTTATGGTAAACGCACCACCTTATATGACAATTATAAATTTGATGAGCAAAAAGACAAAGAATTCTACGATAGGCAGTCCAATCCTTATGAAAATCAAGTCTTTGACCGCGATAGTGCCTTTTGGGCCAAAAACCGCTTAGAAAAGCTCAACAAAGATGAAAAGGAAATTTATACTTTAGTTGATACTTTAAAAACTGTGAAGGCTTTTAAGCAAGTTTATGATGTGGCAACCGTTTTGGCTACAAATTATTGGGAGTTTGACGGATGGGATTTTGGCCCTGTATTTTCCACGTTTGGTTTTAATGATATTGAGGGTTTGCGTTTAAGAGTTGGTGGACGAACCTATTTTAGTCAAAACGACACTTGGCGTTTACAAGGTTTTACCGCTTATGGGTTTAAAGATGACAAATTCAAATATGGTTTATCCGGAAAGGTGATGCTAGATCGTCAGTCAAGATTGATACTTTCAGGTGGTAATCGGCGAGATGTAGAACAACTCGGTGCAAGTTTAACAAGTTCTAACGATGTCTTAGGCAGAAGTTTGCTGTCAGGTACACCTTTTATGGTTGCTGCCAATAATACTTTAACAAATATCAATCTCAGTAGTCTTGCGCTACAGTTTGACCCTTTTTATAATTTTAATGTGCGTCTAGAAGGGACTTACCGAACTTTAGTTGGGGCAAATACTGATGTATTTAGCTTAGCCTACTACACAGATGAAGCTAGAACTCAGCGTGAAGAAGAAACCGTACAGACCGAACTTTCGTTAACAACCCGATATACACCAAATAGAAAAGCAACCGGTTATGGTGTAGAGCAATATGTGGTTAATGCCGGCAATTATCCTGAATTTATGCTCAAATACACCAAAGGACTCAAAGGCGTGATAGACAGTGATTTTAATTATGACCGCCTGCAGCTACTGTACCGACAGCCCATTCTTTTAGGGGGTTTTGGCCGATTCACTTCAACGCTTGAAGCCGGGAAGACTTTTGGAGGTGTTCCGCTTGGGCTGCTTAATGTCGTACCTGGTAATCAGACCTTATTTACCATTCAAGGAACGTTTCCATTACTAGATTTTTATGAGTTTGTAACCGACGAGTACGCAAGTCTACACATGGAACACAACTTTAATGGAAGACTTTTTGCGAGGATCCCACTTCTACGAGACCTAGATTTAAGAGAAATTGTAACCTTTAGAAGTATTTATGGTCAATTGTCTGACGAAAGCCGATTGCTCAATGCCTCAACCTCCAATCCGGTTTTATTTGCACCAGATCGGAATGCGTACTACTCATATAGCTTTGGTATTGGCAATATATTTCGAGTGTTTCGATTAGATTTCCACTTCAGAGGAAATTATTTTGATATCCAAAATTCCAGAAGTTTTGGCATCACTGGGGCGTTTGGGTTTTATTTTTGAAATATTTAGGAATAAACGCTTAGGAATTATTACTTTTGCATTCCCTTTTAATTAAACAATTACAATGACATTTGACGTATTAATTGAAATTCCCAAAGGCAGTCGGAACAAATACGAATACGATTTTAAACTCAAAAAAATCCGTTACGACCGCATGATTTTTTCGTCGATGATGTATCCTGCAGATTATGGGTTTGTTCCCAAAACTTTAGCACTGGACGGCGATCCTTTAGATGTTTTGGTGCTGGTAACCGAACCTACTTTTCCTGGCTGCGTTATGGAAGTCAAGCCCATTGGCGTGTTTCACATGACCGATGAAAAAGGCCCTGATGAGAAAATCATCTGTGTACCGGTGAGTGATCCTATTTCTTCTAAGGTTAATGATCTTAAAGAACTCAACCCGCATCTCATTCAGGAAATTGAACATTTCTTTCAAGTCTATAAAGATTTAGAGAAAAAGAAAGTTGATGTTGGCGGTTGGGGCGATGTTTATGAAGCAGAGCGCATTGTGGTAGACTGCAGAGCCAGATTTACAGATAGTGATGTTCCGTCTGATGATGTCTCTCTTTAACGCAAGAAAAAACTACAAACACTACGCCTTACCTAAAGCTTTCATGTTAATAATTTTAACTACTTTTGACAAATTTTAAAAATTAATCATTTTATGGAATCAAACGTTATTTATATTCCCATTATACTAGCCCTGGCAGGGCTTATTTTTATGTTTATAAAAATGGTCTGGGTCAAAAAACAAAACCCCGGCAGCGAACGCATGCAGGAATTATCTAAAAGTATCAAAGAGGGTGCATTGGCTTTTCTCAATGCAGAATACCGTTTGCTTTTTGGCTTTGTTATACTTGCAGGCATTGCACTTTATGTGATATCATTATATGTAAAATCCACGAGCTGGATGATAGTACCGGCTTTTATTATAGGTGCTGTATTTTCTGCACTTGCCGGTAATATCGGTATGCGAATTGCAACAGACGCCAACGCCAGAACAGCTGAAGCAGCCAAATCCAGTCTACCTCAAGCCTTAAAAGTTTCATTTTCAGGAGGTACCGTAATGGGGCTTGGCGTTGCAGGTCTCGCAGTGCTCGGTTTAAGTTTATTATTTACATTTTTCCTTAGCCAATTTATGACGGAGGGCGGTGATTTCTATGGCCAAATGACTATTGTCTTAGAAACCCTTGCCGGTTTCTCTCTTGGCGCTGAATCTATTGCCTTATTTGCTCGTGTTGGTGGTGGTATTTACACAAAAGCCGCTGATGTTGGTGCTGACCTGGTTGGAAAAGTAGAAGCCGGAATTCCAGAAGATGACCCAAGAAACCCAGCTACCATTGCAGATAACGTTGGTGATAATGTTGGTGATGTTGCCGGTATGGGCGCTGACCTCTTTGGAAGTTATGTGGCTACAGTATTGGCTGCCATGGTTCTTGGAAATTATGTGATAAAAGATATGTCATCAGTTACTCAGTTTGCTGATGCATTTAATAATATGGGACCCATCTTATTGCCATTGGTGATTGCGGGTGTTGGTGTTTTAGCCTCTATTATAGGGACTTTCTTTGTGAGAATCAGTAGTAATGAAGCCAAAGAAAAACAGGTTCAAAAGTCTCTGGATATTGGCAACTGGTTTGCCATTTTATTAACGCTTATAGCAAGTTGGTTCCTTATTCAATGGATGTTGCCGGAAACTATTGAGATGAACTTCTTCGGAGAAGGTGTTAAAAGTATACCTTCCATGAATGTTTTCTTATCATGTACAATTGGTCTTGCTGTGGGCGCATTAATTTCTTTCGTCACCGCACATTACACAAGTTTAGGTAAAAAACCGGTATTGGATATTGTGAAAAATTCATCAACGGGAGCGGCAACTAACATTATTGCTGGTCTTGCCGTAGGGATGAAATCTACATTTTGGTCTGTATTGCTTTTTGCTGCGGCCATTTTTGGTTCCTACGCCTTAGCAGGATTTTACGGTGTAGCCCTTGCTGCTTCTGCGATGATGGCTACAACAGCCATGCAGCTGGCCATAGATGCCTTTGGCCCTATTGCTGACAATGCCGGTGGCGTGGCAGAAATGAGCGAACTTGACGATATTGTAAGAGAACGTACAGATATTTTAGACTCTGTTGGAAACACTACCGCTGCGGTTGGAAAAGGATTTGCCATTGCTTCTGCAGCTTTAACGGCATTAGCGCTTTTCGCTGCCTATGTTACCTTTACGGGTATTGATGGTATCAATATCTTTAAAGCGGATGTACTGGCAATGTTGTTTGTCGGTGGAATGATTCCGGTGGTCTTTTCTGCCCTTGCCATGAAGTCTGTAGGTAAAGCCGCGATGGAAATGGTAAAGGAAGTGAGACGTCAGTTTAAAGAAATTCCTGGTATTATGGAAGGCAAAGCTAAGCCGGAATACGCCAAATGTGTGGATATCTCTACCAAAGCAGCTCTAAAAGAAATGTTACTTCCGGGATTGATCACTATAATTTCACCTATCATTATAGGACTTGTTTTTGGCCCTGAACCTCTTGGTGGCTATATGGCCGGTGTTTGTGTATCCGGTGTCATGTGGGCGATTTTCCAAAATAATGCCGGTGGTGCCTGGGATAATGCTAAAAAATCCTTCGAAGCGGGTGTTGAGATAGATGGTAAAATGACTTATAAGGGCAGTGATGCGCACAAAGCCGCTGTAACCGGTGATACGGTTGGTGATCCATTTAAGGACACGTCAGGACCTTCGATGAACATCCTAATTAAATTAACTTGTCTAATTGGTTTGGTCATGGCTCCGCTTTTAGGCGATCACGCTGAAGATAATGTGGAAAGCGTAGGTTTTCAAACGCAAACCGATAACATTATTGAAGTTTCAAATACAGAAATTGTGAAAGACGAAAACCTATTAGAAATTAAATAGTAATTCATTACCGATGTTTTAAAAGCCATTGATTGTTATAATCAGTGGCTTTTTTTTTAATTTAAAAGGTGTGTTTTAAAACCACTGATCTTATATAGAGGGAGTAATTTCGATATAAACTAATTTGACAGCTTAGAGCAAAACTGATGATACAAATCATTTCAGTTAGAGACTTAAATGAACTGATCATATAACACACTTACAAGGCTTTAAGCGCAGGAGGGAGTCTTATTGTAGATGAATTCTACTACATCCTTATCATATTGCACTCTTTAAAAGCTACCTTGTACTCATCTCTTTTAAAAGGTGCTTTGCGTTTAATTTTAGTAAAGCATCAACCTGTTTTGATCATTTCTAGATAATCTTTTGCAAAGCATATATAGATTAGTTGCACTGCACATTATACATTCTGCACCCTTACAAAGCTAAACTATACTTAACTCTTTTAAACATTTTGAACATATGATCTTGCTCATTCAACCCAAGAAATGATTAAGTTTTGTAATCAAACGAATACGCACCTCCTATTTTCAGTAACTTTCTTAATAGCTCATTGCCATTTTTAGTTTATTCCCTTAACCCTAAAAATAAAGATACTAATAAAACTCCACCACTTATTTAACTAAAAGCGCTAACTGCTAAATGCTGCTTTTATAAAAAACTTAAGGTCTTTATCATTGTATACTATTTATTTATCATAAACCAATTTAAATATAAAAAGAATGAAATCTGTTTACGTCTGTTTATTAATATTCCTATGCTACTCCTTAGAGGCTCAACAATTCAAAAAAATCTACGAACACGACATCGACCGCTCTTTTAAATCTCTACTCAAAAGTGATTTAACGGAATTTGAAATTTCACCTTCCGGCGATCATGTCATGATGCTCAGTGGCGATTATGTGAAAACCGTCGATAAAAGGGGTAAAGTGATTTTTGAACACCAATGCGTTCCTAAAACTAATAACAATGCTTCACTGGTTTCAGATTTAATCGGTGGGCAATTGGGCAATATGATCAGCAACATTAAGATTGATGAAGGCAACGGGTTTTGGCTTTTTGAAGAAGACAACCTCGTAGTCATATTAGACTGGAATCTTGAAGACAACTTGGTCATGGGCTATGATTTAGACTCAGGTGAAAAATTATGGGAAAGAAGCGAATACCGCTACACCCCCGGCAAAGACAAACAGTTGGGTATGATACTGGCAGCTTCCGCGGCATCAGCAGTCGCCTCGGAATCGCTTTCTATGGGTGCTATTATGGCTCAAGGTGCATTTACGTCCATCCAAACAGATATGGTAAGTCGAGAAGGCATTGGCAGTAAGCGGGCAAAAGCCTTCATCACGCCACTACCCGGCACCGAAGATTTTCTGTTGACACACAGCGAAGGCATCAGCAGTATCAATAAAAATACCGGTGAGGAAAATTGGACCTATGACAAGCGACCGCTTAAGATTGGCGAGGTAGAGGTACTTCCTGATTATAATGAAATTATGATAGTGAATTTTAACCCCAAAGCCCTAACAGATAGCAAGACCAATTTCAGTCCTAATTACTTTATCAAGCAAGGCTACGTCGTAAGACTTGATGTCAATAGTGGAGAAGAGGTGGCAAAAGTTGATTTTAAAGGGAGTTTTGCTCCAAATCGCCTTCACATAAAAGATGATATGTATATTCTGGATTATTTTGGACCGGAAGCTTATGACCTTGACACCAACGAAATGTTATACGAGGCCATTTCACAAGAGGAATACGAAGAAGACAAAAAGGTAAAAGCTGTTAAACTTGAAAAAGATTGGATAAGACCTTCCAAATCAACTTATGACGGTGAAAATATATATTATGTAAGAAGTGATTTTACAACCAAGAAGAAACGCGTTTTTGCCCATGATATCAAAACCGGTAAATTATTATGGAAAACCGATGAAATGGACGATATGACAGAAATCGTGGACCAGACCGATGGAAAGTTAATCATTAAAGAGTTTGGTGTAGGTAAATATTTCTATACTAATCTCGATAAATCCACCGGTGAAATTTTAGCCGGTCCTGAAAAAGTTAAACAGTTTAGTTTATTTGGAGACCCAAAACTCTGGTTTTTTGTCACTAAAAATCACCTTGTCCATAATGGTAAAAGACTATATTTCTTAGATAAAGAAACACTTAAAGTGGAAAAAGA
>Ga0102928_1000233_pt1 | contig 34390 bp, 31 predicted proteins | sample SalPonR1_B_D1_MG_FD_78504 | JGI IMG/M metagenome (GOLD analysis project Ga0102928, IMG submission 78504) | Salt pond soil microbial communities from South San Francisco under conditions of wetland restoration - Salt Pond MetaG R1_B_D1_MG | ecosystem: Environmental > Aquatic > Marine > Intertidal...
ACCAGATCGGCGCCGTGGTGGGCAGCCAGCCCTTCGGCGGCACGGGCCTCTCTGGAACAGGGCCCAAGGCGGGCGGTCCGGCCTATGCCCCGCGCTTCTGCCGTGAGCCACAAGGGTACGCGCCGGAGGTGGAGGGCGCACCCGTCCCGACCGAGACGCTCGCCCGTCACATCGCCGCGCTGTCCTCCCCGTCATCGACGGCACCGGCGCTCAGCCTGCCCGGCCCGACAGGGGAGACCAACCGCTACACGACCGCGCCGCGCGGCCCGGTCCTCTGTCTCGGGCCCGGGCGCGACGCGGCACTCGAGCAGGCGGCGCAGGCGCGCGCGGCCGGATGCCCGGCGCTTGCCGTGGCGCCGGGCCTCTCCGAAGCGGAGGGCGTCGACGGCGTGATCGAACCCGAGACACTTGTCGCGCTGCCGGGCATCGCCGCCGTCGCCTTCTGGGGCGAGGCGGCGACCGCCCGGGCGCTGCGCCGCGCGCTTGCCGAGCGTGACGGCCCGATCCTGCCCCTGATCAGGGCGGCGGATCTCGCGCCCCATTGCGTGACCGAGCGCCATCTCTGCGTCGACACCACCGCCTCGGGCGGCAACGCCTCGCTGCTCGCCCGGGCTGGCTGAGCGGCCCTCCCTCCTTCATCCTGGCTAGAAAACTCCGGGGGTGAGGCCGCCAGGCCGAGGGGGCAGAGCCCCCTTACACGGTGTAGTTCAGGCCAAGCCGACCCCCATCGACATAGATCGTCTCGCCGGTCACGTAGCTGGCCTTGTCCGAACACAGGAACGCCACCACGTCGCCGATCTCGCGCGGGGTGCCGACCCGGCCCAAGGGCGTGCGCGACAGCACGCGGGCCAGCGCATCGGGATTGGCGTTCACGCCGGCCATCATCTCGGTGTCGATGGAACCCGGTCCCACCGCGTTCACCCGAATGCCATTTGGCGCCAGCGCCAGTGCGGCCACCTTGGTCAGCTGCATCACCCCGCCCTTCGACGCGCAATAGGCCGGGATGGCGGGGATCGCCAGCTGCGCGTTGATCGAGGACATGTTGACGATCGCGCCCTTGATGTCACGGGCCACCATGGCCCTGGCCGCGCGCTGGGTGGCGACGAAGGTGCCGCGCAGGTTGACCGCGATCACCTTGTCGAAGGCGTCCAGATCGTAGTCGAGGAAATCGCCCGGCATGGCGATGCCCGCGTTGTTCACCAGCGCCGAGACCGGTCCGTGATCGGCCTCGATCCGGTCGAACAGCGCCGCCACCGCCGCCGCGTCGGCCATGTCGCAGGCAAGACCCGCGACCGCACCCAGCCGCTCGGCGGCCTCGGCCACGCCGTCGGCGTTGATGTCCGCAAGAATGACGCCGTAGCCATCCTCCTTCAACGCCTCGGCACAGGCATAGCCGATGCCCTGCGCGCCGCCCGTCACCAGCGCCAGTTTCTGCGTGCTCATCGTCTCACTCCTCGTCTTGCTGTCCATGGATATCCCGCGCCGCATCGGCCGTAATGTACCCCGCCGCGAGATCGCGCATCACCTCTTCGCGGGCGCGTGCCTCGGGCGGCCCGTATCCGCCGCCGCCCGGCAGGCTCAGGCGGAGCCTTTGACCAGCCGCGACATGCTGGCGGCCCTTGGCGTTCAGCCGCGTGCCGTCTGCCAGCTCCACCCGCCCCGCCGCGCCCGCATGCCCGCCGGCGCGGCCGCGCGCGGCGTTGTCGACCCGGTCGAACATTGCGTTGAAGTGGAAATCGTATCCGTCCCGCGCCTCGATCTCGATCACCTGTCCGAGCCCACCGCGATGGGTCCCCGCACCCCCGGACCCCTCGCGCAGGTCCTTGCGCCACACGATGATCGGACCGACCTGCTCGGTCGCCTCGACGCTCATGGTCGAGACGCCCGAGGGGAAGGCCGTGGCCGAAAGCCCGTCAAGGCCCGGCCGCGCCCCGGTGCCGCCGGAGTTGAACATCAGGATCTCCGCACCCGGGCCCGAACCGTCCACCGGGCGCACGGCGATCTGGATGTTCCACAGCGACGACGCGCCCTCCGCCGGCACCGTGTCGGGCAGCGCGTGGTGCAGCGCGCCCAGCACCACGTCCGGCACCAGATGGCCCAGCACGTGACGGACCGAGACCGGGGCGGGACGGCGCGCAGCGAGGATCGAGCCCTCGGGCGCGGTGATCTCGAAGGGCTCAAGGCTCCCTGCGTTGTTCGGCACATCCGGCGCGATGGTGCATTTCAGCGCGAAGCAGGCATAGGCGCGGGTGTAGACCTCGGGCACGTTGACCCCGAAGGAAGAGGGGCCGGAGGTGCCGGTGAAATCGGCCGTCAGCCGGTCGCCCTCGACGGTCAGCGTCACCACCATGTCCACCGGCGCGTCGTAGCCGTCGACGCGCATCTCGTTGCGATAGACGCCGTCTGGAACCTCCGCAATGGCCGCCCTTGTGGCCTTGCGCGAGGTGTCGAGAATATGGGTGCTGAGGCCCAACAGATCGTCGATCCCGAACTCGTCCATCATCTCGTGAAGCCGACGTTCGCCGGCCGCGTTGCAGGCGGCGAGCGAATGGATGTCGCCCACGGTCTGGTCGGGCGTGCGCACATTTGCCCGGATCATCTCGATCAGCAGCGGCTGGACCTGCCCGGCCTGCGCGAACCTGGTGATCGGGATCAGGAGGCCTTCCTCGTAGACCTCCCTCCCGTCGGGCCCGAAGCCGCGCCCGCCGATATCGACCACATGGGCGGTGCAGGCGAAATAGCCGATATGCCGGCCCTTGCGGAAGACCGGCGTGACCACCGTGATGTCGTGAAGATGGCCCGTGCCCATCCACGGATCGTTCGTCACGTAGACGTCGCCCTCGAGCGTCACCTGCGGCCCGAAGCGGGCGGCGAAATGGCCGACACTTTCGGCCATGGCGTTGACATGCCCCGGCGTTCCCGTCACCGCCTGCGCCATCATCCGCGCCTCGGCATCGAAGAGCCCGGCCGAAAGGTCGCCCGCCTCGCGGACGGAGGTCGAAAAGGCGGTGCGCACCAGCGTCATCGCCTGTTCCTCGACCACCGCGATCAGGCGGTCCCACATGATCTGGTAATCGATGTGTTTCATGCGTTGGCCTCCTTCCGGATCAGGCGCAGGCTGCCGTCGCCCTGTCCCACGGCGCGGAAGGCCGAGGTGACGATGGTCGCCGTCTCATCCTCCACGATGATCGCCGGGCCGTCGATCTTGATCCCCGGCGTCATGGCGGCGCGGGGCACTTCGGTGGCCTCGACGGTCTCGCGCAGGGCGGCGTCGAAGAAACGGCGGTGCCGTACGGGTTTGGCCGGCACGCCGTCCTCGAAGCGCGTGGCGGGCGATACCGGTTGCACCTCGGTCGCGACGGTCAGTTGCCAGTTCGTGACCTCGATCGCGAGGCTCTCGATGATCCGGCCGAAGAGCGTGCGGTATTCTTCCTCGAAGCGTGCGACGAGCATCGGGATGTCATCGGCCGAATACGCGCGATGCGGCAGCTCCACAGGGATTTCCCAGCCCTGTCCCACATAGCGCATCTGCGCGATGAGCCGCGTGACCCTCGGCGCCTCCGGCGCGCCACGGTCTACGAAGGCGTTCGCGGCCTCTGCCAATTCGTCGAGCATCGCGTTCACCGTCTCGGCGTCGAAGGTGTCGAACCGCTGGTAGAGACCGCGAGTCGCCTCGAAACTCACGGGCGCCTGCAGGAAACCGATGGCCGAACCCACGCCCGCGCCGGGCGGGATCAGCGCCTCCTTCAACCCCAGCTTTTCGCAGAGCCGACAGGCGTGGAGCGGCGCGCCCCCGCCGAAGGCCACCATGGTGAACTGTGCGATATCGCGACCATTCTCGACTGTATGGACGCGCGCGGCATTGGCCATGTTCTCGTCCACCATCTCGGTGATGCCGAAGGCCGCCTCGTCCAGCATCAGCCCAAGCGTCATCAGCGCGGCCTCGGCCCTTTCGGGATAGAGCGGAATGGCACCGCCCGCGAAATTCTCGGGGTCTAGGCGGCCGAGCGCGAGATTGGCATCTGTGACCGCGGGCGTTTCGCCGCCCCTCCCGTAGCAGGCGGGACCGGGTTCGGACCCCGCCGAATGCGGGCCCACACGCAACCGCCCCATCGCGTCCGTCCAGGCGATCGAGCCGCCGCCCGCGCCGATCTCGACCATCTCGACGACCGGCGTGGAGATCAGCATGCCCGAACCCTTCTTGAACCGGTAGGTGCGCGCGACCTCGAAGGTGTTTGCGGTCTTGGGCGCCCCGTCCTCGATCAGGCAGATCTTGGCCGTGGTCCCGCCCATGTCGAAACTGAGCGCCTTCGTCAGCCCATGGGCGCGCGCCACGCCAGCGGCGTAGATGGCGCCCCCGGCGGGCCCGGATTCGAGCAGGCGCACGGGCTGGTCGATGGCCGTTTCCACCGAGACCAGCCCGCCGCCCGAATGCATCAGGAAGACAGGCGCCGCGATCTCGGCCGCCTGCAATTCCGACACCAGCCGGCCGAGGTAGTCGGAGACCAGCGGCTGGACATAGGCGTTGGCGATCACCGTGTTGAAGCGCGGCAGCTCACGCATCTGCGGCGACACGACGGAGGAGATCGACACGGCAAGCTCCGGCGCGGCTCGGTGCAGGACGTCCCGCACCATACATTCATGTATGTTGTTCGCATAGGCATGGATCAGACCAACGGCGACGGCCTCGTAGCCGCCCGTGGCGATCCGTTCGGCCAGCGCCTCGGCCTCGCCCGGATCGAGCGGCAGCAGGACGCTGCCATCGGCGGCGACACGTTCGGGCAGGGTGTAGCGATGCTCGCGCGGGATCAGCGGGGCGGGCAGTTCGAGGTTCAGGTCATATTGCTCGAAGCGGTTCTCGGACCGCATCTCGATCACGTCGCGGAAACCCTCGGTGGTGATGAAGGCCGTCTTCGCGCCACGTCGCTGGATCAAAGCGTTGGTCACGAGCGTCGTGCCGTGGATGACCTGCCCGATCTCGGACAGGCCCACGCCAGCCTCGGACGCGGCCTCGGCGATCCCGGCGAGGATCGCGCGCTCGGGGCGTTCGTAATCGGTCAGGAGTTTCGCGGAGCTTCGCCCCCCGGGATGCTCCAGCGCCACATCGGTGAAGGTGCCACCGATATCGACGCCCACGCGGATCTGCTGCGCAGGCTGGGTCATATTCCAATGCCTTTCACGATCTGGTTGGCGGTGAATGCAATGTCGTAGACGCGCGAGCGCAAGACCCCGCTTCGCAAGGTCTGCATGTCGCTGAGTGGCAGGGGCAGGTCGGCGGGGTCCATGCCCGTCAGCAACTCCGCCATCGCCTTGCCGAACACGGTGCCGGTGGTGATGCCGCGGCCATTGTAGCCGATCGGCGTATAGAGCCCCTCGGCCAGCCTGTGGATGCGCGGCAGGTGATCGGGCGTCAGCGCGATGTGGCCATGCCACGCGCTGTCGAACGCGACCGGTCCGAGATCGGGGAACATCCGGCGCAACTGCCGCTCGGCCCAGCGGCGCGAGACGCCGCTTTGCGCATCTCCGATGACCCGGCCCATGGACCCGATCATCAGCCGCCCCTCCACGTCCTTGCGCAGGCTGGTCATGATCGGCGCGGTGTCCCACAGGCCCTGCCGCCCCGGCAGGATCGTGTCGCCCGCCGCGCCCAGCGGTTCGGTGGCGAGCTGGAAATAGGGGATGAGCGTGAAGACCCGCGAGAGCCCCGGCCAGAGGTCGTCGGTATAGGCATTGGTCGCCAGCACGACCGTACGCGCCTGTATGGTCCCGCGGCGCGTCTTCACCCGCCAGCCATCGCCGTCTCGTATGAGCCCTGTGGCGCGCACGCCCGTTGCGATCCGCGCACCGGCCCCCAGTGCGGCCCGTGCAAGGCCGCGGACATAGCCCATCGGGTTCACGGTTCCCGCCCGCCGGTCGTAGAGCCCGCCCGCGAACCGCCCGCCGCCAATCATGCGGTGCGCGTCCTCGGCGCTCAGCAACTCGACCGGTGCGCCCAGCCGCTGCCATTCGTCGAGCCGCCCGCGCAGGCCCTTGAGCGCCGAGGGCGCGTGGGCGGCGTGGATTGTTCCCTGCCGCGCCGGTTCGCAGCGGATCTGGTGCCGCTCGATCAGGGAAAACACGTATTCCGGTGCGGCCCCGAACCGTTCCACGAAACGGGGGCCGTAGGTGGGGCCGAGTGCCGCGCGCACCGCCGCCGGCGGATGCCAGACACCTGCGTTCACGAGGCCCACGTTGCGCCCCGATCCGCCATGGCCGATGCGCTCGGCCTCCAGCACGAGGCAGTCGAGGCCGCGCTCGGCGCCATGAAGCGCCGTCGACAGCCCGGTGAAACCGCCGCCGATTATGGCAAGATCCGCCGTCGCGTCGCCCTCGAACGGCGCGTCGACATCCGGCTCGGCTGCGGACCGGTCCCAATGGGAAATCTGCTGCTCCGATGACATTCGCCGCCCCTCGACCCGCACGCCGTCCACGCGCGCCGCCGGCGATCCTGCACCGGCCCGCAAGCGGGGTCAATTTGCCCTCTGCAGGAGGCCCGCGATTAACGTGGCGTCGCGGGTCCGGGTTTCCCATGGCCCGGCCGCCTCTCCCGTCTTAACGTGGCGCGAAGGCGGACATTCATGCGAGAGGGCCGGGCATCATGAGCATTACCATCGATTTCAGCGGCAAGACGGTTGTCGTGATCGGCGGCACCAGCGGGATCAACCGCGGCATAGCGGAGCTTTTCGCCCGCCACGGCGCGCGCGTGGCCGTCGCCAGCCGGTCGGAGGAGAAGGTCGCCGACACCGTCGCGGCGCTAAAGGCGCTGGGCGCGGAGGCGAAGGGTTTCGCGGCGGATGTGCGAGATCTTCCGGCCATCGAGGCGGGCCTTGCCGAGGTCCATAATGCGTGGGGCGACTTCGACGTGCTCGTCTCTGGCGCGGCGGGCAATTTCCCGGCGAGCCTCAATGGCATGTCGGCGAACGCCTTCCGAAGTGTGGTCGAGATCGACCTGATGGGCACCGTTCACGTGATGAAGGCCAGCCACGCCTACCTTAAGAAACCGGGTGCGAGCGTGGTGAACATCTCGGCGCCGCAGGCCTTCCTGCCGATGCCGGGGCAATCCCATGTCTCCGCGGCAAAGGCTGGCGTCGACATGATCACGCGCACGCTGGCCATCGAGTGGGGCGCCGAGGGCATCCGCGTCAATTCCGTCGTGCCTGGGCCCATCGGCGGGACCGAGGGCATGGCACGGCTTGCCCCGACCGAGGAGGCCATCGGCAAGGTCGCTGCCTCCGTGCCGCTGGGCCGGCTCGGCACGCCCGACGATATCGGGCATGCCTGCATGTTCCTCGCCTCCGACATGGGCGCCTATGTCAGCGGCGCCGTGCTGCCCGTCGATGGCGGCTGGGCGCAGTCGGGCTGCGGCGGCATGGGCATGTTCCTTGGCAAGCTCGTGGCCCAGATGGAGGACCGCTGAGCGGCAAGATGAACGCGCCCTACCGGCCCACCGCGTAGGCCTGCATCAGCCGCGGTGTCGCTGCCCCCTTCACGACGCCATCGGGACGGCGCGCCACGGCGCAAAGCCGTCCCGCAGCCCAGGGCGCCGAAACCTCGAGCTTGTGACCCTTGGCGCGGAGCCCCTCGATCGTCGCCTCGGGAAAGGCGGGTTCCACCAGCAGGTGCCCTGGCTGCACCGCACGCGGGAAGAAGCTCGATTGCAGATGCCCGGTGTGAAACAGCGGGCCATCGATGGCCTCCTGCAGGTTCAGCCCGTGGTGGATCAGGCGCAGAAGGAAGGTCGCCTGCCACTGGTCCTGCTGATCGCCGCCGGGGGTTCCGAAGGCGCACCACGTCCCGTCCGGCCCGCGCGCCATGGAGGGGCTGAGCGTCGTGCGGGGCCGCGCCCCGGGCGCCAGCGTCGTCGGCAGACCCTCGTCCAGCCAGAACATCTGCGCCCGCGTGTTCAGCGGCACACCGAGCCCCGGCACCACGGGGTTCGACTTCAGCCATCCGCCCGAAGGCGTGGCCGACACCATGTTGCCCCAGCGGTCCACCACATCCACATGGACCGTGTCGCCGCGCTGGTTCACCAGATGCGCCATGGTGGGCTCGCCGGCGCCCACGCCCGCCTCGGGGGTGCGGCGCGCGGCGCGGGCGAGGAAGGCGTCGGCAAGTGTCTCGAGCCCCTCGATCCGGCCCGGCCGGTGATCGTGGCTGGCCGCCTGCCCGATATCGGCGCGGTGCGCCGCGTTGTGGGCCTCCGACAGCAGCGTATCGACCGGAATGTCATGCAGCGCCGGATCGCCGTAGTAGCTTTCGCGATCGGCAAAGGCGCGTTTCAGCGCCTCGGTCACCAGATGCACGAACTCCGGGCCGACCGGGTCCATGGACGCCAGGTCGTCCCCGGACAGCATCTGCAGGACCTGCAGAAGCACGGGACCTTGGGTCCATGCCCCGCATTTCCAGACCGTCCAGCCCGCGTGATCGACGGCAAGCGGCGCCTCCCACGTGGCCTCCCACGTCGCCATGTCGTCGCCGTCCAGCACGCCCTTGCGCTTTTCGCCGGTCGCGTCCAGCACGCAGGCATCCCGCAGGAAGGTGTCTATGGCCTCGGCCACGAAGCCCCTGGCATGGGCCACGCGCGCGGCCTCGATCTGCGCCTCGCGGTCGGGGCCGGCCGCTTCGCTCTCCTCGACGAGACGCCGCCACATCGCCGCGCAATCGGGGTTGCGGAACAGCGCGCCGGCCTCGGGTGCGCGGTCGCCCGGGAGCCAGACCGGCGCGGAGGTAGGCCATTCCTGCCGGAACACGTCCTGCAGGCCGGCGATGGAGGCCGCCACGCCCGCCAGCATCGGGTGGCCGTGTTCGGCATAGTAGATCGCCGGGGCCAGCACCTCGGAGAGAGACAGCCGCCCATGGTCGCGCAGCATCAGCATCCATGCGTCGAACGCCCCCGGCGTGACCGTCGCCAGAAGGCCGGAGCCGGGGATGATCTCGAGCCCTTCGTCCCGGTAATGGGCCACCGTTGCGCCCGCGGGCGCCACACCCTGACCGCAGAGCACCAGCGGCGTGTCCGCGCCCGCCGGAAGGACGAAGGCCGGAACTTCCCCAAGCGGGCCGTTCAGATGCGGCTCCACCACGTTCAGCACGAAGCCCGCCGCCACGGCGGCATCCGCGGCCGTCCCGCCGGCCTCGAGCATCTTCATGCCGGCCTGGCTGGCGAGCCAATGGGTCGTCGAGACCATGCCGAAGGTGCCCATCAGTTCGGGGCGGGTCGTGAATGTCATTGGTGTGTCCCTCTTGTCGGTCTTTGTGTCACGTGTCTGGCGGCGCTCGATCCGGTTTCCCTGTCAGGGGCCGGTATGGGGCCAGCGATAGGCGGGCGGCGCCGGTCCCTTGATGCAGCCGCCCCGAAGCATCTGTTCCGATCGGCGGGCCAGCGGCACGGAAACGCCGGTCCTGTGCAGATCACCGCCATACTCGCCGCCGTACCGGGCTTCTGCCCGTTTGTGCTGGGCCGGGCTGCCCGCGCGCGGGTCCTATGGCCGATCAGATCCTTTGTCGGAGGTTTGTGCACGGCGATGCGTCCGGGTTGAGTATCGATGATCGTGGTCGACCACGGATGACTTAGGTCGATCATGGATTCTCCTTCCGGCGCGGTGGTCATGGTCTATCCGGGCCGTGATGGCGTTGCAATGTGCCGCGCTTCGGGCCGTATCCGGGGGCCTCACGCCGCCCCGCTGCGATGCCCATCACGTCGATCACGCTGGCGCCCTCACGGAAGGGTGGCCCGGGCGCTCCGGGTTCCGGTGCCGAAACTTTCGATCAGCACTTCGGCCGTGCCGATCAGGCGTTTGGCGACCTCCAGCCCGCGCATCCTTCGGGTCGATCGAGACGCCGCGCTTTTGGCGTTTATAGAACGGGAGATAGTCCGGGCCGAAGCCGTTGAGCCGTCACGTGGGATCGCCCGAGGCTTGTGCCAAGCGGATCGCCCCGGCGCCCAGATCGGCGAGCACGAAGCCGGCTCTCGGCCCCATCACCGAATGCCTGAAATCGAGCACACGAAGGCCATCAAGGGGGAGGGGACGCTCGGTCATGCCGAGCACGCCATGGTGCGCGAGGGCCAGGTCGCTGCGGTCCGCCCGGCGCCGTCCCGCTTGCATGGCCGTCCTCCTCCACGACAGCTGTGGCGCCTGCATGACGCGGCGGCAGTCTTCCCTCGCGGCATTGGCTAGATGGAAGCGGCCGTGCGTTCCAGATACGCGCTCCATTGTGCCTTGCGGTCGACCGCGCGTATCGTCGGCGGGAACACCCCGAACGGGTCGGGGCAGCCAAAGGACGGGGCTGGCGGTCATGGCAGGGGCAAAACGCAAGATCGGGCCGTTGCAGGACCCCCACCGGGTCGTGCCGGGCCGTGAGCGGAACCTCGAGACGGCGATCGGCCGGCAGGTCCGGTCCCTGCGCCAGAACCAGCGCATCACCGTCAAGGAACTGTCCGAGCAGACCGGCCTCTCGATCGGGATGCTGTCGAAGATCGAAAACGGCGTCACCTCGCCGTCTCTGACGACGCTGCAATCCCTTGCGCAAGCGCTGAACGTGCCGCTGACCGCGCTATTCCGCCAGTTCGAGGAAACGCGCGAGGCTGTCCACACCAAGGCGGGAGAAGGGGTGGAGATCGTCCGCGAGGGCACCCGCGCGGGCCATCAGTACAACCTTCTGGGGCACCTGACCGGAACGGTTCATGGCGTGTCGGTCGAGCCCTACCTGATCACGCTTAACAGCGCCTCGGACGTGTTTCCGACCTTCCAGCATGGCGGGATCGAGATGATCTACATGCTCGAAGGCGTCGTGGGCTACCGCCACGGTCAGCGGATCTATCGCCTCGAACCGGGCGACACGCTGTTCTTCGACGCCGACGCGCCGCACGGGCCGGAGGAACTGGAGGTGCTTCCTATCCGCTTCCTGTCGGTGATCTCCTATGCGGAGGACGGGCACTGAGGCGACGATGGTGTTTCATAGAGGTTGAATAACATTCCTGTCAGTGATAATCGAGCCTCGTTCTGAAGAAGGGAGTCGCACGCAGATGTGTGGGATCGTTGGCCTGTTCCTGAAGGACCCGTCGCTCGAGCCCAGGATGGGCGAGATGCTGACGGGGATGCTGGTGACGATGACGGATCGCGGACCCGACAGCGCGGGCGTGGCGATCTATGGCGCGGGCCGTGACGGCGAGGCGAAGCTGACCGTACAGTCGGACGTGGCTGACGAGGTCTTTCCCACATTGGCCGAGACACTTGCGGCACGGCTCGGCACGCCGGTCCGACTGTCGCGCAACGACACCCACGCGGTGCTGCATCTGGGCGCGGCGCATGTGGCCGAGGCGCGCGCGGCGCTGCGCGAGGTGGCCAACCTGCGCATCATGAGCGACGGCGACCGGATCGAGATCTACAAGGAGGTGGGTCTGCCGCGCGACGTTGCCGCCCGCTTCGACCTGCCCGCCATGGCCGGCACGCACGGCATCGGCCATACCCGCATGGCCACGGAGTCCGCCGTGACGACCGAGGGCGCGCATCCGTTCTCCACCGGCGCCGACCAGTGCCTGGTGCACAACGGGTCGCTGGCCAATCACAACGCGCTGCGCCGCAAGCTGCGCCGCGATGCCGTCCGTATCGAGAGCGAGAACGACACCGAGGTTGGCGCGGCCTACATCACATGGAAGATGCAGCAGGGCGCGAGCCTCGGTGAGGCTCTGGAAAGCGCGCTGGAGGACCTCGACGGGTTCTTCACCTTCGTCGTGGGCACGAAGGACGGTTTCGGTGTCGTGCGCGACCCGATCGCCTGCAAGCCCGCCGTGATGGCCGAGACCGATCAATACGTGGCCTTCGGCAGCGAGTACCGCGCCCTGGTCAACCTGCCCGGCATCGACGCCGCCCGCGTGTGGGAGCCCGAGCCCGCCACCGTCTATTTCTGGAGCCACTGACATGGCGGTCTACGATATCGAGGCCGACGGGCTGCGCGGCCTGAACGCCGCGCTCCAGCAACTGGCCGGCACGACGCCGAACGAGCCGTGGGAGGTGGTGAACCCGAGGGGCAGCCACGCCATCGCCGTGGGCCTCGACGCACCGCTCGACGTCACGATCAAGGGGCCCACCGGCTACTACTGCGCGGGCATGAACAAGCAGGCGACGATCCGGGTCGCGGGTTCCGTCGGCCCGGGTGTCGCCGAGAACATGATGTCGGGCACCGTGATCGTGGAGGGCGACGCGAGCCAGTATGCCGGGGCCACGGGCCATGGCGGTCTGCTGGTCATCAAGGGCAACGCGTCCTCACGCTGCGGCATCTCCATGAAGGGGATCGACATCGTCGTGCACGGGTCCATCGGGCACATGTCGGCCTTCATGGCGCAGGCGGGCAACCTCGTGGTCTGCGGCGACGCGGGCGATGCGCTGGGCGACAGCCTGTACGAGGCGCGGTTGTTCGTGCGCGGCTCGGTGAAGGGCCTTGGTGCCGACTGCGTCGAAAAGGAGATGCGGCCCGAGCACCTCGAGCTTCTGGCCGACCTTCTGGAGCGCGGCGAATGCGACGCGAAGCCGGAGGAATTCCGCCGCTATGGCTCGGCCCGCAAGCTCTACCATTTCAACATCGACAACGCCTATTGAGGGGTATGGCACCTTGAGCAACGACATCCCCCGGACCGCGCCGATCCAGTCGGCCACGTTTTCCAACCCGATCAACGCCGAGATCCGCCGCGCGGCCGCAACCGGCATCTACGACATCCGGGGCGGTGGCGCGAAACGGCGGGTGCCGCATTTCGACGACCTGCTCTTTCTCGGCGCCTCGGTCAGCCGCTATCCGCTGGAGGGCTACCGCGAGGCCTGCGGCACGAAGGTTACGCTTGGCACGCGGTTCGCGGAAAACCCGATCGAGCTCGACATCCCGATCACCATCGCGGGCATGAGCTTCGGCGCGCTGTCGGGGCCCGCGAAGGAGGCGCTGGGGCGGGGCGCGACGCTGGCCGGAACCTCCACCACCACGGGCGATGGCGGCATGACACCGGAAGAGCGCGGGCATTCCGCGACACTCGTCTACCAGTACCTGCCGTCGCGCTACGGCATGAACCCGGACGACCTGCGCCGCGCCGACGCCATCGAGGTGGTCGTGGGGCAGGGGGCCAAGCCCGGCGGGGGCGGCATGCTGCTGGGTCAGAAGATCGACGACCGCGTGGCCGAGATGCGCACACTTCCCAAGGGGATCGACCAGCGTTCCGCCTGTCGGCACCCCGACTGGACAGGGCCAGACGATCTGGAAATCAAGATCCTGGAGCTGCGCGAGATCACAGGCTGGCGGGTGCCGATCTACGTCAAGATCGGCGCGACGCGGCCCTATTTCGACGTGGCGCTGGCGGTCAAGGCCGGGGCCGATGTCGTCGTGATCGACGGCATGCAGGGCGGCACGGCGGCCACGCAGGACGTGTTCATCGAACATGTGGGCATCCCGACGCTGGCCTGTATCCGGCCCGCCGTGAAGGCGTTGCAGGATCTCGGGCTGCACCGCGAGGTGCAGCTGGTGGTCTCGGGCGGCATCCGCACCGGCGCGGACGTCGCCAAGGCGCTCGCGCTGGGGGCCGACGCGGTGTCCATCGGCACGGCGGCGATGGTGGCGCTGGGCGACAACGATCCGAAATACGAGGCCGAATACAACGCGCTTGGCACCACGGCCGGGGCCTATGACGACTGGCACGAGGGCCATGACCCCGCCGGGATCACCACCCAGAACCCGGAGCTTGCCGCGCGGCTCGACCCCGTGGAGGGCGGGCGGCGGCTGCGCAACTATCTCAATGTCATGACGCTGGAGGCGCAGACCATCGCGCGCGCCTGCGGCCACAACCACCTGCATCATCTGGAGCCGGAGGATCTCTGCGCCCTGACGATGGAGGCCGCCGCCATGGCGCAGGTGCCGCTGGCGGGCACGGACTGGTATCCCGGCAAACCGGGAACAGGGTACTGAAGACAAGGACGCGATCAGCACGGGGGATACGCAGCATGACCATCGACCTGGCCACTTACGCCGCCGAGCGCGGGGTGAAATACTTCATGATCTCCTTCACCGATCTCTTTGGTGGGCAGCGGGCGAAACTGGTGCCGGCGCAGGCGATTGCCGGGATGCAGGAGGAGGGCGCTGGCTTCGCGGGTTTCGCCACCCATCTCGACATGACGCCCGCGCATCCGGACATGCTGGCCGTGCCGGACCCGGCCTCGGTCATCCAGCTGCCGTGGAATCCCGAGGTCGCATGGGTCGCGGCGAACCCCGTGATGGAGGGGGCGGAGGTCGCCCAGGCCCCGCGCAACGTCCTGCGCCGCCTCATCGCGGAGGCGGCGGGGCAGGGGATGCACGTCAAGACCGGCGTGGAGGCCGAGTATTTCCTGCTGACCCCGGACGGATCGGCGATTTCCGACGAATACGACACGGCGGCCAAGCCCTGCTACGACCAGCAGGCTGTGATGCGCCGCTATGATGTCGTCCGCGAGATCTGCGACTACATGCTCGACCTCGGCTGGGGCCCGTATCAGAACGACCACGAGGACGCCAACGGCCAGTTCGAGATGAATTGGGACTTCGACGACGCGCTGAAAACGGCCGACAAGCACAGCTTCTTCAAGTTCATGACGAAATCGGTGGCCGAGGCTCACGGGTTCCGCGCGACGTTCATGCCCAAGCCCGTCGAGGGGCTGACCGGCAACGGCTGCCACACGCATGTATCCGTGTGGGATGCGCCCGGCGAGGCCGCGGCCACAAACGTCTTCGCCATCGATCCCGTGCCCGGCAGCACGACCTCGGAGCTGGGTCTTTCGGACAAGGGCCGCGCGTTCCTTGGCGGGATCATGAAGCATGCCGCGGCGATGTCGGCGATCACCAATCCCACGGTCAACAGCTACAAGCGCCTCAACGCACCGGTGACGCTGTCGGGGGCGACCTGGGCGCCCAACACCGTCACCTGGACGGGCAACAACCGCACCCACATGGTCCGCGTGCCCGGCCCCGGACGGTTCGAGCTGCGCCTGCCCGACGGCGCGGCGAACCCGTATCTCCTGCAGGCGGTCATAATCGCGGCCGGGCTCGACGGGATAGCCACCGATGCCGACCCGGGCAAGCGCCACGACATTGACATGTATGCCGACGGCCACAAGGTCCGGGGTGCGTTGAAACTCCCGCTCAACATGCTTGACGCGCTCCGGGCCTATGACAAGGACACGACACTCAAGGCCGCGATGGGCAAGGAGTTCTCCGAGGCTTTCCTGAAGCTCAAGCAGCGGGAATGGACCAGTTTCGTGTCCCATTTCAGCCGCTGGGAAAAGGAACACACGCTCGACATCTGAGCCCGCGGCGTCTCAGAGCGTGACGGGCGTGCCGGTCCGGATGCTTTCATCGGCGGCGAGGCAGATCTGCAGCGACCGGACGGCATCCTCCATGTGGCGGGTCAGGTCCGTATCTCCCGCGATGGCATCGAGCACGAAAGCCTGCTCGGTGTCGCAGAGCGCCTGGTGGCCCGGTTCGTCCGGCAAGTCGATCATCCGGTCCCCCGAGGGCCGGTGCACCAGCAGCCCGCCCACCTTCGTGTGCCCGTCGATATCCGACGATCCGGCCATGTCGGCGTCGGTGATCGAGACGGCGCCATGCGGGCTGATGATGTCCTTCACGAAGAACGCCGTCTCCGACATCATCGGACCCCAACCGGCCTCGTACCAGCCGACCGAGCCGTCCTCGAACGTCACCTGAAGCTGGCCGTAATTGTACATGTCCTCGGCGATCTCGTCCGACAGGCGCAGGCCGATCCCCTGTACCCGCACGGGCCGCGCATCGGTCACCTGGCACATCACGTCGACGTAGTGGACGCCGCAATCGACCAGCGGAGAGGTCGTCTGCATCAGCGCCTTGTGCGTTTCCCACTCGGCGCCGGTCGACTGCTGGTTCAGGTTCATGCGAAAGACGTAAGGTCCGCCGAGGGTGCGTGCCTCGGCGATCATGCGGATCCAGCTGGGGTGATGGCGCAGGATGTAGCCCACGACGAGTTTGCGGTTCAGGCGTCGGGCCGTCTCCACCACGCGTTCGGCATCGGCGGCGGTGGTCGCCAGCGGCTTTTCGACAAAGACATGCGCGCCGGCTTCCATGGCGCGGATGGCGAGGTCGGCGTGGCTGTCGGAATAGGTGGCGATCACGACGAGGTCCGGGCGCGTTTCCATCCCCGCCTCGAAACTGTCGAAACGGGGGTAAGGCGCCAGGCCTTCGGGCAGGTCGCGGCGGGAGCGATTGACGAGGCCCACGATCTCGGAACCCGGGTTTGCGTGATGGGCCAGCGCATGGCTGACCCCCATGTTTCCCAAGCCCACGATCAGCGTTTTCGTCATTTCGGCCACCTCCCGTTTCGGGCAGGATGGCCCCGGAGCAGAACAACGGCAAGGGTGGTCGAACATGACCGTGCAGGACACGAAGATGCGCCGCGAGGTCGCGGAAATCCCGCGGGCGGTGGAGCGGCTTCTGATGGAGGGCGGGGACGCGGTACGTGAGGCGGCGCGCGAGATCGTGGCCCGCGACCCGGCCTATTTCGTCACCGTCGCGCGCGGTTCCTCCGACCATGCCTGCACCTATTTCAAATACGCCGCCGAGCTTCTGGCGGGGCTGCCTGTGGCGTCGGTCGGGCCTTCGGTCGCCTCGATCTACAAGGCGAAGCTCAAGGTCGGCGGCGCGGTATGCTTGTCGGTCTCGCAATCGGGCCGAAGTCCCGACATCGTGGATCTGACGCGGGCGGCGCGTGCGGGCGGGGCCTACACGGTCGCCGTGACGAACGACGCGGGATCGCCGCTTGCCGCGGCCGCGGATGCGACGCTCGACATACACGCGGGGCCGGAGCTCAGCGTGGCGGCGACCAAGACCTTCGTGACCTCGGCGCTGGCCTGCCTCTGGGTTCTCGCCGAGATGCGAGGGGACGCAGAGGTGCTCGCCGCGATCCATGGCCTGCCGGAGTGCCTGGAAAAAGCGGTGCAGGTCGACTGGAGCCCGGTCGCGGGCGCCGTCGGTGCGGGCTCGGTCTACACCCTCGGACGGGGGCCGTCCTGGGCGATTTCGAACGAGGCGGCGCTCAAGTTCAAGGAGGTCTGCCAGCTTCACGCCGAAAGCTATTCCTCGGCCGAGGTGCTGCATGGCCCCGTGTCCATCGTCGAGCGCGGTTTTCCGGTGCTGGCCTTCGCCGCCGCCGATGCCGCCGAAGGCGCGCTGGCCGAAGTCGCGGATGCGCTGGCCGAGAAGGGGGCGCAGGTCTTCGCCACGACTGACCGGGTGCGCGCGGCAACGGCGCTGCCCGTGGTGCGCACGGGCCATCCGCTGACCGATCCGCTGGCGCTGATCGTGAGCTTCTACGCGATGATCGAAGCGGTGGCCGTGGCGCGCGGGCTGGACCCGGACGTGCCGCGGCACCTGAAGAAAGTTACCGAGACGACCTGAAAGGGCTTTGCCGTTCAGCTCTCCAGCCGCCGGGCCGCGCCCACCTCCACCTCCTGCCCGGTGATCCGGCTGCGCACGGCGGCGAAGGCCAGCGCGAGGCTGAACAGGTTCTCGCGCGCCGAATTGGTGGGCTCGCGCCCCTCCTCGATGGCGCACAGAAGCTCGCCCATCGTGCCGCGGAACCCGTCGTTGAACCACTGGCCCTCCAACGCCGGCCGCGCGATTCCTTCCGCCGTCGTCAGGGTCACGTTCTGCGCCCCGAGGTCCGGCCCGTCCGCGACGAGGCTGCCGCCCGTACCGACCACGTAGCTCGTATCGCGCGGGCCGTGCGGCGCGCCGCCATCGAAGACGAGGCTCGCCTGCCCGCCGTCGAGCCGCACCAGCGCCTGCGCCAGAAGCGGTACCTTGTTTGCCTGTCCGAGCGCCTGCGACGCCGTGGCGAAGACCGATTTCGCACGGGTGTCGGTCAGCGAGGCGATGAAGTCGAACCAGTGGACGCCGAAATCGTAAAGCACGAGGTCCTCGATCTCGTCGAACGGCGTACCGGCCGTCCAGCCGTGGTTCCAGTGGAGCGAGACATGGGCCGAGATGACCTCGCCGATCAGACCCGCGCGCACCGCCTCTCGCATCCATGCCTTGTGCGGCGCCCAGCGGCCGTTCTGGTTGACGGCAAGCTTGCACCCCTTGTCCTCGGCCAGCTTCACGAGGTCCTCTCCCACGCCGAGGTCGGTGACGAAGGGCTTCTGGCTCAGCACATGCTTGCCCGCCTTCAGCGCCGCCTCGACGATGGGCGCGCGGTGCTCGGGGTGGAGGGTGACGTCGACGACATCGATCTCGCTGTCGGCCAGCATGTCGCGCCAGTCGTCCTCGATCCGCGCGGCGGGGCAGTATTCGGCGGCCTTGGCCTCGGCCTTTACCCTTGTCCGGTTCCACAGCGCCGCGACCTCCCATCCGGCGGTGCGGTAGGCGTCGAGATGGCTTGCGGATATGCCCCCCGTTCCGATCATCCCGATCCGGGGCCGGTAGCTTTTCGGCATCGGCGGGCGATAGGGCAGGTCGGGCGCTGTGAACTCGGGCAGCGCCTCGGACTTCAGCGCATAGGTATCGGTGTCGCCGGCGTCATCCGTCATGGGATCAGATCCAGCGTGCGCTTCTCGGCGGCCGATTGCGCGGCGGTGTCGACGATCCGCTGCGCGGTGAGGCAGAGGCCCGGATCCAGAGGGCCGGCGACCGGCTCACCCCGCGCGATGCAGCCCAGCACGTATTCGATGGCGTTGCGTTCGCCTTCCTTCAGCGCGTCCACGGGTATCTCGTGCCGTTCCGGCTGCGCACGTGTCTGGACGGTCACGTGGCTTGCGTAATCGGGCGAGGCGATGGTGCCCTCGGAGCCCACGAAGGTAAAGCCGCAGGTCGGCTGCGGCTGATGCGTCCAGGGGTCGGTGAAGGTGCCCCAGCGGGTTTCCATCCGGCTTAGGCCGGTGGTGTAGCGGCAGACGGCGACCGCGTGCTGGTCGACCTCGATGCCGGGCGTCTGGTCCACGGTGCAGGTGACCTCGAGCGGTGCGGCCCCGCCCATGTACCATGTGCCGAGCGTCGCCCCGTAGCCCATGTAATCCAGCAACGACCCGCCCCCGCTCGTCTTCTTGTACCACCATGCGTCCGGCTTCAGGCGCTCGACCTCCTCGGGGGTGACCTCCACCTTGTCGGCGAGATGGTAGAGCGGCCCGCGATTGCCGTCGTAGAAATGGACCTCGCGCAGCTCTCCGATCAGGCCTTCGTCGATCAGGCGTTTCGCGGTGACATGGCTTTCGACCCAGCGCAGCGGCCAGTTGATCGCCATCTGCTTGCCGGTGCCCTCCATCGCCGCAATCATCCTCCGTGCGTCGGCCGTGGAGGCGGCGAAGGGCTTTTCCACGAAGATGTGAACGCCGTGGGATGCAAGGCGTTCGACGTAATCCGCGTGATCGGCCGTTGCGGCGCAGAGGATCGCCATGTCGTAAGGGCCGGCCGCCATACAGGCATCGAAATCTGTAAAGTATCGATCCTCCGCCACGCCGAACTTGCCTGCGACGGATTGCATTTTTGCAAGGTCCGGATCGTAGAGCCCCGCGATCTCGGCCTCTGGGTGTTCATGCACGAGGCGCAACAGGTCGCCCATGTGCATGTGGTCGAAACTGATGCCGACGATGCGGAATTTGGGCATGTCTTCCCTCCCTCAGCGTTGTTCGGTGAAACGGACGTAAAGCGCCGTGACCGCGAGGATGATCAGCCCGAAAAGCGCGATGCGCGCGCCTTCGGGCATCCGCGCCAGCGTCAGCATCGTCTCGATCACCCGCAGGATCAGCGCGCCGACGATGGCGCCCGCGAAACTGCCGCGCCCGCCAAAGATGGAGGTTCCGCCGATCACTGCGGCGGCCACCGAGGGCAGCATCAGCGGGTTGGCGAGGCTGAGCGACGGCGCGCGGATCATGCCGAGATAAAGCAGCCCCGTCAGCGCCGCGATCAGCCCCGACAGCACGTAGAGCGCCATGAGGACCTGCCAGCTGCGCACGCCCGACAGTTTCGCCGCCTTCTCGTTGGAGCCGAGCGCGAAGAGAAGCCGGCCGAACCCGCTGTAGCGCATGAGCCACAGCACGAAGACGGCGAAGGGCACGAAGAGGAACAGACCGTTCGGCAGCCCGGCCGTGCGCCCGGTTCCGAGCCATTCGAGGATCGCGGGGATGTCGGTCCCTGTGGCGATCACGTAGCGCTGGTAGACCTGCAGGCAGCCCGTGGCGATCAGGCCGGTGCCCAGCGTCATGATCAACGGATGCACCCGCGCGATCCCGGCGCCGAAGCCGTTGACCACGCCCACGACCACGCCCACGGCCATCGCCACCAGCATCGCGGGGACCGGCCCGACGAGCGGGGTCATCGTCGCCGCCACGAAGGCCGAAGCGGTGGCGACGATCCCGACGGACAGGTCGATGCCCCCCGTCAGCATGGTCAGCACCTGACAGGCAGCGAGCATGGCCAGCGGGATGGCGAACTTGATGGTGTTACCCGCCCAGAAGGGTGAGATGATGCCGGGCCGCATAAGCTCCAGCGTCCCGATCAGCAGCAGCAGGAGGCCGATCAGCGGGATCACCGGGTTGTCCTTCAGGAACCGCCCGAAACGTACGAGGGGACGCGCCTCGGGTTCCGCCTGCGGATGGATATCGCTCATGTCGGGCCCCTCCCGCGCATCATCAGGAAGGCGCCGAACATCACCACGCCGACCATGATCGTGCCCTCCACGATGGTGGTGACGTTCGGGTCCACCGCCGCAAGCGTCAGGATCGTGCGGATGATCCGAAGGATGAAGACCGCGATGATCGGCCCGAGGATGCCACCGATACCCCCGCCCAGCACCACGCCGCCCAGCACGACCGCCGCGACGGCGGCCAGCAGGTAGGGGCCGGGCACGGGTTCCCCGATCCCCGTCAGCGACAGCAGGCTCAGCCCGCCGAACGCGCTGAAGAGGCCGCAGACGGCGTAGGCCGCGGCCTTGGTGCGGCCCACGGCGACGCCGGAGCGGAAGGCCGCGTTCTCGTCGGAGCCGGTTGCGTAGATCGCGAGGCCCAGTTTCGAGCGCTTCAGGGGCACCCAGATCACCGCGACGATGATCGCCATCAGGATCAGCGCCTTGGGCAGACCGTCGATCAGGACGGAGCCCACGATCGCCTCGCGCAGGAAGGGGGCCGCGGTGCCGCCGGGCGTGTTCAGGATCAGAAGCGCGGTGCCCTCCCACACGAACAGCATGGCGAGTGTCACCACGATGTCGGGCACCCGCGTGACCACGATCAGCACCCCGTTGATGAGCCCCATCAGCGTGCCGACCGCCAGCGTGATGAGGATCGCGGGCACGCCGCCCATGGTCTGCATCAGCACCGCCGCCGTCACCGAACAGACCGCCATCATCGAGGCGACCGACAGGTCGATGCCACCGACGATCACGACCACCGCCATTGCGGCAGTGGCGAAGGCGAAGGGGAGCGCCGCGCGCGCAAGGCTTTCGAGGCCCGAGACGCCGAAATTCGGTTGGATCAGCCGCGTGACACCGAGAAGCACCACCATGAGCGCGACAAGGCCCAGCGTCCAGGCGTTCCTGCGCACGAAACTCACGCCGCGCCCTCCGCAGATGTCAGGCCGTAGGCGGCGCGCATCAGGCGTTCCTCCGTGGCGTCCACCGCCTCGACGATGTCCACCACGCGACCGTTGAAGATCACCACCGCCCGGTCGCAGGCAAGCGGCACCTCGGCCAGTTCCGAGGTGTAATAGAGGATCGCCGCGCCCTGTTCGGCCAGCTCCCGCACCAGCGGGTAGATCTGGCGTTTGGTGCGTACGTCGATCCCGCGCGTCGGATCGAACAGAAGCAGCGTCTCGACCCCGTGCGCCAGCCAGCGCCCGATGGTGACCTTCTGCTGGTTGCCGCCGGAAAGGCGCTGCACCTCACCCTGCGCGCGCGTGTCGATCTGAAGCCGCTCCACCGCCTCGGCCACGCGCGCCTTCTCGTGGCGCAGGCGCAGCGGGCCCCACGACCGGGCGCGCGCGGAAAACGGCATGGCGATGTTCTCGCGCAGCGAGCGTTCGCGGAACAGCGCCTCGGCGCGGTTGCCGGGCACGAATTTGAGCCCCGCGGCGATGGCGTCGGCGGGGTGGCTGAAACGGGCGGGGGTGCCGTCGATCTCGACCGTGCCGGCGGCGGGTTTGCGCATGCCTGCCAGCACTTCGAACAACTCGTCCTGGCCCTGACCCTCCAGCGCGACGACGCCGAGGACCTCGCCGGGATGAAGTTCGAAACTGGCATCCGTCAGCTTTGGCGCGGCGGCGAGATTCTGCACGCGCAGCCGCGGCGCGCCGCCGGGTTTCGGGCGCGCCGTCTCGGCCGCGCGCTGGCCGAGGTCGATCCTTGCGCCCAGCATCATCTCGACCACGCGGTCCTCGATGCCGGGGGCGATGTCCAGGTCGCCGACGCTGCGCCCGTCGCGCAGAACGGTCGCGCGGTCGCAGAGCTCGGCGATCTCGGCGAAGCGGTGGGAGATGTAGATGACGCCGCGCCCGTCCTCCGCCTGCTGTCGTGCGACGCGCAGCACCCGCTCGACGAGGTCCGTGGGCAAGGCGGCGGTGAGTTCGTCCAAGAGCAGCACGTCGGGTGTGCTGGCCAGCGCGCGGGCAAGGTCGATGATGCGCAGCGTGGCCAGCGGCAGGTCGCGGATCATCGCGTCCAGCCTGAGTTCGGGATGGCTGAGCTCGGCGGCCCAGTGGCGGAACGTCTCGGCATCGGTGTCGCCGAGGCGCAGATTGTCCGCGACGTCGAGATCGGGGATCAGCGAGGGTTCCTGGTAGACCGGCACGAGGCCCGAGCGGCGCGCCTCGGCGGGCGAGCCCACGCGCGCCTCGGTTCCGCGGATCGTGACACGGCCCGCATCGGGGCGGATCGCGCCGGTGAGGATCTTCACGAAGGTCGACTTGCCAGCACCGTTTGCGCCCATCAGGGCCACGACCTCGCCGCGCCTCACGGTCAGGCTCGCATCCGTCAGCGCGCGCACGGCGCCAAAGCTCTTGGCCACGTTCTGCGCGTCCAGAAGCGTGTCCGTCATGCCGGTGGACATGGCATCGTTTTTGGACGTCATGCGGTCTCTGCCCGTCTGTTCGCCTGCTCGAAAGGGGCGGCCCCCGCGCCGGGAACGGGCGCGGGAGCCGCAGGGAGGGTTCCGATCAGCCTTCGCCCGGTCCTTCGCAGGCGATGATCTGCTCCATGGTGTAATCCGTCCAGCCGGGAATGGTCACGGAGACCGGCCATTCGGGGTCGAGGTTGGGGTTCTGCGCCGCGTCGAGCGTGGCGCGGCCCTCCTCGGTCACGTTTTCCCACAGGACCGGATCGACCAGCACGGTGTTGCTGTCGGGTGCCTCGCCGTTGAGGATGTCCACGGCCAGCGCGATACCGGCACCGCCGACCGAACCGGGGTTGGTCACGGCGGCACCCTGCAGGCCCTCGACGCTCGTCAGTTGACCCACGAAGCCCGCGTTGTCGGCGCCCACGATCGGCACCAGCGGCGCGCCGCTTTCGACGAAGGCATCCACGATCACGTTGTCGATGCCGGACGTCCAGACCCCGTCGAAGGGGATGCCCGTCGCGAGGAAGTCGAACATCTGCTGCTTGCCCTGGTCCTGCTGCCAGCCGGTGAAGACCTCGTGCACGACTTCGATGCCCGGGAATTCGGCCAGCGCCCGCTCGAAGCCCGCGTGCCGGTCAGTGTCGGCAGAGACGCCCGCGATGCCGCGCATGTAGACGACGTCCCCTTCGCCGCCCAGCTGCTCGAAGAGCCAGCGCGCGCCGAGATAGGCGTATTCCTCCTGGTTGTTGGACAGGATGTAGGCGCCGGGGGCCGTCACGCCCGCATCAACGGCCACGACGACGATGCCCTGATCCATCGCGATCTCGAGGGCGGAGTTCAGGGCCTCGGGGTTGGAGGGGTTGAGCACGATCGCATCGACACCCGCCTGAATGAGGTTATTCAGATCCTCGAGCTGGCCCGCGCTGTCGGTGTTGCGGTGTGCCACGACCAGGCCGGCGACGTCCGGTTCCACCAGCGCCTGGGCGCGCATGGCGCAAATCATTTCCTCGCGCCAGCCATTGCCCTGCACGGTGTTGGACACGCCGATCGTGTAGCCGCCATGGGCGTCGGCGAAGGCCGCGGGCGTCATGGCCACGGAAAGTGCGGCCGCGGCCGCTCCCATCATCAGTCTTCTGTTCATCTTGGGTCCTCCCAGTTGGATTGGTGGTGCAGTCGGTGTTCGAGGTCTTGGCGCCCCTTTTGGTATCTCTCCGGCCCACGCGCTTGGTGCCATCTCATTTGATGAACGGGCTCAGAACATCGCGGGCGAGGCAGAAGCCGCGCTTGATCTTGTCGTCGGTGCCTTCGAACAGTCGGTCCTCGTGCTCGATGATGACGGGCCCATCATAGCCCGCCCGGTAGAGGCCCGAGAAGAAATCGGACCAGTCCACGTCGCCCAGCCCGCAGAGCCGCGGTATTTGCCAGCCCATGCCGACGGACATCGTCCCGTTCTCGTAGAGACCGTCGCGGTCGATCATCACGTCCTTGGCGTGAACATGGCCGAAGCGGGGGCCGAATTCCTTGATGAAGCGGGTCTGGTCGATGAATTGCCAGATCAAATGCGAGGGGTCGAAATTCATCCCAACCGCGTCGCCCCATTCTTCGAATATGCGCCGCCAGATCTTTGGCGAATAGGCGATGTTGTGCCCGCCCGGCCATTCGTCATGGCTGAAGATCATCGGGCAGTTCTCGAAGCACAGCGTCACGCCCGCGTCCTCGGCATGCTTGACGATGGGCGCGAAGATGTCTTGCGCGCGGGTCCAGTTCTCGTCGACGTTCAGCGTCCGGTCCCCGCCGAGGAAGGTGTTCACGACCGTCACGTCCATGATCGCGGCGCCGGTGATGACCTTCATCAGGTGGCCGATCACCTCCTCACGGTGGGTCGCGTCGGCATGGAGCGGGTTGGGGTAGTAACCGAGACCCGAGATCGTGACCCCGCGTTCGGCCAGCCCGCCGATGATCTCCTCGCCCTGCGTCTTCGTCAGGCCGTCCACGTCGATATGGGACGTCCCGGCATAACGCCGTTTCTCGCCGCCGCTCGCGGGCCAGCAGGCGACCTCGAAGGCGGAGAAGCCGTTGGCGCCCGCCCAGTCGGCGACCTCCAAAAGGGGCGTGTCCTCGAAAGGGGCGGTCAGAAGGCCCAGTTTCATGTCTCTCCTCCCTCAGATCTCGTCCAGTTTCACCCAGCGGTTTTCCCGGGCCGACCGCAGGACCGCGTCGCAGAACACCATTTCCAGATGCCCGTCCTCGAACGTGGCCCATGTCGCGCCCGCCTGTCGGCCGCCCGCCGCGACGTCCGAATAGACCGCGCGGAAGAAGGCGAAGAAGCTGTCGGCGAAACCCTCCACATGGCCGGGCGGCAGGCTTGCCGCCGCGGTGCCGGTCGGGTTCATCAGCGTGAAGTCCCGCATCAGCACCTGGTTCGGTGCGTCGCGATGTCCGATGAACAGGTGGTCGGGCGCCTCGCTGTCCCAAGCGGCGCTGGCCACGGATCCCGCAACGTCCCATTGCAGCGAGTTCTTGCGGCCCATGTTGATCTGGCTCGTGCTCATCACGCCGCGCGCGCCGTTCTCATAACGGATCACGATCATCGCGGCGTCGTCGGTGTCGATCTGCACTGTCTCGGTCGCGCCCGCGCCGCTGGAGAAGGTCTCGACCGGGCCGGTGGGTTTCTCGCGCTCGGCCAGGAAGGTCGTAAGCTCCGCCATCACGGCCTCGGGCTTCAGCCCCGTGACAAAGCCGGTCAGGTCCACCCAATGCGTACCGATATCGCCCACGGATCTCAGGGCGCCGCCCTTGTCGGATTCCAGCCGCCAGTTCCAGTCCGTGGGCTTGGCCAGCCAGTCCTGGTGATAGTGGCCGGTGACGAACCGGATATCGCCAAGCTCTCCACTCTGCACCATGGCGTGCGCCTGCTGGTTCAGCGGATAGAAGCGGATGTTGTAGCAGACGGCGGCCACCTTGCCGCTTTGCTCCGCGATCTCCACCATCTCGGCCGATTGCGCGGAGGTCATGGCCAGCGGTTTCTCGCAGATCACGTTCTTTCCGGCCGCTAGGATCGCCTTCACATGCGCGTAATGGGCGTGGTTGGGCGAGGTGACATGGACGACATCGACGCTGTCGTCGGCCAGCAGATCGTCGAGCGAGGCATAGGCGTGGGGCACACCGATCTCGGCGGCCCGCGCCGCGCCGCGTTCCGGCGAAGAGCCCAACACACCGCGCAGCTGCACGCCGAGCCGTCGGAGCGCCTGCGCATGCACCGTTCCGATGAAGCCCGTGCCGATCACGGCGGCGCCCATGCTTGCGAAATCCGTCATCTCTCCTCCCCTTCAGACAACCGAGTATCCTCCATCCACGGGCAGGCAGCAGCCCGTCATGAACTGGGACGCGGGCGAGGCGAGGAACAGCACCGCGCCCGCGATGTCGCCAGGTTGACCCCAGCGGCTCATGGGCGTGCGCGCCTCCACCGCCGCGACGAAGGCCGGGTCCTGCCGTGCGCGGGCCGATTGCTCGGTCACGATGAAACCGGGCGCCACGGCGTTCACACGGATGCCGTCCGGGGCCCAAGCGATGGCGAGCGATTTCGTCAGCTGTTCCACGCCCGCCTTCGACGATCCATAGGCCGGGTTCCGGGGGCTGCCGAAGCGGGCATACATCGAGGCGATGTTCACGATCACGCCGCCGCGCGCCTTGAGAGCAGGGTACATCGCCTCGGCACAGCGGAAGGAGCCGGTGAGGTTCACGTCAAGCACGTGGGAAAAGAACTCCGGGGCCATCTCCTCGCCGCGACGGGTGATGGCGGCGCAGTTCACGAGGATGTCGACCGAGGACAGGCCGGCCGCGAAGGCACGCACGGCTGCGGTGTCGGTCACGTCGAGCTGCGTGTAGGCGAAGCGTTCGGCATCCTCGGGGGCGCAGCTGTCTTCGGCACCGGTGATGTTCACCTCGGCGCCTGCGTCCTGAAGCGCGCGCGCGATCGCCGCGCCGATGCCGCCCCGGCTCGCGCCGATCACGACCGCGCTCTGCCCCGCGAAATCGAACGACACATCCGGCATCAGCCGCGCCTCCGCTGCGACTTGTTCAAGATCAGACCTCCCGTCACGCGCTCCCCCGCGTCTGTAATCGTTTTCATGACAGGAAAAATGTTCCCTGATGCCATGAAATCGATTACATATTCGATCCATGATCGGATTCGAGTCAACCCGTTTGTGAGCGACACGACACAGAACCGCGGGGCCCAGAAAACGGCCACGATCCAGGACGTGGCGCGCGCCGCGCGCGTTTCCACGGCCACGGTCAGCCGTGCGCTGAGCAATCCGGACCTTCTGTCGGACCGAACCCGCGCCGCGGTGCTGGACGCGATCCGCAGCACCGGCTACCGGGTCAACCAGGCGGCGCGGAACCTGCGCATGCAGCGCGCGGGTGCGGTGCTGGTCCTGGTGCCGAACCTCGGCAAGCCGTTCTACTCGACCATCCTCGCGGGTATCTCCGACGGGTTCGCGGACAGCGATTATGCCGTGCTCATCGCCGATACCGAGAACCGCCCGCTGCGCGAGGGGGAGCTTCTGGACTATTTCCTCGACGGGCGCATCGACGGCGTGATCTCGCTTGACGGGAGCCTCGATACGGATGCGCTCCAGGCCTGCGTGGAGGCCGGGCTGGGCGGGCGGATCGTTTTCCTGTGCGAATGGGTCGAGGGGTTCGAGTTCCCGGTCATCCGCATCGACAATGCGGAAGGCGCGCGGCTTGCGATCCGGCATCTGCACGCGCTGGGCCATACGCGCATCGCCCATGTCACCGGGCCTGCCGGCAACGTGCTGACTGCCGCCCGACGTCGGGGCATGCTGGAGGAACGTGCGCGCCTCGCCCTGCCGGCGCGGGCGGAATGGGTCATTCGCGGCGATTTCTCGCTGGAATCCGGTCATCACGCGGCGGAACTGATCCTCGCCATGGAGGAACGGCCCACTGCGGTGTTCTGCGCCGCGGACATGGTGGCCTTCGGCCTGATCGCCGGGCTGCAGGAAGGGGGCCTGTCCGTGCCGGGCGACATCTCGGTGATCGGTTTCGACGATATCGACATGTCGGAATATTACGTGCCCTCGCTGACGACGATCCGGCAGGACCGTCACCGCCTCGGGCGCGAGGCCGCCGAGGCATTGCTCGTGCGGCTGGGCCCCGGCGCGGCGGGGAGCGCGTCGTCCCGAACCGTGGTCGATCTCGAGCTTGTCGCAAGGAACAGCACCGCCCCGCCGCCGGGCCTCTAGGGCAGGGATGGCGCCCCGGTCACGGTCTGTTCGAGGTCCACGCACACACCCGTCATCGGCGCGGAGGCCAGGCTCAGCAACCAGACGGCCTGCCGGGCGCAATCGCCGGCGCTGATCAGGCGGCCCAGAGGCATCTCGGCCGCGCGCGCGTCGAGCCAGCCCTCGCCCCGGCCCAGCGTCACCGCGTGCAGGTGCCGCTCGGTTTCCGTGTCCGTCCAGCCGAGGTTGATCCCGTTCACCCGGATGCGGTCGGCCATATGGGCATTGGCCGCGTTCTTCGTGAGCGTCAGCAGCGCGCCCTTGGTGGCGGAATAGACCGCGAGGTCGGGCGCCCCGCAATGGGCGTTCATCGACAGGATGTTGATGATAGACCCGGGCTGCGCGCGCGCCTTCATGTCGGCGATGGCCCCGTCCATCAGGAAGAAGGGCGCTCGGGTGTTGACCGAGAACATCCGGTTCCACGTCTCGACCGTCGCGTCGCCATATCCCGCCCGGGTCGTCAGCCCCGCGGCGTTGACCAGCCCGTCGATCCGCCCGAAGCGGGCAAGTGCGGCCGATATGACGTCGGCCGGCGCGTCGGGAAGGGCGAGGTCGGTGGTCACGGTGTCGAAGGGGCAGGGCAGGGCGAGGTCGACAGGGTCCCGATCCACCAGCACCAGCGCCTCGGCCCCGGCCTGTGCCGCCTCCTGCGCGATTGCGGCGCCGATGCCGCGCGCAGCACCGGTGATCAGCACCACCATTCCATCAAGCGCCGCCCTCATGCGCAGGCCCCGCCGGGAACCCGGTCAGATACCGCCGGGGCCACGCCGCCGAAGGTCATACCTGCACCTGCACGCGCCCGGCCTCGATGCGCGCCGGGTAGGTGGCGAGCGCCACGCAGACGGGGCTGCGCAGGGCCGCGCCTGTCTTGTAGTTGAACCGCCCGTTATGCTTGGGGCATTCGATCGTGTCGTCCATGACGAGGCCGTCGGCAAGGTGCACCTGTTCGTGCGTGCAAAGCCCGTCGGTGCACCAGACGCCGTCTTCCATGTCGCGGTAGATCGCGAAGGTCCGTCCCTCATGGTCGAAGCGGATCACGTCCTCCTCCTCGATCTCGTCCAGTGCGCAGACGTCTATCCAGTCGGCCATATGTTCCCCCTCAATGCCGTTCGATGTCGAGCGCGTGAAATTCCGCGCGGTAGGGCTGCGCGGCGGGCGGCAGCTCTTTCCTCAGGTAATGGCCCGGTTCCCGCGTCTGGCGGATCATGGCGCCGATCATCTCGCGGTAGCCGTCGAGGATCGAGCGGTTCGGCGCGGGCAGATCGTCCTTGATCAAAGCGTGCAGCCGCGGCAGCGCGTGGTAGGGGACCATGGGGAACATGTGGTGTTCGACGTGGTAGTTCATGTTCCAGTAGATCCAGCGGCTGAACGGGTTCATCAGTACCGTGCGGGAGTTCAGCCGGTGGTCGAGCACGTTCTCGGCCAGCCCCCCGTGCTGCAGCAGGCCAGTCATCACCATGTGCCATGTCCCGTAGATCCGCGGCCCCCCGATCAGCATCAGGGGAAGGATCGACCATGTGGCCAGCGCCACGACGACTGCGGCGAGATGGATGGCGACGAAGAGCCTTGCCCATGCAATGGCCCTAGGGATCTCCGCCTCGGGGATGTAGTCGCGCTCCGCCGTGTCGAAGCGGCCCATGGCGTTGCGGACCAGCACCGCGAAATGCTGGAACACGTCGGGAATACCGATGAAGGCCAGCGCCTTCCGCGCAAGGTCCGGCGGGCGCATCACCGCGATCTCCGGGTCGCGCCCGACGATGATCGTGTCGGTGTGGTGGCGCGCATGGGACCAGCGCCAGCTGACGGGATTGCGCATGACCATGAAGCTGGCCAGCGCATAGACCGCGTCGTTCATCCATGATGTGCGAAAGGCGGTGCCGTGCCCGCATTCATGCCAGCGCGAGTCGCAGGCCGACCCGTAGAGCACCCCGTAGACGGCCCAGAACGGCACCGTCGACCACGTGCCCCATGTGGCGATGCCCCCCGCCGCGCTGAGGATGAGCAACCCGATCCAGAGCGCCGTGTCGCGGATCGCGGGGCCGTCCGTCCGCTTCATCAGCGCCTTCATCTCCTTGCGCGGCACCGCGGAATGATACCATTCGGCGGACGCCAGACCCGTCGCGATCGCGCGCTCGGCCTCCGGGCCGGTCAGGCTGTAGTCCCGCCATCCGATCTGAGCGTCTCCACCGTCCATCCTGTCGCCCTTGCCTCCCGCCGCGAGTGATTGACCGGGGTCCATGACGACGCAAGTCGCGCGTCGGAGTCAATCGGTCTCGAGGAGGTCAATACGCACCCCGGCCGCTCAGAACAGCGGAGACGGTCCGCAGCAGCACAGAAAGATCGGTCCACAGGGACACACGCCGGACATAGTCGAGGTCCAACTCGATCATGTCCTCGAAGCCGATATCCGCGCGGCCCGACACCTGCCAGAAGCCGGTGATCCCGGGCTTCACGCGGTGGCGGAGGTGGGCGCGCTCGGGGTAGACCGCGACCTCCTCGACAAGCGCGGGGCGCGGCCCGACGAGCGACATCTCGCCCCTCAGCACGTTGAAGAGTTGCGGCAATTCGTCGAGCGACCAGCGGCGCAGGACCCGTCCGACCGGCGTGATCCGCGGGTCGTGCCGGATCTTGAGGCAGATGCCATCCCGGTCGCTCAGCGCCTCCAGCGCGGCGCGCCGTGCCTCCGCATCACGATACATCGAGCGGAACTTGATCATCCCGAAGGTCGTGCCGCCGAGTCCCACGCGTCTCTGCACGAAGAACACCGGCCCGGGCGAGCCAAGCGCCACGGCAGCCGCGATGAGCAGCAGGATCGGCCAGATCAACAGGAGGATGTTGAGGGTCAGGACGATGTCCAGAAGCCGCTTGGCACCCATCCGGACCTGAAGGGGCGCGAGGCGCGCGATTTCGGCATTGGTCGTGCTCATCGGTTCGGTCTCCGGAAAAGGGGGTCAGGTTCTGACGGCAAGCCAGGGGTCGCCCGGCCGCGCGTCGCGCATCAAGGCGACGCTGCCGTTGCGGGGCAGGCCGTCGAAACGGTCGATCTGTGCGAGAACCGCGGTCTTCCGGTCGGCCGGGCGCAGCGAAAGCACGCCCACATCGGAGGAAGACAGCAGGAACTGGCTCGAAAGGCGGTCCTGCAGGCTTCCCGCCGACAGGACGATCACGTCGAAGGCGCGGGCCAGCCCGTCGATGGCCTCGCGCACCATCGGCGCCGAAACCGCACGGTCGTCGATGGCGCTGGCGCTGCCGGCCGGTATCACCCAGAAACCCGCCGTCTCCGAGGAGGCCCGCGGCTCGACCGGGCGCCCGAAAGGATCTCGCTCCACCCGGCATCCATGCTCTCGACGGAGGCCAGCCCAAGGTCGGCCTCGATGAAGAGGGTCCGCATCCGTGCCCGGGCATAGCTTTCGGCGAGCGAGCGGACGAGATCCGAGGTGGTGCCGCTTTCGACGCGGGCCATTCGGCAGTCCGAGGCGCCCGGCACCCGCCTGCCGATGGTCGCCCTGACGGCCCATGCAAGGGAAGCGGACAAGGAAGGGTTCCGCGCAGCCGGGCTCGACGACATCCTCCTCAAGCCGATCACGCGCGAGGGTCTGCGCCGCATCGTCAGGCGGTTCTCAAACCAGAACGCGGAACCCGAGACCGACATCGCGTCCGAGGCGCCGGGGTCCACTACACCGGTGCTGGATCACGTCCATGTGGAAGGCCTTGCCGTCGCGCTCCGGCAGGACAAGATCGGGGAACTGATCGGAGAATTCCTGTCGGAGATGGACGAGGCGATCGGCACAATCTCGGCGCGGGTGGAAGCGGGCGATATCGACAGGTCCCTGCGGGAACGGGCGCACAAGGCGGCGGGGTCCGCAGCGCTTTTCAGAGCGGAGGCGCTGCGCGCAGCGCTCGTGTCATTGCAGGAACGGATCGACGACGGCGCGGCCTGCGAGGCAGAGCTTGGCGACGTATTGCGCGGCATCTGGAGTGAGACCACCGGGGCGTTGCGGCAGCATATCGGGTGACCATCTGCCCGGACGCCTGCGCGGCAAGTCGGTCGCGGCGTCCGCGTCGCCTGCCTGCGCGGCGACAAGACGGCCCCGCCGACGCATTTCCGGCCAACGGCGCACCGTCAGATTTCTTTGATCCAATCGTCACATCACTGTTGGGAAAGAGCTTTAGGCATGACGTTGTGCACACGTGTGCACAACCGGAAAACGCATACCGTCCCATGACTTTCGGCGCGGGATTCCTGCCGCGTCAGTTCTTAAGGAGAGGCACATGAAAACGCGACTTCTTGCAGCGACCGCGCTGTGCGGCGCCCTGGCCGGTGCTGCTGCCGCGCAGGACTACGAGATCACCGTCTGGAGCGGTGGCTCAGGCGAGGCGGACAGCTACCGCTGGGAGGCCGTCGAGATGGCCGCCGACATCCTCGAGCGGGAAGCCGCGATCCGCGGCGAAGAGCTGAACATCACCGTCGACTACATGTGGGACTTCGGCGGCTGGGCCGAGTTCAAGCAGGCCGTCACGCTGGCCGCAGAGGCCGGCGAGGCGCCCGAGATCGTGGTGACGAGCCATCTCGACATCGCGCCCTGGTCGCAGGCTGGCTATGTCGTCCCGGTCGAAGACTATCTCGACCTGGACGCCTGGCCGCTGTCGGATGTCTATCCGAACCTGATGCAGATCGCCTCGTTCAACGGCGTGCAGTGGGGGATCCCGCAGGATTCCGAAAGCCGTCCGTTCTTCTTCTGGCGCGAGCACATGCGCGCACTCGGCTACACCGACGCCGAGATCGACGCGCTGCCCGAGGCGGTGGAAAACGGCGAATACACGTTGCAGAACGTGCTCGAGGACGCGACCCGCGCTGTCGAGATGGGCCTCGTAGAGGAAGGCAAGGGGTTCTCCCCGCGCGTCTCCAACGGTCCCGACTACGCGCAGTTCTACCAGTCCTTCGGCGGTGAACTCTACGACGAGGACACCGGCAAGCTCGTGCTCGACCGCGTGGCGATGACCGAGTTTTACCAGTTCTTCGTCGATGCGGTGGAGGCGGGCATCACCAGCCGCACCCATATCGGCATGGACTGGAACGACTGGTATGCAGAGGTGGCCAATGGCGGCGCCCTCATGTGGCACGGCGGGACCTGGCACTACGGGCGCTACCTGCGCGAGGGCAACGAGGACTTCTTCGGCACCATCGCCTTCAGCCTGATCCCGGCGGGTGACGCGGACGTGGGCCGGGCCAACACGATCACCCATCCGCTGGTCTACCTGATCACCGACCAGGGTGACGACGATGTGCAGAACATCGCGGCCCAGCTGGTCGAGATCGCCACCGAGCCGCGGATCAACACGCTGCACGCGATCAAGTCGGCCCACCTCGCCGTCGCCGAGAGCCAGTCCGACGTGCCGCTCTACGCACAGGATCCGTGGGCTGACGCGGCGACATCGGTGCTTCTGCCCTTCGCCAACAGCCAGCCGAACCACCCCGATTACGGCGTCTATTCCGAGGCGATGTGGTCCGGCCTCGAAAGCGCATGGACCGGCATCCAGACCCCCGAGCAGGCCGTGGCCGAACTCGAGGCGGAACTGACCTCCGTTCTCGGCGACGAGCTGATCGTTCGCTGAGGACCCTTGCGGGCAGGCCACGACCGGCCTGCCCGTTTCCTCCAGAACCCAAGACAGGTTGCCATGCGACAGGACCGGATCGGCCTTCTGTTTCTCACCCCCGCGCTGATCGCGGTCGTGGTGTTCTACCTTCTGCCCGTCGTGATGACGGCGGTCTTCGCCTTCACCAACATGTCCACGGCGACGGGCATCCGCGGCGGCGACTGGATGCTGACCGAGGACGGCCTGCGCGACCTGCGCGAGGCGGGACTGCCCGAAGAGACGCTGACCATGCTCGAAGGCGCGGGCTACGCGGTGGACGCGGCGGGCCTCGCCGCGCTGGAGGCGGAATTCGGCGCATCGCTGGCCGAACGGGTG
>Ga0102928_1000235_pt1 | contig 34343 bp, 32 predicted proteins | sample SalPonR1_B_D1_MG_FD_78504 | JGI IMG/M metagenome (GOLD analysis project Ga0102928, IMG submission 78504) | Salt pond soil microbial communities from South San Francisco under conditions of wetland restoration - Salt Pond MetaG R1_B_D1_MG | ecosystem: Environmental > Aquatic > Marine > Intertidal...
CAGGTATCAGGTGCAGGTATCAGGTGAGAGGTATCGAGTCGGAGACGTGTTGTCGGATTCGGTGGTGTCCGGACGGTGTCCGGACTCGTTCGAGGTCGGCTTCGTGTTCATCTGGGCTTCACCGGAACGTTGTGTGACGATTCTACGACGTTTGTGACGGTCAAGGCAATGATCGCTGCGACGTGGGTCACACGTCACCGTCACCAGCAGGGGCGTCCGCCGCGGCACCGGGGTGCGTGTCGGCGTCGATTTCGGCGGGCGCGGTGGCCTCGGCGGCGTCCTCGAGACCGTCACTGCGCCGGTACACGCCCGACCGTCCTCCGGTCTTCTCCCACAGGGCGAGGTCGCCGATCACCATCGCGCGGTCGGCCGACTTGCACATGTCGTAGACGGTGAGCGCAGCGGTGCTGCATGCGTGCAGCGCCTCCATCTCCACTCCCGTGCGCTCGACCGTGTCGACGTGGACCTCGATGGCGACGAAGTCGTCGCCGATCTCGAAGTTGACCGACACCGCACCCACCAGCAACGGGTGACACAGCGGGATCATGTCGGCCGTGCGCTTGGCCGCCTGGATCCCCGCCACCCGGGCCACCGACAGCACGTCACCCTTCTTCACCTCGCGGTTGGCGATCGCGGCGGTGGTCTCGGGCTTCATGAACACCTTGCAGCGCGCCACCGCCCGGCGGTGTGTCGGCTCCTTCGGCGTGACGTCGACCATGCGGGCCCGGCCCAGCGGATCGAGGTGGGTGAAGGACAGGTCACTCATGCGGCGGCACTCCGGTGTCGGTCTCCCATGCGACCACGCACGTTAGTCGTGGCGCTTCACGATCGTTGCGACGGGTACCTTCGACGCCATGGCCGACGCACGCTCCGATCAGCTTCCACCCGACCCGCTGCCCTACGACCCGGTCGGCACGCTGCGCACCGACGGCACGAAGCTGATCCGGATCGTGGCCGACCGTGCGGCCCTCGACGGGCTCGGCGATCCCGTGCCGTCATGCCCGGGATGGACGCTGGGTGACCTGGCCCGCCACATGGGAAGCGTGTGGTGGTCGTGGCTCACCCGCGTGCAGGAAGGGATCGTGTCCGAGGACGACGCCCGGTCGATGCCGCGCCCCACCGCCCCCGCCGAGGACGACGACGTCGTCGGCTGGATGACCACCGGCCACGGCGGCCTGCTCTCGACCCTCGTCGACACGCCGACCGACCAGCTGGTGTGGACGTTCACCGGTGCACCTCGGGACATGGACTGGCTCCGCCGGCGGATGGTGCAGGAGACGGCGGTCCACCGCTGGGATGCCGCCGAGACAGCCGGCCTGCCCTACCGGATCCCCGCGGCCGTGGCCGCCGACGGCATCGACGAGTACCTCATGTGGTTCGCCGGCCGCCGACGCGATGCCGAGACCGCCGCGGCGGCCGGCACGTCGGAGCCGCTCGACGCCACCGTGCACCTGCACTGCACCGACCCCGATCTCGCCGAGGGCTCGGAGGGCCGGGGCCCCGCCGGCGGCGAATGGCTCGTCACCAGGCTGGAGAACGGCCGCTGCGAGTTCGTCCGCGAACACGCCAAGGGCGACGCGGCCGTGCGGGGACGGGCCCACGACCTCCTGCTGTGGTGCTGGCGCCGACCGGCCGGCCCCGTGGAGATCCTCGGCGACGACGCCGTGGCCGAGCGGTTCCGGACCTTCGCCGACATCGGCTGACCCGGATGGACGCTGCGTTCGTCGGGGGTCCGACCCCTGACGAACGGTGAGCCGACGCTCGGCTCAGCCGCCGATCTGACTCATCGACTTGCCGGGGCGGACGAAGTTGACCTGGTTGATCCGGTGACCGGCCCACTTCGTGGCCACCGCGGCTTCGATCCGTGCGGCCAGTTGGTCGTCGGACTCGCCGTCACGCATCGCCGACATGAGGTCGAACTCCCGGGTGGCGAACAGACAGGTCCGGAACTCGCCCTCGGCGGTGAGCCGTACCCGATCGCAGTCGCCGCAGAACGGCTTGGTGACGGTCGGGATCACACCCACCATCCCGGCGCCGTCGACGTAGCGGAACCGATCGGCGGGAGCGGCGCCCCGCGCCGGCATCTGTTCGAGCGGGTACACGGCGTGGATCGCGGCGACGATCTCGTCCTGGCCGACCACCTTGTCGGTGATCCAGTGGCCGGACGCATCCAGCGGCATGAACTCGATGAACCGCACCTCGACGCGGTGCTCACGACCGAAGGTGGCGAGGTCGACGATCTCGTCGTCGTTCACACCCCGCTCGATGACGGCGTTGATCTTCACCGGATCGAACCCGGCCTCCTTCGACGCCTCGATCCCGTCGAGCACCCGCTCCAGCTGATCTCGCCGGGTCATCTTCTCGAACTTCGCGCGGTCGAGCGTGTCGAGGCTGACGTTGACCCGCCGGAGACCCGCCGCACGCAGCGTCGGCGCGAGCAGCCGCATCGTGGCACCGTTGGTGGTCATCGCCAGGTCGAGCGGCCCGTGTGGCCCCTCGATGGCGGCGAGCTTCTCCACGAGGGTGGACAACTGGGCACGCACCGTGGGCTCACCACCCGTGAGGCGGATCCCCTCGACGCCGTAACGTTCGACGAACAGGCGGGCGAGACGTTCGATCTCCTCGAAGGTCATCACCTCCGAGCGCGGGAGCCACTGCATGCCCTCTTCCGGCATGCAGTACGTGCAGCGGAAGTTGCAGCGGTCGGTGATGGAGATGCGCAGGTCGCGGATGATGCGCCCGAACGGGTCGACCAGGTCCTCCATCCGGCCAGCCTATTGGCGACGGAGCCGTCCCGACCTGTCGGGCGACGCCGACTCCACCGGCGCCGGGTCAGGCATCGCCGTGGAGGAGGAGCACGGCGACGTCGGATCCGGCCGGAATCCCGTCACCGTCGGCGACCACCGCCATGGCGTCGGCGAGCGCCGTCGCCGCCAACTGATGGCTGCCCTGCGCGCTCACCGGGCGGACGTGGAACCGGCCGTCGTCGGCGAAGTCCCCGGTGACCCGCAGGAAGTGCACCTTGCCGTCGGGCCGTCGGTCGAGTGCGACGTCGGCCACGGCCACCAGACTGCGCCGGGTGAGCCGACGGTGGCCCATCATGCGTCGCAGCGCGGGCCGGGCCAGGAGTTCGAAACTCACCAGCGAACTGACCGGGTTGCCGGGCAGACCGAAGATCGGGACCCCGTCGAGCCGCCCGAAGGCGAACGGCTTCGCCGGCTTGATCGCGATCTGCATCCATGTCATGTCGGCGATCCGTCCGAGCACGGCCTTCACCACGTCGTAGTCACCCATCGACACGCCCCCGCTCGAGACGATCGCATCGCAGCCGGCGGCGGCGTCACGCAGGACCCGCTCGAGTTCGGCCTCGTCGTCGGCCACCACGCCGAGATCGACCACGTCGACGCCGGTCTCGGCCAGCAACGCCGCGAGCATCGTCTTGTTGCTCTCCCGGATCTCGCCGAGCTCCAACGGCGAGCCGTCGTCGACCAGCTCGTCGCCCGTGGACAGCACCGCCACCCGGGGTCGGCGATGCACCGTGACCGTCACTGCGTTGACGCTGGCGAGCACCGCGTCGACCGACGGACGTACGACCGTGCCGGCCTCGAAGATGCGGTCACCGATGCGGACGTCGTCGCCCGCTCGACGGACCGCAGCACCCACGTCGACCGATCGAGTGAGCCTGACCCGGTCGTCGCCGACACGTTCGGAGTCCTCCACCATCACCAAGGCGTCGGCCCCGGGGGGCATCGGCGCACCCGTCATGATCCGGACGGCTTCGCCCGCGCCGACGGGGTGACCGGGGGCGGCACCGGCGGCGATCTCGTCGACGACCGTCAACTCCACGGGCACGTCGGCCACGTCGGCGGCGCGCACCGCATACCCGTCGACGGCCGTGTTGTCGAACGGGGGGACCACTTCGGCGGCGACGACCGGTGCCGCCAGCACCAGCCCGGCCGCCTGGTGCCGAGGCACCTCCACGGCCGGCAACGGCGGGCACGATTCGAGCACGAAGGCCTGAGCGTCTTCCAGCGGCGTCACCCGCTGCACGGTACATGCACCACGAGCGGTGCTGCCGGGCCGTCCGCGGTTCGGGCCGACATCAGCGCTCTCCTCGGGGCCGCTGCGGCAACCGCCCGTAGGGTGGGACCAGATGACCGACGCACTCACCGCGTTCCCCGCCGACGGCTACACCGTGCGCTGGCGTACGTGGGATCACGAGCATCTCGAGACCGTGACGCTGCGCTGGGAGAACGAGGGCTGGACCGCCACCGGAGAGGTCGGCCGGGAGGCGGTGACCTACGTCGTGCGGCTCTCGGCGGTGTGGCAGGTCCGCCAGTTCCTGCTCTTCCGTGACCTCCCGGAACCCGATCTCTGGTTGGGCACGGACGGGTCGGGCCGCTGGGGCGAGATGAACGGCGCACACCGCACCGACCTCGACGGCTGCATCGACGTGGGCCTGACGTGCACGCCGTTCACGCACACCCTGCCGATCCGGCGGCTGCAACTCGAGGTGGGCGACGCCGCCGACGTCACCACGGCGATGATCGACGTCGACACGCTCGGCGTGGTGCCCGTCCGTCAGCGTTACCACCGCATCGGGCCCCGACGGTACGCCTACACCGAGCTCGACACGGGAACCGAGGTGGAGTTCGACGTCGACGAGTACGGCCTCGTCCACGACGACCCCGACAGCTTCCGCCGCCACTGACACTCATCACGATCGGGGTCTGACCCCGATCGTGATCAGAGGTGGAGGGTGCGGAGGAAGTCGCGCAGGGGCGGGCCGAGCTCGGGGTCGTCGAGACCCAGATCGATCGACGCCGTGAGGAAACCGAGTGGCGTCCCGGTGTCGAGCCGGCGTTCGTCGGCGACCACGGCGTGGAACGGCGACCGCTTCGCCTGCGCCCGCAACGCGTCGGTCAGCTGCAGCTCGCCGCCGCTGCCCGGTGTGAGCGACTCGATCTCGTCCCAGGCGTCGGCCGTGAGGACGTAGCGACCGGTGAGGATGAAGTTGCTGGGCGCATCCTGCGGTGACGGCTTCTCGACGAGATCCTTGACGGGGATCACGCCGTCGGCGGTGAGTTCACCGGCCGGGTCGATCACGCCGTACGAACTCACCTGGTCGCGCGGCACGTTGACCACCGCCACCACACTGCCGTCCGTGGCTGCGCACACCCCGTTCATCTGTGCCAGAACGGCCGAACTCGACATCAACTCGTCCGGCAGCATCACGGCGAACGGTTCGTCGCCCACCGCTCCACGGGCGCAGCCCACGGCATGTCCGAGCCCCTTGGGCTCGTCCTGGTACACGATGCTGACCCGCCAGTCGCGCCCGATCGCCCGCAGCCGATCGGCCGTCTCCGACCTCCCCTTCGCCTCGAGCGCCTCGACGAGCGCGTCGTCGGGCTCGAAGTAGGCCTCCAGCGCCGGCTTCGACCTGCTGCTCACGAGCACGATGTGGTCGATCCCCGCCCCCAGCGCCTCGTCGATCACGAGCTGGATGGCGGGCTGGTCACCCACCGGGAACAACTCCTTCGGGACGGCCTTGGTGGCGGGAAGGAACCGTGTCCCCAGCCCGGCTGCCGGAATGACTGCGCTGCGGACCTGCATGCGAGCGACGATAGCTTTTCATCTTCGATGCCCACCTACGTCTACAAGTTCGTCGACACCGGCGAGACCATCGAGGTCCAGCAGGCGTTCCACGACGACACACTCACCGAGTACGCCCATCCCGAGACGGGCGATGTCCTGCCGGTCAAGAAGGTGTTCACTCCCGTCGGTGTCACGTTCAAGGGGTCGGGATTCTTCAAGACCGACAACCGTGGCAAGAAGCCGTCCGGCTCGAGCGGCTCCGGTACGACCGACTCGACCTCGCAGAGCGGCGGCACCTCGTCGTCGGAATCCACCAAGGCCGCCGGGTCGGACTCGGGTTCGTCCGGCTCCTCGAGTGGGTCCACCACCACGACCGGCAGCTCCTCCACGAGCGACTGACCGCGACGTCTCCGCGGCAGCACGACGGCCGGTGTCCCGCGTCGGCGTCGGCGTCGGCGTCCGGGTCGATAGCGTCGGAGACGACCGACTCCCTCCCGGCACACACGGGATCTTCGCCGACGCCGTTCGGCGGGGGCTCTTCGTCCGAATCCAAGGGAGACGCCATGCACGCCGTGGCACGGGGCCGACAGTTCCTGGCCCGCCATCCGTCCGCCTACTGGTGCACGGTCGCCCTCTGCGCGGCACTCGCCGCCTGGACGGTCCATCAGCGCATCGACGCGATCGACGCCGAACGAGCCGCGTGGGGCACGCCACGGCCGGTGCTCATGGCGACGGTCCCGCTCACACCGGACGACCCGCTCGACACCGACAGCCTCCGACTCGTCGACGTGCCCGAGGCCGTGGCGCCGGTGCGCGCCGTCTCCGAGCTGCCCGAGGGAGCGCGTCTGCACCAACGGGTCGGCGCCGGCGAGATCCTCGTCGCCGAGGATCTGACCGCGGCGCCGGGGCCGGCCGGTCGCGCACCGGCCGGCACCGTCGTGGTGGGCCTGGCGGCACCGGACGGCGGCCCCGACGGCGCCGAGATCGGGCTGGCCGTACGCATCGTCGCCGACGGGGTCGTGCTGGCGCACGACGCCACGATCGTCGACCGTGCCGGCACGACGGTCTTCGTGGCCGTGCCCGCGCGTGACGGCCCGGCCGTGGCCGCCGCCGAGCGGACCGGCGCGGCGTCGATGATCTACGTGCCGTCCTGAGCGCAACTCCGCACGGGCGACGCGTCACCGCCAACCGGCGGCGACCACCACCAACACCACCACGCCGAGCACGACGCGGTACACCACGAACGGCATGAAGCTGTGGGTCCGCACCAGGCGGATCGTGCCCCACACCGCCAACCACCCGGCCAGCCCCGACGTCACGATGCCCACGATCATCGGCACCAGGAGCCCCTCGGGCATCCCGTCGGCCACGAGCCCGCCGAGCTTGAACACCACCGCCCCGAAGATCACCGGGATCGACATGAGGAAGCTGATCCGCACTGCGGCGTCGCGATCGAACCCCATGAACCGTCCGGCGGTCATCGTGATGCCCGACCTCGACGTCCCCGGATTCAGGGCGAGCGCCTGGGCGGCCCCGACCGACAGCGCGTCGCGCACACCGAACCGGTCGACCTTGCGGCGCCCCAACGAGCGGTCGGCCCAGGCCAGCAGGACACCGAACCCGATCAGCGACACGGCGATGATCGTCGGCGTGCCGAGCCGGCTGTCGATCTGGTCCTCGAACAGTGCGCCCACGGCTGCGGCCGGCAGCGTCGCCAGCACGAACAGCCACGCCAGACGGCCGTCGGGGTCGACCGGCCGCTCGCGTCTCCACAGCAGCCGGGTGCCCTCCACCACGTACGTCGACACGTCACGCCGGAAGTAGCCCACCACGGCCACGAGCGTGCCGAGGTGCAGCGCCACGTCGAACGACTTCTTCGCCGACGGGTCGAGCTCCTCCCATCCGGCCAGCCACGGCACGAGCAGCAGGTGCCCGCTCGACGAGATCGGCAGGAACTCCGTGAGACCCTGCACGATCCCGAGGATGATCGCCTGGTAGATGGGCACGGCCGACCTTTCTACCGGAGGTTCAGTCGGTCCGGGTGGACGGCACGATGCGCGGCGTCCACGGCCGCGGCTCGTCCCAGTGGTGGCCGACGACGACTCCGGTGGCCAAGGCCGCCAGGAACTCCAGTGGCGACACGTCCGGCCCGGTCCCCCGCACGACGGCGTCGTCGATCTCCACGAAGGCCGCGCCGAGCGCGTCGGGCACGTGGGCATCGCTCCCTGCGCCACCGACGATGCCGTACTCGTCGGCGAACTCGCGAGCCTTCCGGTTGAGGCTGTCGAGCGAGGTCTTCGAGTTGAGCACCTCGACGGCGTCGATCAGATCGTGCTCGGCGAGCTCTCGGAGTGCCGGCTCCGCCAGGCACCGCCGCATCGGATCGAAGGGGTGGGGGACGTAGACCGCGCCGCCCTGGTCACGGATCCGGCGCGCCGCCTCCATGTGGCCGATCCCCGTGGGCACGCGTTCGGTGAGGAACAAGCCGATGATCTCGCCGGCGTTGGTGCGCAACTCCTCCCCCACCACGACGCGACACGGCACGTGGTCGCGTTCGAACCGTTCGGCCATCTCGACGGCGCCGGCGATCGCGTTGTGGTCGGTGATGCACACCATGTCGAGCCCGCTCGCCACGACCGCCTCGACGAACTCGTCAGGGGTGGTGGTGGAGTCGCCGCTCCACATCGTGTGGGTGTGGAGATCGACACGGATCCGGCCGGATCCGCCCGGAGCAGCGAGGTGCGGGTGGCGCGCCACCGCCTCCGCCGTTGCGACCGCCACGAGACCCGCTCCGCCTCAGGAACCGGACATCGTGACGTCGCGGATCACCAGGCTCATGCCGGCCGACCTCATCGGCAGCCAGTCGATGTCTCCGCCGACCTCGACGATGTCGAGCAGCATCCGTTGCAGGGTCGACGCGATGGTGACCTCGCGGACGGGTGCCCCGACCGTGCCGTTCTCGATCAGCAGGCCGGCAGCCCCGGTGGAGAAGTCGCCGCTGACGGGATTCACGCCGGAGTGCAGCCCCTGCATCTGCTGGACCAGCAGACCGTCGTCGACGTCGGCGATCAGCTCCTCCTGCGAGCGGGTGCCGGGCACGAGCGACAGGGCGAGGCACCCCACACCGGGGGTGCCGGCGAATCCCCCACGAGTGGCATTGCCGGTGGACACGGTGCCGGCGCGCCGGGCCGAGTACGAGTTGTGCACGAACTGGCGCAGCACGCCACCGTCGATCAACACGTTGCGGCGGGCGGCGAGACCCTCGCCGTCGACGTCGGTGGCGGTGTAGGCGAGCGGGTTGGTGGGGTCGTCGACGAGCGTGACGAGCGGCGAGGCCACCTCCTCGCCGACGCGGTCGCGGAACAGCGAGCGGCCCTTCACCACCGCCTCCCCGTTGAGGGTGGAGGAGACGACCCCGAGGAACTGGGCCGTCACGAACGGGTCGAGGACCACCGTGAGCCGCTTGCTCGGTGGCTGCGTGGCGCCGAGCAGCCGCGTCGCCCGATCGACGGCTTCGCGTGCTGCCCGGTCGAGATCGAACTCGTCCGGGGAACGGCCGACGGAGAACCCGAAACCGGTCTGCGTCTCGGCGTCGTCACCCTCGCCCTCGTCGGCGAGCGTGGACACCGACACGTAGCAGCCGTTCTCGCGGCCCGACATCCGGATCCCGGTGGTGGACGCCACCGCCGACTCGCCGTGGGCATCGGCATAGTTCGCGTCGTCGACCCGCACGCGCGGGTCGGTGCCGGACGCCAGCTTCTCGAGCTGCTTGGCGAGGTCGATCTTGTCGTCGGTCGGATACTCGGCGAGACGCTCGTTCCACAGTTCCTGTTCGGTGACCGGCACGCCGTCGGGCTCGGCGAGTGCGGCCCACTCGTCCACCGTGCCGAACTGCACGTTGTCACGTGCCTCGGCCAGCACCTCGGCGATCGCCGACTCCTCGAGCGTGCCGGCGTACGCGAACCCGGTGCGGCCCTCGTGGATCACGCGGATCCCGATGCCCTCGCTCTGCGCCGACACGAAGTGCTCGACGTCACCCTGGTACACCCGCACCTCGGTCTCGCCGCCGCGGGCGACGAACGCCTCCACCTGCTCGCCGGGACGGGCCTGCTCGACGACCCGGTCGGCGACGGCCTGCAGCTCGCTCTCGAAGGCGCTCACGAGCTGGTGCCGCCCACGGTGAGCGACTTCACCCGCAGCGTGGGCTGGCCGTCGCCGACGGGCACGCCCTGGCCGTCCTTGCCGCACGTGCCGGGGCTGCCCATGGCGAAGTCGTCGCCGAGCATGTCGATGTCGGCGAGCACCTTGGGGCCGTTGCCGATCAGGTTGCCGTCGCGCAGTGGCTCGGTGATCTCGCCGTTCTCGATCAGGTAGGCCTCGGTCATGCCGAACACGAAGTCACCCGACGCGGTGTTGACGCTGCCACCACCGAGTTTGGCGACGTACACGCCGTGCGGTGTGGAGGAGACGATGTCGGCGGGGTCGTCGGGGCCGTCGAGTACGAACGTGTTGGTCATCCGCACCATCGGCAGGTGCTGGTAGCTCTGGCGGCGGCCGTTGCCCGACTGCGGGCGGCCGTCCTTGCGGGCCCGGAGGTAGTCCCACATGTAGTCGGTGAGGACGCCGTCCTCGATCAGCACGTTGCGTTGGGTGACGTGGCCCTCGTCGTCGAAGCCGAGGGTGCCCCACTCGCCGGGCATCGTGCCGTCGTCGACGAGTGTGACGAGCGGCGACGCGACCTGCTGGCCGACCTTGCCGGCGTACACGCTGGCGCCCTTGTGGATGTGGTCGGCCTCGAGACCGTGGCCGCACGCCTCGTGGAAGAGGACACCGCCGGTGCCGTGCTCGATCACCACGGGCATCGTGCCCGAGGGGGCCGGCCGCGCCCGCAGCTTGGTGATCGCCTGCCGTGCCGCCTCGCGGGCCAGCTCCTCGACGTCGACGGTGTCGAAGACCTCGAAGCCGATGGTGTGACCCATCGACTGGTAGCCGGTCTGCATGCCGGTGTCGCCGTCGGCCACGGCACTCACGCGCAGGAGGGTGCGCACGACCTCGTCGTCGGTGAGCACGCCGTCGGTGTTCGCCACCAGCACCTGCTTGCGGCTGTCGCCGTAGCCGGCGGACACCTGCACGATCTCGGGCCCGTGGCTGCGGGCGGCGTCGTTCATGCGCTGCAGCAGCTCGACCTTCATCGCCTTGGCGATCGTGTCGGGGTCCTGCTGCACCGTGTTGGGACGGTGTGGTGCCGACGGCGTGAGCGCCACCGTGCGGACACCCCCGCCCCCCTGCTTCGCTGCCGTGGCGGCGGCGGCGGCAGCGGCGGCCAGACCGGGCTCGCTGAGGTCGGACGTGTACGCGAATCCGGTGGTCTCACCGGCGACGACGCGGACACCGGCTCCACGGTCGCGGCCACTGGTGACCTGCTCGACGCGGCCGTCGTCGAGACCGGCCGACGTGGACCGCTTGTCCTCGGCGTAGACCTCCGCGAAGTCGGCACCACCTCGCACGGCACCGGCGAGCACTCGTTCCAGGACGTCACGTTCGATCACCCTGTCGAGCCTACGGCCCGAGCGATGGGCCGGGAACGTCGGGCCACCGCGCCGACCGCGTGAACAGTGTGCGGCGACGAGCCGCACACTGTTCACGCGATGGGCGGTGGAGGCGTGGACGTGACGGGGACGTGACAGCGAGGTCACAGGCAAGTGACAGGGTCGACGCCACCGGATGCCTCATCGCGCAAGGGGCGTGCGCGCGTTGTTAGCGTGTGGGTGATGGCTCTCGAGACAGGCCTGCGAGGCGACGCCAAGTTGATGGTCACCGACGCCGACACGGCGCGATCGATCGGTTCGGGCATGGTCGACGTGCTCGGCTCACCGCGGTTGATCGCATTGTGCGAGGAGGCCACGTGCAACGCCGTGGCCAACGCACTCGAGGACGGCACCACCACGGTGGGCATGCGCGTGCAGTTCGACCACCTGCAGCCCACACCGGTGGGCGTGGAAGTGATGGCCGAGGCGGTCCTGGAGAAGATCGAGGGCCGCCGCCTCAAGTTCACCGTGTCGGCCACCGACTCGGGCGGCCTGGTGGCCGCGGGCAAGATCACCCGGGTCCTGGTGGACCCCGAGCGCTTCATGTCGAAGTGCTGCCGCACCTGACCCTGCGTCAGGCGAGATTGCTCGAACGCGGGTAGACGTCGTCGGGATCGGTGAGCACGTTCACCAGGTAGGGCACCCCGCTGGCGAAGGCACGATCGAGTGCCGGGCCGATCTCGTCGGGTGACGACACGGTCTCGCCACCACCACCGAGGGCCTTGACCACGTCGTCGTATCGGCATCCGGGCTGCAGATCGCACGCCATGTCCCAGCCGTAGATCGCCTGCATCGGGTGCTTCTCCAACCCCCACATCCCGTTGTTGCCCACCACCATCACCACCGGCAGTCCGTGGCGCACCAGCGAGTCGACGTCCATCAGGCTGAAACCTGCGGCACCGTCACCGAGCAGCAGCACGATCTGCGACGAGGGCCGCACGATCCGGGCTGCGATCGCATACCCGAGACCGTTGCCGAGGCACCCGTACGGGCCGGTGTCGAGCCAGCCACCGGGCTCGAAGACCTCGATGAACTTGCCGGCGTAGGAGGCGAAGTCGCCGCCGTCGCAGATCACCACGGCGTCACGTTCGAGCCGCCGGCGGAGTTCGCCGTAGATCCGGCTGGGCTTGATCGGATCGTCGGACGCCTCCATGAGCGCCACTTCTCCCTGCGCTGCGGCCTGTTCGGCGTCTCGCAACTCGGCCACCCAACCTGCGTGGTCGACCCGGTCACCGCCGTACTGCGCCAGCCCTGCCAACGTGAGCCGGAGGTCACCCACCACGGTGTGGACGTCGACGTGGGGGGCGCGTTGTGACTCGGCATCCACCGCGTGGGCCACGGTGGCCGAACCGAACGAGCCGAACCCGAGGCGGAAGTCGAGTGCGGTGCCGAGCACCACCACGAGGTCGGCGCGCTGCTTCAGCAGGCCCCGCGTCCGCAGGAAAGCCAGGTCGTGGTCGGCCGGCAGCAGCCCGCGGCCCATCCCGTTGAAGAAGCACGGAACCCCCAGCGCAGCGGCGGCAGCGGACAGTTCGTCCCAGGCTCCGTCCCAGTAGACGTCGGATCCCACCATGAACGCGGGACGCTCGGCGCCTGCGATCATCGCCGCCAGGGCCGCCACGGCGTCGTCGTCGGGTGCGGCCCCGCGGCCGTCGCCCTCCTGCACCTCGGGCACCTCGCCCGACGACGGCCCGAACACGTCGAGCGGGAAGTCGAGGAAGACGGGCCCCCGGTGTGGTTCGACGGCGAGTCGCGCCGCGTCGTGCACCATGCGACCCGCCTGCTCGGGGTCGGTGACCGTGGCGGCCTGCTTGGTGATCGACGACAGGATCGGGACGTGATCGAGCTCCTGCAGGGAGCCCGCACCCCAGCGGCCCTGCGGCGCCCGGCCGCCGAGCACCACGAGCGGCGAACCGTTGAAGTGGGCCGACGTCACCGCGGACACACCGTTGGTGATACCGGGGCCGGCTGTGAGCGTGGCGAAGCCGGGCCGGCGCGTGAGTTTGGCGTAGGCCTCGGCTGCGAACGTCGCCGCCGACTCGTGGCGCGTGTCCACGACCCGCATCCCCTGGTTGCGTGCCGCGTCGTAGAAGGGCCAGATGTGGCCGCCGTTCAACGTGAACATCACGTCGGTGCCGAATCCGGCGATCGCTGCGACCGCTTGTTCACCTGCATGTCCCTCGATCAATCCCATGTCACAAGACCGTAATGCGCGAATACAGTTGCGGACTGATGCAGGTTGCCGACGTCGCAACGGCACCGGAGCGGCGACACCGTCTGTACTGGTGGAAGGAAGCCCTGATCGTCGCTGTCTTCTACGCGGTCTACTCGGCGATCCGCAACCAGTTCGGGTCGAACGAGATCGCCGCCGACGGTGTCCCCGAGCAGGCGTTCACCAACGCCGAACGGATCATCGAGTTCCAGTTGTGGATGGGGATGTTCCACGAGCAGACGGTGCAGTCGTGGTTCCTGCCCTACGACTGGTTCATCAAGTTCTGGAACACCTACTACGGCACGGCGCACTTCTTCGTCACGCTCGGCGTGTTCATCCTGCTGTTCGTGAAGCGCGCCGACGTGTTCCCCCAGTGGCGCAACACGCTGGCGGCGATGACCGCGCTGGCGATCATCGGCTTCGCCTGGTTCCCGCTGATGCCACCGCGACTGCTCGACGAGCCCTGCCCGCGCGACGATCCGTCGAGCTACGGCGGCGCCTGCATCGAGAGCGACCTCCGACCCGAGGGCGGATGGGGCTTCGTCGACACCCTCGTGGAGTTCGGTGGTCCGTGGTCGTTCGAGTCGGAGACGATGGCGTCGATCTCCAACCAGTACGCGGCGATGCCGAGCCTGCACATCGGCTGGTCCACGTGGTGCGCCATCGCGGTGTGGCCCCTGCTCCGGCGGCGCTGGACGAAGGGCCTGGTCCTGCTGTACCCGGCTGCCACCCTGTTCGGCATCGTGGTGACGGCGAACCACTACTGGATCGACGGTGTGGGCGGGATCATCGTGTTCGGGATCGGCGCACTGATCGGCTGGGGCGTCCACCGCTGGAACCAGGAACGGCTCGACCGCCAGTTCGCGCTCACGCTGGAGCCGCCGGCGCCGAGCGCACCGGACACGATCGTCGCCACGGCGGCCGCCCACGCCGACACCACCGACGCCGCCGTCACCGACGCCCTCGCCGACACCGACACTCCCACCGACGCCGACTCCGGCGACACCGCTCCCACCGACGACACCGTCACCGACGTCGGCTCCGCCGAGACTCCGACCGACGACCCCTCCGCGCAGATCCCCACGTCCGACGGCGGGGCCCGTGACATCGGGCGCGAAAGATGAACGTTGGTGCAGTGTCACGCAGCACACACCGATCGGCCGTATCCTTGATTCCACAATGAGCCAGATGCGTTTGAATCCACTCAACGGGCGGTGGGTGACGATCGTCGCCGAGCGGGCAGAGCGGCCGAGTGACTTCGCTCCCCGGGATCGCACGATCGAATCCGTGCCCGGACGACCCTGCCCCTTCTGTCCGGGCCACGAGGAGATCACCCCACCGGCACTCGAGACCGTGGAGGCCGACGGCACGTGGTCGATGCGCGTGATCCCCAACCGCTACCCCGCATTCGACGGCGACGACGCCTTCGCCGTGCACAACCTCGGGCCGGTGCACGTCATGGCCGAGGCGAGCGGGATCCACGAGGTGTTCGTGTACACCCCCGAACACGTGTCGGGCCTGCACCAGCTCGACGACCACCACGCCACCGAGATGATGCACGTGCTCGGCCGTCGATTCGCCGAGCACGCAGCGACCCCGCAGGTTCGATACACCCAGGCCATCGTCAACCACGGACGCGAGGCCGGCGCCTCCATCGCCCACCCTCACGGCCAGATCCTCGGTCTGCCGTTCGTGCCCGGCGAGATCCTCGACGAAGAACGCGCTTTCGCCCGATTCGCCGGTGGTTGCGTGCTGTGCACCACGGTCGAGGCCGAGTTGGCCGCCGACGAGCGCGTGGTGTTCGCCAACGACGACGTCGCCGTGCTGTGTCCCTACTGGAGCGGAGTGCCCTACGAGATGCTCGTGATTCCCCGCGTCCACGAGCCGCACATGCAAGACGCCTCGCCCGAGAGCCTCGCAGCGGTCGGGATCGCGCTGCGCGACGCCCTCGGCCACCTCAACGCCGCACTCGGAGACGTCGCGTTCAACCTCGGCTTCCACACCGCACCCCACCAGCACACCGGCCAGTACCACTGGCACGCACACATCTGGCCCAACCTCGTCACGCAGGCGGGTTTCGAACGTGGCACGGGCGTGATGATCAACATCGTTCCACCCGAGCAGGCGACCGACACGCTGCGCAGCGTCACCGCCGCGGTCTGAGCGTCACCGTCGCAGTCCCGCCGTCACCGCCGCGGTCCGAGCGGAACGCGGCTCAGTGCGGCGCTTCTGCCGCCAGCCACACCGCCGACAGCGGGGGGACATCGATCACGGCCGACGATCCGCGGCCCTGGCACGGCTCGTCCACGGCGTGCAACGACATCGAGCCGCTTCGGCAACCGCTCCCCGACCACCGCAGGTCGTCGGTGTCGAGCACCACCTCCCAGTCGCCCGCCCAGGGAAGGCCCACCCGGTAACCAGGCCGCGGTGCACCACCGAGGTTGGCGATGCACACCACCGCGGCCTCACCGCCCCGATCCCAGCGGATGAAGGAGTAGGTGCTGTGTTCGGCGTTGTCGGCATCGAGCCAGTCGAAGCCACCGGGATCGCTGTCACGGCGCCAGAGCGCCGGCCAGGCGTCGGCTGCCGCGTTCAGCCGGCCGATCAGGTCGTGCACACCCCGGTGCGCCGCGTCGTCGAGCAGGTGCCACGGGAGACACTCGGCGTCGTTCCACTCCTGTCCCGCCGCCAACTCGGTGCCCATGAAGACGAGAGGGGCACCGGGCAGGGCCCACTGCCACGCCAGCAGCACGCGCAGCGCCGCCACGCGTTCGGTCTCGTCGTCGCCGCCCATCCGCGAGAGCAGGCTGCCCTTGCCGTGGACCACCTCGTCGTGGCTCAACGGCAGCACGAAGCGTTCGTCGAAGGCGTACCCGAGCGGGATGGTCAGCTCGTGGTGGACGCGTGCACGATCGTCGGGCCGGTACGACAGGTACCCGAGGGAGTCGTGCATCCAACCGAGGTTCCACTTGTGGCTGAACCCCAGTCCGCCACCGGACACCGGCTGCGTGACACCGGGCCACGCCGTGGAGTCCTCGGCGATCATCAGCACGTCGGGGAACTCCTCGCCCACCACCGAGTTCATCTCCTGCAGGAACGCTGCAGCTTCCAGGTGCTCACGACCGCCGTGCTCGTTGGGGACCCACTCGCCGGGACCACGTCCGTCGTCGAGATGCAGCATCGACGCCACTGCGTCCACGCGCAGGCCGTCGACATGGAACTCGTCGAACCAGTAGAGGGCATTGGCCACCAGGAAGTTCCGCACCTGGTTGCTCCCGTAGTCGAAGACGTACGTCCCCCAGACGGGGTGCTCCCCGCGACGCGGGTCGGGATGTTCGTACAGCGGGGCGCCGTCGAAGCGCCCGAGGCTCCACTCGTCGCGGGGGAAGTGGGCCGGCACCCAGTCGACGATGACGCCGACCCCGCGCCGATGCAGCAGGTCGACGAACCGGCGGAACCCGTCCGGATCGCCGAATCGGGCCGTGGGGGCGTAGTAGCCCGACACCTGGTATCCCCACGATCCCCCGAGCGGATGTTCGGCGATCGGCAGCAGTTCGACATGGGTGAACCCCAGTGCGGTCACGTGATCACCGAGACGCTCGGCGAGGTCGGTCCACGTGCGGACGTCGCAGTGCCACGATCCCAGGTGGACCTCGTAGACCCGGAGCGCTTCGTCACCGCGCAACGTGCGCACGCGGCGTGACATCCACTCGTCGTCGGCCCAGTCGAAGGGGGCGCAGGTGGGCACCACGCTGGCGTCACTCGGCGGCAGTTCGGTCTGCCTGGCGAGGGGATCGGCCTTGTGGATCGTGCGGCCGTCCTCCGTGACGATCCGGTACTTGTACCTGTGCCCCGACCGGGCACGGGGCGCCACCGTGGACCAGATGCCGGTGGCGCCGTCGGCGTCGAGCATCGTCAACGGTTCCGGATTCCAGCCGTTCCAGTCGCCGATCACGTCCACGGCCGACGCCCGGGGCGCCCAGACGGAGAAACGCACGGCACTGGCCGCGCCGGCGGCGTCGACGTGCAGCGCCTGCGGGCCGAGGAGTTCCCACAGCCGCCGGTGGGTGCCTTCACCGAACAGGTGCAGATCGAGGTCGCCGATCGGGCGGGCCACGGAGGACATCACCGTCAGCGTACGGGCTGGACGGAGGCGCCAGACGCGGACCCGGTAGCGTGCGCCGCCGTGCGCGTGATGATGCTGTCGTGGGACTTCCCGCCCCGGGCCACCGGCGGAACCGCAGCACACGTCGCCGGCCTGTCCGAGGCACTCGCTGGCGCCGGCCACGACGTGGTGGTGCTCACGGTCGCCGACCGGCCGGCCGAACTCGACGCGATGCCGCCGCCGGGGGTGCGCGTGCTGCGGACACTCGTCGACATGCCGTATCTCCCGCCGACGGAGTCGGTGGCCCGCACGGCGTCGGCCAACCACGCCGTCACGAAACTCGGCGTCGCCCTCCCCGCCGACCTCCGGGGCTGGACCCCCGACGTCGTGCACGGCCACGACTGGCGACTCGGCTGGGCCGCCGACACCCTGGCGGCCAGGTTCGACGCCCCCTTCGTGCTGACGATGCACGGCACCGAACGCGCCCGCCACGGAGGCCAGCTCCCGCTCGGACCGGCCACCGACGTGCACTCGATCGAGTGGTGGCTGGCCTTCCAGGCCGACCGCCTGATCTCGCCGACACGGTTCATCGTCGAGCAGCTCATCACCGGCTTCGAACTCGACGCCGAGCAGGTCGTCCACATCCCCAACGGCATCGACCCCGACGTGTGGCGCACCGGTGCGCCGGCGCACCGTCCCGCGGAACCGCTCGTCGTGTCCTGGGGTCGCGTGCAGTACGAAAAGGGCTTCCAGGTGTTGGCCCGGGCGATCAACGAGCTGCGCAGCCGGGTCCCCGACGTCCACGGCGTGATCGCCGGACGGGGCAGCTATCTCCCCGAGCTGCAGACCCAGGTCGACGTGGAGGGGGTGAGCGACATCATCGACCTCCCCGGATACCTGCCCGAGAACGAGTTGCGGGAGCTCGTCCACCAGGCGGGCTGCGTCGTGATCCCCTCGCTGTACGAGCCGTTCGGGATCGTGGCCCTCGAGGCACTCGCTGCCGGCGCCCCTCTCGTCGTGGCCCGCACCGGGGGGCTGGCGGAGCTCATCGCCGGCACCGACGCCGGCGTCACGTTCGAACCCGGCAACCCCGACGATCTCGCCGACGTGATCGAACGGGTCCTCACCGACGACGAGCTCGCCGAGCGCCTCGTCGGCAGCGCACGTGACCTGGTGGAACGCAAGTACGCCTGGGACGCGATCGCCGGTGCCACCGCCGACGTCTACAGCGGCGCCAAACGCAGCCGCTGACTCGATCCACGTGCCGGTTCCGCGGGTGCGACGCGGTCGATACCCTCACCCGTCATGCGTCCCGCACACCACTTCACCGTCGTCAGCCGGGTCCCCGACCAGCTGCGTCCGCTCGAGGAGCTCGCCGCCAATCTCCACTGGGCCTGGGACCGGTACGTGGCCGGCCTCTTCGACCGCCTCGACGGCACTCCCGACGGCCGGTCGTGGCGGGAGTCGGGACAGCATCCGGTCGATCTGGTGCGACGCACCACGCCGGCATGCTGGGACGAGCTCGCTGCCGACGACGACTACGTCGCACGCGTCGACGACGCTCGCCGGCGCCTGGCGTCCCGGCTCGACGGCGACTCGTGGTTCCGTGACCGCAGTGCCGACTCGCCGCTCGACCTCGTCGCCTACTTCTCCCCCGAGTTCGGCATCACCGAGGCGCTGCCGCAGTACTCCGGCGGACTGGGAGTGCTGGCCGGAGACCACCTGAAGGCGTCGTCCGACCTCGGGATCCCGCTGGTGGGCGTCGGCCTGCTCTACGCCGAGGGCTACTTCCACCAGGAACTCGGCCCCGACGGCTGGCAGGAGGAGCGCAACGAGCGCATCGAACCGGTGGCGCTCGGACTGCACGACACCGGCGTGATCGTGCACGTCGACCTCGCCGGCGTGGAGGTGGCCGTGCGGGTGTGGCGCGTCGACGTGGGACGCATCCCTCTGTATCTGCTCGACACCGACGTCGCGGGCAACCCTCCCGAGGCCGTCGCCGTCACCGACCGGCTCTACGGCGGCGACAGCGAGCACCGTCTCCGTCAGGAGATCGTGCTGGGCATCGGCGGAGTGCGGGCGTTGCGGGCTCTCGGCATCGAACCACAGGTGTTCCACACCAACGAGGGCCACGCCGGGTTCCTGGGCCTCGAACGCGCCCGCGAGTGGGTCGATCGCGGCCTCTCGTTCCCGGAGGCAGTGGAGGCGGTCCGCGCCGGCGGCGTGTTCACCACCCACACGCCGGTGCCGGCGGGCATCGACCGGTTCCCCCACGAGCTCTTCGTCCGGTACTTCGGATCGTTCGCCGTGCTGTGCGGCGTCACGTTCGAGGACCTGTTCGCACTGGGTCAGCGCTCGCCCGACTCGCACGAGTTCAACATGGCGGTGATGGGTCTGCGGCTCGCCGCCCGCGCCAACGGTGTCGCCGAACTGCACGGCGCCGTGTCGCGCGAGATGTTCTCCGGGCTGTGGCCCGACCTTCCCGACACCGAGACGCCGATCGGCCACGTCACCAACGGCGTCCACGCGCGCAGTTGGGTGAGCAACGACGTCGACGCACTGCTCGACGGTGTCATCGGCGAGGACTGGCACCTGGCCGACCACGACGACTGGGAGCGGATCCGGCACGTGTCGCACCACGAGATCTGGGAGGTGCGCAACCGCGGCCGCCGTGAACTCGTGGAGATGGTGCGTCGGCTGCTGGGCGACGACCTGCTCGATCCCGGGGTGCTCACCATCGGGTTCGCCCGCCGCTTCGCCACGTACAAGCGGTCGACTCTCCTGCTCGGACAGCTCGACCGTCTCCGGGCGATGCTGCTCCATGCCGACCGCCCGGTGCAGTTCGTCTTCGCCGGCAAGGCGCACCCGGCCGACCAACCCGGCAAGGAGCTGATCCGCGAGATCCAGCGGATCGCCGACGACGCCGACGTGGGCCACCGTTTCGTGTTCGTGCCCGACTACGACATCGGCATCGCCCGCACCATGTACCACGGCTGCGACGTGTGGCTGAACACGCCACGACGTCCGATGGAGGCATGTGGCACGAGTGGCATGAAGGCGGCACTCAACGGGGTGCTCAACTGTTCGATCCGTGACGGCTGGTGGGACGAGATGTCACTCGACGGCGACTCGCCCAGCAACGGCTTCGACATCCCCTCGTTCGACGCCGACCACGACCTCGCCCGCCGCGACCGCCGTGAGACTGCTGCGGCATTCGACGTGATCGAGCAGCGCATCGTGCCCGCCTTCTACGACCGTGGCGACGACGGCGTCCCGCACCGGTGGATCGACCACATCGTGGCGAACTGGGCCACGTTGGGGTGGCGGGTCACGGCGAGCCGCATGGTGCGTGACTACGTCACCGAACTCTACGAGCCGGCCGCCACTGCAGGTGACCGGGCGACCGCTGAGGGCGGTGAAGCCGCCCGGGAGTTGACCGTGTGGAAACAGCACGTGCACTCGGCATGGGGCGGGGTACGGATCCGTCTCGAGCCCGATGCGACCGGTGTGGCCGACGGCGCCGCCGGGGAGGTCCGCACCCTGCGGGCGACGGTCGAGTCGGGATCGATCGAGCAGGGCGCCCTCACGGTGCAGATCGTGCACGGCCCACTCGCACGCGACGGCAGCTTCGACTCGGCGAGGCTCGCCGTCGAACCCATGAAGCCACTCGCTGACGGCACCTACGAGGGACGGTTCACGCCGACCGAAGCCGGTCGTTGGGGCGTCACCGTCCGGGCTCTGCCCACCCATCCGGGTCTGTCGAGCATCTACGAGACGGGTCTCGTCGCCGTCGACGGGCGCTGACCGGCGTCGCGGCCCCATCCGATCGGACCGCGCCCCGACGTTACGCTGGCGCCGATGCGTATCCGTTCCCCCCGACGGCGGCTGCGTCCGCGTGGCGACGATCCGCCGTCGCCGACCCTGCTGCTGTTCGCATTCGGCGGCCTCATGGCCTGTCTTGCCGCCGGCTACGGCGTGTTGTTCACGATCGTCGACGACTACCGCGACGAGTACGGCATCAGCGAGACCGCCATCGGCGTCGTGATCGGCATCGGCTTCGTGGCGGGGTTCCTGTCCCAGCTGCTGGTCGCCCCGTACGCCGACCGCGGCCATGCCCGCAAGGTGGTCGTGTTCGGCGTGGCCGTCAACGTGGCGGGCCTGCTGCTGATGGCGCTCGGCACCACGCTCACCCCCATCCTCATCGGTCGATTCGTCTCCGGCATCGGGATCGGTGCGGCGGGGCCGGCGATCCGCCGCATCGTGATCCTCTCCGACCCCGATCACCTCGGCCAGAACCTGGGCCGCCTGCTGGCTGCCGACGTGTTCGGCTTCGCCATGGGGCCGGCGGTGTCGGCGGTGCTCGTCGGGCCGTTCGGGATCCCGGCTCCGTTCATCGCGGTCGCCCTCGGAACGGCCGTCCTGCTGCCCTTCGTGGCCAGGGTCCGTGTGGCCGAGAGCGCCGTGCCGCCCAAGCGGCGGCTCGCCCTCGACCTGCTGCGGATCCGTCCGTTCGCCGGGGCGGTGGTGTTGGGCGCCGCGGTCTTCGTGATGATCGGGGCCTTCGATGCCCTGTGGGCGCTGGTGCACGAGGATCTCGGCACCAACGAGACGGTGGCCAACCTCGGGATCACCCTGTTCGCCCTCCCGTTGGTGTTGCTCGGCCCGTTCGGCGGCCGGCTGTCGCAGACGTTCGGACCGTTCCGTCTCGCCGCCCTGGGCCTGTCGGCCGGTGCGGTGTTCATGTCGCTGTACGGAGTACTTCCCACCGGCGGCCTCATCTTCGCCGTGGCGATGGTGCACGCCGTGAGCGACGGGCTCACGATCTCGAGCACCGGAGTGGCGGTGGGCATGACGGTGCCTGCCGACCGCCAGGCCGGCGCGCAGGGCGTGCTCGGTGCCGCACAGGCCATCTCGGCCGGGATGATGGCCGTCCTCACGGCGTCGCTGTACGACGAGTTCGGTCGGACCGTTGCCTACCTGGTCTGCGGAGGCGTGATGCTGACGCTGGTCGGATCGGGGGTCTGGTTGGCTCGTTCGGCCTGGTCGACGCGCCGTCCGCTGCACTCCTCCACCACCGAACCGGGCTGGGCTCCCGCCGGTGACGGCGACGCACCCGAACCCGCCGTCGTCTGACTCCCCCTGCGGTGTGCGGTGCACGTGTGCAGTGAGCGGTGCCGGCCGGGGCGGGTCAGTTGCCGGTGAAGGTGGCCCTGCCGGGGCCGTGCTCGAGGAAGCTGGCCACCCCGGTGCGGGCGTCGTCGGTGTGGAACACCTTCTCGAAGCCGACCCGTTCGAGCCGGAGACCGTCGGCGAGGGACGTCGACAGCCCGTCGTCGATCAGCTGCTTGCAGATCGCCTGGGCGGCCAGCGCACCGGCCGCCACCTCGGCGGCGAGCGCCAGGGCCCGCTCGTGCAGCTGGTCCGGCTCGACCACCTCGTCGGCGAGACCGATCCGCAGGGCTTCGTCGGCGCGCACCTGACGGCCGGTGATGCACATCTCCTTGGCCCGGCTGGCACCGACGGTGCGGGCCAGGCGTTGAGTACCGCCGCCACCGGGCACGATGCCGAGCAGGATCTCGGGTTGACCGAAGACCGCTCGCTGTGACGCGATCCGGTAGTCGCAGGCCAGCGCCAGCTCGCAGCCGCCGCCCAGTGCGTACCCGCTGACCGCGGCGATCACGAACCGGGGCAGTGCAGCCACGGCGTCGAGGGCCGTGTGGAAGGCGACGGTGATCGATCGAGCTTCCTCCGGGCCACCGAACTGGCTGATGTCGGCTCCTGCGGCGAAGAGGCGGTCGCCGCCGGTGATCACCACGGCGCCCGGGAGATCGCCCGCGAGATCCTCGGTGACGGCGTGGAGCTCGGCCAGCAGCTCCTGCGACAACGCATTCACCTTGCCGTGGGCGAGGGTGACGACCGCCACCTCATCGTCACGTCGTTCCAGCGTCAGCAGTTCGTACCCGGCCATGCCCCGAGTCTCGCGCACCGCCCTCCACCGGGTTTCCTCCCGGGGCCGCGACGACCGGTCCGGACGCTCAGGCGTCGACGGGGGCGAGCATCTCGTCGGCGGCGGTCCACGGGTCGGTGGTCCGGCCCACGACGGCGTCGGTGAGCTCGTCCCAACGCTCCCCCGAGCAGATCTCGCGGGCGCGCCGACCCAGCCGCTGGGCGACGATCTCGCGGAGTTCCTCGCGCAGACGGAAGGTGCGGCGCTCGTGCAGCAGCCCGGACGACTCCGCGTACTCGCGATGGGCGAGCACCGCATCCCAGAGTTCGGGAACACCCTCGCCGGTGGAACCCACGGTCGGCACGATCGGCGGTCGCCACGAGTCGTGCGGAAGATCGGAGAGGTCGAGCATCTGCATCAGGTCGCGGCTCGTCTCCTCCACGCCCTTGCGGTCGGCCTTGTTGATCACGAAGACGTCGGCGATCTCCATCAGCCCCGCCTTGTTGGCCTGGATGCTGTCGCCCCACCCCGGATTCACCACGACCACCGTCGTGTCGGCCTTGCCGGCCACCTCCACCTCGACCTGCCCGACGCCCACGGTCTCCACGAGGATCCACTTGCGTCCGACTGCGTCGAGCAGCCGCACCGCTTCGGGCGTGGCCAGGGTGAGACCGCCGAGGTGCCCGCGAGTGGCCATCGAACGGATGAACACGCCCGGATCGGTGGCGTGGTCCTGCATGCGGACGCGGTCGCCCAGGATCGCCCCACCGCTGAAGGGCGACGACGGGTCGATGGCCAGCACCGCCACCTCGAGTTCCCGCGCACGGAGATGTCCGATCAGCGAACTCGTCAACGTGCTCTTGCCCGCCCCGGGGGCTCCGGTGAGCCCGATGGTGTAGCCCTCACCGCTACGGGGGTACGCCAGGCGCCCGACCACCCGCGCCTCGTCGTCGCCGCGTTCGATCAGCGACAACAGGCGGGCCAGCGCCGTACGGTCACCCGCTGCTGCAGCGTCGAAGAGTTCCGGTGCCGGTCGGTGCCGACGGCTCATGCGGCTTCTTCGGCGATGTTCACGACTTCGGTGACGCCGTCGACGCGATCGCGCATGATCCGTTCGATGCCCGCCTTCAGGGTCTGGGTCGACGCCGGACACCCCACACAGGCACCGACGAGCTCGACCGACACGATGCCGGAGTCCTCGTCGACGTGGTGGAGGACGATGTCGCCGCCGTCGGCCTGCAGAGCCGGGCGGATCACTTCGATGGTGGCTTCGACCTGTTCGCGCATGGCAACGAACATTCAATCAGCCGAGCCCCTACGATCGGTGATCGTGAGGACAATGTCCGAGACACGATCCACGACCGGCTTCGCCACCGGCTCGACGTCGATGTCGGCCGGAGCGGTCCTGCTCGCGCACCAGGGCGGTTGGGACGAGGCGCTGCTGATCGGTGGGCCGATCGTGGTGATCGTCGGTCTGCTGATGCTCGCCAAGCGTCGCGTCGACGCCGCCCACGCCGACCACGTCGACCAGAGCACCGACCACGGCTGATCAGATGACCGTGCGCTCGCCGGCGCGCTCGATCGAGGCACCCACCGCAGCGAGACGGCCGACGAGATCGTCGTAGCCGCGGTCGATGTGGTGCACACCGGCGATCTCGGTGGATCCCTCGGCGGCGAGCCCGGCGACCACCATCGCAGCTCCGGCCCGGATGTCGTGCGCCTTCACCGGCGCCCCCGACAGTCGCGGCACACCGCGGACCACGGCGTGGTGACCGCTCGTGCGGATGTCGGCGCCGAGCCGTTGCAGCTCCTCCACGTACCGGAACCGACCCGGATACAGGTTCTCGGTGACGATGCCGACGCCGTCGGCCACCGACAGCATCGTGATGATCAGCGGCTTGTAGTCGGTGGCGATGCCGGGGTACGGCAGGGTCGCCACGTCGATCGACCGCAAGCGGTCGGGAGCGCACACCCGCAGCCGGGAGCCGTGGCGATCGGTGACGGGGGTGATGTCGAGCCCCATGTCGCCGAATCGTTCGAGCAGCATCGTCATCTGATCGGGGCGGGCGCCCTCGATCAGCAGCTCACCACCCGCGACGGCGACGGCGGCGACGTACGTGGCGGCCTGGATGCGGTCGGGCACCGTGTGGTGCTGCACGGGGCGGAGATCGCCCGGCTCCACACCCTCGACCACCAGCGTCGACGTGCCCCCGCCGCTGATCCGGGCGCCCATCGCCACGAGGAAGTCGCACAGATCGGAGATCTCCGGCTCCCGCGCCGCGTTGTCGATCGTGGTGGTGCCCTCGGCGAGCACCGCCGCCGTGAGCAGGTTCTCGGTGGCCCCGACGCTCGGGAAGTCGAAGGTGATGTCGGCGCCGTGCAGACGGTCGGCCGTGGCTTCGAGATAGCCGTGGCTGAACTTGAACGACGCACCCATCGCCTCCAGCCCGGCGATGTGCATGTCGATGGGCCGGGCGCCGAAGTCGTCGCCACCGGGCATCGACAACCGGATGTGGCCGCAGCGGGTGAGCAGCGGTCCGAGCACGTTGATCGACGCACGGATCCGTTCGACGAGCTCGTACGGCGCGACCGGCGTGAGGTCACCGGTGTCGGTGAGCAGCAGACGGTCGCGGGTCGGGCGGTCGATGCGCACGCCGATCGCCTCGAGCAGGTCGCCCATGATGCCCACGTCGGCGATGTCCGGCACGTTGGTGATCTCGAAGGTGCCGTCGGTGAGCAGTGTGGCGGCCATCAACTTGAGCACCGAGTTCTTGGCACCGGGTACGGCCACGGTGCCGGCGAGCGGCCCGTTGCCCCTCACGACGATGGTGTCGTCCGGCGACGGCGCGCTCGCGGCGAAGTCGCCGGGGTTCGGATTCATGGGCTCCAAGTATGCTCCCGCCGTGCAGGCAGGTGGGCGCACCCTCATCCGACGGTGGCCCGACACCCACGACCAGCTGCGTCGGCTCAGCGAACCGCGCGACGACCTCGTGCTCGAGGCCCCGGCGTCCGAGGACCCGGCAGATCCCTCATCCCCGCTGCACTTCGTGCAGGACGACGGCCCGTTCACCGCCTACGAACGCACGGTCGAGCGCCGGGAGGCCACCGACGATCAGCCGGCCGCGCTGGAGGAGACCACCCGGTATGCGCTGCGCATCCCCTGGTTCGGGTGGGTGTTCCGGGTCCCGGTCCGCCGGGTGCTCGCCCGGCAGCTCTCCCACGACTCGTGGTGGGCTCCGCCCGACCGGCTCGACACCACCCAGGTGCTGGTGATCGGCCTGCTCGCCGCGGCGTCGATGAGTGCGGCGTTCGTCAACACGTTGTTCACCCAGACCGTCAACTTCGCCGCCGACGACTTCGGCGTGGGCGACACGGGGATCGGCGTGGCCGGGGCGGTGGTACGCGCCGGCATTCTCGTCGCGTTGCCCGCTGCGCTGATCGCCGACCGCATCGGGCGGCGGCGGGTGATCGTCGCGGTGGCCTGGCTGGGCCCACTCCTGTCGCTGCTCGGCGCACTGGCGCCGTCGTTCCCGGTGCTGGTGCTGAGCCAGACCGTCGCCCGGCCGATGGGGATCGCGCTCGCGTTCCTGATCGGCGTGGTGGCGGCCGAGGAGATGCCGCGCAACAGCCGGGCCTACGCGGTGAGCGTGCTCGCCATGGCCTCGGGGTTCGGGGCCGGCATCGCCGTGCTCTCGCTCCGCCTCGCCGACATCGGCGAGAGCGGCTGGCGCTACGTGTACCTGCTGGCGGCGATCTGGTGCCTCGTGGCGCTCGATCTCAGCCGGCGCCTGCCCGAGACACGCCGCTTCGCCGCCGCGCACATCGACGCCCGGCGACGTCCTCCCCGCCTCAACCGCCGGCGGCTGGTGCTGCTGGCGACCGTGGCGTTCGCCGGGAACATCTTCGTGGCCCCGGCCAGTTTCTTCCAGAACCGCTACCTCACCGACGTGCACGATTTCTCCGGCGGCATGATCGGCCTGTTCTCCATCGCCGTGGGCACCCCGGCGGGCATCGGCCTCATCCTCGGTGGCCGGATCGCGGACACCAGCGGGCGACGCCGCCTGATCGCGGTCGCGCTCCCGGTGTCGACCGCGGCGCTGGTCGGCGCCTACTCGGTGGGCGGTCCGGCACTGTGGGGGCTGTCACTCCTCGGTGGGATCGTCGCCAGTTCGGCGTATCCGGCACTTGCCGTGTACCGCACCGAACTCTTCCCCACCAACAACCGCAGCCGGGCGGCCGGCCTCGTCACCGCATCGGCCCTCATCGGCGGAATCTTCGGCCTCGTCGCCACCGGGGCGCTCCTCGACGGCGACTGGGCCTACGGTTGGGTGATGGCGCTGATGGGGGTCGGCCAGCTCGTGGTGACCGTGCTGGTCGTGGCCTTCTACCCCGAGACGGCTCACCGAGAGCTGGAGAGCCTCAACCCGGAGGACATCCGCATCGACCTCCACCACACCCCCGAGCCCGGGCCCGATTCCTGACCCACCTGCGATGAGCCACCGGCCACCACGTCTGGCCGGTCGCCCATCGCTGGGGTGTCTCTCCTCACAGCGACGACACGAACGCGTCGATCGCATCGGCGATCGTGGCGTCGGCGCCCCGGAGGTCGTGACGACCGCCGTCGATCCAGACGTGTTCGACGGGAGCCGGAATCGTCGCGGTCCACTCGAGGAGTTCGTCGGGTGTCCCGAACGGATCCTTCGTGCCGCCGACGAACAGGCACGGCACCGTCACGTCCGGCAGATGCTCCACACGGAGCCGCTCGGGCTTGCCGGGCGGGTGCAGCGGATAGGAGACCAGCACCAGTCCGGCGAGACGGTCGACCGGGCCACCGCCGTCGACGTCGGCGGCGACCATCGAGGCCATCCGGCCGCCCATCGACCGGCCTCCCATCACCAGCGGACCACGTCGCCGCGACAGCGCCGCCAGGTCCTCGCGGATCGCCGCCATCAGCTTGGGCGCCCGATCGGGTGCCCGTCGTCCGTGCCGGCGGTACGGGAAGTCGCGGCGCTCGACACGGGCACGACGACCGAGACGATCCTCGACCGCCACCAGGCTCGCGTGGGACGTATCCGATCCGGCGCCGGGATACAGCAGCACGGTGGGAGCGGCCATGCCGGCTCAGTCCTCCGCCGCGATCAGGACGCGGCGCGCCTCGGCCAGATCGCTCATCGCCTTGGCTGCATCGGCGCTGGCCCCTCCGTGGTCGGGATGCACGTCGCGCATCCGCTCGCGGAACTTGGCCGTGACGTCGCGCTTCGACGGGTGCTTGCCGGTGACGTCGAACCCGAGGATGCCCATCGCCCAACCACGCGGATCGGCGAGCGCCTCCAGTTCCAGCGTCTGCGAGCCGGCCAGGTAGGCGATGAGCGACGGGCCGATCGGTCCACGCCAACGTGCCGCCTTCTGCAGCACGGGCACGATCCGTCGCCGGTGCTCGGCTGCCAGCCGCTCGACCGCGTAGACGGCGCCCAGCACCTGCGACAGGTCGGTGCCCACGGAGTGCACGTCGAACGAGATGTCGTCGCCGTCGCCGACCAGGCGGTGGTGGCTCAGCGCCATACCGTGCCGGTCCACCTGGAACCGGTGCCGGAGCCGAGGTTGCACGATGCGGTCGCCGCGCTCGACCTCGCCGATCAGCCGGTGGACGTCGCCGATCAGATCGTCGGGGACACCGTCGAGATGTGATGCCACGATGGCGCCGAGCAGCAGGCCGCCGAAACCGGGCGCCGGGTCGACGGGGAGCACCATGTGCCCGAGCGCCACGCGGCGGGTGGGCACCGCCGGCCTCGTGTGCCAGATCTCGAGCTCGGCGAGCAGCATCGGCGCCGACCCGTCAGACGTAGGGGCGCAGCAGCGAACGGAGGTCCTGGGCCAGGCCGATCAGCTGTGAGTCGGTGTCGGACTTCGCACCGGCGGCAGCATCCGCGTCGACCAGGTCGACGATCGCGCCGACGCCGTCGACCGCACCGGCCCAGGGCCGGTGGGCGAGGCCGTACGGTGGATGCCGGGGGTCGAGTTCGTCGCGCAGGTCGATGAGCGCACGGCGCGCCGAGGCGTCGACCGGGTCCTTGGCGAGGCGGTCGGCAGCCACGAAGATCGCCCCCAGAGCGCCGTCGGGAGGGGCGTTGCCGCTGTCGTCGTCGCCGGACACGAGCTCGCCGGCCTCGATGGCGTCGAGCAGGTCGTCCACGGCGTGTTCGGCGTCCTCGGCGACCACGACCGTGGTGCCTTCCCAACGGAACGGGACCTCGGACGACACCAGCGCATCGGTCAGCACCGCACGGTCGGCGTCGGACCATTCGTCGAGGCCGAACTCGGTGGACGCAGCGTCGTCCTCGAGCAGGATCGGGAAGGGGCCGAGCACCCGTTCGAGTTGGTCGAACAGGGCGTCCACCTGCTCCTCCACCACCTCGGGCACGAGGAGCTCCTCGTCGTCCCAGGCGTGGGGCAGCTCGGCTTCGGCGAGCGCCTCCGACAGTTCGGCGCGCTGGTCGAAGGTCCAGGCCGACACGTCGTAGTGCACCTTCACCACGTCGGGATCGTTGGGGTCGAAATCGATCGGCTGCCCCGACCCGGCGAGGTCCTGCTCGGCTCGGTCACCCGACTGCTTGTTCACGAAGGCCACGACGGAACGCTACCGGCACGCCCCCGCCCCCTCACGTCGTGCGGCGAGAAGGGGCCCGTGCGCTCAGCGCGACGCCGCCACGATGCGGTCGAGGAACCGTTCGGTGCGTTCGTACTCGTCACGCTGGTGCTCGGGGTCACGGAACCCGTGACCCTCGCCCTCGTAGACGACGTGCTCCACGTCACCGCCGGCAGCGGTGACCCGGTCGGCCAGCAGGGCGCTCTGTGCAGCCGGCACCACGGGGTCCTCGCTGCCGTGGAACAACAGCAGCGGGCCGTCGATCCGATCGGCGCGGTGGATCGGCGACAGCTCACGGAAACGGGCGGTGTCGTCGATCGGGCCCACGAGCGTGTCGGTGTAGTGAGCCTCGAAGCGGTGTGTGACCTCGGCGAGGTCGCCGAGGTCGCTGACCGGATACGACGCCACGCCACCCGCCACCAGATCCGCATGGTCGGCGAGCACGCCCAGCACGGTGAGGCCCCCCGATGATCCGCCGATCACGACCGTGGTGGCCGGTCTGGCCCAGCCGCGGCGGTGCGCGTGGGCGACGAGTGCGGCGGTGTCGTCGACGTCGAGTCGGCCCCAGAACCCGTTCAGCGCTCGCTGGTAGGCCCGGCCGTGACCGGTGGTACCACGCGGGTCGACGACCAGCACGTCCCAGCCGCGGCTCCACCAGTAGGCGAGACGGGGCCGGAAGTCGACCTGCCACTGGTCGGTGGGCCCGCCGTGCACCCAGCACAGCATCCGGCCGTGACCGGCCACGTAGCGCCGCGCGTGCACGGTGGTGCCGTCGACGTCCGCCTCGACCACGTCGGGCCTCGGCATGTCGATCTGTTCCCAGGCAGGCACGCCGCTGTGCGCCACCACGGACGGCCCCTCGAACTCGCCGGCGCGCGTCCGGGGGAACTGTACGACCTCGCCGGGGCTCGTCGGCCCCGACCGGAGGGCCACCAGGCGGTCTCGCGTCACCGAGAGTTGTCCGTAGACGTGACCAGGCCCGGCCAGTTCGGTCATCGAGCCATCGACTCCTGCGACGCACAGCCCACCGAAGCCCCGATCGTTCCTGGCGACGAGGATCGCGCCGTCCTCGGTGACCGCGTACGAGCGCTGCCCCATGCCCCACGTGGGTCCGGCCTGTTCGACCGGTCCGTCTTCCAGGGTGCGGTCTCCGTGGCACACGCGCAACCATCCCGTGGCGTCGTGCACGCACGTCGGCCCTCCGTCGGGAGCGAACCGCGGCTGCTGCACGGCGCCGCCGTCCGGACTCCAGACGGTGAGCTGCGCGACGGCGAGGCGGGACGGTTCGAGTCGGGCGTCGACGCGTACCGCCGCGTCCCACGGCATGTCCGGCGGTGACCACGCCTGCCACGACACGGTCGAGCCGTCGGGGGCGATCACCGGGTCGAAGCAGAACTCGTGGCGTCCGTCGTCGATCCGTCGGTGCCGTCCGGAGGCGAGGTCGGTGAGCCAGATCTCGGCTTCGTCGACGGCGTAGGCCACGACCGGCGCTCCGCCCACGACCGCAACGTCGGGAGCTCGGCACGACCGCTCGTGAGCGGTCACCTGCACCAGCGCCGCACCGTCGATGCTCCACAGTTCGCCGTCGGCGGCGGCGTACACGATCCCCGAGCCGAGCCATGCGAACGCTCCGCCGCCGAGGCCGCGCCCCGGTGCGGGGTCGGGCCCGAACGAGAGCGGACGCTCGGGGACCGGGTTCGGTGTGTCCAATCCGTGGATCACCATGACGGCTGCCGACCCCCGCCGGCGCTGCACGAACGCCACGGCCGACCCGTCGGGCGACAGGCGCGGCTCGGTGACATCGCGACCCGAGAGTACGAGGTCGAGCGGGATCGGCGGCACGTCCACGAGCCGATGGTACGGCGGCTCGCCGCCGCCCGCGGCAACCCTGCTGTACCGCGTTCGTCAGGGGTCAGACCCCTGACGAACGGGCATCACGAGCCACCGACCCTCTCGCTGCCGGCGGCCATGATGTGCGGCGCAGGCGGTCGGTATACGTTGGGCGCCATGAGCGCGACTTCTCGTCAGCAACCCGACCGCAACCTCGCGATGGAGTTGGTGCGGGCCACCGAGTCGGCCTGTCTCGCCGCCGCCCGATGGGTGGGCCGCAACGACAAGAACAGCGCCGACGACGCCGCCGTCGAAGCCATGCGACTGTCGCTGTCCACCGTGCAGATGGACGGCATCGTCGTGATCGGTGAGGGCGAGAAGGACGAAGCCCCGATGCTCTACAACGGCGAGCAGGTCGGCGACGGCAGCGCACCCGAAGTCGACGTCGCGGTCGACCCCATCGACGGCACCACCCTCACGGCACAGGGCAAGACCAACGCACTGTCGGTGATCGCGGTCGCCGATCGCGGCTCCATGCTCGATCCCGGCCCGTCGTACTACATGGAGAAGATCGCCGTCGGCCCCGACGCCGTCGGCGCCATCGACATCACCGCCACCCCCAGCCAGAACCTGCGATGGATCGCGAAGTCCAAGGGCGAAGAGGTGCGCGACCTCACCGTCGTGATCCTCGATCGGCCACGCCACGCCGACCTCATCGGAGAGATCCGGGCCACGGGGTGCCGCATCCGGCTGATCACCGACGGCGACGTGTACGGATCGGTCGCCACCTGCTGGCCCGACGCCGGCGTGGACGCCCTGTTCGGGATCGGCGGCACGCCCGAAGGTGTCATCTCCGCCGCGGCGTCGAAGGCCATGGGCGGTGAGATCCAGGCCCGCTTCTGCCCGCAGAGCGAGGAGGAACGCTCCGCCATGGTCGAGGCCGGTTTCGACCTCGACAAGGTCTTCGGGCAGGACGACCTGATCGAGAGCGACAACTGCTTCTTCGCCGCCACCGGCCTCACCGACGGCGCCCTGCTCCGAGGTGTGCGGTTCGACAAGGAGGGCGCACGCACCCAGAGCCTGGTGATGCGCTCCCGCAGCGGAACGGTCCGGATGATCGACGCCCGCCACCGGGTGAAGAAACTCCGCGAGTTCGCCGCCATCGACTACTGACGATCGGCCGCCGATCGGTGCTGCTGGTGGGCCGACCGACGGGCCTGTGCCCGACCGGATCGGTTCAGAAGCGACCGCCGTCGACGAGGAACTGTTGGGCCGTGCAGGCGGCGCCGTCGTCGGCCGCCAGGAACAGCACCATCTGGGCGAACTCGCGAGGGTAGATGCGTCGCTTGATCGCCTGGTCACGCAGCGTGCCTGCCTCGCCCTCCGGCGTCCACCACCTGGTGAGCTGACGTTCGGTGGCCACCCATCCGGGCAGCACGGTGTTGACCCGGATGCCGGACGGACCGAACGTCCGGGCCATGGTGCGGGTGATGCCCTCCACGCCCGACTTGGCGATGGCGTACCCGGGGAAGAAGTCCTCCTGCATCATGTAGCTGCTCGACCCGATGTTGACGATCGACCCCGTGCCCGCCTCGATCATCTGCGGCGCCACGGCCTGGATGCAGAAGAAGTAGTGCCGGAGGTTCGTGTTCAGCCGGTCGTCCCAGTACTCCGGCGTCATCTCGTCCCACGTGTGGCGGTCGTCGCTCGCTGCGTTGTTGACGAGCACCGCGATGCCGCCGAGGTCGTCGAGCACCCTGGCGACGACACGTCTGGTCGCCGGGATGTCGACCAGGTCGACCTGGTGGAAATGCGGGTCGTGCCGCGGTTCGAGTGCAGCACATCGCTCGAGGGTCTCGGCCGCCCGGATTGCATCGATGTCGACGAAGGCGACCCTGCTGCCCTGCTTGACGAACTCCTCGACCATGCCGGCACCGATTCCGTCGGCTCCGCCCGTGACGAGGACGGTGCGGTCGACCAGTGAGGGGTAACTGGCGTAGGTGGTGTCGGGTGCTGCGGTCGGATCGATGTCCATGGGCGTCCTCCGAGGTGTGTGGTGGTGTCACCGACGAGTATGCGTCGGTGACGTCCCGGTGCGGGAGACCGTCGTCCGCGCGCATGCCATCGGGCCGGTCACCGAGCCCAGTAGGCACGGAGCCGAGCGGCGTGCTCGGGATTCACCGATCGGGGCGGCATCGTATGGTCGAGGATCGCCCGGACCTGATCGACGCTGCTCGTCGCCTGGGCGTCGGCGTTCTCCGGAGTGAGCCCTCCGAGATGCGGCGTGGCCACCACCCCGGGTCGTCCGGCGAGTTCGGGCTGCGGTCGTTGATCGGGTGCCCGGCCCACATCCATCGCCAGCCCACCGAGACGTCCCGAATCGAGGGCGGCGGCGACGGCGGCCTCGTCGAGGAGCTCCC
>Ga0102928_1000239_pt1 | contig 34139 bp, 27 predicted proteins | sample SalPonR1_B_D1_MG_FD_78504 | JGI IMG/M metagenome (GOLD analysis project Ga0102928, IMG submission 78504) | Salt pond soil microbial communities from South San Francisco under conditions of wetland restoration - Salt Pond MetaG R1_B_D1_MG | ecosystem: Environmental > Aquatic > Marine > Intertidal...
ATGACCAGCAGCATTTCGAGGAGATTTAGTGTCCTCTTACTAAAATAATCATTAACTGTAAAAAAAGCTATTGACCTAGGCATATAATTAATATTTTATATCTCAGTGTTCTCAGTGCCTCTGTGGTGATATTTCATCAACTTTATAGACGAAAAATTTTTTTAGGCAAAAAAACGGTTTTATTTAGACATAATATATTGATTATTAAATAAGTAATTAATTTAAAATATATTTATTAAACGCCTAAGTCAAAAAAGCTATTATAATTAGAATGGTCTACTATTATTTAGGCAATGTACTCTATTAGTCTAAAATTCAATGCTCTACACTCCTAACTGATTTATTAAGGTAAAGGAGGGTTTATGATATTAAGGCCATAAATCTAATAAATCTTGGCGAATAGCGGGATTGGCTCCAGCCGCCAATGCTACTGAAATAAAAAGTCCCAGCATTGCAGAACCAAAATCTCTGAGTGTTAGGCCTAAAGCTGTTTTCTTGTGCTTTGTTCCTATTTTATTTCGGGCAATGCTTATAGCAATTTCACGACCACCAATGATACCCAGGAAAATCCAAGTTGTACTCATGGGAACAGTAGAAATAAACAATTTGTAAATCAACAAAATTACATAGGAAAAGTCGATTAGGGTTGCTGCTCTTACATCAGAGATTCTAGCTTTTTCACTAACAATCTGTTGTATTTTATCTCCTCTAAAATAAAACAATAATCCTAAACCTATAAAAATGGTTAAAGCAAAAATAACAAACTGTTGTAAAGAGAGTTGCCGTGGTAAAAATACGGAAATATTAGCGGCATCTTGCATAATCCAAACCGACCATAAAGAACCACTTACGAGCCACTGAACCACCGTCCAAGACTTATTGAATTTCCTGGAACTAAAATGTTTCCTGATGAGGTTATAGCCTAAATACCATATCAGAAACGAAAGTACGAATGCCAATAAATAGCCCGTCCAACTTTTTATTACTACCGAAGTAATGCCAGAGGAAGACGCACTAAAAACACTAAGTAATAAGAATGTTGTTGATACCGGCATTCTCAGTCGAGTTAAAATAAGCAATACCAGTGGCGCTATAATCTGAAAAAACGAAAACTCCTCGGGATGAGGGTACGGAGATGACCCGTCGGGTTTTAGCAATCTTTGGTAGGTTACATCTCCGTCGTAAGTAAACCAGCTGTAACCTACGGTAACCAAAAAAATGGTGCCTATAAACAACCACAACATCCACCATTTCTTATCTGAATTACTCTCAATAAAAGTTCCTATGGTTTGAATACTGTCATTAGCCACAGCAGCATAGGCTGCAAAAACAAAACCAATCCACATGGCTATGGACCAGTTGTAAGCCGTTGAAGCACCTGCAAGTACAAAGCCGGTTATAATGACTAATAAAAAAGTTTTCTCTTCAATAAAAAAATTGAAAAGCCTAAGATTTGGTCGCTTTGGACTTTTTCCCATTTTATCTAAATAAGGTGGACAAATCTAAGTGTACAAAATGTATCTAATGTTTCTTAAATGTTAAGAATTTTACCAATCGAATTGGTAGGATAAACCACCCATAAACTGAATGCCTTGAACGCTGAAGTTTCGCCATTGCTCGTAATTGTTATCCAAAAGGTTTTTGCCGGTAACAAAGACACCTAAACGTTCAGATAATTGGTAATCTACACCAAGATTGAAATCTAAAAACCCATCAACTGTTTGAGAACCAAAACCAATACCATCGGCCGGTGATGTTACATATCCTACACTTTCCCTGTCGCCTACATAAAACAAGGTGGAATGTAAAAACCACTTCTGTCCTATTTGATAATTAGCATTCAAATTGACTTTAAATTCTGGTAAGTAGGACGCTTCAGGGAGATTGTCAACTGAAAAATTGAAATATTGTGCAGAAAATCCTATATTAAAATCATCAAAAGCTTCGTAATTGGCTTCCAGTTGTACCCCTATGCTCGTTAAATCATCATAAAATAATCTAAATGAATTGGAGTATTCAAAATTATTTTGAGGTTGAAAGGTAAAAAAGCCCAACTGTGTGGGATTTTCAATAAAAAAAGCGTAATTATTTTCCTGTTTGTAAAAGGCTTTCACGTTATAACTAAACTTTTTTATATTACCATTTATCCCCGCAAAGCCCGTGAAAGCATTATCAGTGGGTTGAATAAGTAAGGTTGGTGAAACAAAAGGATTTTGCTTCACAATAGATTGATAAGAATTATTCTGCAAATCTCCGTCAAGACCGGCATAATAGGCGACACTTTCAGAAGAGTTATAACTTACATTTATTTTGGGATAGATAAAAAAATCTGTTTCACTAAGTTCTGTATTATTCAAAACACTTGCTTTTAGACCCACATCAACCACAAAATCTCCGGTTTCAAATTGGTATGATGGCAAAATAGAGCTGCTTAAAAATCCGTAATCTATTCCACCAGCCTCGGGGTTGTTATATTCACTTTCAAAGCTACCCGATAAATAATCTATTTGAACATCAAGATCTAAACTGTTATTTTGAATATAAAATTCAAAGTTACCATTTAGCCTTAGTTGGTTTTCAGAAGAACTGTAGTTATCTGAAAAATTCTGAATATTAACAGATATCGTTTTTGTTATGCTATTGTCAAATTCAATTCCTCCGCTTGCATTTAGTCCAAGATAGGTTTGGAGAGGATCTATGCTTGAAATATCCGAGCCGAATACTTCATTAAAAGAGTTCAGATTATTCTCATCAAAACCATACCAGTTATACCTCATTACATCTACACCAATTCCCGCATTCCAAGTAAAGTAATTTTCTGAAGACAGAAAACTCAAATCCAGAGTGCTATCCATAAAATTATTGTCTAGAATCTCTTCTTCTATACCGCCCGCAGAGGACAGATGTTTAAAGTCGATATCGAGTTTTTGATACCGATTAAGGTAAACGCTACCGTAAAACTCTCCAAGAATATTTGTGAAATTTCCAGCTCCAAAACGTGCATAATTCTGAAAAAGGTATGGCCTTTGTTGGGGCCTTACATTGCTGGCTGCCCCTTTAGCAGGCGTAAAAGTTGAAGCTACCGGAACAGAAAAAATACTATATTCTACTGTTTTCTGAGGGGTTTTAATAGAATCAGAGATTGATGGTTTAGACTTAACTTTAAAAGCATCATTCAAAGTTGGTGAATATTGTTTGATGATAATCAGTTTTTCGGTTTTTATGGTGTCATTTTTATCTTGTGCAAAAGAGTTTAAACCTAAACAAAAGACTAAAGCTAAAAAAACTGATTGACTATATTTCATAAGTAAATTATTACAACACAAATAACGAAATTTGACATAGTTAATAACTCAAGATTTAAAAAAATATTTCAAAATTCAATGCGATTTCAATATCAACTATTAAAACTTGGTTATACTCTGGGGTAAAAATATTTATATTAACTCTAGTTTGGTCATATTTGTAATCAAAAATTTTAAATGTTCAATCCTACAAAGACATGACAATAAATTGCAATGGCAAGCTTATAGATTTTAAAACACCTAAAGTGATGGGTATTCTCAACATTACGCCCGACTCCTTTTACGATGGCGGACTCTACCAGTCGGAAGACAAGATTTTAGCGAAAGTGGATAAAATGCTGAAAGACGGCGCAACTTTTATTGATGTTGGAGCTTATAGTTCCAGACCCGGCGCAGACGACGTTCCCGTCAAAGAGGAATTAGATCGGCTTTTACCGGTTCTGCATGTATTGAAACAGGAATTTAAAAATGACATCCTAGTTTCAGTAGATACGTTTAGAAGCGATGTCGCAGAAAAGGCCATTCACGAGGGTGCTAATATTATAAATGACATCTCGGGAGGTGTTTTAGACGACAGAATGTTTGAGGTCGTCGCCCTACATCAAGTGCCTTACGTCATGATGCATATGAAAGGTACGCCTCAAAACATGAAAACCTTAAACCAATACGAAGATTTAGTTTTAGAAGTGAAACACTATTTTTCTGAAAGAATAGACCTGGCATTAAAAAAAGGAATTGCAGACCTCATTATAGATCCGGGATTTGGTTTTGCAAAAAATATAAATCAAAATTTTGAACTGCTCAATAAATTTGAACTGCTAAACGATTTTGACTTTCCTATATTATGCGGGGTATCTAGAAAATCTATGATTTACAAAACCTTAAATCTTTCACCACAAGAGGCCCTGAACGGAACAACGGCATTAAATATGCTTGCTTTACAAAAAGGAGCTCATATTTTAAGAGTTCACGATGTAAAAGAAGCCGTTGAATGTGTAGAGCTGCATAAAAAATTAAGTGATAATTAAAATTTCGGAGTTCATAAATTATATATTCAAATATTACATTATCAATGTTTTACTCCCATGTCGAGCCAAACAGGCAGGCCTGCCATTGATGATTTTTTTATACCCTTAATGACCTGTGTTTTATGTTTTTTTAAGAGAATAAGTTTGACTTTTTCAGAATAGAAAACCTACGTTAAACGTCAAAACGCATTACATCAAATTTGCGAAATTTTCAGAGGCTCGTAATGACATTAAGGTGTTGACTTATAACAATATAAAAATAAATTTCAGAATTTATAGCACATACAGTTTTATACATGCAATACTCAGAAACTTCATTTAGTTACATCATAATATATTCCTTCATTGTAAGCACCTGCTTTGTCGGTGGTTATTGAACCCAGCCGAAATGCACACTGGTCTGTGGTAAAGACAATCCACACACAAAAGCATAGGTTAACATATTGATAATGTCGACTTTATTTGGTATTAGTATCATCTCAAAACATATTTTTTCTGATAGTAAGTAAGTACCTGAGTCAATAATTTAGTAATCTAATTTTCGATCTTAGGTAAATATTAAACCCCCGTAATCCCGGCCTGTTTAATTGTAATGATGAAGTTTTAAACTTTTTATAACACTTAAAAAATTGAAAATCTTACGGCAATGACTATTTTTGGGGAAATTAACTTTAAAACTATTATTATGTCATTTGAATTACCAGATTTAGACTACGCTCATGACGCACTTGAGCCCCATATTGATGCCAAAACTATGGAAATTCACCACGGGAAACATCACGCAGGATATACAAAAAAATTAAACGCGGCTATTGAAGGTACAGAACTAGAAGATAAATCAATTAATTACATTTTGGAAAACTTAGATCTTTCTAATTCGGCCGTAAGAAATAATGGTGGAGGCTTTTATAACCACACTTTGTTTTGGAAAGTGATGTCTCCAGACGGAGGTGGCAAACCATCAGGCGCTCTAGCCGATGCCATCGATAAATCTTTTGGTTCTTTTGATGGATTTAAAGAGGCATTCTCAAAAGCAGCTGCCACACAATTTGGTTCCGGTTGGGCTTGGTTAACCGTTCACGAAGGTGGTGGTGTTGAGGTGTGCTCTACGCCTAATCAAGATAATCCGCTCATGCCCAACGTAGGCTGTGCCGGAACTCCAATTTTAGGTATCGATGTTTGGGAACATGCCTACTATCTCAATTATCAAAACAAAAGACCGGAATATATCAATGCATTTTTTAATGTCATTAACTGGGATGATGTTTCTAAGAGATACGAAGACAACAAATAATTTATAGAGATTATATCTTTTAATGAAGCAGTAAGTCGTTTGATTTACTGCTTTTTTTATGGTAAAAACTGTAATTTTGCAGCATGTTAAAGCACAGAATAATTACAAAACGCTTAGAATGTGGAACAGATGAAGCCGGACGAGGATGTCTTGCAGGTCCTGTTACTGCCGCAGCTGTAATTTTACCTGAAGATTTTAAGCACGAATGGCTGAACGATTCAAAGCAATTATCGCTTAAAAAAAGAGATAGCCTTAGATCAATCATTGAACAACACGCCATGGCTTATGCAGTAGCTCATATTTTTCCTGAACAAATTGATGAAATAAATATTCTAAATGCCTCTATTTTGGCTATGCATGAGGCCATACATAAATTAGAAAAACAACCGGAATATATTTTAGTTGATGGAAACCGGTTTAAAACGTTTAAGAGCATCAAACATCAGTGTGTTATAAAAGGAGATTCTAAATTTATGAATATTGCAGCGGCTTCAATTCTTGCCAAAACCTATCGTGATGAATACATGAAAAAAATACACCAAGAGTTTTCGAACTATGATTGGATTAACAATAAAGGTTACCCCACAAAAAAACACAGGGCAGCTCTAAAAACTTATGGCGCTACAATATATCACAGAAAAAGTTTTAAACTTTTACCTGATCAATTAAAACTTGAATTTGAATAATATTAATAAGGGCAATATGACTTAATTCAACCTTGATTTTAATAAGTTTGATATTTATCAAGCAAGAAAACACATTTTAAAACAGTATATTTAAACAAAATGATTTGTTATGGAACTTACATTAAATATAAAGAGCGGAGTAAAATAGCCGCATTTATTAATTTAATTAAAAAGATTGATTATATCGAAATGGTAGATATAAAAGAAGAATCGCAGGAATTAAGAGCAGAGCATCGAGATTTTCTTGATATAAGATTGCAAAGCATAGAAAACGGAGAAACAACTTTTAAAAACTGGAATTTGATTAAGAAGAAGTATGAGGACAAAGCCGTTTAGTGTAGAATTATCAGGCCAAGCAGAAGGTGACTTTGATAAAACATACGAATTTTACTATGAGAATAATCCCATAATTGCTAATACTTTCTATCATAGCATAAAACTTAGTCTTGAAAATATTAAAGAAAATCCCATTACTTTTCCAATAGCTCACAAAGATTTAAGGAAATATGCGTTAAAAAGCTTCCATTTGTGATTTATTATCGAATTATTGATACCATTATATAAGTGATTGCGATATTTTATACGAGTAGAAATCCTGAGATGTGGAACGAGCGAATATAAACTACCAAATAGAGACACGAAACTCTAAGTAATGAAGAATGATTTTCTTAATCAAAGTTCTAGGATTTTTTACTAACTTTTGTTGAATTGACAAAACTAATAGCGTTTTTTAGCACGACTTAAACCCCATTACTAAACTATTTTACTCATAAAAATAATATTTGTCTAATCAATTATATTGAATTATTATGTCAGAAAGTACGTACCACAGCAAACGACAAACACTCAGTGTGACATTGAGCGTAGTTCGAATTGAAGTCGAAGTGAAACCTCTAGTAATTCAATGACATCCTGCTGTAATTTAATGCTATAATATTCGTTCCATTACTGATTCAAAATATTTAAATCACTGAAACACCATTTATGAAAAAAATTGTATTGCCATTCATTTTAATTTTGTGTATTGCCTGCCAAAAAGACAAGCCTAAACAATCATCAATCAAGCACATCATAGCACCAGAATCTTCAGTAGTTGTTAAATTTAATGCGTTTTCAGATTGGCAAAAATCCCTGGCTTCGCAATCGTTTCTCTCAAAACACAAAGACAACCTTGTTTTAAAATACTGGTCGCTGGAAGATTTCAAAAAGCTTATTGATATTCCGGATGAAGCAGTATTATCATTAAGCACACTTGGTAAAAGCAAGCACATTAAAACTTTATCTTTCGACATCACTAAAGAACCTCAATTCAAGTCAGAATCTAAACAGTCTTACATATACGACGAGGTCAATATAGAAACTTTTGATGCTGGTGATATTGAAATTTTCTATTCAAATTTAAAAGGAAAAGCAGTGTTGTGCACCTCAAAAATTATACTTGAAAATATCGTTCGTAATTATCAAAACGATATTAAAAATCCGGCAGTAATTGAAAAGCTATTCAATGTATTATCAGATAAATCACCCTCATTAGTCATTAATAATGAATTATTTTCAAAGCTAAGCTTTCAATTTTTTGATAAAAATATTCTAAAACATCAAATGAAGCTCAGCGATTTTTCAGGCTTTGATTTAAATCTTGACGAAGACAAAATACTTATGAGTGGAATTGTATTTCATCCTAAATTAAAAGAAAAGTTTTGGACTAATTTTAAAAATGTTGATGCTCAAAAATCAACTTCTGTTGAAGTTATTCCATCAAATTTTTTAAGTGCGACAAGTGTGCTATTTTCAGACTTTGGTAAGCTAGCACACACCACAGAAAGTTTAGAGCAAAAACCACAAATTGACAGCTTATACTTAAATTTAAGAGAAATAACAAGCATAAAACTTCCAAATAGAAATGCAATGGTTTTGGTATCTAACAATATAGATCAAAGTTATAGACATCTTAAAAAGCTGTCTAAACCTCAAAAATCCATTGGTGATGACGTGATTTATAAACTTAATCAGCCTTTAGTACCCGGTAAAATATTAAGTACAGTTTTAGACCTTATAAAAGTAGGCTACTTCAGCGTTCATATGGATCATATTGTCCTTTCAGATGAGCTGGAAACTCTAGAAAATCTGATTATCCAAATTAACAATAACAATGTTGTTTCAAATCAAGCCAATTACAATAATCATTTGGAGTCCTTAAACGAAGAATGCCATGTACAATGGTTGACAAATCTTGGAAATCAAAATGAATTTTTTGAAAGCCATTCTAATGAACCATTCAAGTCTGGGTTTAAAACCTTTACATGGGACAATCATGAATTACTCATGTCTCAATTAATTGTAGAAGATGATTTTGGGTATTTAAATAGTCTCCAAAAGAAAACTATTGAGAATCAAAACAATACTGATATTCAACAGTTAGCCAGACTGAAAAGCGATAACAGAATCATCAACACCCCTGCATTTTTTGAGAACTGGAGAACCGGCCAACAGGATGTGGTTTACCAAGACGATAAAAACGTATTGTACCTCAAGGATACAAAAGGCAATTTAATTTGGAGCAAGCCCCTAGACAACCCCATCATAGGAAAAATCTCAAGCATTGATATTTATCAAAACCGAAGAATACAGATGGTGTTTGCCACCAAAAACAACATTCATATCATCGATAAAAACGGGAATGATGTAAAACCTTTTCCGCTTAAATTCAGAAAAGACATCACCCAAGGATTGTCTGTGTTTGATTATGATAACAATGGCAAATATAGGTTTGCAGCCGTTTTTGATGATGATATAAAAATGTATGACAAAACCGGAAAGCGGGTCAGAGGGTTTAGATTCAAAAAAACAAAGACACCGATCAATTACCCGGCAAAGCACATCAGGATGGGCAACAAAGACTATATTCTTGCTCAGGAAGAATCGGGTAAACTTCACATCCTCAACAGAAGAGGAAGAACACGAATCGATTTGGATGATAATCTAAGGTTTTCTGACAACGAGTGGTTTGAACATGATGGTTATTTTACATCTTTAAATGAAGATGGTGATATTCTTCAAATCGATCAAAATGCAGGACTCAATCGACAACAACAAAAACTCATCAACCCTAAATTTAGTGCAAATGAAAAGCACTTAGTAATTTCTTCTGAAAATAAATTTTACTTTAATTCTTTTGAAACAGAATTACCATACGGGCTATATACACGCCCCATAATTCATAAAAATTACGCCGGCTTAGCAGACAAACAAGCCCAAAAGATCTATATATTTAATAAGAATGCAGAAATTGTAGAGGGTTTTCCGGTATTTGGCGAAGAGTTAATAGATTTCTATTCAAGTGAAAATAAAATCATATTGTTGTGTAAAGATGGCAATAACGCCTTGATCATTTACCGGGCAAAATTTAGATAATTTAAACGTTTAAATAACTTAAAAACACCTCACGTTCAATAAGCTGTGCCCCTAAAGACTTAAGGTGAGATGTATAGATTTGGCAATCTACTAATTTTAAACCTTTGGTTTTAAAATGCTCTACCATCTTAATAAACGCATATTTAGAAGCATTACTTTGGCGTGTAAACATACTTTCACCACAAAAAACACCTTGTTTTTTTAAGTAAATACCATACAACCCGCCAACTAATTGGTCGTCATTCCATGCTTCAACAGATTGAGCAATACCCTTATCGTGAAGATTTTTATAAGCTGAAATCATATCGTCTGTAATCCAGGTGCCGTCCTGCCCTTTCCTTTTAATACTGGCGCAGGCCAACATGACATCTTCAAATGCCTCATTGTAGGTGATTTTAAATTGTTGATTACGGAGCAAAGGCTTCATTGATCTTGAAATATGAAGATTTTCGGGAAACAATACCATACGTTGCTCCGGACACCACCACAAAATAGGGTCTTCTTTGTTAAACCATGGAAAAATACCATTCTTGTAAGCCAAAAGAAGCCGATCAACTGAAAGATCTCCCCCTATGGCTAATATCCCCGACTCGTGAGCCTGTTCTACTGGCGGAAACCATAATTCTGAAGTAAGAAACACCATAAATTAATAAATAAAGAATAAGCTGACTATAAAAATTAAAGAACCCGCTACAAACATCCAAAAGGTGTATGGTAATATTTGATGAGCTTTTAATTTTGTGATTGCCAATAAGGGCAATGCCCAGAAGGGCTGTAACATGTTTGTGATTTGGTCGCCATAAGACATGGCCATAATCATCTTGGGTAAAGGCACATTGAGCTGAGCTGAGGATTCAATTATAATTGGACCCTGAATGGCCCACTGCCCGCCACCGCTGGGCACGAAAATATTTAGCAAGCCTGCACTTATAAAGCTAAATAGTGGTAATGTTTCAGACGTGGAAATGCTTACAAAAAATTCAGTGATTACAGTAGCCAGGCCGCTGTCTTTCATAATCCCCATGATACCGAAATAGAGTGGAAATTGAATCAAGATTCCACTGACATCTCCAATCGATTCTTTTAAAGCCCCTATAAAATTATTGAAGTTGCCGTGGAGTACAAAAGCTAAACCTAACATAAAGAAGTTGAGTATGTTTGGTGTGAGCCTCAATTGCCATAATTCCTGATGATAGACAATACCAGTTGTGCTTAATATTAATACCCCAAATAAAACTGCCGGTAACGTTTTGCTTTCAAAAGGGTGAAAACCCTGCGTCTTTTGTAGAGTTGAAGTTTTAAAAGTTTCAATTGGTGTTATGTCTGTAAGACGGGTTTTATGTCTTAACCACAAAAATAGAAGAGGCATTAAACACACTAATATTAAAAAAACGATTAAATTTTCTAAACTAAAAATAGTTTGAGAAGTTGCTATAAAATCTGGAACACCTATATTGGTCAAGCTAGATAAGTGTCCACTTTCAGAGACTTTTAGCGGTGCAGAACCGCTTAGACCACCATGCCAGACCATGAGCCCAATGTAGCCCGAGGCTCCGATTAGAGGATAATTGATTTTTAACCCTCTCTTTTGAGATTCTTCTCCTATTCTTCTAACGAGTATAGCACCAAAAATGAGTCCCAAGCCCCAATTAAAAAAAGCCATTAGCATCGTAGATATAGAAACTATTACTACGGCTTTTGAAGTTGAAGTGATTGAAGAAGTAAGCACACAGAAAAGACTGTCCATGGGTTTGCTTAACACCAATATATGACCAAGCACTAATATTAGCATCATTTGGTAAGCAAAGACCAATAAGCCTTCATTCCAAATGCCTTTTTCCCAAAAAGATAAAACCTCGATAAAATTGTTTGATATAGAAGAACCAGACATTGAAAGTGTAGCCCAAACAATGACAAACACCGAAAGTAAAATGGCAATACTGAAGGGTGAAGGAATATAGGTTTTAAATAAATGTTCTATTTTGTATGAAGAATTCAAGTTTTCAATTTTAAGTCTAACTGAAATATAAATGCAATTTATGAAGTTGTAATTGTAATATTAAAATATTTTCGAATAATATTTAAGAGAATTGAGAGTTAAAAGTAGTGAATTGAAATTGTGCCAGGTATATTTTTTTATCTTTAATTGTTGATATAATTGTTGATTATGTGTTGAAAACTACATTTCTAATTGATATTAATTTAGTACTTTTCAAAAAATTTTACCTTAAAGGCGACCATAAATTAATCATATGATTATCAGAATGCTAAGATTTATTCTTATAATGCTCTTTATCAGTTTTAGTGCGTCTGCGCAGGATATTACCATGAAAAATGGAACGTTTAATCAGTGCAGCGGAACATTTTTTGACTCAGGTGGTGCAAACGGAGATTATACATCAAACGAAGATTTTGTTGCTACAATTTGTCCGGACATGCCAGACATGCAAGTAGTTTTAGAGTTTGTCTCGTTTGAAATGGCTGAAGGAGACTTAGATGTTTTGACCATCTACGATTCAGATACGGTAGACCCTACTGCTTTAATAGGAGAATTTACCGGTTCACTTTCAAATCCTACGAATTCTATTTTAAATAATGTATCAGCATCCAATTCCAATTCCTCCGGATGTTTAACTTTTGTATTTAGCTCAGGGGCTTCAGCCGAAAGTAGTGGATGGGAAGCCCAGATAAGTTGTACTGTACCCTGTCCGGATATAGATCCTAATGTCAGTATAATTAACCCCGATGATGTTATTTTTGACGGCGAAAGTTTTTTGATTTGTTACGGGGAACAATTAACCTTTGAATCTAATCCCATTTTAAGTTTTGGTGATCCTGATTTAGTGACTTACGAATGGGATTTTGGAGAGTCTGGAACAGGTGTTGTAAACAGTCAATCGGCAGTAGTTACGTTTTTAGAACCTGGATTTTATACTGTTGATCTTACCTTAACTTACCCTGACTGTCCGCCCGTAACTTTTCCGATCAGTTTAAAAGCAAGTCCTGACCCTTTGTTTAATCTTTCTACGGATGTAGAAGCCATCTGCCAGGGCGATTTTGTGGAATTTACAGCTCAGCCGGAGTCGGTTTTATACACCAAAGCGTGTGCTGATCCTGTTAGTGAAACTGTATTTATTCCCGATGGAACAGGTGCTTCTTACTCCTCAACAACCACAAACGATTGTTTTGCTGAAGATCAAATGATTACTAGTGCAGATGATATCCTTAGTGTATGTCTAACCATTTCACACTCTTATCTAGGTGACCTAGAAATAGCTTTGATTGGTCCAAATGGAGGTGAAATTATTCTTAAAGCATACGACGAAGGCAATGTTGCTAATGAACCTCAATTTCTGGGAGAAGCATTAGATAATTCATCTGATCCAGGGGTAGGCTATCAGTATTGCTTCGATTTATCTGCAACAGAACTGCTCATAGACGGGCCTACTGTGCAAGTGCCAAATCCTTCACCAACAGATCCTGATGCAACCTATCCTGCAATCGCACCGGGGAATTATTTACCGGTAGACGCATTTGATAATTTAATTGGAGAGCCACTAAATGGCGACTGGAATATTGTTATTACAGACGAGGTTAACCAAGATGATGGGTGGATTTTTGAATGGGAAATAAATTTTGATGAAACCATAATACCCGTTGATAATACATTTGAAGCCGAGATTATTAAAGGCGAATGGATTAATTTTCCAGGTCAGGGAAATGTAGTAGAAGCTGTTGCACCCTCAGGAGAACCTGATGAAAATGGTCAAATTCTCTTTTGCCAGGAATACGAAATTGTAGATAGTTTTGGTTGTACATTTATAGAAGAGATTTGTGTAGATGTCTATCCATCTGCAAATATTGGCAACACAGAAGACCTTTACGAGTGTGATGCTAATTCAGATACTCCAACCCTTTTTGATCTCACTCAAAATGAAGCCAATATATTTGAAAATCAAGATCCTGACGATTATATATTAACATACCACACATCACAATCTGATGCTAGTAATAATAGTAATCCTATCACAGACCCTGAGAACTATATGGCCTCACCTTTGGAAACAATCTATGTCCGTTTGGAGTTAATATCAGGTGGTTGTATTGATGTCGCTAGCTTTAATCTAATAGACTCCGTATTTATTGGGGAGACAGATGATTTAACTCAGTGTACAACTACTAATGCTGGTATTTTTGATTTGACACAGCAAAATGCTCAAATATTAGGTCCCGATCAAAGCTTAGGCACACACACTATAACTTTTCATACCAATCCAACTGAAGCGGAAATTGACATTAATCCCATCCAGACCCCGGTAAGCTATGAAATAACCACAGCCTCAGAGACCATATATGTGAGGGTTGAAGACAATGCAGATGATACCTGCTTTAGAGTCAGTAGTTTTAATCTGAATTTATTTCAACAGCCTGTAGTCGCTGTTGATCCTTCTGATCTTGAGCAATGTACATTACTAGAGCAGAGTTTTGACCTTACACAAAACAATGAAGAAGCTATGGGCATCTCCACTGCTATAAGTACAGAAATAAGTTACCATGAAAGTTTTGATGATGCAACTAATAATCTAAATGCAATAGACGACCCCGAAGCTTATCAAAACATCGAGAGTCCTCAGACCATTTGGATAAGAGTAGAAAATTCAAATTCATCAGAATGTTTCGAGATTGCCAATTTTGATTTGAATGTTATAGAATCAGCTTTGATCAACGTTAATGTGACTCCGCTAATAGCATGTGATGATGATAACGATGGATTTTTTAACAATTTTAATTTGTCAGACAAAGATGATGAAATAAGTTTTGCCAATCCTGTAGTTGATATTACATACCACTTAACAGAATCTGACGCTTTAAATAATGTAGGGGCACTATCTTCACCATATTCTAATGTAGTAGAAAATTCACAACCCATTTTCTTTAGAACTTTAGATACAAACAATGGTTGTGTGCAGGTGGATAGTTTTGAAATACAGGTTATTGATAGTCCTTTATTAACCCCTATTGATTCACCCTTGATTGGCTGTGATGACAATAATGATGATGCCCTAGAATTTGATTTAACCCAAGTTGAATTTGAGGCCTTAGGAAATCTGGATGCAACTAATCTTGAATTTAGTTATTACACATCACTTACAGATGCTCAAAATGAGACAAATGCCATTGCAGAACCCTCTACTTATCAAAACATTTCTAATCCTCAAACGATTTGGATAAGAGTGAATGATGTCTCAAACACTCAGGGGTGTTTTGATATTGAGTCTTTTGATTTAGTCGTTAATGATACGCCCAATCTCACATTTGCCGAACCTTTTGCCGTTTGTGACGACGAAACAGGAGGTAATTTAAGTGATGAAATAGCGACATTCAATTTGAATGAGATTGTTAATGATATTACACAAACCAATAATGAATTATTAGTAGAATTCTTTGAAACACCTGAGGATCTAGCCAATAATAATCCGATAAATCCCAGTGATAATTATCAGAACACCAGTAATCCACAAACCATTCAAGTAAGAGCCACTAGCAGTACGACAGGTTGTATTTCAACTTCAACTTTCACATTAGTTGTAGAACCTACACCCAGTTTAGCTCCAGATTTAGAGCCTCTGGAAATTTGCGATCCTGATAATGATGGCTTTGCGGAGTTTGATCTGGACGCCGTTATTCCCGATATTTTAAACAATGAGCCCGATGTAACCATCACCTTTCATTTAACACAGGCACAGGCAGATTTGGGTTCTAACCCCATAGATACTTCGGTCCCATTTGGAACAAACAACCCCAATCAACAGACTTTATTTGTAAGGGCTGAAAACACAGGTCCAAATGGCAATGACGGTTCTGGTTGTTTTGACACCAGGCCTTTAGACCTCATTGTTTACACCAGTCCCGAAATCATTGAGCTCGAAGATTTAAGCCGATGCGATGATGAGACGGCAAATGGTTTTGCCAGTTTCGACTTAACTGTCAATACCCCTTTGGCTTTAGGAAATCAAAGCTCTGAAGATGTTGTAGTCACCTACCATGAAGCACAAAATTTTGCAGAACAAGGCATTAACCCAATTGCAGTTCCTTCAAACTATACCAACCTTACAAATCCACAAACCATTTTTGTAAGAATAGAAGATCCTGAAACAGGTTGCTATGATTTATTTAATAGTGATAATGATGTTAATAATACATTTACTTTGTCTGTTGAAGCTTTACCAATTGTAAATACGCCTTCAGATCTTGAAGTCTGTGATGACGATGCCATTGAAGACCCTTTTCCTCAAACTATATTTGATTTAACTGAGAAAGAGCCGGAAATTGCAGGGGTTAGCGTAGTTCCGGATAATTTGATATTCACCTATTACGAATCGCAAACTGATCTCAACAATAATACTAATGAAATTCCTGATCCTACGCAATACGCAAACATGAGCCAACCACAGGAAATATATGTAAAAATCATAGATAACGCTACTGAAAATCAATGTTTTGAATCAACCACATTTACAATTAATGTATTGCCCTTACCGAGTCCAAGCGAAACTGACCCAGATGTATTGAGATTAGAAGCTTGCGATGATGATAATGATGGTATAGCTTCAAGTCCTTTTGATTTAACTGAGAGTGGTGTCTTAATTGCAGAATCAGAAACCGTAGTCTTGTCCTATTACACAAGCGAGTCTGGAGCAAAGAATGAAGATATTGATGATTTAATAACAGATCCCACGGCTTATTTCAATGACCCAGGATTAAATTTAATAGATGACAATGGAATTCCGACCAACATTCAAATCATATATGTAAGAGTTGATAATGACGTTTCAGGAAATTTCTGTCACGTCATAGTTCCTGTTGAATTACAAGTAAACCCCGCTCCGGAACTCAACCCCAACGGCGATCCATTTGGATACACCTTATGTGAAGATGATACTAATCCTGGAGTTGCAACTATTTTTTCAATAAGTGATATCACTAATAATCTATGGGACTTCAATAGTGGAAACAGTAATGCTATTATCCCCTTATTAAATCCTAATGTTTCACCTAATCAAAATCTAGAAGAACATAACATTTCCTATCACCTGACAGAACAAGATGCTGAAGATGGTATTAATTCCATAACCCCGGGTTATCAAGCCAATGATGGTGAGGTTTTTTTCATTAGAGCAGTTAATATTGAAACCAATTGTTTCAATACAAATTTCATAGGTCAAGTGAGAATTGTAATAGAACCACGCCCGGCTATTGCAACTGAAAACCCTGAAAATATAACAATTTGCGCAGATGAAATTACTAATCCAAACTCAGGAATAGTAGATCTTACCATTCAAGATGAGTTTGTGAACCCCAGCGAGCCAGATGATACAACGGTTATATACTACGCTGGCATGATGGACTATAATAATGCACAACCTATATCAGATCCTGCCAATTACCAAATTTCACAATCACCACAAACTATAATTGCAGAAGTTATTAATACAATAACACTCTGCGAATCTAGTAGCTTTTTAAATTTTGATGTCATTGTGAATCCATTACCAAATTTAGACATCACTGGTTTTGACGGCTTAGCAGTATGTTTTGATGAGGATGGAAACTTAATTGATAATGATCAATCCCCACCTGTTATAGATACAGGTTTACCCAGTAGTAACTTTACTTATGTGTGGGAATTAGACGGCAATATTCTACCTGAAACTTCTCCAAGTCTAACAGCCACAACTGCAGGAGAATACACAGTTACTGTAACCAATGAAATAACGGGATGTAATGCCTCAAGTAGTGCTACAATTGTAGAAAGTTCACCTCCGGTTTTTGATGTTACTGTGATATCACCATCTTTTTCTGAAAATCATGTGATAGAAGTTACGGTTCTAGAAGGCAGTGGTGATTTTGAGTTCCAGCTTGATGATGGAGAATGGATAAGTCTGCCTTCAGGCAATACATCTTTAACTTTTACTGACGTCGCTCCCGGCACACACACAGTAAGAGGTCGTGACCAAGGGGGTTGTGGAGCAATAGAAGTAATGGTGCGCCTCATAGATTACCCAAGATTCTTTACGCCAAATGAAGATGGGTTTAACGACCTTTGGAATATTACAAGCTTATCTGACATTGAAAATTCCGGAATTTATATTTTTGACAGGTATGGTAAATTGCTAAAGCAAATCAGTCCCTCCGGTGAAGGTTGGGACGGAACTTTTAACGGAACACCCATGCCATCTCAAAGCTATTGGTTTAGAGTAGAGTTTATAGAGCCGGCAACTGGTGACAGGACTACTTTTAGATCACATTTTGTATTGAAACGCTAATTATTAAACACATTAAATCATAAAAACCAGCATTTCTGCTGGTTTTTTTATAAGTCTATGTTTTGATTAGACAATCTTGTGTCTCTTTCTGTCAGTTTCTTTTAAGTATATTTTTCTTAATCTGATATGGTTTGGTGTAACCTCAACATATTCGTCTTTTTGGATATATTCTAAAGCTTCTTCCAGTGAAAATTTCTTAGCAGGAACGATTTTAGCTTTATCATCTGCTCCTGAAGAACGCACATTCGAAAGCTTTTTAGTTTTTGTGATATTTATTGTCATATCATCTTGTCTGGAATTTTCTCCAATAACTTGCCCTTCGTAGATATCTTCTCCGGGATCGACAAAAAATTTACCTCTGTCCTGTAGTTTATCAATAGAATAAGGTATAGCTTTACCCTTTTCCATTGAAATCAAAGACCCGTTTAATCGCTGTGGGATATCCCCTCTTAAAGGCTGAAACTCCTTAAAACGATGGGCCATAATAGCTTCACCGGCCGTAGCGGTTAAGAGTTGGTTTCTTAAACCAATTATACCTCGAGAAGGAATTATAAATTCAATAACCATTCTTTCGCCTTTGGTCACCATGCTTAGCATTTCACCCTTACGCATTGTCACCATTTCTACTGCTTTTCCCGACATATTTTCAGGTAAATCGATGGTTAATTCTTCTGCGGGTTCATGAGCCTTACCATCGATGGTTTTTATTATTACCTGAGGCTGACCTATTTGAAGTTCATAACCTTCTCTTCTCATGGTTTCTATCAGAACTGATAAGTGCATCACCCCTCTACCGTAAACGATAAATTTATCAGCACTATCTGTTTCTTCTACTCTTAGCGCCAGGTTCTTCTCTAATTCTTTAACTAATCGATCTTTAATATGTCTGGATGTTACAAATTTGCCGTCTTTACCAAAAAATGGAGAGTCGTTAATGGTAAATAACATGCTCATAGTGGGCTCATCAATTTTTATTTTTGATAAAGCTTCAGGAGCTTCAATATCTGCAACAGTATCTCCTATTTCAAAGTTTTCTAATCCAACAATAGCACATATATCTCCAGCTTGTACCTCTTCAACTTTTCTACGGCCTATGCCTTCAAACACATAAAGCTCTTTAACCTTAGTTTTTTGAATGCTATCGTCTCGTTTTACAAGTGCTACACTCATACCGGCTTTTAATGTGCCTCTGTGCAACCTTCCAATGGCTATTCTTCCTGTATAAGATGAAAAGTCTAGGGATGTAATAAGTAATTGCACAGAACCTGTCTCAACTTTAGGGGAGGCAATATGCTCAACAACCATATTGAGCAGAGGCTCTATGTTTTCAGTTTTTTCGTCCGGATCTTCACTCATCCAGTTATTTAGTGCTGAACCATAAACAGATGGAAAATCCAGTTGCCACTCCTCTGCTCCTAGTTCGAACATAAGATCGAAGACTTTTTCATGAACTTCTTCCGGGGTACAGTTCGGCTTATCGACTTTATTGATCACCACACATGGCTTCAAACCAAGGTCTATCGCCTTTTGCAAGACAAAACGGGTTTGGGGCATAGGGCCTTCAAAAGCATCTACCAGAAGCAAAACACCATCTGCCATATTAAGAACACGCTCTACTTCCCCGCCAAAATCGGCGTGACCCGGAGTGTCTATAATATTAATCTTTGTGTCTTTATACGTCACAGAAACGTTCTTAGACACGATTGTAATTCCTCGTTCCCTTTCAAGATCATTGTTGTCTAAAATAAGCTCACCTGTATCTTCATTATCTCTAAATAACTTACAATGGTGCATGATTTTATCAACCAGTGTAGTTTTACCGTGGTCAACATGAGCTATGATAGCAATATTTCTAAGATTCATATTCTAGTTTTAAAAAGTTGCAAAGGTACTTTAATAAAACTGAATACTAGGCTTTTATTAAATTAAAAAATGTTTACAAGGATGTGGCAATATTGGTTTCCTTGGGTATAAAAGCCTTATAATGAGCGTAACGCTTAAATATATCTCTCACATAATGGTAAGGTTGCTTGGCTCGTACAAATCCATATTTGATGAATTTTTTATTGTAGTATTCCGGTTTATCAAGTTTTAAAAGCGCCATTTCAACGTTTTGATCCCATACATTAGGGTCAAGTTCCATATATTCTGCCATGCGCTGAGCATCTTTAATGTGATATAAACCGGCATTGTATGAAGCTAAGGTGAATTTTATACGTTGAATAGAATCTGAAATAGATGCATGAGCTTCCCATAGTTCAGATAAATAAGCCGTTCCTCCTCTAAGGCTTTGTTCGGGATCTGTGGGGTCTGTTATCTGAAGAGATTCAGCAGTTCTTGGCATAATCTGCATTAGCCCTTTTGCACCGGCCCAGGATTCATTAGAGGGTTTAAACTGCGACTCCTGATAAGCTATAGAAGCAACCAATCGCCAGTCCCAACCAACTTTTTTTGAGTATTTTTTTATTAAATCGTCATAAGGGCTTATTTGATTGTCATTTAAGCTGTAAAATTTACTTTTTACCCGTTTCCTAAAAGACCGCTTATTTTTAAAGTATTTATTATAAATCACGTGATAATCCACGGTCTTTTTTGCTCGCTTGAGCCAGTGATTTAATGTATCTTTTAATTTGTCTGACTGCTTTCTTACACCCCAGGCTATACGCTGAGAAAAGCTCATTTTGGTAGAAATATCTAGTATTGGATAATCCGAAGAATAAATACTCGCTACATTTTGATCTACAATGCTGTATTTTATCTTGCCCTGAGCAATTTGCTTAAAAATTTCATCGGTTGTCATACTGCCAGGTATCGTATCAATGTGTATCGTACCTCCAACTTCCTCTGATAGGTTGAGAATTCTTTGCGCGTAGGAAGAGTTTTTCTTTACAGAAATTGTAGCTCCAATGAGCTCTACTGGGTTTTTAATGAGTTTATCGTGAATATTGTGTAATTTCATTTTACGCCATCTCATGGGCTTGCGCTGGACTAAAACCTGATGAGAAAGGTATAGTGGTTCTGTAAAGTCAATTTTCTGTTTTCGTTCCTCGGTAATGGTATAGCCGTAAGCAATAATGTCTCCTTCACCGGAGTTAAGCATCTCTATCAATTTATTTTCGTCTCTGGCTACAACAATCTCTAGTTCTACACCGATATCTTTAGCAAACATTTGAAGCATTTCATAATCAAACCCCATGGGGCGCCCTCGATATAAAAAATAAGTGGTTCCGCTGTATGTCGTGATGGCTTTAAGTTTTCCCTTTTCTACAATATCCTTAAACTCGGCTTGCCCATCATATGACAAATATCCCTCAGTATATTTTTCATTATCCTTGGTGGTATTACCACAGGATAATGTCATCAGTATCAATAATAAAAGAGGAATAATTTTCATATGTTGGATTTAGGACGGCTGTATTTTATGCCTTTCCAGAATGGTTTTTAATTTGAGTTTGACATCTTCTGCTGCATCAAAAAGCATTTGCTCATTACTTGGAAAAGGAACAGCCTGGCCTTCCAGCAGTAATTCCTGCTCCGGACTTAAAGCTCGTTCGTCTCCCTGAAAGTTTGCAAAAATGTTTTGAAACAAAAATTGACTGTTAAGCTTGTAATCGTTTATTTTCTGATTGTTAGCCCTATCAAAATAATCTACCTGCGCAAAAATTGAAACCGATTTTTCCTGAGTCACTCTCGTAAACATCCCGTCAACTTTTATATTTCTAGTGTGCGTTAAAATATTTCCCAGACTATCTTTTCTTACCTGTCCATCTCTATCCGTCAAATTTTCTGTAATTTCTACGGTTCTTTGTATTTCTTTTTCTTTTTCAATTATTCTTTCAGGTGAAAAAATAATACTTTCAAAATTAAGGTTTATCTGGTATTGATAGGCTTCTCCATCTCCCTCATTAGCATGATAGACTGTCCAGTCGTCGTTTAGCCCGTAGGTATTAACATCTAAGATATCCTGTTCTAACCTTTTCGGTATGGCAACTTCTGTTGCATTAAAGGCTTTAACCAGCACGTAGTTCGTCCCTTTCTCTCTGGATTTGTTTATAAGGACAGGGGTGTCTTTATAATTAGGAATTAGTTTATCTAACTGCTGAAAGATATCAAATGCTGTTCTATAGGCCAATGTCTGGTTTTGAGACATGTAAGTTATACCTTGATGATATAAATATTCTGCATAATTTTGCTTAGCTTTAATAAGTTCTGTAGAAATATCTTCAAAAGATAACTTCAATTTTTTTCCGTCTACCAGCAATGGTAAAACAGGCCTAATTGCCAATTGCATTAAGCGTATATTTTTGTAAGCTACATAAATTTGCTCTACGTTTTCCTCAGGACTTTGGGTTAAAAAATCGATCTTTTCGAGCTGTTCATCTTCATATTTTTTATAAGCCTGTTGAAGTATGCGTTTTTGTTCCCGGGTCTTATCATTATCCTTTCCTTTCTGGATTTGATTTAAGGCCATGGCAATAGCTCTATCGTAATTACCTGATAACATTGCTTTTTCAACTTTTCGAGTTGAATTACAGCTTACTATCAGAATAATCAAAACAAAAGTAAAGTAATTTCTCATTTGCGTTTTATATCAAATATACAAATATTTATGAAAAGGCTTAAAACAATAAAAATTCAGCAACAATAAATGAACTGAAGTTCCTGAGTTTAATATGTATAAAACTTTATATCCATTAAACTTTGAAATTTATCTTATATTATTGGAAATCAATTTTTGAAGGTCACTTCGTGTCCCGACGGTCATGTTAGGAATGTATTGAGAAGTTATAGGTTGTAATTATAAATAGGTCTCGATACATTTATGTATATTCAATACAGCGCATTTTTTTTCTTATCAATCGAAAAATACACCTGCCCATGCCGGCAGGCGGTTCTGCCCATGCCGGAGAGGCAAGTTATTAATGACGTTTTATTGTAAAGCATTGAAATTCATATATTATTTGTTAGCTTCAAAACTTCAGCATATAGACAATGTTTAACTCCATAATTTAATTGGTGCTTTGAAGTTTTAATCAATTAATATCAATATGACTAAGAATAAATATTGTTTTTTAAAATAATAGAGTTCATCTATTCAAATAATTTTTAGAATTAAGTTTTCTTTAAGTATTATATCAAATATGATTATGGTCATTTTTTAAACTTCAATGCCTGCATATTTTTGGCCAAAATTATTGGTATGAGTGTTATTTACGGCCTTTTAATCATCAGTACTACGGTTGCCATTTTCTTTTTTATTCTTTTTATCATATCTGTAAAGAATGGACAATATGATGACAGCTACACACCTTCGGTAAGAATGCTGTTTGATGACGAGCTTGTTGATGAACCTCAAGATCAAGATAATAAAACAAATAACGAAACAACTTAACATTATGGAATTAGAAAGGTTTCACTACGATAACAAGATCGTAAAAAATTTCATCTTCGCTACATTGGTCTGGGGTGTAGTTGGAATGCTCGTTGGCTTATTAGTCGCGTTTTTGTATTTATTCCCGGATCTCACTAAAGGAATACCTTGGTTAAGCTACGGAAGATTAAGGCCCTTGCACACCAATGCGGTGATTTTTGCCTTTGTAGGTAATGCGATTTTTGCAGGTGTGTATTATTCTACACAGCGCTTACTCAAGGCAAGGATGGCCAGTGACTTTCTAAGCCGAGTCAACTTTTGGGGTTGGCAACTTATCATTGTAGCTGCGGCTATTACGCTTCCGCTTGGCTATACCTCATCTAAAGAATATGCAGAATTGGAATGGCCAATAGATATCATGATTGCCTTAATTTGGGTAGCCTTTGGGGTTAACCTCATCTGGACGATGGTTAAGCGACGTCAGCGTCACCTTTATGTGGCTATTTGGTTTTATATTGCGACTTTTGTCACCGTAGCTGTACTCCATATTTTTAATAGTTTAGCACTGCCAGCCGACTTTTTAAAATCCTATTCGGCCTATGCTGGTGTACAGGATGCACTGGTGCAGTGGTGGTATGGACATAATGCTGTAGCCTTCTTTTTAACTACACCTTTCTTAGGCTTGATGTATTATTTTGTACCCAAAGCCGCTAACAGACCCGTTTATTCTTATAAATTATCAATTATACACTTCTGGTCTTTGATATTCATTTACATCTGGGCTGGACCTCACCACTTATTATACTCAGCATTACCAGACTGGGCTCAAAACCTAGGGGTTACATTTTCTGTAATGCTGATTATGCCCTCCTGGGGTGGTATGATTAACGGCCTCCTTACTTTAAGAGGCGCCTGGGATAAAGTAAGGCAAGACCCTGTTTTAAAATTTATGGTGGTCGCCATTACAGGTTATGGTATGGCTACTTTTGAAGGGCCAATGCTATCCCTGAAAAACGTTAATGCCATAGCCCACTTTACAGACTGGATTATTGCTCACGTTCATGTAGGGGCTCTGGCCTGGAATGGTTTCCTTACCTTTGGTATGCTATACTGGTTGATACCAAAATTATATAAAACCAAATTACATTCCACTGGATTGGCCAATGTTCACTTCTGGCTAGGAACACTTGGTATCATTTTATATGCCTTACCTATGTATGTCGCCGGATTTGTTCAAGCGTTTATGTGGAAACAATTTAACCCTAGCGGAACTTTAGTTTACGGTAACTTCTTAGAAACTGTAAATGAAATTATGCCAATGTACTGGATGCGAGCTATTGGTGGTAGCTTATATATTTTGGGATTATTTGTAATGGTTTACAATGTTCTAAAAACAGTGGCTAAAGGTTCTGCAGTTGAAGATGAACTTGCTGAAGCAGCGCCATTGGTTAAAGTGAGAAAACGCCAAAAAACGGAAGCATTCCACACCTGGTTAGAACGTAAGCCAATCAAATTGACAATATTAGCAACTGTTGCAATACTCATTGGTGGTTTAGTTCAAATTGTACCTACACTATTAGTAGATTCAAACGTTCCAACCATCTCTCAAGTCAAGCCTTATACCCCGCTTGAACTTGAAGGCCGGGACATCTATATCCGTGAAGGCTGTGTGAGCTGTCACTCGCAAATGATAAGGCCATTTAGAAGTGAAGTAGAACGTTACGGCGAATACTCTAAAGGTGGCGAATATGTTTACGACAGGCCATTCTTATGGGGCAGTAAACGAACCGGACCGGACTTGATGAGGGTCGGTGGTAAATACAATGACAACTGGCACTTTAACCACATGTACAATCCCAACAGTACATCACCCGGTTCAATTATGCCAAGATATCCATGGCTGATTAAAGATGAATTAGACATATCCAGCATAGAATCTAAGATGAGTACCTTAGCCAAGCTTGGTGTACCATACACGGAAGAAGAGATTGCCAATGCCAAAACTTCCATAGAAGAACAGGCAACCACAATTCAGGAAAACCTGTATTCTGACCCAGGATTTGTAGAGACTTATGAGGCTGACAAAAAAGCTGCACAGGCAGCAGGTGCAGATTTTGTAGAGATGAAAGACCGTGAAATCGTCGCATTGATTGCATACTTACAGCGCTTAGGTACAGATATTAAAAACAAACCTACTAACGAATCGACGGCATCTAACTAAAACATAAATAACTTATGAAATTTGCAAAACAATATTTAGAGAGCATAGAGGGAATTGAAGTATATCCCATCATATCTCTGCTCATATTTTTCACCTTTTTTGTTGGCTTATTTTGGTGGGTATTTACCACCTCAAAAGAGCAAACTAAGGCTATGAAAGAACTTCCATTTGAATCTAACCTAAAAGAACAAAACAATGAGAACAACAGCATCATATCTTAGAATTATAGCACTGGTAGCCTTAGCTGTTTTAGGGACAGAGTATTTTACAGATCTGCCTGAAGGACAATATGCTGTCATTGAAAAACCTTTTGCCGGATTATTTGTCGTCATGGTACTTGTATTTGCAATAGCCATAGAAGTCTCTGTTGGCGCTTTAAATAAAATTCTTTACATGTCCCTGACGGAGGAGAAAAGAAAGGCTTATGACGAAGCGCAAGCCCAAAAGTCTTCGGTAATTGGTGAAAAAGTTGAAAAACTAATGCAGGCCATGACTAAAGGTAAAGCGGTTGAAGAGGAACATGAAATAGAACTTGATCATAATTACGACGGCATTAGAGAACTTGATAATAAACTACCACCCTGGTGGGTTTACAGCTTTTACTTAACCATCATATTTGCAGTGGTGTATTTAGCAAGGTTTCATGTGTTTAACGATTACGATCAGGAGGAAGAATACCTCACAGAAGTGGCTCAGGCAGAAGCTGAAATTGAAGCCTGGAAAGAAACAGCCAAAGATTTTGTAAATGCTGAAAATGTGGTCATGCTAGAAGATTTAGCAAGAATTGAAAACGGTAAACAAATTTACTTACAGAATTGCGTGGCGTGTCACAAAGTTGATGGTGGCGGTGGTATTGGTCCAAATCTGGCCGATGAACACTGGATCCTTGGCGGTGGCATCAAAAATGTATTCAGTACCATAAGCGAAGGCGGGCGTTCAGGTAAAGGTATGGTCGCCTGGAAAAACAGCCTGTCCCCTTCAGAAATGCAGGAGGTAGCGAGTTACGTGATGACCTTTCAAGGCACACAACCGGCAGACCCTAAAGAACCACAAGGCGAAGTCTGGGCACCGGAAAACGAAGAAGAATAATACTATTTATAGATTATGGAAGACGATAACTTTAGAGACAGTATTGGTACCATCACAGACGATGGCAAACGCCAGTGGGTTTACCCTAAGAAACCAAGTGGCATTTTTTACAAATACCGCAAATGGGTAAGCTATGCATTATTGGTGTTTTTGTTTGCAGCACCTTTTGTGAAAATTAATGGCAACCAGTTTTTGCTCTTTAATGTCTTAGAGCGTAAATTTAATATTTTTGGGTTTCCCTTTTGGCCTCAGGATTTTTATCTTGTAGTTATTTCAATGATAATTGGGGTTGTATTCATTACCCTCTTTACAGTAGCCTTTGGACGTATTTTTTGTGGATGGATTTGTCCGCAAACTATCTTTATGGAAATGGTCTTCAGGCGCATTGAATATGCCATTGAAGGTGACCGTGGGAAGCAGATTCGACTGGATAAAATGCCCTGGAACAAAGAAAAAATCATTAAAAAAGGAAGCAAATGGTTTATATTTTATGTGATTTCTTTTTTGATTGCCAATGTATTTTTAGCCTATCTTATAGGCAGTGATGAACTTTTAAAATATGTTTCAGAAGGCCCCAAAGCGCATTTAGGCTCTTTTATTCCATTACTTATATTTTCTTTTGTCTTCTACTTTATTTTTGCCTGGTTTAGAGAACAAGTTTGTGTCATTGCATGTCCTTACGGCAGATTACAAGGAGTTTTACTCGACAATAAATCTATTGTAGTCGCCTACGACCATAAACGTGGTGAAGCTGAAAACGGCAGAAAAAAATTCAGAAAAAAAGAAGACCGAGAAGCTTTAGGTTATGGGGATTGTATAGATTGTTTTCAATGTGTACACGTCTGCCCTACCGGTATAGATATCAGAAATGGTACACAACTGGAATGTGTAAATTGTACCGCTTGTATTGATGCTTGCGATGAAATCATGGAAAAAGTTGATTTACCTAAAGGTTTAATTCGCTATGCGAGCGAAGATAATATTACCAAAAAAGCAAAATTTCAATTTTCACCACGCCTAAAAGCTTACACAGGCGTACTAACTATTTTGGTTGGACTTTTAGTGGGCTTACTTTTCATAAGAAGTAATATTGAAGCCGATATTTTGAGACTTCCGGGTCAACTCTACGAAACAACAGATCAGGGTAATCTTAGCAATGTTTACACGTATAAACTGTTGAATAAAACGACCTATGCTATGGATAGTTTGAACTTTAAAATTCTTTCACATAAGGGTGAAGTCAAACTGGTAACAGGAAATTACTTTACGGTAAATGAAGCAGATTTAAGTCAGGGTACACTTTTTATAGAACTCCCTCCAAGTGAAATTGAAGGTGAAGAAAATAAAATAAAAATTGGTGTCTATCAGGGCAATAAACTTATTGAAAAAACAACGACTAACTTTATGGGACCACACTCCTTCAACTAAAAACATGACATTATGAAATTGAACTGGGGAAAATCGATTGTTTTAGCTATGATTTTATTTATAGGATTTATAATGTACATGGTAGTAACCATGATTACAGACAAAGCCTATGATCATGACATGGTAGTTGAAGAATACTATAAAAAAGAACAAACGCTAAATGAAAAGCTTGAAAGTCAGAATAATGGGGAAACCGTAAAAAACTTTATCAGTTTTCAGGCCAATACCAAGGGGTTATTAGTTTCTGTGACTGATGAACTCGCTGAAATTTCAAATATCAATTTATCGGCTTATAGAGCTTCAGACAAATCCAAAGATTTTACCTCAACTTTAAACTTTGGCAACCAAAATGAAGCTTTAGTTCAGCGGGAATTAATTCCGGGACTTTGGCAGTTTACCTTGTCTTTTTCTCTGGATGGTAAAGATTTTTTAGTCACCAAAAGCCTAAATATTCAATAATATGTTGTGGTCAGGTTTTGTATTGGGACTAGTGGGAAGTCTGCACTGCGTAGGCATGTGCGGCCCCATTGCTTTTATGCTGCCTGTTAGTCATGACAACGCTCCTAAAAAAGCGCTTCAAATTTTATTATATCACCTTGGTCGAATCTCAGCTTATGCAATAATAGGTTTAGTTTTTGGGTTGATTGGACAAAGCTTTATGGCTTTTGGATATCAGCAGCATATATCGATTAGTGTTGGTGTATTGATGATTGTATTAGTCTTGATACCTCAAAAGCACTTAAAACCTTTTAAGCTACTTCGACCCTTCTTCAGTTTTGTTAATGCCGTTAAATCTGAATTAGGTAAAGCACTCAAAGAGAAATCATTAGACACTTTTTTCAGTTTAGGTTTTTTAAATGGATTTTTACCTTGCGGACTGGTTTATATGGCTGTAGTTGGTGCATTTGCAACCGAAGGTCTTTTTGAAAGCAGTTTGTTTATGATTCTATTTGGCGCAGGCACTATTCCTATGATGACTACAGTTGTTTATGCGCAGTCTTTTATAAAACAACATTTGAAGTTTAACTACAAAAAACTTATCCCCATTGCTGTTGTCATCGTTGGTCTTTTATTTATTCTTCGCGGGATGGGTTTAGGTATAAAATACATCTCGCCTAAACTCAATACAGATACAGAACAGGTTGAGGCTAATATGGAGTGTCATTAATTTATTGCTTTGCAAGGTTTTAAACTTTTGCAGGATTATCACCAAGATATATTACTTAATTTTCCAGTTTTACTTTCAACTTCTCCACAATTTCAAAAGCTGCCGGACAAATACTCATATTTTCTAAAGTAATTTTTGAGATCTGATGAAATTTCTTTCGGTTAGTATGTGGATATTCAGCACAGGCTTTAGGACGAACTTCATAAATCATACATTTGTTGTCTTCATATAAAAAAGGACAAGGTGATGATTGCAACACCAAATCGCCATCTTCATCGGTTTTGAGATACTTATCTATAAACTGACGAGACTTTAGCTTTAAAAATTTAGAAATCCTGTTCACATCTCTATCTGTAAATAAAGGGCTGGTTGTTTTACAGCAATTGGCACAATCCAAGCAATTTATTTCAGAGAAGACCTCATCGTGAAGCTCCTGCATGGTATAATCTAAGTCCTTTGGAGGTTTACGCTTGAGTTTTTTAAACATCGCTTTTTGTGACTTGTTTTCTGCAGCAGCTTTAGATGGTAATTGCTTTATCCTTTCCTCCATTTTGCAAATATATTAAAATATCATGGTATAATTGTAAGTAACTAGTTGCTAGTAACAAGTTGCAAGCGATAAGTTTGAAAATTCCAGGTGCCGATGATTGTTCGAGCATACTCATAAAACTAAGAAATTTTCAATTCTTGTTTTATGGTATTCCGGTTTCTAATATGTCAGATTTAAAAGTATCAAAATTTACTACTAATAGCTAAAGACTAAAAGCTAAAGGCTGAAGGTTAATAGCTCAAAATTGCCGTTTGCAGGTATATTTACTTTGTAATCTGTACTTAATACGTTTTACTTATTGTATAATTCAAAAATTTATAATTTAAAATTCAAAATTTCAAAATCCCAAATTTCAGACACTTAAAAAAACTTGCAGACTTGTAAAAAACTTAATACTCCAATAACAAATGCACTGCCTTCTTAACAATAAACACGCATAAGGATAATAATTGAGTGATGTCAAAATAAAAATTTTGCGCTTTATTTGAATTAACTAAATTATTAAACACTGAAAAACAAAAGAGACATAGACCTAGTCGTCATTTCAGATGTTCATTTAGGGACGTTTGGATGCCATGCAGCAGAATTATATGCCTATCTGGATAGCATTAACCCCAAAACATTAATTCTCAATGGAGATATAATAGACATTTGGCAGTTCAGAAAAAACTATTTCCCCAAAACCCATCTTAAAGTTATTCAAAAAATCATAAATATGTCTGCTGAAGGTGTAGAAATCATCTACCTCACAGGAAATCATGATGAAATGCTCAGAAAATTCAGCGATGTTACCATGGGTAATCTAAAACTTGCGGATAAAGTTGTACTCAACCTCAATGGCAAAAAAGCTTGGATTTTTCACGGTGATGTTTTTGATGTCTCCATCACTAAAGCCAAATGGCTGGTTAAACTAGGCGGTTGGGGTTACGATATGTTGATTTTACTGAATCGTTTTATTAATTTTTGGCTTCAGAAGTTAAAACGTGAAAAATATTCACTTTCCAAAAAAATTAAAAACAGCGTTAAAAAAGCGATTAAACACATTCAGGACTTTGAAAACGTTGCAGCTGATTTAGCCATTCAAAATGGATATAAGTATGTGGTTTGCGGCCATATACATCAGCCTAAAATCATCAGAAAAGTTAATAATCAAGGGACTTGTTTATACCTTAACTCTGGCGACTGGGTTGAAAATCTTACAGCTTTAGAGTATAATGACAAAAAGTGGAATTTAATGACGTATGAAGATTTAAATATAGATAAAGAGCAAAACAACAAAGACGATAATCCGTCTCAAGATTTATTGACTGCTATCACCATATTTTCAAAATCTAAGCGCTAATTGATCTAAAGACATCCCTATTTTAAACGAAAGTGTATACCTTTTATGACGATAACTCTAAGGTATAAAATAATAAGTTTTCAGAGTAAACTTTAATGGTTTGAATATCAAACAAAACTATTATACCCTTAAATCATTCATTTGTTGTTTAGCCGTTTTTTCTAAAGTATTAGCTAAAAACCTCCAAACTTTCTTTTGAAAAGTAGACAGGTTACCTGGATAAATCATTTGATACTCAAAAGAATTCTGCCCACCGCGTTTTAATTTAAAATCACCAGCACCGCTACTCATATTCAATATTTTATCTTTGGCAATAGTTTGTCGCATCAATTCATAATTCATCAAACGGTAAAGACCAAGTTTTTGAGGTAAACTCTGGTCGTAACCAATTAAGGAAGTATTGATAACTCTATCTGTTTCATGAATTCCCTGAACTGCAACTATCTTTTTTGTATACTTGTCTTTCAATACTTCAAAGCGCAATTTAAAATTTCCAAAACCATTTTTAATAAAGGTTTCATTATAAATAGGATTGTAGATGGAATGTTTCTCTAAATATAATTCTTTATATAGCTCTAAAACTCTCTTAACCTCCTCCTGATTATCAACATCTAAGATTGTCCAGAAAAATTGGTCTTGTTTTTCTGCTAATTTTTTGTCTATTTGATAAGAACGCTTTTTTTTATACTTAGAAGATTTTGGGTCAAATATATAAACCTGGCGACCTAATACGGAGATATAGCCTTTATCTACAAACTTTTTAAAAAGTACCGGGTTAGTTTGAGGTTCAACACTTTTATAGATAATGACATCTTTAGGATAGTGTGTCAAAAACTGATTTGTGAGCTTTTTTATATCATAAAAATCCCAATTTTTATTGTAGAGTGGTGTAGATGTAAGATTATTATTTATCCAGGTGATATTTTGTTTTAAAAGAACATTAGCTATTAGCAATAAAAACGGTGATATATATTTAGCTGCTTGTTTCTGTTGAATTGAATATTTAGGTGATTTTAATACCTCTTCCCTGGTATACAATATATATTGAGTCATAAATGATGTAACATAACATCTATTTTTTTTATTCTTTGCTTCTGTAACGATAGGAATTTGGTCTATAGCCTTTCGATAGATGCTTAGAAAAGCATCTGAATTTTCAATAAAAGTCGCCGTTGGAAGTGATTTTTTTTTAAGGAGTTGCAAAGTTAAGTTTTTAAGCAAGATATATATGAAATATCACAATATTGAATAGTTAATGTTGCTAAAAGATTATACTATTGTTTTGTAGGTTAACATATCGTAAAGTGTATTGGTTTGTAAGGTATAATCTTAGTAATATTGCTTTGTAATGAAGAAAAAAATTGATGCCCTGAGAGACGAACTTTTTAGTAAAGTACACGGGAATAACTTGGTGTATAACACTTGCTGGGAAGACCCCAAAATAGACAGGGAATTATTACAAATTAATGACTCATCTGAAATAGTCATGATAAGTTCGGCAGGTTGTAATGCTCTGGATTATTTGATTGATAATCCAAAAAAAATTTATGCTATTGATGTCAACTTTAGGCAAAATGCTTTGTTAGAATTAAAAAAAGTACTTTTTAGGACAGGTAGTTATGATCAGCTTTTTGCTTTTTTTGGAAAAGGGTTTTATAAAAATGCAGTTGAATTCTACAGCTTAAAAATAAGAGCAGAACTTCCACAAAAAGCCCAAGAATTTTGGGATAAGAAGTTGTATTATTTTTATAAAAACAAAAAGAAAAAATCCTTTTACTTCTTTGGAACTTCAGGAACTTTTGCGTGGTTATTCAACAAGTATATTCACAGAAACAAGGCGCGTTCAGCACTTGTAGATAAACTCTTTTCATCTACATCAATTGAAGAACAAAAACAGATTTATAAAGAACTTGAACCTGTTCTTATCAATAAATTTGTAAAATGGCTCATGAACCGACACCTAACTATGAGTTTGTTGGGTGTGCCAAGACCACAACGAGAATTAATCTTAAAAGAATACCCCAATGGTGGTGTTGGTGAATTTGCAGCCCAACGCTTAAAATATATTTTTACTGAGTTACCCATCCAAGACAATTACTTCTGGTATTTGTACACCTATGGTCACTACAAAACTTCAAACTGCCCTGAATATTTGAAAGCATCTCATTTTTCTAAACTTGCTGAACGCGAAAAAAATCTTATTACTCATACCAGCAGTATTCAAAAGTTTTTAGAAAATAACCCTAAAGCCTATTCGCATTACATTCTTTTAGACCACCAAGACTGGTTGGCTCATTACGCACCAGATATTTTAGTAAACGAGTGGAAAGAAATTCTCAAAAACAGCAAAGCCGGAACAAAAATACTAATGAGATCTGCAAGCAAGAAGATTGATTACTTCCCAAATTTTGTCAAAGAAGCTGTGAGCTTTTCCCCTCTTGCCATTCAGCTCCATAAAAACGACCGTGTAGGTACCTATGGTTCTACTTATCTAGCAATAGTGAGGTAGAAGTTTTATTTTAAAGGTTTTTCTTCATAAATACCACTTATAGATTACTTTGTACTTTGTACTTAATACGTTGTACTTATTATATAATTCAGAAATTTACAACTTAAAATTCAAAACGTTGCCCTGAGCACAGTCGAAGGGTTTCAGGCGCTGCCCTGAGCACAGTCGAAGGGTTCTAAATTCCAGATTCCAAATTCCACATTCCAAGCGTTGCCCTGAGCACAGCCGAAGGGTTCCAGACGCTGCCCTGAGCACAGCCGAAGGGTTCCAGACGCTGCCCTGAGCACAGTCGAAGGGTTCCAAGCGTTGCCCTGAGCACAGCCGAAGGCTTGCGGGTTCCATATTCCAGGTGCGGAAGGTTGTTCGAGCACGCACATTGAACCAACAAATTTTCAATTCTTGTTTTA